>Ga0126337_10001524_pt1 | contig 14079 bp, 8 predicted proteins | sample DipCmetagenome_FD_92527 | JGI IMG/M metagenome (GOLD analysis project Ga0126337, IMG submission 92527) | Coral microbial communities from La Bocana,Puerto Morelos, Mexico - Diploria C A metagenome | ecosystem: Host-associated > Invertebrates > Cnidaria > Coral | place: La Bocana,Puerto Morelos... | reverse complement strand
CGTCGTGCATTGGTAACTTGTTTCCAGTCTTCTGATTAGTTCTATGTATTTTGTACTGTATTCAGGGAAGGTATGGTTAAGTGGCACACAGGCCATACTGGTCCACGCTCACAGGGGCTATCCCAGATTACATGGCATGAAATAACTAACAGTAACTAACAGTGTTTGAATTGCTCTTGGATGGAATGCTAGTGTATCGCAGGTATCCCAGTATTTTGATAGGCTAGCCCAGCAATTCGCCGCTGCACGTTTATACTTTTGGGTGCAAGCTTGCTTTCTTTGTTTCCACAGAGAAACTAAAACTTTTGTAATAGTTTGGGAGAACCTGGTGAGCTATTCATGATCATGAAGCGTTCCTACTGAGCTCTTCTTCAACTCGTGTAACCACGTGCACACGAACCGATTTTTAAACCATGTTTACACGAGACATTGTTTAACGCAAGTTTGCTACGGTAACGGCATGTGACACTAGACGATTTTTAACGCAATATGCAAAATTCGAGCAACCATGTTGCACGTTTCCGAGTCGCTTTCAAAAACCTGCAACATGTTGCCGCAACGAAGATGGAAATATTGTTTGAAGTCCTTTATTCTACGTAGAAAAGCTCTACACAGGAACACTAGATTTCGCAGTTTTGTCACAAGGTTGAGAAAGACGAAATATCGCCGGCAGTCGTTGAGTTTTGGAACTGAGCATTAAACACTTGCAGAATGTTTCACCAACGACTAATGTTATCCACTCTGACTTTCATCCCTTTGATTTCCTTATTCAACTTTGAAGAGAGTATCAAAAATAGTCTTCTCAGTTGTCAGATACAGAACACAGAAAGTGTTCGCGCGCTTTCTCTAGAAAACGTGCGAGCGCGGCAACGCGGGCAACACGCGGTGGTCATTGGGCGGGAGAAGAAAGAACAAAAATAATATTTAACGGAGAAATAACTGATTCTTCGATTCTTTTCAAATCCGCAACCGAAAAAGGAACATTCTATCCATACAACTGTTAACTTTGGAACTCATTAGACCTGCACTAAAGGACCTCAAACGTTGTTTAAAAACAATTAACAACCTCCAAAATTGTAGAGTCTTGAACAGACTAATATATTTGTTATGTATGGCTTTATATTTCTTTTAATTAATTTTTTGTATCTTTATTCTGGCAAGCCCAAATCGACGAATAAAGTATGTATGCATGTGTGTTAGGATATTGCCTTTTTGAGGCACTGTTGATTTGAAAATTAATACATATTAGATTAAAACTTACAGGTTTGAAGACACGGGAAAAGTTGGTTTTCGTGTGGTTGCTGTAGTTCTATTTCTGCCAACTAATGCCGCATAGAAAACAAGAACATCAGCGTTGTGATTTTGTCTTGGTTCCCAGATATTCTTAGAACAGAGGTTAAGCAAGGTCGTGGGAGTTTTGTTGAGAAAAAAAGAAGACAAATTGGACCCCCCTTTGAGTTGTTTTAGGTCAAGCCATTGTTCTACCGGTATTTGTTTTCATATTACCCAGCTGCAATCTCATAAAGCTTCCACTAAACACTGACATGTTTTATCGTCTGTGTTTGGGTTTTGCAAGAAGCGCGCGTTTTGGCCGAGTTCTGTGGTGAGTCAATTAAAGGCGATCTCAATGTGGTTGATGTGGTACCCAGGGGATAAAGGTGACACCGCCTCAACTGAATTGCAACGTCCAATTGCATCCTGCAATGAGAGTGGACTCTCGCTGAGTAATTCTAAACCGGTTACAATCTCAGTGATAAAGGAATCAAAGAAACTAAAAGAAATTTGTTAAAGAAATCAGCGGTCAACACTGTACTTTGATTTCGAGATGTCTAGACTGGTGAACTAAGCCGGGGTCAATGCACACGAAATTCATACTATTTTTACTTTTCAGTCTTGCCTTAATCAAAGATAATTAATCGATTGTTTTAAGGTATTCAATCGTTTGAAACACTACGCCTTTAACATGAAAAGCAACTCGGCGAGATATTTTCTTCTCCCAATTAAATGTTTTGCAGGAAAATCAAATCAGCTGAAGAAAGACATTTATTGAGCACGCTTTCTTTGGTTTTAGTCAATTATCACTTGGTCAGTTGCATTTGATAACGGTAAATATTCAAACTTTATTGTGAGGAGTTTGTTTTGATTCATGGTGCACAGCGAGATTTTTAGAAAGTTACGAAAAGTCCGAAAAACCTTTTTACAGCCACCCCTGTCGTGTTACAAATTTCAAATATACTTTGGTCAGTGCTGGTAACTTCAGCTTCAGCTAGCAAACGCATGCACAAAACTAAATAACTAGCGGCGCGTGAGAGCATGCAGTAATGTTTAGATGTTTTGCTTGACTTGAAAAAGCACTCATCATGCCAGCGGAGAACACCATGCTTAACACGCTTATGAACGTGTAAAAGTGATATTTCCCTGCAGGATGTTAAGCTGCAGAGAAAACGTGCGAAAAAACCTAAATAGCCAAATGTTTATCATATGTTGACGCCGGTAATCGGTTGCGCTCGATTTGGTTTGTGATTGAACTTGTGTCAGTTCAGTTTACGTTATTTACTGCACCTGTTGGCTGGCAACAGGAACGGTAGCCAAGATGACGTTATCACTGAATCTCATTTGCGACAGCAGCTGGTTCTTATGTTTTCCTCTGAGAGGAAGTCTTTAAAGGTTGTAACGTTTCTTTTCGTTTTCAGGTTGACTACAGGTTTAATGTTCTGAAACGTTATTGAACACGTAACAAGAAATTAGCGCTTTACCCACTTAAAGGTCTTTGTTTCTCGTTCTCACGGCTCCTACCGCTTGAAGACCTCACGTTTTGTCGTGCCCGTTGGTGCGCACCACCACGTTTACGTCCCACGTACCTCATAAGACCGACTGAAAAGTGATAAAACTTCATTTTGTTAGAAAAAAGACAACTCTTTTGAGCTTTCTTAAATGCAAACTGATTCTCGACAAATCTTTTGGCAGTTAGTTTGAACAAAAAACCAAACGTGACATTCAAATTTGAAAAGTCAATTTCCTTCCTCATCCACACCATCAGTTATCTATACTCCCTTATTAAATACTTATAGTAAAACAAAATAACCATGTTTAAGTATCACAATAAAATAGCAGTTTCCCACAAAGTAAGGACAATATAAGAAATAAAATTCAATAGAAAAAATATTATCTAAGCCCTCTCAAAATCATTCTTTCAAGTGTGCTCATTGAATGTGCAGGTCTCTTATATTGATTACCTGTCTGTATTGCGTGCTCTCTCACACATTTGTGTTTGCTTTCCATGACACTTCTCGACTGATTAGTTCGGAACAAATTCAACGTAAGCCTCGCAACGCGGCAAAGGTAGATATTTTCGATTAGGGTGAAACGAAAATCTTGGGTAGTGCGGGGAAGCAAACTATAACACTACCCGGACTGGTCTTGTGGAATTCTGCTTTCCTTACGCCTTCCTGTTTTTTGTTTTTTTTTTTCACGTTAAAGATCTTTTCTTATATTGATAATGGCGTCGTCAAAACAATCAATACATAAGAAGTGTTTTCTTCCGTTGTTTTTAAGGGAAGTCGTGTCTTACAAACCCAGTGTGCTCCGTATTATTTCAATAGTATCGGACATTTTTTCAGTTTACGTGTCGTTCCTCAATGTACTCGCACTGCTTAAACCAAGGGATTCTTTGTTCGTATTCGCCATCGGCAATCAATTTCCTGTAGTCATTCAAGGCTGTTTGTTACATGTTCTAAGTTAGTGGTTCACTGACTAAATGTCATCTGCTATACTTTAACACAGCTGGATATTGATACATAACACATCATAACGCTTTTTAATTGCACATGGCAGCTGTAAAATATTGCATCTCACTCGTCTTAGTCTCCTTGGCGACGCGTTTGCTAGACACCGTGCAAACGCTACAGCAGATATGGGGGGAAAAAGGACTCAAGGAAATTCGGTGATAAATTAAACGACTACAGGCACATTTTCCAGGAAAATGACACTCCCGAATTGCACAGCTTCCCTGTAGGCATAACAACGACATTTTTCATCAAATATTTCAGTCTTTGTAAATGTCCTCATGCCATATCAAAACAGCTCAATGAAGAGCTAAAACCAAAGACCAGACTCCAGGAAAATGCGGAAATTATGCCAGCAACAGTATTGAAACAGATCAGATGATTGTTTTCGGTGAATACAGTGAATATGACGGATTCTGTACAACTGTCGACAACGCCTAGTCTCTATTTTATATCACTGAGACTTTATCCTAGAGAATCGACCGGCAAAATATACCTCCTCTTCCCTGTTTATTGTATAGCTTATATAATTACCTTGTTTCTGATTGTTGTGATAGTTATATCCATTATTCTTTTCGCCAATTTGCTTCAGATTGTAATGAGAAAGTACGCAGGATACGAATAAATCATTTTAGATTTTCAAACTATACAAAACGTTTTTGCCTAATTTAGGGAGTAAGACATTAGACTGAAATTGTTTTTTCTTCTTCTATTGGGTGTAAACGTAATTGGCATCATATAAAGGGGCCATCTTTCGAAACGTCTGACTTAACTGAACGGATACCTGTTCATACAAATCAAGCTTTTGCGGGGCAATATCGGCCGTTGTGGATAACAACGACAGTCACTCTTTTTTCAGTAAATCGTGATAGAGATAGTTATGATTTTGTTCGACCGTTGTCGATTATCGCCTTGAATCGTTCATATTTACCCTGTGCTTGTCATACGGCATCGAGACGTCTTCGTTCTTAACGCTGACTGCTTCGCGTAATTCAAATCTCGAGCTATCGTTGTTTTCATTGTTTGGTCTAGTTCTCGGACAAGCAAAATTTCAAGAAGCCGTACGTACAGTTTTTCACAATTTTGTCTCCGGTAACTACGGAGACACATGGACACATGGACACTTGGATGCTGCTGGTTTTTACAAGACATTAAAGTTTAAATTCTTCAATACCGCACCGCGCGTTGGATGGTTTACAACACGTGGTCTCTATTGTTAATTTGGAAATAGTTTTACACACTGAAAAGGAGTGATTCTAAAGAGACGGGCTTTTTGTGGGGGCGGGATACGGAAGACTGAGAAATAAATATTCTGTTGCCAGACTTTGAACTCTTTTTCAAAGATAGAAAGAAAGGAGTGAAGTATGCAAAGACAAGGATACATCGCAAGACTGATCTCGAAAGTTCTCGTGCCTCAAACCTGATGAGAAGATAAATACGTTGATAACAATTAAATTTTATCAGTTTTAAGCCGAGTGGTGCCACTACACCGAAGACATTCATTACCATAAAATCTCCATATTTACAGTAGTTGCGCACCCAGATATGCTAAGACATTTGAATTGTCGAGGCTATAGTGATAGTTTCTTTACATGTGATTGAAGACGTGTTTCAGTATAGAAATGTAGCACGGCGTAGCTCCTAGCCCACTGCGTTCGCGACGTGCTCGGATTGTTAGCTTTAATAATCCGAGGCTGATGAATTCCACTGAATAATCAAAACAAATCTTGCGAGCAGTGTTTGACCTTTCCAGCTGCAGGATTTTAGTCTCACTGCGTAATGGTTTTTACCCAGTGTTGCTCCCATAAGAAGACCTTGGTTGAAAGCTCTCAGTTTGTAGCTCATCAATCGCGGTCTGAAGTTTGCTTGTCTTATCAGTGAAGAATCGCAGTAGTATATATTGCGCTTCAGTACGCCTGTCCACTCAGCATACCCACGTGGTTGCAGTACACTATAGCACTTATAATTAACTTAAAACAGCCAAAACGGGCCTTGTCCAGTCTGAAGAGGCTTTGCCTAAGTTTCTGCAGTAACTTTGTCTCTATTTTTTGCAAAGCAATGACAAACCAATAGAATTTTATTATCGCCTTCTTTGGTTTCTGCATAGAATAATCTTGTCATTATCATAATCATTAACATACGGTGCCATCTGTTTCTCCCGTGTCAGCCAGTTGCCCTTTATTACGGCATTTCAAGTAGTCTAGCTAAAAATATCTATCCACTGTGTTTTGTGGTTTTAGGTAAGCCCCATTATGTAACAGTTCGAGCAGTTAACTGCGTTTACTAATGGACAAAAAGGATGTTTAGTTCACATCAGATAACAAGTGTATATAGGAAGTTTAAACGAAAGGCCTTAGTTAAATTAACGCCGCTGCGAATAAGTCATATGGGAGCGTAATTGTACAAAGTTTACATTCCTTAGAAAACTACTAGCTATCTTGTCCATGTAAGTTTATAGGCAAAGTCAAAGGGAAGAGTCCTTGATTCATTATTTAGTGTGCAAATCGTCTTTGTCTCAACTTTGTCCCTACTCATGTTGTACGAACAGATGCATTAGACAGTTACGAATTTGATGTGGAAATGCAATGTAGAAAATCCCGGTCGTCGTATTCCATATGGCGGGCTGAGTACTGTCGAACCTGACATTATTATTTTCGCAGCTATCGTTATTGTCGGTTATCATTAAGCGAGACAGGTGCTGCAGTATGGAGAGAAAAGCCAATACCCCTTAGGCACTCTTCAGCAATTATCTACAGGAGAAACACAATATCGCTATCAAGAAGGATACAAAAAACCCGGGGAGGGCGTGGAAAAGGTTTCGTCTCGCAGAAGCGAGAAGAAATGTAAAGGAATGCTAGTAAGGGACAGCTGTTGGCGTCAGCTGTTATGTGTTCATTTGGCTCAGAACGGCAGACGATGATTGACAATGTATATGTCAGAGTTCTTTTGCTACAAGGAAATAGAGTGAGATGAAGTCTCGTCACTCTAAGACAGCTCCACCTCTCACCTTCGAAGAGCGTTTTCAAAGAACAGTTTCTAACAGAGTCCTGAAATCAATCATCTTTGTCATTTGTTTATTCGTTCCGCGCTGCTCTGGGTGGCAAAGGAAAGCTCATTTGTTCTCGCAGCATGTCGTAAATTGTTCTCGGTGATCTCGCAAATGAAGCCAGTTATCATTAGCCGGGGTTATTGTGATTTGTGTCAGACCCTTGCGGCCTTGTGCTAATTTGTTGCCACGCTGTGGCTGTGGATAAGCCGCGTTATTTGGTTTTGCACGCTCGCGTCAGGGGGTGAACTCGATTAAAAGAAATGCCTCCACCTTGATTGGAAAACGCCGGAATTTTCTACCTTTTTCTTTTCACTAAAACACACTTTACCGCTCGATACACAAACCATTCTACTTTTTTCACAGTCAGTAGCTGGTTTTAATCTTGCAAAGTTGTTGTTCAGTTATCATTTGGTTAAAAGAGCGAGCTAGCTTTGCGGTCATGTTTCATGTGAATTCGAACACTGGCTAGGCGTTATAACCTATACGTTGTCCCTTTTGTGTTCTTCGCTCAGGCGAGCGATTCGAAAGGCCACCATGTGCTTTATCCTAATTACCAGCGTTTCAACAATGCTCGGTAGTTTCGAGCAACTCTGAGCTGCAAAGCACTTGTAAACAACAAAGGTTACTTGGCAGGACTCCAGTCTAAAGCAATAACACTGGTCCACACTGCTTAAAAAATAACTTGTGCAACTTTAATTTCTCTTTTTACAAATTCCATTATGAGGTATATATATTGAGTTTTCTCTATCTGTTATGACATGAGCACCTGGTATTCAAGTGGTTATCTTTTATTCTACAAATTATTTATAAGGTGCACAGCACTAGTACAATTAGTCTGTTCTCAGACTTACACGGATTACAAGTTATCTTGTTCATGCCGAGCAAATTTAGCTTTTAATAGATGGTAGCTGGGCGTCCAAAACTGCTCAAATCGTTCTTCTGGACAAAGATCTTCAAATTGAACCCTTGAACTGGAACTCGGCAATCTCTTCTTGAAACATAAGAGTTTTTCAACCACTTTTATTTCATTCACCGTAGTGAACGTTTTGAACACTCAGCTTCAATCTACCATTTCGCGCTTTTTAAACTACAATTATTTCAAGTGCATTCGTATTCATATGTTGTGGTATGTACTACTTAGGCTATACCGAATATTCACGAGTTTCTTAGTAGAATCAACTACAAACTCAATTGCCTTTGTGTGTTATGATGTATGGACTCTGTCCTTACTTCAAACCTTCATAAACCCGAAGTTGTTACTTCAATACGCTTGGCCTTGCAAGCATCTGACCCATTACAAAAAAATAGTTCTTCGACCGCGAGCGAAGGAAATTCTTAAAACTCATTGGAGTTCAATTTATTAATTAACTGTTATGTCGATATTTCTAAGGTAAACTACTACTATGAAACATGCAAATTCTGTCGCAGCGACTATAAAATTGTGTTACCGCTTTCTTGTGGTATATTGTTAACCCGTTTCTCTTGACGCATTGCGAGATAATTGAAGTTTGTACCCGGGTTAATTTGCGCATTCAGAATATGCATATTTCACTTTGGCCTCACGCCAGTTACCCAAGCTCAGTTATTAATAACAACTACAGAACATCAAAGATTTTTCTACTCTCAGGAGAAAAACAAAGGCGTCTTAAAAAAACTTACAATTAAAACCTCGACTTTTTTTTCCATTTGATGGAAATGTCAAATGGCTGAATACAGCAGCCAGAAATTCTTTCAATTCGAAACTTTCCTCATAGTATTAGTTGAAAAATATACCGCAATCTACAAAGTTCTACCTAAAAAGCATACAATCAATACAATATCCTCGTTTACGAGAGATTCTATTTACAAATTTTCCGTTAAGGAGATATCACAAATAGCGCTGTGAAAAGAACAGCGAATTCACAAGCCTCTAGACTACAAAATGATTACAACTCTGAAGAGTTCAAAACTTGTTTGCGCGATTGACCTCCAATTGAGAAGAAAAATACATCAGCTCTGCTGGATATTTATAACCTACTTTGCCTTTTTCACTTAGGAAAAGAATCACTTTGTCAACAAACAATGCTGCTCTATTTAACATGATTGAGCTAATTCTATGTACACCTAAGCCAAGCTTATTAAACTTTTTTCTTACAAAAAAAACATACACGAGTAGAAATTGCGCGCTATTAAAAAAATAACCTCGCAAATTCTGTTTTAAAAAATAACGCCAAGTTACTCAGCTTACTCTTTGTCATTCCATTGTAATGAACAGTATCTTACTTGATTTGAATCAGACTAAATCTGAATTAGTTAACATGACCATAAACGTTCGGCAAACTCACAGAGCTTCCAACAAAGGGTGCATCGCTCGGGTATGGAGCGATCTCTGGCAGACGGAGAAGGTAGGAGCTCAACTGCTGAGCAGTAGCAGCGTTCCCTCTGGACAAGGCCTGCAGAAAAGGCAGTAAAACGGCTTAGTCAATTAGTGCGCGCGGTAGGAAACTACTCTACAACACAGAACTATTTTCAATTCCCTCGACACAAAAAGCGTTCATTTGCGCTATTATTATCATTCATAATTTGAATGTTCCGCATGGGCGGTTTTTAATAAAGCGCTAAGTGAAAGGTAATCAAAGGCGCAATGAATGGGGCGCGTGAGTTACCGTAGTAATAGAAATCCAGTTCTGAAAATCGTATTTGTTTTGTAGCAGGGCACGTGTGCCGAAAACTGGCATCAGTAACAATGGTTAAATAGCTTTGCAGAATTTGCTCGCCTACTTGCCCGGAGCTAGAAGTTCAGCACCTAACCGCCAACGCCGAACAGTTCCCGCGCCTCTTAAAACCATGCTACATTAATTCAGTGCGTAGTTACAAACGTGAAATGAAGTTGATTGTCTCTTTAGTAAAGTAACTTGATCTTGCCGCAAGACATGGGTGTAAATTTGATTATTTTTCAAGAAACAAATTGACAGTTTTGATGGCCTGTCACTTAACACAGTTCTGCTTAGACTTTTTGAACCTCCTTTGCACTCTCAACTGTGGCCGAAGGAAGATAAGCGCGCGCCTCACTTTCTAGCGCTTAAACGAGCCTTGAAGTGTTCCCATGTGTTCGATCGCATTCTGTTTCCCTTCAATTTACATGTTCAAAAGCACAACAATTTTCACTAAATCGTACCTGTAAATCGTATGCACCCTGTAGCCATTCTACTTGTCGCAATAGGCGTGATTCCCTCTCATGTCTGTTACTCTCATTCAGCACACGCTGCAAGTGTTTGATGTACTCGATGGCTGTGCGTAGGGTCTCCACCTTGGACAGCTTCTTGTTAGCTGGTGTGGTGGGAATGTGCTTGCGTAGGGTGGCAAATCCATCGCTGACTAGTTTCACTCGGTTCCTCTCCCTTTCATTCCTTCGCAGTATCGAGGCATGCTCCTTTTTCAAGCAGTGTGGCGTTCGGCAGCGTGTACGATGCCGGGATGCCGTTGGGCTGGAGCTTGGCGAGCTGCAGTCGCTGCCAGGAGCAGGCGAATGAGATGAAACTGGAGAGTTCAGTGGTGAAGTGGCTGGGGAGTCAAATGTCGAGCTCTCAGACGAGGAAGACGACGGTGAAGGCGAGTCATAATTCAGTTCTGATAAATCGAGATCGTCAAGGTCTGGTAATGGGAAGCTGATATCTTCGGGATCAAACTCGAACTCCATGAGTTTTGCGCAGGGCGGTGACAACGAGTAGGCAGCAGCGCGACGCACTCACTAGCTCACTTCGCTCTCTTACTCGTCTCGCTCCACGCTACACAAGTGCGTGCAAATACTATATTACATGAGACGCGTGGCGGAGCCTATAAAGCGGTTTGTTTTGTTCCTTAGGGACTTCACGCCTGGTTGTTGGGCAGACTTAGCATGTGGGAGGGGCTCTGGAGACATTTAGCACAATGACACGTTAGGCAAACTAACTGCATTGAATGGCCTATGGCTTGTTTTTGTGCCTTTAATCTTCATATGAAAGGGCGGGATTGTCTTGCGCCCTTTTGTGCGTGTCCTGCGCGTGGCTTCGATTATAATTAGTTGGCCAATACAATAGCGGTGCGTGCTGTCGTCAGACCTTTAGAAATCGCTAACAAAGTCAACAAGCGATCCTTCGTGTCGGCTCTATATGCCGATCAATAGTGAGCCAGGCTTTTGTTTTATCCACGTGCCTCATTTCGCAGCTCTCTTGCAGCTAATTCCCCGGGTCGGAGCAAACATTTCAAACCCTACTGCGGCCAATGGGCGGCGGCAAGCTCTAGCCTGGTACACGACACCTCTCAAACCATCCATCATTTTTTTTTTTAGTTTTCGCGGCCCATTGCAGAATGCTTATTCACAAAGTTGCTTATTATTTGCTTATCGCGGGGCTGCCTAAATTTTGTGCGCGATTTCTGATGCATAATTTACAAAGACAAATGACTTTTTCTGCGTGTCTCCAAGGAGAAGGTTGAAGTATGTAAGGTATCTATCTAATCAACAACAATTTTATCGCTCCAAGATAGTTGCTAGCTTGTTTAAGGATTTGTGTGCATTGTTAGAGAAGCTGTTAGTTTGATAAACTGTTTACTATGCAAATCTTTCTTCGTACACAAGAATGACAACTGTTTTCTGTAAGCTCAATCATTTTCCGCTAAACCGTACTGTTCACTCTTCTATTTCTAGGCGGTCTTTTCCGGTGTGATACTAAAATTTCGTTCCCGTGATTCGAAATTAACTCCTATTCGGGCCTCTTTTTTCTTGATCCGAACTTATTTACAGAGAATTTCGACTTTGACAGCATTCCTTCACTGTCGTTTACAAACTGCTGCAAAGTAATGAGACATAAAACTGTTTTATTTCAGTAACAAATATTTGCTTTACAAAGAATTCCTGCCGCTCCTAGTGAACCCCAAGGATGCGGTTAATGAAAGCACTTTCAATGTGGCACGCGAATTCAGCACGAAATTAGCTGCCAAAACGACGCCTCTCGTCTGAGCAATTTAGATTCCGAAAAATGATAATGTTCTTGAGTTTATATCAATTAAAGTGGCGAGCTGGCTTTGAAGTGTGAAGCGAAGCGTGCTGCATGTAAACTAATTACTGTCATCACATATTTAGAATTCAATTTTCTTTTTATTTTCTGGGCGTTTTCTTGCTTTGTCATTCCATCGCGCTTTTTGGAGCCCAAGCGTTGCGTAGAAATTGTGATTCTTCGTGTTCTTGCAGTGGTTGATTTACACAAACAAACAGTTCCATCGCAAGGTTATTATTTGATAATTCTGCTCACACGCGCCAAACGCGTGCCTGAAAGTTTGTCAATGGTAAACTACACCATTGATTTACATTTTCAACTCCGGTTTACACAGAGGCCAGACGCGGATATTGGCGAGCTTCGAGCTTCCTGTTTTCACTTAGCATGATATGCAAATAGCTCAGTTCTCTTGGAAACGCGCACACTTGTGACAATCTTGGCAATGCTATTGAGCCAATCTTAATACTTAGGAGACACCGACTTGTCGGTTTCCAAGTTATGCTTTGGCGAATTTTATTCTTTTTTCTTCTATCTCACGCACTAAACTCGGCGCCGTGTGCAACGCAGAATAAATCCATCATTCGCGACAGTTACAAGTGTGAAACGCTTGGATATTTGACTGTTGCCTAAGCGCATTAACGTAGCGCGTGCACGAACGCTTTTCATCTGCGTGGCTTTCGTCGCAAAGATATCGCGGCACGCGGCTGCACCTCTTGAAATGAACTTCAGACAGTTCAGCTCATCGGCTAATGGCTTGAAGTCGTGAAAGGGTTTTTGGTTTCCGTTTCGACTGATTGTTATTGACATAGGACACGGTTAATTGATTGGCGTTCTTTTAGAGCCACTGAACACATTGATGCTAACAACTGATTTGACAACTGGACTGTTTCCAGTGGCTAATGTAACTTGGCATTCACATTCGCCAGGGCAGAAAATCGTCACCAAAATATGCTCGCATGCTCCAGGAAGCGTAAGTTTCACAGTTAAGGTTTTTACTTTGTCCGCCTATTGAACAGCGACAGGATGTAAATTTGAATCAAGTGCTGCTTGAACGAAGCGTCTTTTGCGGGAGAGATAAGGATATTGCGCTTGCGATAAATGTCTTGCTCGTCACAACCTTTGGCCACGTACCCTTGTTTCTATAATTGAACGTTGAGTGTAAAAGTGACTTCTGAGCAGCTCGCATTTGTTTTGATATTAAGGTTTGTACGTTTCTGTACACACGTGCTAAATATCTCATGGCTGTTTTCCGGTTATAGTTTTAATTATTGAGCACGCGATCAATGGCAAATTACGATTGTTATTTTGCTGATGACCCAGATCCAACCTTAGTTAGTACAACTGACTATGTTTACATTCGGTATTCTTTAACAACAGTTACTTTGAAAATCTTTTACATTAAATATAGAATACTGGCGACTTATTACGAATTGTAAAGCATGATATTTGACACGATATAGTTCTGTACAGCACACAAGATCTGTGCTTTGTGCATCATAAACAAAATTTGGCACAAGGAGTATTTCGGGAACCAACGCCTGTCTTCCCTCGCTTATACGTTGGAATGCCTCGGATCTACATGTGGCGAAACCGCAAGAAAACGTTTCGCGTGGGTCACACTAAAGACTCAACCGAAGCAGAAAACCGCACGTGAAAAGCTTCTGGCGCCCAGGGTACTTAACTGTAGATCTTTCGCAACCTCGCTCTAATATTACGTCACTTAGAAATGCTACCTAGTTACTTCAGCTTTGACTATGTATTTCTACATTTGCTCCAGTTTTAACTGGGTATTTCTACAGTTACTTCAACTTTGACTATGTATTTCTACATTTGCTCCAGTTTTAACTGGGTATTTCTACAGTTACTTCAGCTTTGACTATGTATTTCTATAGTTTCTCCGGTTTTCAGTGCGTATTTCTACTTAACAATTGGTTCATGCTTTAGCGTGCACTATCGAGTTATGGAGCACGCGGGAAGTTTGGAGAGCACGTAAGAAGCCCAAGAGTTGCCCGAGGCGATAGCCGAGGGCAACTCTAGCTTCTTGAGTGCTCTCCAAACTTCCCACGTGCTCCATAACTCGATAGTGCACAGCTAAAAGCATGAACCGATTGTTTTATAACATAGCCGGTGGAATTGTGCATCAAATCCGACGCGATTTCTGGCGAAGCGATTTGCTCACGCTATGAGCGTGCACTATCGGGATTTGGAGCACGCTTACGTATACTGAATT
>Ga0126337_10001523_pt1 | contig 14091 bp, 15 predicted proteins | sample DipCmetagenome_FD_92527 | JGI IMG/M metagenome (GOLD analysis project Ga0126337, IMG submission 92527) | Coral microbial communities from La Bocana,Puerto Morelos, Mexico - Diploria C A metagenome | ecosystem: Host-associated > Invertebrates > Cnidaria > Coral | place: La Bocana,Puerto Morelos... | reverse complement strand
TCTGAAAACGGGTATGGATTTTTGAAGCCAGGTCTGAAAACGGGTGTGGGAAATGGCATTTTTTGGTCTGAAATTGGGTCTGGATTTGGAGATGCGGGTGGCACACCCCCACCAAAAATTCCAAGGAGTACCCCCCCCGGGCTAAACCCCAAGCCATTCACTTGGTTTCATCTGCTTTAATGAGCTAATTACTTATCCCAACTTAGAAATCAACTAAACCAAGTTTAATCTGTATAGCAGAGAAAGGTCACTGTTTCAAAGAGTGCCAATTAGAAAAGGTCACTAATTGCACGTTGCAGTAGAAGTGATGATAAGTGTAGGGGCCTCATTGCAGAAAATGTTAACTTTCGATTGAAGGGGTTTATATTGATATTAAGATGATTTCTAGTCCGTACTGCACAGCCTCAGAACCCCAGTGTTTGTGAAAGGGGAATAAATGTTGTTCGCTATGAAGCGCTGTTATAAGATGAAATGAAATACAAACTAAAATACAATTTTTTTTCAGTTGCACCGAGCATAACCACAGTCCCAACTGACCAGACAGTACTTGAGTCTGGCATGGCAACTTTCCACTGCAATGCCACCGGAAACCCAACACCAAAGATAACATGGATCAGAGATGGCGAGACTGTGGCTAATGGAAATACACTAAGCTTTAAGACCAACAGGACCCATTCAGGAAAATACTGGTGTTTAGCAGAGAATGGGCTGAATTCTACTGCCAATGCTAGTGCCAATCTCGATGTTCAGTGTAAGTATTAGGCAAAAATTATTTCACTAGACAGCAATTGTGTATTCCAAAAAACTAGTTTTCTGACCTTAGAATAACCAAAAAATCAGAGCTGATCATGAAGAAGGCACAGCAGTCTCCTTACTTTTGGTAAGTATTCCGTTTTCTTAGTTTGAATCATTTGTATTTTCTAGTTCCACCACGTTTAATCAGAAAACCATCTGATCAGACAATTATTGAAAGTCAAGAAGTGCAATTCCACTGTAAAGCAACTGGAATCCCAGCCCCCACAATTACCTGGATGAAAAATGGGAAGACTGTGGGTAAAGGTGACACCCTGAACTTGAAAGCCAACAGGAGTCAGTCTGGAAAATACTGGTGTTCTGCTGAGAATGGATTGGGCATTTCTGTCAATAGTAGTGCTTACCTTGATGTACAACGTAAGTAAGGCACTGTGGGAGTACTGAACGTTCGTTTATAAATTTGGCACATTAAACACTAAGGTAAAACCTGTCTACCAGCCACGTAGTCCATCAGACTGGCATTTATCTCTAATTTTAGTAGCATGAAACAACTAGGAGTACTTCTAATCACCCCTGGATGAGGTGCTAGTCCATAGCAGGGTTACCCCCAGCATTTAACTTTCTATACCTGAGAGAGGCACTGTAATAGTAGAGTGTCTTGACCCAGAACAAAACCAACAACAAAAAAAAACAAACATCGCTCGCCAGTACTTGAACGTGGACCCTCATCGAAGGTCAGCGCATTAACCATGTGGCCACCGCGTTTCCCTGTCAGATCTTGCAGTGATAGTATATAAAACAGTACTACTTGAATTTTAGCGCGAAAGCCCAAGTCTTTGTGCACAACTATTTTAGTTTAGCTAACCAGCTAAAAAAAACAGTGGAATGATGGGGAAATATGGGTATAGTATTAAAGCCAAAATGTAGAGCTTTAAAGTTCTACAAATAAACTTAAGTTTTTCTAAGATTAAGTTCAATGTTTGCTGGCGAACATGATTTGTGCAGGATCTTCAAAATAATCATTTACGCTAAACAAAGCAAGAATATACTATATACGAGTCTCGGCTCCATCTAAATGAGAAATTGAAAGAACCTTTTTTATCGCTTTATCGAGAAAAGCTTGGTGTGTTGCAAAGAGCAGCAGGGCGGAATTCACAACAAGATGTGATCCGCGATATTTCTAAGATATGAAATAGCCGTGTTTTAGAGAGGTGTTGACACGAAGAGCTTTCTTACCTTCGAGTGGAGGAATGAAATTATCTCTCTGAAGGTACCACATCAATTCATTTGTGTGAAAGAATTAAATGCGTGTTCCTGGATAGCACCAGTAACAAACAAAACGGCCGTCGTTTCCAAAACTTGTGAGATGTCCTGACTGGCGTGGCTGCTAAGCTGAGCCACGATTTCGGCGAGAGCGACCAATTTAAAGAAATCTTGCCACTATCGTAAAAACTTCGTAGAATCTGTTATGTAGATACAATTGCTCCAAGTCGAGGATATTCAAAGCAAGGAATGGCTACATAAATTTTCATCAAATTAAGGACGACTCTTCGATTCTGTCGATTGCCAGATCGAAAGCCCTGGCCATAAGTGAGAATTTGATCGAGCATAACATGATCAATTCTAAATTATGGACTGCATTAGTGATCTGTCATTTTGGAGAACAAAGATACCTGAACAAGTTCTTTTCTTGGTGTCTGCAGTTTTCTCTTTGTTTATTATGTAGTTTGTAAAAAAAATTAGTATACATGTAGGTCCGGTAACGGGTAAGTAAGCTGAGTTTATGTAAGTTAAATCGACCACTTCGCGCAGACAAGCATTAATTAATAGTTCAGTTTTTGGGCATCTAGTGATCTAGAAAGGAGTAAAAAACCATGCCAAGTTTATGTCTAACTCAATCTTGTTCACAAGAAAGAACCAGATTATCTGTATGGCTATCCTTTTCCCAAATGCCCAGATATTTCAGTATTCTACGTTTAGCAGCAAAAACCAAAAGACAGATTATGAGATCTAAACAATTTTCATTTTTGTATTATTTTATAGTTGCAATGATTATACTGACAGAACTGTATCATATGCAATACTCATTGGAAAGACAATAAATGATAAAGATGTTATATCAAACTCCCATGAAATCTGATATGTGTTAAGACATTGGCAGACGACTTAATGATGGTATAAATTATAGTTTTGTATAAACAGTTTTGGGTAGGGAACCTATCACTCTATAGCAAGAAAAACATTAACTGATTTTGTACATAAATTGTAGAGTTAAACAATTCAAGTAACTGTTTCAACTGGAAGTTAATGTTCTTTGTTTCAGATGTACCAAGTTTGATCCTGACACCAGCTGAGAAGACGGTTATTGAGTCTGAGACTGTAACATTCTATTGTAATGCCACCGGAAACCCAAATCCAAAAATAAAATGGATAAAGGATGGCAAGACTCTGAAATTAGGGGATACGCTTGTTATTGAAGCCAACAGGAATCAATCTGGAGAATACTTGTGCCTAGCAGAGAATGGTCTGAATGCAACTGTCAATGCTAGTGCCAATCTTGAAGTGCAGTGTAAGTATATTTGATTTTACAAATTGTATTAATGGACTCAACTAAAAGGTTGTAGCACAGTGAACAGTGAACAAAATGAGGTCTGATAGCCCAGGCCTGGAGGATTTTGGGGTAGTGCATTCTATTCTCTGCTTGCAAACTTGTGCAATGATAGGAAAGTGAATTTGTTTGGTAGAAATATTTATTTTATTTCTTAATTCTTATCCATTTTGGTTTCAGTTCCTCCAAGCTTAACTACCAAACCATCTGATCAGACAGTCATTGAAAATCAGGAGGTAACTTTCCAGTGTACTGCCACTGGTAACCCAGCCCCAAGAATAAAATGGATTAAAGATGGAAAGACTCTGGTTGAAGGAGACATACTGACATTTAAAGCAACCAGGAATACCTCTGGACAGTACTGGTGTTCAGCAGAGAATGGTTTGGACTTAGCTAATGCAAGTGCTTATCTTAATGTACAATGTAAGTATAGCATATAGAAGGATCTTTGCTGATGTCATTGTTTACTTATTTCTCATTTGCATATGGCTTTACGTACAGAAGAAAACATAATTAAAACATGTTGTCCCAGGAAGCTAAAGAGCTAGTGAAATTTAATGTGTGTTATATTCAAGGAGAAATTGTCTCTTCAAAAACAGCAAAATCTCTGGGTGGCAAAAGTGCTAATTAACTCATACATTCTTTGTAAAATATGGAGTTTTTAACCCGTGTTGCACAAAAATGCATTCAATGCATCAGGCTCATAATCATATTCATTTGCAGAGTTAATCACGCCATGACCATTCAATATTGATCAGAATTAGTAGCTCCAGCAGAAACTAAATTGCTTATGTTAATGAAGCAAATATTGTAAACAAAGATTCTTCTATTGCCATTGTCATACCATAAATCAGAGTTTTAAGTACTATCCTGTGAAGCACATTTCAAAACATTTTACCCAGGGATATTGTAAGTCCTCTCAAAACTGCAAGTTATAAAATTGTGACCTAGAGTTTATGATATGCCAGTTTTAGATTTACAGAATGCGTGCCACATGTATATGTTGTAGTTAAAAATTAAATTCAGTAAAAATTAAATTCCTTTGTCTCTTAACCCAACTTATTCATTGATTATGGATAATTAGGGTTAGAACATATAGGAAATTGAGAATCAAACTACAGTAGGTTAAAATAATTTTTACCTGAATTTAATTTTTAACTACAACATATATAACATACAGAAAGATAGGACATTCTGTACCTGTAGAACCTTTATATCAGTGTACTGGGTAGATACTCTTGTTATTTGGTATTTCCTGTCATATCTGACAATAGTTTCAAATTTTTATGGCAGTTGCACCAAGTATAACCAAACCACCCACCAACCAGACTATTTTGGAGTCTTCCAATGCTACATTCCATTGTTCTGCCACTGGGAACCCAACTCCCAAAGTCACATGGATTAAAGATGGGAAGACTGTGGGTACTGGAGAAATACTGAGCTTTGAAGCTAACAGGGATAAATCAGGAAAATACTGGTGTTCTGCTGACAATGGTTTGAGTGAAGCTGCCAATGCTAGTGCTAATCTTGATGTGCAATGTAAGTTTGAACCACATATCACTCAAATGTGTGAATATATTATTGGGCTGGGTGCCTTGTGCTGCTTCTTGTCTTGGTCAACTCTTTTTAGCTGCTGGCAGATCATGAAGCATGCCAAAGTTTTTTGTTCTAGTGGAATGGCATCCTAAGGGTAATAATAGTGTATTAATTTTAATAAAACTCTCTAAGCCAATTGAAATCTTGGAGGGTAGGCTCCTTAAAAGTAGCAGTAAAGGAGAGCACCATTCTCCTCTACAGCAAGTTGGTCGCCATGGCAGCCCAGACACAGCACTGTGAAGAAACAGTGTGTTAATGTAGAAGAAATACTTACCTAAGTGGGAGAGAGGGAGGGAGACCAAATGAGAAAGCAAGGAGTACATGCAGCGAAAGACTAGTAAGGACCAAAGTATGTTTTAGGGTGAACTCAAAGAAATAAAAATTTCAAAATGCTCTCATTTCTGTTATTAGGCTTGATTTTTGCTGGTCTCATGAGTCCATTCTACTAGCACAAATTACTTTCCTGAAGTGGTACTTTTTCAAAGTGTCACATGAACGTCGAGCTGTGCCGAGATTGGTCTTCTTTAATTAGGGGTGTAATTCAAATTTTGTGACGAGAACCTGCTACTTTTTTAAAATGGGAGTGTCCACACAGTGATTTGAGTTAATCTTTATAACAGATTTCCCAAGTTTTTCAAATATGCCAGTTAACCAAACAATTAGCGAGGCTGACACAGCAACATTCCACTGCAATGCAACTGGGAACCCAACCCCCAAGATAACTTGGCTTAAAGATGGGCAGACTGTGGCTACAGGTGATACACTAAGCTTTGAAGCCAACAGGACTCATTCTGGAAAATACGTGTGTTCAGCGGAGAATGGGTTAGAGAAAGCTATTGGTGCAAGTGCATATCTTAATGTGCAATGTAAGTATTTAAGAATCATCTTTGAGTTATGTTATTACTTCAACAGTTCGTTATTGTTACATGAATTGGTGTATCATTATAGTGCAAACAATTACATAGGTACACAGTGTTCAGTAAATAAAGAAACTCTTTATGCAATATCAGAGGCCAAGCACAACACTAACTCATTTATTGACTTGTAAAGTAAATCAATCACCAAACCAAATTTGGGTTAAGCTTATGTTTTTCAAGCTTATTGCCAGGGTGCAATCCCTTCTAATGTGGGAAGGGCTTTTCCCTTGCCTCCCGCTATTGAAGAAAAACCGCACTAAGAACGAGGTTGTTAACCCTTTGCTGGAACAAACTGAAGCATCTGTGACAATTTCTGTGTGGCAATCAATGCATACTTGCTTGGGAAATCTTAAGGTTTGTAGAAAGAGAAGGAGTATAGGGCCACCTTATTCCAAAACCTGCCATTATAATCTTGATAGTTAAACTTCTTGCATCTTTCCCAGGTAGGTTTTGCCGGAACAATAGCACAATGAAAATAAATTGTTGATTACAAGCAACTTTATTTGACAGTGAGCTGTGGCACAATTTTTTTTATTGTAGTTGCCCCAAGTTTAACCACTCACCCAAGCAACCTAACAATTGATGAAGGCGAAGGAGCAACATTCCAATGTGTTGCCACTGGTAACCCAGACCCAAAGATAACATGGATTAATAACGGGAAGATTGTGGCTACAGGAGAAACACTCAGCTTCAAAGCCAACAGGACTAATTCTGGAGAATACTCGTGTTTAGCAGACAATGGATTCGATGCAATTGTTAATGCTAGTGCCTATCTTAACGTGCTGTGTAAGTCTGAAAACATCATTACCGTAAAATCCCAAAGTAACGACCCTCGTCAGTCCCTTTCGGAATTAGCAGCCCGTGAGGTTCGTTGCTATCAAGGGGTCTTTATCAGGGTATCTAAAGACGTTATTTCAAATTGATACGGCTGAGCTCTTTTACGAAATATAAGGCGGAAATTCCGGCGAAATAACAGTTCTTAAAACATGAGATGCAATTTTTCGTTACAGTTTAAATCTATGCTGCTGCCACTTGCGTGGGCTCTCCATGTGGATACCGTGTTGTAAGTTGTCGATAGAAAGCTAGTCAGATACGGTGACTAATACTTAGATTTCGGAGGCCTCGCTACTTTCGGAAATTCAGATTAGCGGCCACAATTTTTTGCCGTTATTTTTTGGGGATCGCTATTTTCGGAAGTTCATGGTTGTGCAGTGTGTCTTATTAGAGGATGTTCTAATCATGATATTCTCATGCTCCATGCTTTGCTGCAGAGGTGAACAAAAGTCCTTGGAACCCTGATGTAATGTGATAAATTATCTGTGTTTCGCAATTAAAAGTTTTCAAAAAGCACTGCTGTCTCCCCCTCCTTCAGTAGAAGTTGATGTATAAGTGTTCAACATTGCATTTGGGGAGGGGGAAGGAGTTAAGTTAGTGAATTTGCATTACCGCGCGACTATTTGTTTGGCAAGGGTGTAAAGCACCAAAGTGCAAATGTGCCCCAAGACTTTGTTCATGATTTAAAGCTTTCGGTTTCTATACATGACAAAAAGTGAGTTATGAGAGTACTTACAGTGAATGTAATAAAGTATTGAAGAATTTATCTCGATTTGCAGTGGCTTCACTGATTGTAAGAACTGTTATACTATTCTCAACTTAAAAGATCGTAAAAGTGCGTTCTTGGCAACGGTAGCAGTAACTTATAACAAAGTTACAGATAAGGAGGAAAGGCAGAAAAATGGCGGGACGTGATTCCAAAACAGAAGGCCATCAACTAATGGAAACTTCAACTTTATTTTTTGTTAGTTCCACCAAGTTTCACAGTTAAAGCAGTTAACAAGACGGTGAATGAATCTGATGAGGTGACATTTCACTGCACTGCTACTGGTAATCCTGTGCCAAAGATTACGTGGATAAAAGATGGTAGGACTGTGGCAACAGGGGGTACACTGAGATTTACAGCTCTGAGAAATAATTCTGGAATGTATTCGTGTTCAGTTGACAACGGATTGAACGTCACAATCAAAGCGAGAACATTCCTCGATGTACAGTGTAAGTGAGAAAGGACGCGGTGTTTTTTCTCAATTTATCCTTTGCTCGTGGCAGCCTGATCGCTAGCTCGTCACGTGTTCCAAACCTATCGGCGGATGTTTAGGCCTACGTAAAAAAGAGCAAAAACTGAAGTGATGCCTGACACTATGATGATAAAGTCTTAATGATGATAAGTGATTAATGATTATAAAGCCATAATAAAACAAAGCTAGAAAAACTGTGACATCAAACTCATAATCACGAGTAGATGTACTTGAGAAGTTTGGAGAGCACTTTTAAGAAGCTATCGGCTGCGCTTCCAGGAAATTTGAGCATTTTTCGTGCTCTCCATACTTCTCAATGATGATGCAAGCTAAATCATGAATCAATCTTCAATATGGATGTCTTTCGTTTTCAACTGCAGATCCACCGAGTTTCACTTTAAAACCGTCAGACAAGATTGTAAAGGAATCCGAGGACACTGTATTTCTCTGCAATGCCACTGGAAACCCACTCCCAAAGATACATTGGAAGAAAAATGGTAAAACTGTGGCTCATGGAGACACGCTGAGTGTTTCAGCGAACAGGAATCATTCTGGAAAATACTGGTGTTTAGCGGAGAATGGACTGGGTCTGGTTATCAACACCAGTGCTTCCCTTGATGTGCAGTGTAAGTAGCAACATAATGTAAACACGACTTGCAATTTATAAGGAGAACTTGTTAGAGTCCTTTAGAAACCATATAGTGTCGTTTGATCTGTTTCTGGAGCTAAGTAACGCGTTTAGTGACAGAGAAACAGAGTGGGGGAGGTTTTAGAATTGGCGAATTGTCATGTCAATATGAAATTTGCCCTTGTTGTAATATATCCACATGATTTTCGTATTAGTTCAATGGCTTTGAAAAAGGCGCTTTATTACCAAGTTTCTCTTTAGCTCAAAGGAAGGTGGCTGTAATGATGGGGCTATCCTTCATAGAATTCTGTGTAATTCGTTTTGTCCAACATAGCTTTATTTTCGTTATTTCGATAATTATTCAGTTTACTTATTTATCTTCTTTGGGCCGCAATATGGTCGCAATTAAACCCTACCAGCGAGTCGTGTCACGTGTTTTGGTCTGTGCCACGTCCCATAAGAGACCCATCTCTTCCAGCTTCTTCAACACCATTTTTTGCCAGGTTGGTTTTGGCCTGCCTCTCTCGAGGATTCCCAATAATGTTGCCAAAGGTTGATAAAAGTGCCTTGAGAGTTCGATCATTATTGTGTTGAATTATTTCTTGTAATGTCACTTTTGAACTGTTGTGAATGCCATATACTCATGTCACATAAATTTGTTTTGCTTCCTATAGATCCACCAATGTTAACAACTAAACCAGTGAATCAAACTCTCACAGAGGACTCCATTGTAGAATTCCATTGCTCTGCTATTGGTAACCCTGTGCCTGAAATAACATGGATTAAAGATGGGCAGACTGTGAAAAAAGGAGACACACTGAGCTTCACAGTAAATAGGAATCACTCTGGAGAGTATTGGTGTTCTGCTGCCAATGGGTTTAATACTGTTTCCAAGGCTAGTGCATATCTTAATGTGTTGTGTAAGTATCAAGGTTCTGTTTCGTTTTCCAGTTTGTGAAAAAGAATGGTTCCGTAAATAAGAAATTCAACTGCTAGAAAAGGGTGGAAATTACCACATTTAACACATTTCCAGGTTTTAAAAGTCAAGCGTACTACAAACTGGACACATGAAAAAATCCTATGAAAGCAAAATATGACATCGAGAAAATAAGATAGAACTTGGTAACGCCTTATCATAGCATTCTCAGCAAAAATAAACACATCATGATCAGTAAATGTCGTACCAGTCTAACGAAAAAAGAGTTCAAGTTGCTGCTTAGGGCTTGTTGGTTTGTTGATTGATGTGCAATGTAAGTATCGGACTCGGTTGTAACAGAATAAGAAACCTATTTTCTCGGACCTCATGATCCGAAAGACTCATACATACTAAATGAGCATGGACATTTTCCCACATGTCCACGTAGCTTATTGCAGTTGAAGACGACAAGGAGTTTAGAAAATAAGCATGCGAATTTATTTCTAAATAATAACAACAACAACACACACTATATTACCATGATAGAAAAATTCTTGGTTACAAAAAAAAAGATAATTTATAACATGCAGGAACTTATGTAAATTCACCCAGAATAACTTAAGAGCTAATTTCCTGTGTGAAATTATATTAATAGTATTTATATAAAGAAGATGGTTGGCAGTAAGGGAGGGTGGTCATTAAGGACACAAATTAAAAAAAAAACAGAAAAAGTAAGTTAGAGGGATAAATCAATTAATCACGAACCACCTAGAAATGGTATGATTTTGTAGAAATGTTTTGATGTAATTCTCCTGAATTTATGCATCTTTTATTTCAGTTCCACCGAGTTTTACAACTCTACCAATGAACCAGACGGTTAACGAAGATGACCAAACGAGATTCCATTGTGCTGCTACTGGGAACCCAACACCAAGGATAACATGGATTAAAGATGGGAAGACTTTGGGTCAAGGAGACACTCTGAGCTTCGATACCAACAGGAATCTTTCAGGAAAATATTGGTGTTCAGCAGAGAATGGACTGGGTCTAGCTATCAACACCAGTGCTTACCTTGATGTTCAATGTAAGTATGAAATATTTTAAATACGTAGCGTTTGCTGGAGAACGTAGTAAGCACTCAAGGGTGGCTGGAGCAATCAGTTTTCAATTGTATGAGGCCCTCTCGGATATAAGCCCCCTCCCCGTTTATAAGTACACTGTCTTCTTATTTCTAACAAGACTTTTAAAGCGACCATATTACTATAACTAGGCGAAGTCATTTTTTTACGATGTAAGAGAGAAAATTGAAAAGAACAATAGTTTACGAGGGTAAAAAACACTAGCGGGATAAACAAACCTAAAAGGAGCAAGGATTTGAGATTTTGGAAGATATTTTGGATGTGCGAGATAAGTGATTCAATATGCTTTTCCCTTGAATCTGTAAACACATTTTAATTTGTCACTTGTTGCAGTTGCTCCTTTTCTCAACACGTTGCCAACAAACCAAACTGTACTGGAAGGTAATGCAGCAACATTCATTTGCTATGCATCTGGTAACCCTGCTCCGGTAATAACTTGGATCAAAGATGAACGGGTGTTAGGAAGGGAAGAGACCTTGACTGTTGAAACCGACAAGGAGAGTTCTGGAGAGTACCTGTGTGTTGCCGACAATGGTTTCAATGACACTGCTAACGCTAGTGCTTATCTTGATGTCCAATGTAAGTGCGAAACCTTGTTATATAGCTAGCTTCGTGAGTAGGCAAGATAAACTGATTCCTGTGCTTTGATTGGCTACCCGAGCGGGCAAGATGGCGTTATCTTGCCCGCTCGGTATTACCCGCCATGTCCTGCAAGAAAATTGTGTCCTTTCTCCATATAATAAAACATTATTTACAAAGCTTGTTCGGTCAAGATGGCTGGATACTGGCTCGTTCTTTTTATGCGTGGCAATATTCAGCCATCTTGAATTCGTGCTTGTTCAATAACCCATATTTATTATACGGCTGAACTGGTCCGCGATGAAAAGGAGAATTCTGGTTATAAGCGGTGCGAGTTTTTTATTACGAACCGTTAAGATGCACTGCTCACGAATTAATTTTGGCGAATTTTTTTTCCTTTTCATTGCACACCGTGATAAACAATTTTTTGTTTACTAGAGATCTTTTTACCTTCGTGTTTGGTGCACAATTGCAGTTAAATGTTCACAAAAGCGACACGAGGAACGTGAATATATGCTTAAATTTAATTTCCGCGTTTACCGCAAATGGATCGCGGAGAAGCATCAATTTATCAGCAGATAAAAAGAAACAAAATGAAAAACTCGATTAATATTTTTCCAAAACGGGCCTGGCGCTCTTTTAATAACATGTATAAGATTTAAAGTTTCATATATGTCGCACCTTGGTGAGATGGTCGGGCTCTTTCACCACCTAATCTTATGTTGCATTTGCAGTTCCGCCACGTTTTGTAGACGTTCCAGTGGACCAAACTGTTACAGAGAACGATGAAACTTCATTTCACTGCTCTGCCACTGGCAACCCAACCCCAAAGATAACATGGCTATTAGATGGGCATACTGTGGCTTCAGGAGAAACGTTCAAGTTTGTAGCAAACAGGACTCAATCTGGACAATACTGGTGTTTAGTAGAGAATGGTTTGAACGTCACCATCAATGCTAGCGCCCAGCTTGATGTACAGTGTGAGTTGAAAAACGTGGTTTTTAATTTAAGGTTTCCCAACTGCATTCACTTGACTTGAACCTCATACGAGGGTTTGTGTTGGAATTTAAAGAATATGCTGTGCGCAGGTTATTTTGTTCATTAACGTCATTTCAAAGGTTTAGAAAACGAATGCAGTGTTCTTAAGAAGGTATGTGAAAGAGGTACCTTACCTACAATTTGGTTTCTACTCTTCGTTTGCAGATCCACCAAGTTTTGTCTCCAAACCAACCAATGAGACGGTTATCGAGGGTGACTTAGCAATATTCTTTTGCGATGCCACTGGTAACCCAACTCCAAAGATAACATGGATTAAGGATGGTGAGACTGTGGGCGAAGGAGTTACACTGAACTTAGAAGCTTACAGGAATCAATCTGGAGAATACTGGTGTCTAGCGGAAAACGAGTTAAACGAGCCAGTCAACACAAGTGTTTATCTTGATGTGCAGTGTAAGTAGAGTCTAAGTATTACGTGGTGTTAACAATCATCTTGATATGTGGTGTAAGTAGAGTCTTAGTATGGCGTAGTGGTAACAATCATCTTGTTATGCAGTGTACTAAGAAGAGTTTAAGTATGGCGTGGTTTTAACGATCAATTTCGACGTAAGCGCAAAGAATGGAATTACAATACATTAATTTTCTAGCAACGTTTTGGGTCTGCAAGTCAATCTTGCATGCATGTAACCTAATGTAAATAATCCTTGGCAATTCCTGGTCTCTCTTGAAAAGTAACTTTTGAAATTATTTACAATTTTAAGTTAGTTGTAGAACAATTTTGTTTTACTGGATTTTCAAAAGGGGTGGTAAAGTTACGTTACATTCAGCTTTGAAGATCTAGTTAAGCTTCCCTCAGCTTAGTTACGGTCTGGCCTAAGTTTTTCAAGTTCGTCGTTTGTAATCCGTGTTAATCTTCACCATCCTTAACCATCCTGGTTCCTTTATGGTTTCTTATTATCTCTTTAGCGTATTATATTTACAGGTTTCCTTCGATTTAAAGGTAATTTAGCACGTTGTCAAAATAGTTTAAAATACCGTGATTAATAAGTTGAATATCTTACTCAAATCTATTACAGTTCCACCAAGCCTTACAACAACACCAACTGATCAGACTGTGCAGGAAGGAAACATGGCTACGTTCCACTGCCGTGCCACTGGAAACCCAACCCCAACGATAACTTGGCTCAAAGATGGGATGACTGTGGGTCAAGGAGAAACTCTTAACTTTAAAGTCAACAGGAATGACACTGGAAAATACTGGTGTATAGCAGACAATGGTTTGCACGTGAATATCAACGCAAGTGCTTTGCTTGATGTGCAGTGTAAGTTTATAGAAATCTCACTATTGACTCTAGCTGTTATTGTTTAACTATCTTTCTACTTTGGTAAAGTATTATTTTAACCGTCGACCGGTTAGCTCAGTTGGTAGAGCGTCGGACTACCGTGTGGGAGGTCGAGGGTTCGAACCCCAGATCTCGGATAAGGACAAAAAATCGTAGGCCCCGTCTCCCGCATCTTCAGTGTTATATGGTTATAGCAGGGGACGTTAAAGAACCCACACACTCTTCGCCGGTGTTGTGGTCTGATCTCGTTGTTGTTGTTCGGGTTTGCTGCTTAACATAGGGCTAACCTCATTGCAGCCTGTTCCCCTTGGACGGCTATGACTGTGACTTTAAACCTTTTTTCGACTTGATGATGCAGAAATTATGTACATCGTATGAAATGATCTGTAGCGCATGCTATTTTAAGGCAGTATAAATCTCTTTAATTTGGTTATATCAACTAAGTTGAAAATGTAAATTGGCCACCGTAACGAGTTATGAAGCTGACGTTTCGAGCGTTAGCCCTTCGTCATTCGCTCTGACGAAGGGCTAACGCTCGAAACGT
>Ga0126337_10001522_pt1 | contig 14092 bp, 21 predicted proteins | sample DipCmetagenome_FD_92527 | JGI IMG/M metagenome (GOLD analysis project Ga0126337, IMG submission 92527) | Coral microbial communities from La Bocana,Puerto Morelos, Mexico - Diploria C A metagenome | ecosystem: Host-associated > Invertebrates > Cnidaria > Coral | place: La Bocana,Puerto Morelos... | reverse complement strand
TTGCCAGCAGGTGTTGCTGTGAAGCCCCAACTGCTTTCCAACATTGGTGAATACTTGACTGGCAAGGATTGGGAACAATTGCAGAATCCAAATCTTTCCTGGACCTGCAAGAGCCACATTGTCATTTCAAGGTTGAGGTCCCTGGGTGTAAGGAGCATTGATGAGAATACTGCCAAGTATAGCTTGGCAGCTTTGCTTTGCACCCTCAGCAAGCTTCCCAATCATGACATTATCTTTCAGATGCTTGCAGATTTCAAAGCACTCTTTCACCAGAGTGAAGAGCCTTGCAAAGCATCATATATGCAGAATTTTCCAACTAGCCCCAGAATGATGTATTGAAGCACATTGCTGGATCTCCCGTTCCAATGAGGTCTACTTCCAAGCTTCTTTCTTGGAACCAGAAACATGCTGGGCAAAAACTGCCCCTTCAGCCAGCTCTTCGATAAGATCACCCCATTTCTTCAGTTCCCTCTTGAATGCTCCCCTCTTTGTCCTGAAATGTTTCATCTTTGCACGAACACATGATTGCCAATAGGGATTTCGGTATCTGTGCGTGAGTAGGTGTGATATCGTCTTTGCTTCTGCTTTGAGTGCTCCAGGCTTTGCCATTCTCTGCTCACCTTCATGCACATCAACTTCGATCACTCCATCACCTTCTTCTTCATCATCCACTGCCTCAACTGCATCACCATCACCTCTTTCATCCTCCTCCCCAGCAACAGAAGGCGCGTCAGCGACGACATTCCTGTTATTTAGGAGATTGTAGATGTCGGAGGCTAGTTGATCGTCGCGAGGTTGTGATCCTTCACCGGGGATGAGATACGGGATATCATCCTTTGAATGCAATTCAATCTTCTTTCCAACAGGATTAATCATGAGCGGCTGATCTTTCGGTGGCCAAACGAAAGTATAACCAAGTTTCATACACCTCACCAACTGAGAACACGGCTGGCGATTATTCCAATACGAACGGTTTGGCTTCTTCAGAGAAACTATCCACACTACATTTGGCTACTTCTTTGGTTTCTGTAATCCCATTGCCAGTCATGAACACCATTTTGTCGTCACCTTCATATGTGTGTAGATCTAATTCTCTTGCTTTCCTCTGTGAAATGAGATCATACCCACATCCAGTGTCCATGATGAACTTGACTTTCTTGATTATCTTGACAGTAGAACTAGCACTCGGCAAGTCAGAATTTCCCTCGTTATCTTCATCCTCATCACGATAGAACCTTTCGATGAACAGGTCGGGTGAATTCACATTCTTGTTGACGGTAACGTCCAACTTCCATGTACCATTGATTGTGGCTCTCGCATTTCCTTTCTTGGGATTGGATACAGATCTTTCTAATGCGAGTCCTTCCACCATAGCACGCAATTCCTTATACTTGATTTGATCAATCCTGTTGTTATCTTTCAAGTCCTTCTCCGATACTCTGTTACCAATCCGTTTTCTAGAGAATGTCTTGCTCCACTGACGATCACAGACGCAACATGAAATTTAACGACGTCTCGTTTGTTGTTGAACTTCAATTTCCTGTCCTTCGTGATCTTTCCACGTCTGTCTTGTCTTTTTAGACATCCTCTAGATACTTCGGATACAGTAGAAATAGCGGAACAAAAGGACTCGTTATCGGAGTCATCGTCACTGTGCACGGCCAATGCTACAGCGGAAGCTTTCGCCTTCGCTTTCACAGATGGGGGCGCTGTGGGATCACCACCACGCGGTGTCTGAACCGGTGATCCAGATGATTTCGACGATGCTGCTTTGACGGATGCTTTGACAACAGCAAGGGCTTTCTTGTCATGAGTATACTTACAGTCTTTTCCCTTTGAACACTTTGCTTGCAGGAATGCATAACATACACTCTTCCTTCCCCCAGTAGGACTATTCGCTCTCGGGGAGTCTTTGGAATGGCTGTAGTCACAATCCCTTCCTTTGGTGCATGTTGCCCCTGACCCGAAGTAGAATCTACAAGGTATCTTCTTCTTCTCGGCTGCTGTTCTAGGTGCACTAGGTGACCTGCTTCTGTCACGATCCTTTCCTTCACCTTCACCTTTACCTTTGCCTTTGCCTTTCTCATGTGGTTTTACCTTTGGATCAGCCAACACTGGGGCAGCAGGATCACCCCTCGGAGGAGTTGCTGGTGGTGCTTTTACCTTTGGCGTGGGAGGCGCCTTCGGTGTTTTGGGACCTTCGTTCTCAGTAGTCGCGGCCAAGGCTTTTATGTCTTGACGCTAGGTGTTTCAATCCTTGGTTATTTGCTTCACGGTTCTTCTCCTCACGCTTTATTTTGATGTGTTTGCTGATCATCTTGATGAGATAGTCATAGGTCTTTTCCGGATGATCATCTTCCTTTTCTTCATAGTAATGAAGGGAGAACATCCCCACCACTTTATAGGAGGGGGGGACGTCAGAAAATGTAGCTTGCATGTTTCCAGGTGTATTTTGTCTAATTAGGGGTTTCTCATTCGTCGACGCCGCCGCAGAATCGTTAACCCCCGGGTTCTGGGCTTACATTTTATCATCCCCCTCCCCCTAAAAGAATGTAACTTGGCATGCCCCAGGTGCTTTAATCTGCGGTATTCCCAGCACATGGCAAACCTCTACAGTGACAATTTACATTTACAAAAAATGTAAGTTACATTTTCGTACCTCCCCCTCATTTCTGGCAGGTAAGGGGGTGGGGATGGGAGAACGCCATCAATTTCGAGGGAGGTCATACAGATGCTTAACGGTAAACACCAAGTCAGTATTGGATGCACTCCGAAAACTATCGATGATCATTGCTAACAATTGTCTTCCCTTCATGATAGTAGGAGTACTTCCTCTACATCCCTTAGCCATCTTTAATCTCGCTTCATTCAACACCTCTCTAGCCTGATCACCACCATTCTGCATCATGGCCATTAATGCACTAGCAAGTTTCACATCAATAGAATTGAATCTGCTATCACCTGAGGTAGCTAATACTCCGTCTATGTCAGGAGACATCTTAAAGGTTGGTGCAATCCATGCTATCCGATGCGGCGACGATGTTTGAAGTTACCTGTGACTTCCAGAATTCCAACTCGTGTATTTTGGGCCAATTGGGAATGGTGATCTTATCAGCTTCTTTTCTTGAAATCTTGGATGAGCTGTATCCGACGGCTGAAACGGCTGCTTCACTGATGGTTGATCTTGATTTATGTTCCTTTTCGGCATTTTCTTCTTATACTCTCTCCATTCATTCCTTTCCCGTCTCAATCTATCTATCGGTGTCTTCACCCTTTCTCCGGGCATCTTCTTCTTCTTCGTACATCTCCCTTTCTTCCCTTGCAATCTTACGGGCATCACGTAACCATTGTTCAGCTTCTCTCATTTCATCTCTCATGTCGTCACATCTCTTCCTCCAAAAATGGAATGCTCCCTGTTGTTTCATCTCCTCATTTTCATGTTTTATCACTTTCATTTCGTTCAACAATTGTTCTAGCATTCTGATTTTGGGGTTGATACGGTACAACGAGGGCGTTTTGGGCCTCTACCAGCTTCTGCTTCAATTTTTGAATCTCCACTTTTGATGCGACATCCACAGTGTGAGTCCCTGGGCTGCGTATACCTGGGTTTGACATGACCAATGATAAGCGTTGTTCATACCTCCGTCTGCCGCCATCCATGTCATCTTGCAATCTATCTGCATTATTCTTTTCAAGGTTGACGCAAGATTCCATTCAATACCTCTCCCGTGAGGTTACGAACGGCCACTTCTTCACCAGCCAGACTCAGTTTTACGTTGTCAAGGCTCCTCTGCTCTCCATGTACATATTGAATGGTTTGAATCGCATCATTTTGTGCTTGGCTTAGCTCAGCTATCAGAAGTTCATTCCTCTGCTTTAGCTTCATTGCTTCAGTGATGATTTCTCTCTCATGAAATTGTTGAACATCCTTAGCTGCAATCGCTTCATTAGCTTCGACGATGATCCTGTCGGCTCTATTTCTTTGTGCAGCGAGACTCTTGCTGCGTTTCTTGGTTTATCATGACTGCACTGCTTTGGTATTGGGCTCTCATGTTAGTGATTGTTGCTTCCAGTTCTTGAATCCTCAGCCCAGCTCCGTACTGGGACTGTGGTTCTGAAGTTAGGGAAGTTTACAGACTTAAAGGACATACAAATATACTTACAAGACTTATATTTTTACCTTTATGGAACTTATCTTAAGTTCATCTTAAGTTCAAGTTAAGTTCAAGATAAGTAGAAGATAAGTTTTGATAAGTTTTTGTAAGTTTTTTTGGGAGCGATTTGAAATTTCCTGGAACAAATTACAAACAGTTGTTTCTTGAAGATTCTTCGTTTCGAATGTTCATCAAGATTTTTTGCTGCCGTTTTTTTTTGAATTTTTTAGTCATATTTTTGATTTTAATCATCTGATATTTTGATCTTTGAAAGTCTGTAGTTTTTTATTGGGAATCAATTTTTCTGAAATTTGTTTGAATTATTCAATTTTGATCTTGTTGAAACCAAAAAAATCCTCTAAAACTTTCAGCTTTTTTTGCATTATCTGAAATTTCTTTCTGAAATTTTTCATTTTTTTGAACTTTCTGAATGTTTGCCTTTCGAATACATCTTCTCTGAACTTTTTTTCTGAACTTTCTGAACTCGTTTTCCTTTCAAAAACATCTTCTCTGAACATTTTTCTGAACTTTCTGAACTTTTTTCCTTTCAAATACATCTTCTCTGAACTTGTTTTCTGAACTTTATGAACCTTTTTCTATGAACTTTCTGAACTCTTTTTCCTTTCAAACACATCCTCTCCCAACTTTTTTCTGAACTTTTTTTCTGAACTTTCTGAACTCTTTTTTCTTTCAATTACATCTTCTCCGAACTTTTTTTCTGAACTTTCTGGACTTTTTTTCTGAACTTTCTGAACTCGTTTTCATTTCAAATACATCTTCTCTGAACTTTCTTTCTGAAATTTTTCATTGTTTTTGAACTTTCTGAATTTTTTTCCTTTCAAATACATCTTCTCTGAACTTTTTTTCTGAACTTTCTGTACTCTTTCTCCTTTCAAACACATCTTCTCTGAACTTTTTTTTCTGAACTTTCTGAATATCAATATTGCTTACCCACTCAATATTGCTTACCCACTCAGATCGCTCAGCACAGTCTGTCATGCTACAATTTGAAACAGGAAGTCATTCACCACAACACTTTTCAAAAACATTTCCATCCAACAATAGATTTCAATCATGCCTTCGCAGGTCACGCCTTCACAGGCGCTGCCCGTAATGGGCACACTAGATGCCAGCACTTGATACCAAGAATTTCGTTCGCTGTGTTTGTTTTCATCCTTACGGTGCTTGTTGTGACTTTAAATTTGTCTTTTCTCACTTTTGTAACTTTTTGTAACTTTTGTTAAGTTTTGCGATAACTTTTCCTAAGTTCAAGCTAACTCTACATAAAAACTTATGTTGACTTATGTTACTTGCACATGAATTCTACAACTGTCCCATGTAAAGGTACCATTTTTGCAACTAGATATAAAACGTTAAAAACATTTACCACAAATACACAAATTACAACATGTTTATCAGCTACTTGCACATAACCTACTACAGAGTTACAAAACAGATAACTGCCTAAAGTTCCTTAAGTTCAAAACCACAGTCTCAGTAATCTTCTTGAGCGACATTGCCGAAGTGCTGTTGCATCTCTCCTAGGTATTCCCTTACTTCCTGGAACAAACCTATCTCAGAACGCAATTCCATTTCGTATACTTTGGATCTTTCTTCGGCAAGTCTCCAACAACTCAACACATGGTTGTATTGTTGATCGAAATCAGTGCATTCATCCTTTATGCTCTGCATCTTGTTCCCAAACATGGATAATTCGGCACTCCTTTCGTCTTCAAGCCTAAGAACTTGTGCCTTTAGTTGGTCACCCTGACTCTTCATCTCAGATATCATCCTGTCTAGATCCTCATGTGTCTTCCTAACAGATCCTTTCTTCTCGGATCTTTGCGACGACGTAAATTTAGTTGCCCTATAGTAGGGGATGCTCTCACTCTGCCCACGGCACGGCTTTCACGATCGGCATCTTCAATCTGCGGTCTCGACCTCTTCGTTGAGTCGGAACGTTGTGCACTGGTCACGTTTGAATACGAACCATCTGGACTACTTTGCACTACACTGCTCTCGTTACTTCCTATGTTGCTGGAGTCCATTGCTTCTGCTGGGGCAGCTTGGTCGAACGAGAATGCGTCAGAACTCATCCAGCAATTGCTGTTAGAAGCTCAGTGAACGTATCAGTCAGCGACCAGATACGGCTGATAACCTGCGAATAGCTCAGAACCTGCTACACTAGGTGTAAGTTTATGAAAATCAATAAATCTTATCTTAATGTTCAGGGTTGGTCTCAAGTGCTACAGATGAGTTGCAGTGACACAGCAGCGAATGGATAGCTCTCTTTTGCGGAATAGCGATCAATGTCCAATGAGGCTATGAAGTCGTCAGTATCCAAAAGAATCACTTCCTGGCCAGTGGCCTTGAGCCAAATACATGCCATATATGAAGAGGTATTACACAGCCCTGTACCGCTGACACTCTCTTCGCAGTTTATATTGCAGTTTCGAAGGAATATTTGATACAAAAAACATGCAAAACCTTATCAGGCTGAGTTTTTTCAGACATTGTCTTTTCAAACCTGGCTGGATTTTTTTTAATATTAATGTACCAACCGCTGTTGTCACCAATGCTTGACAAGAAATCAAAAACATTGAAAAACTTAACATAGTTTAAGATAACTTAGCCAAACTTAGCTAAAGACTAAGAAGTCTCAGTAAATACTTCATGTCAAGCTAACTATACTTAGAAATGTAAGTTGACTTAGAAAAGTTGGAAGACTTGTAACCTAGTTACTAGATACTTAAAGATGGCTTACAGCATTGTTATAAGTACCTCAAGTCTTCTAAGTGTAAAGTGTAAACGGAGAGTCTCAGCACACCACCTCCGGGTCAACCAACAGCTCCAGGGGCTTCCAGCAAGAGATGAAAGTACGGAGTAGTGGCCAGTCTGAAAACGTCTGAAACTGCACAAACACAAACACAAAAAGAAAAACATGGAACCACAAAAACACAAAACACACAAACACAAACCCGCAAAAAAACACGAACAAACACACAAACAGGAAAACACGAGCACAAAGCCACAAACGCAAAAACACACACAAAACACACACGCAAAAACGTAAGCGGAGCCACACAAAAACACAAACACACAAAACCGTAATAACACAAACACAAACCCACACAAGAAGACAAACAAACACACAAGCGCACAAAAACACAAACATAAGCACAAACACACAAACAAAATAACACAAAGACGCAAACACACAAGCGCAAACCCAGAAAAGAACAAATAAACACACACACACAAACAAGAAAACACAAAAACACGGAAACACAAAACACACAAACACAAACACAAACCCACAAAGGAAGAAACAAAACCCCCAAACACTCAAAAGCACTGAGACACACGCATCAAAACACAAACGCAAGCACAAACACAAACACACAAACATAATAACACAATGACGCAAACACACAAACACCAACACACAAATCAACAACGCAAACCCGCAAAAGAACACAAACAAACACAAAAAAAACGGAAACAAAAAAACACACACACACAAACCCACAAAAGAACACAAACAAACACACAAACACAAAAACACAAAAACACAAACTCAGAAAAGAACACAAACAAACACACACACAAAAGCACAAACACAAAAACAAAAATATGGAACCGCAAAAACACAAAACACATAAACACAAAAGCACAAACACCATCCCACAAAAGAACACAAAACAAAGCCACAAACGCAAAAACACAAACACACACACACAAAAACACAAACACAAAAACGCAAACGCGAAAACACAAGAACACAAATACACAAACACAAACCCACAAAAGAATACAAACAAACACACAAACAAGAAAATACAAACGCAAAAACACAAAAGCACAAACAACAATATACAAACACAAAAACATTCAAACTGCCGTTGCCATTCCCACACAGACTTCAAAAGAACAACTTCACATGGGAGATGCTTATCTACTAGGCATTGGGGCATCGTTCTTTCGGGCCAAAGTGTGGTCTAGTTTTTTTCTGTCTCGGGTGCTTTGGATTTCAGGTCGCCTTGCATTCTTCCTGCAACAATACCTTTATATAATGTATCCGTACATGTTTAAACGTTTTGGAGGATGATTGTTTTAACACATTTATTGGGGAAATATCCAGCCCACATTTGAAATCTTCAAACCCAAAGGACCACCCGGGATGTTTATCATGGGTTCGCATACCCCCTTGGTCTCTCGCAAAATGGGTGTGTTCATTTCATTTTCTTTTTCCTGGTCGGTAGAAAAGAAGGTAAACGTTTGGTAACACTGATGATGATGTTCAATTCCGTTCTATGATCTGCAGTTGTATACGCACATGGAAGTGTCCTGTTTTTGGAATGAAGCCTTTACATGATAGGCGTGCATGGGGTTAGTCTTCCCCTGAAGACAAAAAATTGTTGGCCACATTAATACGCATGGATGAAGACGGGCATGTCTCATCTTCATCTTCAACACATCATGATTAGATGATCTACCTGTATCGCCAAAGTAGCCTAGTTTTTGCGGCGACTTTTAAAAGTCGCGAGAATTCTTTTAACTTAGGGGAAGTGGCGATAATTCTTGAAACTGCCAAAAAAAACCTGCCACTTTTGATTGATGCATTTTATAGGCCCAAACCGATATGATTGGATATGCATATGGAACCCAGAATTTACTTCAACACATAAAAACCCTGCCACTTTTTCAATTCAGCGAATGCCAAATCCAGCAGGAACTATAGTACAGCCAGGCACAGCTTTCCCTTTCATAGTCATTTCAATCCACTATATCGGGATATTCAAGAGACAATGGAAATATCAACATGGCATGTAACAATATAGTAAGTCAAATCGATAATAATTCAATGATTTTTTTGGGCCCCCTTTATCTTCCACAGTTCCGCTGTGCCCATGCTGCGCAAAGCGGAATCAAAGCGGTAGCATCATTGGATTCCTTGGCATAGCTCCGGGGCAGGACAACTGCTTGAGGGGGCGCAGGGGTATGTCTGGGTTGGGTCAGAAAGATCAAGGTGAATAAGTTCCCATGAGCCAACCTCATTCCACTTCATTCCACTTCATTCCCAATATGAAGGGTTCATGGATGAAAGTTTTTTAATATTTTTTCAAAGTTTCCTGTGCAGGGCAAGTTCAAGTTTGTAACCCATGCGCCCGTAAAAAGGAGTTACAAAAGGGGCTTTACCACTTACTACGATAGGGGCTCCGCATATTGGATCATGAGTTGCACGTGCAAAATTGTCGAAAAAGCTCCATCTCCTCCAGCTCAATTCGCATCAATGCCTCATGCCTGTCAATGGGCCCCCTTTGCCGCCAGGACTGCGGCTGATCGGTTTTGCCGCCTTTACTCCGTGCCCAGGTCTGTTGGTCAAGCAGGCGACCCGGGAAAAGTCTATCTCGGTGAAGCCGCCACCAGGGTTTTTCACTCTGTGTGATTTCCCGCTCCATGTTCCAGGTTCACTTGATGTAGCTTGCAGATTGTTACGGGAGCTGTGGATCCACCGTTTCCGAAGCTCACATATGGGCTTTGTAATCTCTTGCCCTCACGGAACACTTGAAAGAGATGCTGAAGATCAATGATAATGATGATATATGGCGCATCATGGCACCGATAGTATAGAACAATTATTTTGAGGGTTCTGATTTCAAAGCTGATTTTACAACCCCATGCTTCAATGCCCGCAGAAGCACCTATCGTAATACTTTATCTTCCGAATATCCCATGCCTTCAAAAAATCTAAACTCTAGCCACTTCGGAATTGATGCATTGTCAGGATCTGCAGCTGCAAGCGAAGTCCATGGTCCAGGAATCATTTTGAGGCTGGGGGGAAAAAGCCAAGTTACACCCAACAAAAGATTGAAGCAGGATCCAATACTTGAGAATCCGTGATAAAGTCCATGGCACACAACCATTTCCAAGTCTTCTGGCATAAGTGATCCAGAGTTGGAAAGTATAACAAACATATCCTCAACACATCTAGAAATTTGAAGGAAACAAAATATATCACAAAATGATTGAACAATCAAAGATCAGTCCAGCCTCGGCCTAATATAATATTATACAGTCGTCACTTACGAAATCCCACACTCACCATGGAACTCTGCAGAGCAGACAAGTCACACTGCAACTCGCACGTGCCAAACCGCAGCCCTGTTCGGGATCTCAGGGCATTGGCCGTATCTCTTCTTGGGTGGAAATGGTAGATAAATTGGCTCGTCGATGGGACAACCTTTCGATGGTTAGGAGCCGGTTTAGAAAGGGCAAGCCATGGCTCAAAACCAAGTCGAATAAAGATGGTGATCTCATCATAGACACACCAGCTTTGGAATGGAACCATCCTATCTTGACAGCTACGCTGCAATCTTGTGGGCAGAAGCCGTCATCCATTGATGAAATGGTTAAACAGGTGGGGTGTACCCTTGTTGTACATGTCCATTTTCTGGAGTCTTTCAGTCCCATGTTTTCTTGTCAGTTTTCGACCCTCAAGTTTCCATCCCAGAATGTTTCAATCGAAGTGCCCTTTATAATCCAGAGCTTACCATAATAAAAACATAACAGTATCTGTCCCCGAAAGGTGAAGAAGCTTTACAAGATCCACGAATTTGGCCCGGAGAACGCCAAGCAGTCGTACCTTGACGGGTGGGCCGTCAGGCGGATGCTTCGTTTTGCCTTTCGCCGGCAAAAGGATTGTGTGAGAAGAGGTCAAAACCCTCGGGAACCTCGCTTCAGTCTTATAGTTGTTTTCCTGTGTGACCTTTTTTTAGGAAAACATTTTTCGAGACCCACAAAGTGACCGGGGTTTTCCTTTCTCAAGTTCAAACATCTAGGGATTTGGGTTCATACAATTTATATTCTTTTAAAAGCATCTCAGCTTAGGATGAAGGAGTCAGATCCCTGTTCAGCGAGATCGCCCAACTTAGAGTGGAAACCCCTCCTGCCAAGAGATACCGCTCCAAGACTGGATCCACTGATGACTTGGAGTGGGATCAAATGGAAGACCAAGTAGGTGAGAAATTAGCTGATGAGATGGAATTTACCCCCAAAGCGGTTGAACGAGCTGATGACTCACTCACAGACTCATGCTACACCTTGGAGAGAAACCCACCCAAAGAAAAGATCAAGAAGAAGGGTTCAAAGAAGAATCTTGAAACTCCAAGTTCGAAAACCAAGAATCAGAAGATTTGGAGTAAAAGCCCCACACCCTTGAAGAGATTACGAAAGGCTTTGAGTTTTTCCCGTTCAAGGTCTTGTTTGTCAATGGTCAAGGATGATGAGAATGAGAAGCCCCCAGACCATCCAAAGCCACAGAAGTTGGTCCTGCCCCCCGCGCCGAAAACCAAGCCAATAGCTGAAGTTAGAGATCCGCACCCGATTCCACCCAACCCAACAGCAGCAGGTTGAGGACGAAGCAACAAGGGAAGGGAGTTCGACTTGCTATCCGTGGAAATCCAAGAGATGGAGGACAAGCTCAAGAGGCGGGGACCATTCATTGCCCTCCATGTACCACGCGATGCTTTGTGTTGTTTTTTGGCGGGTCTTGCAAAAGTTTACACGTGTATAAATATATATATATATAATATATATATATATAAAGTCACCGGAGCCCATGTGCATCTTCGGAAGTTATTCATATGAGCGATGGCTTCCCCCCATCCGATTCAAGGTTGAAATCATCTACGCCTGCTGAAGTTTCATCTTCTCGACCAGGCTGGGATTTGGGGGTGGCCATTCGTTAATCTGTGGTATTCCAACTTTCCAGCCATATATTTGAAAGTTGAATATCTATGATATATACATAAATATCTTGATGCATGATAGCTTTTTAAATACAACTTCCAACCATGGACCTCTCAAGACCTTCATGGCCTCCCATGATCTGAGAACCCCACAACAATTTTGGCTGTCATGCAGGTCTGGAGGATGTGATCGATTTGGCAACCCCTGAACCGGCAATGGCTGGTGTGGCCCCAATCTCGTCCGGTGCTTCGGTGCCAGCCGTTTCGATTGATGAGGCCAGTAGGCCAAACATATCACAAACAGTTTTTGACAATGAAGCTTCCGTGAATGACTGTTTATCACAGCATTTTTTCTACCATACGGATACAAATTCAAAACTGACAGATTAAAGATTTGAGCACTATATTTCATGATAACTCATCTTCAATTGTTTCCAGGCGTTTGTGGGTTTTATACTATTAAAAAAAAACACTCCCAGGTGGACACTTTGCCCATGGAGCCCGTGCTTCCCATGGAAGCCGAAGATTCTCATGATGGTAAGCAGGTCTCTGAAAAGAACCCTCCAGAAGAATTGGCCAAACTTGATGCCCATCCCAACAGGATTTTTTTGTTAGTGGGGAAACCCTAATCGTTTACTTTGGTTGCAAAACTGATTTGTTCATTCCGATATGGCTACCATTGAAACAATATAATCAAAGGCCTTTGTTGTTTGCGAACCAACACTTTTCGAACACTTCCTCTGTTTTCCTTTTTCCTTAAGTCAACCTATATACACTTTAATAATTATAACACCGGTTTCCCCCCAAAAAAACATAACATGCAGTGGCCTCGCTGCCGAGGACAAGGGGGCCTACCATGTGACTCCTGAGCAGCAAGCGTCTTTGAGGGCTTCGTTGGCAAAAGACCGAAAGGGCAAGAAGGGACGCCCGCGTAAACAAGATGCAGAGCAAACAGGTAAGACAAACGACAAGAAGAAGAAGAGTGAAAAGAAGAAAGAAAGAAAAACAACAAAACCTTCAAAGGTGTCAAAGACCCCTTTGAAACGGAGGCCGAAGGGTGGGAAGACTGTTGATCCTAAGGGTCGTGCACCCCCCAAGAAAAGTGATTCTGGTGGTACGTCTCATGATACTTCGGCCAAATATGGGTGTTCACGTTGCAGGTATGCTTCAAAGGGTTGCACAACTTGCAAGAACCCCAATTTGAAGCCTCGAACTCGACGAGCTGTAGTGGATGTTGACTAGAGACTCTGCCTCAAGCGTGGCATGAAGGGCTTCACATCATGTTGTTTTGCTTCAATTTCCCAAAAAATAATCACCACACAAAAGGTTTTCTTACATTGGTCATCGCTATTGTTTGGCAATTTCCAAGGCAAGTGATGGCAGGGAAACCCTTGCTGTCATATGAGTATGTAGTCGAACAGCCCATCCATGCCCAATCCTTGTACCAAATTGTGCTTGAAAGCCCATGCGTTTGGGGAAGTGCAGGGTTTCTGAACACATTGGATTATCCAGTTTAGGCAGTTGGAACACTTGGGCAACACGCAGTTCATAAAATGATGTCCGGCCCGAAGGGGACAATGGTTGAAGGTCAATCTGCAAGAACCCGCAGTATACTACGTATACCTGATGTATTTATATCAATATATTTTCACATATATATATATATATCTGTAAGAGTATCTTTAATTTATGATTCTATCTCATTCGGGGTGAAATAAAGAGAACATATATATAGACATATATATAAAAATATATTTATACCCAGTCCTTTGCCTGTGGGCGGCCTCACCTTTACACACAGATACATTAGATACCCAAAATCTTCGGCTCCAGACTTGCCACCTGTGAAGGCCTATGAGTTCGAAATGGCGACTTCGCCACATGGGAAGCCAGGCCTCCAGCGCTACTTCAGGTGCCACCCTCCGTTCGGCCTGCCTGCACGGCGCATTTTTGAAATCTGCATTTTGGGGTTCTCAAATCACGCCTTTTTGGACCCGAAAACATTTGTATATCGTATGGCATACGTTTTGCATTTCTCTTTTGAAACAGCTTTTTTGGATCCACATAGCGTCAACACACGGTGGGTGCCATGAAGCTAGATACCATGAGAAGGGCGTTTTTCCATCGGCTGCTGGCAATGAGAGCACCTCCGGCCCCTGGGTTGATTTAACATTCATGTATGTACAT
>Ga0126337_10001521_pt1 | contig 14098 bp, 7 predicted proteins | sample DipCmetagenome_FD_92527 | JGI IMG/M metagenome (GOLD analysis project Ga0126337, IMG submission 92527) | Coral microbial communities from La Bocana,Puerto Morelos, Mexico - Diploria C A metagenome | ecosystem: Host-associated > Invertebrates > Cnidaria > Coral | place: La Bocana,Puerto Morelos... | reverse complement strand
TCAATCCACTTCCCACTCCACTTTCCGCTCCGCTTCTGCCTCAGCTCCTCCGTCTGTTTGGATTCTGGCTTTATGATTTCTTTGGTCTGTAGCTAGGCAATGTCGTGCAGAGTTCATTGACCAATTGGTTCCAACATTCCGATTTCCTTCAACCGATCAGCAGAGAAAAGGCCGCGGAGCAACGGAACAAATATTTATACTGCGCAACATCATTGAACAATGTATTGAATGGAACGCGAACCTTTGTGCCTGCTTTGTCGACTTCAAGAAAGCATTTGAATATACCGTGGCATATTCTTTAGATCGTTCTGCACTATGGAGGATTATGAGGAGCTACAGCATTCCTGAGACGATTGTGAAGATAGTGATGTACAGTGGGAATGAATGCGCTGTAATTGATGGGTCAGGTGTGTACGACTGGTTCGAGATCAAAACCGATGTTAAACAGGGTTGTTGTCTGGGTTTCTTTTCCTGCTTGTTGTGGATTATGAGAAGGAAACCAAACAGGAGAACACAGGTGTCAGATGGAAGTTCAATAACGTCTTAGAATACGTATACCTTGACTTTGCCGACGACCATTCCCTGATCTCTAGCAGTACAAGTCATATCCAGACTAAAGTCAGCAACCTGGGACGTTATGCAAAAATTACGGGCCTCAACATAAACTCAGCAAAGACCATGATGATGTGCTGGAACAACACCGTAGGCAGAAAGGTCCAGGTCAATGGAAAAGAACTGGAAACGGTGTCGAAATTTGTTTATCTAGGAGGAGCAGTGACCCAGGAGGGGGGCTCAGATGAAGACATCATAAGCAGAGGTGAAAAAGCCAGAGCAGCATTCAGCAAGCTTAGAAACATATGGAAGAGCAGTTAACTGAAATTGGAAACTAAACTGAAGATCTTTAAGTCCAACGTTATAACTAGTCTGTTATACGGTTGTGAAACATGGCGTATGACTAAAAGAGATGTGACCAAGCTAGACGTATTTCAAAAGTCTGAGAAGGCCTATGAAGATCTATTGGCCTATGAGAATATCAAATGAGGAGATTCGAAAGCGGGCTAACATCAGTACCATCAGTGAGTAAATCTTTCGAAGCGTCGAAAGTTCATCGGTCACGTTCTCAGAATGGAGCCAAATAAACATCCCAAGACAATATTTACGTGGGACCCAGAGGGAAGAAGAAGTCGAGACAGAACGAAAGGGACTTGGCGAAGGACCGCAGAAAAAGATAGAACAGCATTGGGTTTTGGCTCATGGAACGAGGCAGCAGTGGCTGCTCGTAACCGTATGACATGGCGAAGGAGAGTGTCTGGCCCTATATACTCACTTAGGGTCATGGTCAAAATCTAAATCTAATCAGGAGCAGAACAAACTCAAGCCTGATTTGACGCGTGTTGATTCATCGAGCAATTTACAGCTGTCGGGAAGGGCTTCAATTATAAATTGTTTTGGAATTACAACAATTTTTCATTAGAACAATTATAAACGTTTTCTAGACTAATTCTAATGAAATCAGTTCACCTCAAGCCAGGAAACAAAATCCACCAGTTCTTTTTTTACCTTTCCTTTTTTTTCGCTCTTATTCATTACGATTAGCATCACAATCTGCAGGGTAAAATGATGGTTAACCTACCAGGGCATCTGTGTTCGTTGCACCGTCTTCTTTGTATTCGTGGCCCATAACAACCCTTGTATGGTCTTCTGCATCTTCTTCTCCTCTTTTTGATTCCACCATCACACGAATTGGAGCATGGACTATATGAAGACCACTGGCCAAATCCTAAAGAAGCTGAAAAGTAAAACAGCTGTTTAATTTCCCACCTTTTAGCATTGTATAACATAAATTACAAAAAGCCCCGAACGGCTACTCGTGCGCGTGTAGATGGTATTGGAAGGCCACGATCGATCCCGACGCGTTGGTCGTTACTCGTGCCGACTGTTTATCGATTGGTCACACAATACCTGATCATAAATCGGTCTATTTTTTTGTTGACTAATTTTTCAGAGGCATGGGCATAAATATATTAATTTTTTTGCATTAGATTATCAACACCCCCCACCAGTTCTCCATGTCAATGTTCCTAGCACTGGACATTTCATGTTCACATGCGTTGAACATAAGAAAAGAACCTCACATTTGCATTGCCTGAAGGGACATCTTTGCACTTGAACAAGTGGCGCAATACAAGGTTTCCCGCCATTCACAGGCGCTGGATTAGTACAAGAGCGAAATCTTTTACTCTGTGTTCGTCCACATCGCCGGCAAACAGACCACAAAGACCACTCTGTCAGACCACCATCAACTGTAAAGGAATAGATTTACGTCAGCTTTTTTGAACTTTTTTATCATTTCATATTTCTTTTATTTTTCAATGGAAGAGACATTCTGACTCTTTCATTTCCTTTTTCTATCACAGCTGATCGATAAAGAAAAGGGCGCCTCCTAATATGTCATTGTTGTAATTTCAAAAATTGTTGCTAGGTCCTGGCCGTTACCTTTCCTTATTTAATCAGAAAAGTATAAATACAGGTTCAGTTTATACCGAAATCGTAATCCACTGAACAACACATAAAGAAAAGCAACATGTTTAAAGGAGATACATCACCATTTGCTCATCTTGAAGAGTTTAGCCCAAAATTCTCAAGGTCGTCGTTTGTAATCCGAGTTAATCTTCTGCATCCTTAAACATCTTCGCTTGCCAAATATATTCTTATCATCGTAAAAGTTGTATTTTGCTCTAAAAAGCGTTTGCTGATAAAATCTTTAGTTTACCTGGGCATTTTGATGATGCGCATGCTCTCGCTTGCATCCTCTGACCAACACAATCTTTTCCTTTACCCTGTGGGGGAGGGTTGGTGCAGTAACGTTCTCGGATGCTCACAGTGTTAGTATTACAGGATTTAGAGCAAGTCGACCACTCAGTCCAACCAGTTAAACCTCCATTCACTGGAAGAGATTTAACATAAATCAATTACTACGATCATGGATACTTTGCGTGTAGAGTAGTCTGTCATATAGTCAGCCCGGGTGTCCCCGGGATGTGTGTATGCTTCAAAGCACTTGCAGCTGAAAATAAGAGTGATTCAAATTATGCCGTGGAAATTTACCAAAAGCTTTTTTTATTGGCCTAGCGGCCCTTTAAATAAGAAAGTTAGGCCCAACGTAAATACGAAACTTCTGAACTTAAGCCCGTTGCTATATTTGAGTTTCTCAAACTCGTGAATAATTTATAAATAATTCATCATGCTTAACAAAGGAAATCAAGGCCGTGTTGCAAATCTGATTTTAATTAGCGTAGATCTTTACGATCTGATTGTTTCGTTTTCTCCGTAGTAGATCATATATCAAACACTCGAGTCAGTGTCTCGCCACATTACCAAACAGCTCGAGGTTCGTCAACAATACTCCCGTGCGCGTCGTATTTTCAACTCTATTCTCGGTGTTTGGAAATGTGATCAAACACTGCCTTTTGTGTTTAATAGTTACTTAGGACTCCTGGATCGTAGCGAGAGTTATTTGCTCCAGAAGTCGTGCGTTCATAATAATAATACGAGCATTGGTGTCAAAGACCCTTTTCCGGCTGCCTAGTACGCGAGGGTCGAGCGAGGGGGTTAAGGCCAAACCATCCGACCACCAAAACTAATAAATTCCACTTTTTGGTGAAACAAAATGCTCAAGAGTTCCTGACAGAGAGTGAAGAAGGTGGAAAATATTAATGGCAATGATGTTTAAGGTGTTATATTTCACTTACTCAAACAGTGGTACATTTTTACTAATCCATTTTTTTAAGAATCTGTCGATCTGACTTCTTGACTTGATAAAACTTTCAGCTCTTTACGTTATTTGATTGCAATGTAATGTATGTTTCCTAAATAAGAGTTACAAGCCTCGGAAAAGATTGTAAACTCGTGGACTCATTGTCTCCTTAAATCTCAGCCTGATTTTAGTCTTACCAGAACACGGTTCCATCCCACAGTTTCTGGTCTGAACCCAGTCTCCCAGGCAGTGCCGCCCACCAAACATTGGCTTAGGGTTATTACAGTTACGTTGTCGACGCTTCAGCGCCCCACCACACGTCGCTGCGCATTGTGACCACTGGGACCATGGAGAAAAACCGCCGTGAACTGAAAGCAAAACAAACATCATCATCATCCTTAAAAGAGATTACGTCACGGTTTGCGCATCTTGAAAAGTTTATCCCAAAATTTTCAAGTTCGTCGTTTTGTAATCCGTATTAATCTTCTCCATCCCTAACCATCTATGTTCATTTTTTGGTTTTTTATTATCTCTTGAATTGTTTCCTATCTCATTATACTACTCTATTCGCGTTCATTTCAGTTTAAAGGAAATTTTGTGCGTGGCGCAAATAACACAAAATACCGCACTGGGCTCCTTTACAGACTCTTTACCGTGGTTGTCGTTCTTCTATTTACTTAACAGTGTTACGATCTGCTTTTCATTTTTGAGCACTATTTGACCACTTTCCAATATGTACCAAATTAATTAAATCTAGCTTGTTGAATCGAAAATGGCAGTTGATTTAAGTGCATTAGGGACGGACCATTTTGTTTCGACGGGGAGGGGTGGTAAATTGCGAAAATAAATTTCCTTCATAGTAAAAACTGGCGGAAAGAAATTCATGTAATGGAAGCCATGGAAAAAAAGTATAGTAAGTACTAACCAGGTCCGTTTTTTTTAAGTTAAAATAATTCTTGTATAAGCTATTGTCCATTAAAAAAAACATGCACAACCCAAAGGTTAGAAAAACAATTCATACCCCGGAAAATTACCCACCCACCCCCGTCAAAAAAGTAATGTTCCCTCCCTTAGGATGAATTAAATGCTTTGATAAATATAGGGAAAAACATAATCTGCTCCCTCGTTCCCAAATTCCCAGCAAGGCCTATCCTAGATAGGTTTAAAGTTTGTTATCTATTTCTCAAAATACCTGGACACCTGAGAAATTGGCACTGCTTTGTTTGGGTATCAGAACCTTGGCAGGTCTTTTCACCAATCAGCTTACAAGTTCGTTTCCGATGCGTGACAGCTTGGTGACCACAAGTAGCTGAGCACTTAGACCACGGTGACCAATCAGAATAGTTTGCGCCAGAAACACCGGACAAAGCGGGAGGCTTCGCCAAAGCTGACGAACTTGATGGTGCGATCGGAATTGACAGAGAAGTCTGATTGGCTGATTTGGCTGACACAGGAGACTGATTGGTTAATTTGAGTGGATAGGCTGGTTGAACTAGAGGCGCATTTGCGGGTTTCAGGATAGGTGTAGAAACTGTGTAATAATTTGCAAAGAGGAAAACAGATGAAAAATATTATCACTTATAATCCATCAAATATTTACCCCCGCGCGCGAATGGTTTGAACGCGTCACTTGACTTAATGTTCCCCAGCTAAAACTGTGCAATATCCGAGTGATATTCTCCAATTTTCAAAACGGCGCTTCGTATCGCGAAAATATTTGAAGGATAATAAACACAATAGCCTCCATTTAGCGCGAAAAGATACTCAAGCCGTTCGCTTCTCGGAACGGATAATGACCAAGGACAAATATCCGAACAAATTTCCGCGTGAAATCTAGGCCATGACTGACATAACCTGAATATGAGCCTGGCCAAACGCGCGCAACATTTCAGTGCAACAAATTGCAGCGTTGTTACGAGCAGCATTTTGAAAACGTTTGGAACATTTTGTCTGCAACAATACTGCAATATTTTGCATTGAAATAGCCCATGCTTTTGGTAGTAGGAGGAACCGAAAGAGAGACTACTCGTAGTTTATTTAGCGTACTCTTAACACACCGTATTCAAATATGGTGAACAACATCCGACTGATCAAATCCTTGGTACGTCTCACAGTACATATTGTTTTTTTTCAAATTAACGCAACCAACGGCATTATTATCGATTCTCTACTATCCTCACACAACAAAGAGCGCTTTCTTTCTGCTCTTCGCACAACGCACAACCCCTTCACCTAGCCCGATACGCAAACAACTCTTGGCCTGATTCCCGAGGCAGGGGTTCTACCTTGTATGGGCAAGTATTAACTTATGGTTGATCATCGCAGTTATACACACAACTTAAGCAGTTGTGAAATTAAAGCCTGAAAAAAATTCAGGCCTGAACGGGATTCGGATCCATGACCTCTGCGTTACCAGTGCAGTGCTCTACCCACTGAGCTATCAAGCTAACTGGGAGCTAGTCACATTGTGAGTTCGTAATATACCCGTAGAATGTGAAGAATGCAAATGAATTATGAAAGATCATATATTTGAACTGCGGAGAAGTATATGAAGTCAAGATTGATCATCGCACAACTTAAGCAGTTTCAGGCTTTAATTTCACAACTGCTTAAGTTGTGTGTATAACAGCGATGATCAATCATGACTTCATATCCTTCTCCGCAGTTCGAAATATATGATCTTTCATATATTCATTTGCATGGGAGGGTATGCTTGGCCCCAAAGGCCAAAAGTATGTTTTTCACTCTGGCTTGGCATTGGAGGAGGGGTGGGGGGAGGGCAATTTAACAGTGAAGTGAAGGAAACTAAGTTTATTCGACAATTTCACTTACTTGTTTTAATGAAATTCCCTTGTTGCGGAGTAGTACTAGGAACTACTACCATCACTCTTGGACAAAAAGGTACAATACAAGCGACCTTCTGAATTTCAGAACCAATGCACATCTTCCTAAAGTCTTCCGGTATAGCTAGTGAGCAGGTTCTCTCGCGCGTACGGTATGAACCAACGCCGCAGGTCTTTGTGCATGCCGACCAAGGGCTCCAGTCAAATTCATTCTTCACGGAGACTGTCTCGAAAACAATTTTTGTTATTGCAGTTCAGTTAGGAATACTCAGCTCGTACCAGTGCAACGAAATTTAGGAATGTATATAAGACAAGAACTATCACCAACGTGCAACAAAAAGCGAGAGTGACTCGCCATCTTTCTTTTCTCTTTCCTCTCACCCTTCCCGCATACATATACGCGTGTCTAATACTCACTCAGCAAAGCCCCAGTCCACCACGCCAAAGAAAATTATTAAAGTGTGACAAGGCCTAACTGACCTGTTGCTAACCAGATGCAAACCTTAAGAAACTCAGTTTATTTGTGGTAAGGTGAACGTGGTAATCTTATTTTCAGTGCTAAATGCTTAGCACCAGGCTCTGTCTGTTAAAAGGAGGAAAATGCTGTCCGTCATATAAATCGCTATCCCAGTAGATATTGACAAGTGTTGACAAAACAAATTGCGCTCTCCACTGGATAACGATTTGTCCACGGGATAACATTTATCCACCTTTTGAACAAGTGTATTCGGCCGCCCGAAATACTGTTGATACGGCCTTCTATTTTATTTTATGTCATGTCTAAAGGTTTTAAAAGTAAAATAAACAAACTAACTGTTTGAAGATGTCATTTCAGAAAGCCCAGCTTCTGTTCTAAAGCCTGCGATAAAGTCCTCGGGACACCGGGGAAGAACGCAAGGCTTCACTTCTGACGTGGAACCACTGCAGCTCTGATTGTTTTGTTTGAAGCAAGAGCGTTTACGCACGCGCAACAAGTTTGAACCGCAGGTCCGGGAACATTGTGACCATGGGCCCCACTCTGTGAATCCATCAGTGGAATTGGAAGAGCCTCCAAATGGAAACAAAAAGAGTAAAGATTAAAAGCTGGGATTCATAAAAGTGGTTAAACAGGATTGCTGGGGCTTGACCAGGTTTGCCAATGTGCCTAAACAGAAAATAAAAAATTTTGACTCCCAACTGTAGAAAGCACAAAGAGTGTATCCATTAGTGCTAGGTTAGTTAGGTTTCACTACAAACGTTTGGTTTAGGATAACCTGCGATCAAGTTGTCTCTTTGTTTCGCATTCGCGGAAGATAGAAAAAATATTTTGTTCGAAAAACAAACCAGAACTTTTTCTGATAAAATGAAAAACTGCTTTTCTTGATTTTGAATTTTATGTAGCAACGTTTTTAGTTTCCTTGGAAACTGGCGCATTTAGCTTATTAATCAGCCAGAGATATGATGAGAAAGGTAAAGTAGCTTTGGACAAAGAAGAATGTGCTAAGGTTTGAAACAAGAATAAAATAGTTTTCAAATTTGCTTTCACAGTAATTTACCTTTTTCAACTAAGCGTTAGATATGTTCCCTAGAAATTGTTTCCCTTGCAGTTGAGTCATTTACGAATTTACACGTCAGTTAAGATAAATTTGAGAACTTGATTCAATATAGAACAGCGTAAGCTGAGATCTCACCATTTTTGAATTTCAAATTTTGCGGGAACACCTTGCTCGTGTTGTAAGCACTCCGACCAGGTGAGCACGGTGGCTTTAAGCAGTGACGTCGTTCAGTAGACCTACCCTCGCACTCCTCCCCACCGTACCTAGGAGGGGGATCTGTGCAGGTTCTCTCGCGCTTCCGGTACGAATCAGATCCACACGTCTTAGAACACTCGGACCAGTCACTCCACGGTGAGAAAAGGCCGTCGACTTAGAAGAAAAAAAAAACACAGCCTCGCAAAAAAACACAGCCTTGCATTAAACCTGACCAGTTAGAGACCCGTTCATGCACTAGCAATATTTGTAATCTGGATTAATTACGTGTTGTTGTGCATGAAAAAGAAAGAATCCTAAAACTTGTCGTGTAAGAAGTAAAAAAAGAAACAAGAAATAGATAACAACAGAGAAGAAACAAGTCAGGAATGAGATGGAATCCACTAACCGTGTCCCGATGTATCTGTCCAACAAGTTTATAATGTAGCATGCTCTCTGCTTTAAGCTCAAAACAACTCAATATTCCTAATACTTACCAGAGAACCTTCTATTAAAATGTTGTTGTCTGAAACGTTTTGGAGTTGATTTTAGATCTTTGCAAACCCATGAAAGATTTTAAGAAGACTTTGAGGCCAATTGGGCAAAGTTAGTTTTAATCAAGGTATACCATGAACTTAATTTTTGTCTACTTATCTCTCGAGAGTAAAGGCAGTTTACCTGGGCATCTTCGTATCCGACAGTGCTTCGTTTGTACTTTTGGTCCTAAGCACGAGTTGTCGATTCCTACGGCGTTAAACGCGCTAATGCACGAACGCGATCGCGTTTTAATTCCACGTCCACACGAGGCACTGCAGTGCGTCCAATCGCTCCATGGTGTGAAACCGATGTCGTTGTCTCCCTGCACATGAATGGTCTTACCACCATTCTCGTACGTCTCCTGCTGATCCCCTTGTGGCATGGAACCCATTCCTGGTTTTAGAAACTGCATGGAAGACATAAGCTGCCGAGATTGGAAATCAAGAGGTTGTGATGCGTGAGTAAACTGACGGAGGTTTGGCATTCGTTGGAAACGAAACACGCTCGGTGCGTTGGGCATTTGCCTTACGTTTCCTTGCTGCGGCATATTGAGTAATGACTGTAGAGACGGTATGTGCGCCATTTCTTGGTCAATGTTTGCCAGTCCGCTGTAACCTGCAATGGATCGTGCGGTGTTGCTGGTGTCGGGAGCTGTGCTTGGAAGACGGTTTGACATTTCCTCAATAACCGGTGTTGCCGATACAGTTTTAAAGATAATTTGTTTGTTATTTTTTGATGCTTCCAGTGCTGGTATTCCTGGATACAAGCGGATTATCATTTCAGTATCATTTCTTTTGTTTCCCTGTCTTAAAGAGATTAACTACATTGCCTGTTTGGCAAGTGTTCTGCAATGCTCACAGCATTTTCAGCTCATAGTTGACAAGATAAACAAGAATTATCAGAGGTTCTCGTCATAACCGATTTGCCACTGAGTCTACCACATTCACAGGCCTAGCTCAATTTCTCAGTATTGCTAAAGTAAGGCTAACGCGGGCAAATTATATCAGAAACAGACTAATTACGACCAATCTAATTACCAGAGCAGTAATATGGCCCACATGACAAGCTAAAGCAATCGTCTCTTTACAAATATTTGAAGTATTGTATAAAAATCTTGATCAAGGATCCTTGAGCAGCTTTATAAAAGGAAGACATGTGACAGGATCGTACACTATATCGAAAACATTATATATAAAGAGACCTCAATAGATAGGTGGTCTTAATGTTATAGTCTGCACAACTCTGAATGACACCTTGAAGGGCTAATTATGGCCAGTTCCCTCTGTGAGACGCGCCTGCTGGGAATCATGGTAGTTGTTTCTAGCAAACCAAATATCCAGTCATGATCACCTGCACGCGCAACTCATACAGGAAATTGGCTATTACTCATGGCAAGATAATAGGAGTTAAATGCTTGACGAAGGTAATAGAATTATGAGTTCATTAGACGCAACAGACAAAGTCTTCAAACTACATTTGGGACACACAAAGCAAAGGAAGATGATGCATTTCTCCAGCATTTGGTAGGTCAATAAAAGGTATGGGAAGCCTTCATCTTAAATTGTATTCTAACTAAAACTTAAATTCGACGACGAGCACACCATATCTTTCAATTAATGGTTGCTTTCATTAAGCATCACTTCATAGAGGCCTGGAGCTAATAAATTGATTACTTGGCTGGTGTGGCTCAAGTGCCTCATCCATTTTCGAAGTTTTTTTCTTTACCATTTAAAGAATAAACAACAATCACGAGGGCTTGTTCTCTTCATTCCAATTCTTCTCTCTACTCTACTCTTAAAATATTTACCCGCTCTATGAGGGCATTCCTTTGGTTTACAATATTCAACTTCGAATCTCCAACCGGCGCAGTCATTGCCTCCAAAAGTTGGAGGAGGGTTGGTGCATAGACGCATACGCATGCGCACTGCCTTTGGACCGCAAGACTCTGAACATGCAGACCACTCTGTCCATTGAGTAAAGCCACCATTCACTAAGACAAGAATTTTTTAATAACAGTCTTTTAATGACAAATCCGCCTGAAAACCTTACATGTAAAAGTTGGTGACTCTAAATTGCAAATTTAGCTAGTATGTCGTGGGACTTATAGATGAACAAGGATTATGTCAACATTTATGTCGAAATTGAAGATGACTAACGTTTGCTTTTGTAACCCATTAAAAAAGGCTCGTTTCAGTTATTTTTTTTCCACCAGTTAGCTCAAGGAATGCTTAAAAGCCTAATTATACACTTTTTTTCATTTTCAAATCACTAACTCGATTAATCTGGTTATTTAACAAACTTTTTATGGCTCTGTGATAGGTCTTCTAACCTGGACAGTTTTTTGGAACATCACAGGGTACTGTCTGGTGGTTCCATCCGGGACATTTGACAATAGCGTCAAATGGCGAGCTCTTGTTGCAGTAAAGTGAGCGTGTCTTCATGCTGCCATTGCCGCACGACTTGGTACACTTAGACCACGCACTCCACCCTGCTTCTTCTGAAAGAAAACACGCCTTATATTGAGAACCAATAGATTATAGAATGTACATTGCCTTGATGTACCATCACACAAGCATAGGCGTGCCCAGGATCACGAAAGAGCGCGTTTCAATTTAATGACGAAATGAATGGAACGTCAACGTCAATGTAAAAATTCCGGAAAATAAAGCTTTGACGCCTTTTTAGCAGTGTTTGAATATTTTTTTGATGACCTCCATTGTATTCAATCACTCAAAAATTTAGATATTTTGGGTGAAAGATGACATGATATGCCCTCCCCCACACTCCAAAATGCATGAGGCTTACGTATTGTAAGTTGTAAGACACTGAGGACAAAGGGTAATAAGGTTCATCCCCGTCAAGTTATTTTTGAAATGGTACCTTGTTTTTCCGAAGATAATGTTACCACGCGCGTTTCGAGGATATGTTTTTGTGGAGGATGAAAATGTGAGTACAACCCTTGGGCTGTCAATCCACCTGAGCGAAATCCGCATGATAGTATTGGCTAAATTTTTTAACCCGTAGGGAATATTGGAAGCCCGGAGGGGTCTAAGAATAGGTTGATATGGAGTGGCTTAGGAATAAGGCCTGTATGGGGGGATAACTTCCCAATCCTTCATCCTCTCTTCATATTATGGTATATGGCACTTCTTACCTTCATCACCGCTAACAACAATATTTATCTCCTTTTCTTTCGAACCAGAATCTGAAACATCTGCTATAGTTTCGATTGTCCCTTCCTTCTTCACAACTGGCTTGCCTTCAATTGACCTTTTAAGTATGTTTGAAGATGACTTGAAAAGATTTTCTACGTCTTTCTCATCTTCGCTATCCATCTTTTCCAGTTCTTTTAAATCTCTCTGATCGCCACTGTTTGCAGTTCGTAAAATCGATGCGAGCTGAGTTTGAGCATCAGACCCAAATGTTCCCAAATCTTTATAATCGGAGCTTAATACTTTTCCTTCTGGTGTCAAGTCGCGAAATACACCCTCTTTGATTGCAGATGCTCTCCATTGTTCATTTTCACCGCCTTCATGTTCTTCATTAGCGTCACCTTCATCGTTGCTTTTGGAATTCTGCATGAACGCCCTTAGTTTTTCTTGAGAATTTGCAAGAGATTCCCTGAAATTCCCATCTTTTGATTTGTGTTCTTCTTTCTGACGCAGCGAGCTCTGTGAGATAGCTCTTCTGGAACCGATAAGGTCTTCAGGCTGACGGAATGTCTTAAATCCCTGTTTATCCAGATCCTGTAGCGTATCCACGTAGGTCAAGTCGTGTTCGCTTTCTTTTCTCAAGGCGTGTGACAGCTGTCTCTCAAAGTCGGGGCTTCGAAAAGTGCCGTCGTTGAATTCAGTCTCCCAGTCACTTATATCCCTCTTTGCCGACTTGTTTACTTTAGAATGCCTTTCTTTTGCGGATTTTGAATTCATCTGTGAATTCCTCTTGATTCCAATCTCGACACCAGCACTTTGGAACATGTTTTTCATTCTGTTTATGTCGTGCTTTTGTACAGCGTCTACGTACTGCAAATCGTCTTCGCTTTCTTTTCGCAGGGTTTCAAGTAACAATCCTTGAGCCAGGTCGTTTTTGACGTCATCAAGCGGAATCACATCGCCATTGAGAATGTTATTGCCTTTCTTTACAACAGGAATGTTTAATTTAGCGTCTTTGAATTCATAACCACCAGGAAGCTCGCGTTTCTTGCGAGGTTCATCTGGTCTAGTCTCTATATTTTTATTGTCTTTGATGCCCATTATGAGTCGTCCTTTATTATATTTCTGAGAATCTTTCTGACGTCTTGCGGTCTCGTCTAAAACCTGGTTATATAATCGACGTTCAAAAGCATAAGCAGGATCGCGCTCGTCAAATGGAAACGACTCTACCTCCTTAACATGTCTTTGGTGTCCTTCGAAATCTCTCATGATTACATTTGAGATATCTTCCTGAGCCTTTGGACTAAGCCCTCGTATTTGATCTAAATCGCTGTTCAGCACATCAGTTGACGACTCCCAAGACTCTAAATCTCTCTTATGATTGAGACCATGGTTAATTTTCTTCTGTTTATGAAATGTTTGAAATGACTTAAGAGGCAACAGCTTCATGTGCTTTCTTTTGTGCGATGCTGCATGGGCTCTTCGACTTTTTTCTCTCGCTTTGTGGTTCAGCTTTCGTTGCTTTAATATCCTATCGACAAGTCTTTTTATGAAAGCGTCTGACTTTTCCTGCTCTTCGTCCGTCTTTGTATTGTAATACTCTTTAGTAGCAGGTGCCCCCCTTTGAACGCTGCCATTTTCTGCGATAGCGCCTAAAGTTGGCGGTTTGTGAGCCAAATGCTTTTCAAGCTCTTTCATTTCATTTGCAGTCAGTCCAAATATGACTGAGGTTGGACTTATTTCAGACTCTCGAGTTCCTGGCTGATCCCGTGATTTTGTCGGTTTGTTTCTAACGCCAACCTGCTTGGACGACGTTTTTAAATTTTTCGACCTCGGTAATGTACTGAGCACTCTTGATGAGGATGATGAATTGGTAGATGCTTTCCGATGGCTCTTCCTGCCATGTTTTGTTTCCTCCATGTGTATCAGCTGTTTCTTTAACGGACGCATCGTTGCTGCCGGAAGAGGATTTGCTCTATAATGGGCCTCATCATTTGCAAAGCCACGTCCGGTCATATACTTTGTTCGGTCATCCTCAACATCCAGTGGTTGATACATAAAGGTCTTTGGTCTGTGTAAGTT
>Ga0126337_10001518_pt1 | contig 14114 bp, 10 predicted proteins | sample DipCmetagenome_FD_92527 | JGI IMG/M metagenome (GOLD analysis project Ga0126337, IMG submission 92527) | Coral microbial communities from La Bocana,Puerto Morelos, Mexico - Diploria C A metagenome | ecosystem: Host-associated > Invertebrates > Cnidaria > Coral | place: La Bocana,Puerto Morelos... | reverse complement strand
TAATAATAATAATAATAATAATAATAATAATAATAATAATAATAATAATAATAATAATAATAATAACCCTTCAGTACAGAGTACTGTTATCACCGGGGTCCTGCTAAGAATTACAAACTAATAGAAATTACAAGTAATAATCGTCTAAGGCTTTCCTAAATAAAACTTCTCGATTTTTTTTTATTCGGATGGTCACAGACCGGGGACTCATCCACAGGCTTAATGTTTATAGTTACACGAATTAGCATGCGCACTGTAACTAACAAAAGGGTTAAGGATTATCGCAGCTGAAATGCATTTACAGAGAGAACTCCAATGGAATTATATGCACGGTAGGGATACAACATATTATATACGGATTACAAAGCTTTCTCCAGAGCCGCTTAATTAGCCTTTTCAGCCCCAAGTTCAAAACCGTCAGTTTTGATAATTTGGCGGTACATCAAGACAAAATCATTTCTTATTGATTTTCTTTATTTCTATCTGGTGTGTTGTTCTTAGAACGAGAAATAAGGTTTTCATATCACACTTGGGAATTTAAGGGCCTTAGGCAGTGTCTCATGCACAGTGTCGGTCCGCACTACGCTGGGCAAATTTTAAAACGCAGCTTTATTGGTACAGTTAGGCCTACCGTCCACACAATTACGTCGCGAAAACGGAGCTTCTCGAAAACGCTCATCAAAGCGGAGAAATTTGAAAAAGCCAGCTTTTCCTTTTCGTTTTGACGGAAAACATTTTGAAAATGGCACTTTTGAAAAACGTCATTATAACCATGTAATTCCTTGAACGCGTTTCCGCAAACACAAATCGAAAATAACCGGTAATAGTTGCGTTAGACAAAAAACATCCGATGCGTTTTCAGATTAAAAAAAAAACCGGTTTTAAATTTGTCCAACGTTGAGTGGACGGAAAATATTTGATGCGCTTTCAGACTGAAACCTCCGTTGTAAAATTCCTCCGGCCTTCGTGTCGACGCAAGCGAAGAAAGCGCCGTAATATATAGCGTGAGGCGGCTTATTAAGAACTGAAAGAGAGCGAGAGATCAAGCATAAATACTCCGCGGCATTTTTGTACTTAATTATCAATTATATGGCTTAGCTCAAAAAGCCGAAACATAAGCTCCAATCATCACAAGGGGAATATTTGTGCGGGGATTCTGGTCTATGTTCGGTCTTTTTAAATCACGAAATCAAACCAAAAATAAGCCTTTTGTTTTGATGTAAACTTTATTGGTCATATACTGAATACTTTCTAAAAAAATACCACGAATAAAATAACTGATATTTTTATGCTTCGTATGCTTCTCATTGTTTGGAAAATATACACTTGGTATGTTCTTGCATAGCTTGTGTGGTTCTTATAACATCTCTATAAACTATGTACATAAAAGGAATCAAAGTTTTCATCCACTTAAAATAGTCTTTTCTCAGCTAATCTTCTTTTTTATACAAATATTACAAGCGGCTACAACGTTAATCCAAGTTACTAAGGCCTTCCATAAAAATCTCTTATTCCAAGCTAATTCTAAGCATATTTTTGGTAGAAATTCAGAAATCCCTCAGCGGTCATTTTTGTTTTCTCCAAAGAAAAGAGCTTTTCAACTCGTTCAAAAAATAAAACATAACTATCTATAAGATTCTCCACATAGAACAGAAAAACTTGCGATGCACACACAAACGGATTCCGAACTGGTGGAAAATAAAAAAAACTGTCTCGTGCGCAGTTTTTCCATCTTTACAGCTTCCGTGGCAACACTTTCTTGCAACGGATCAGCTCCATGTGTCATCACTCTCGCAACGCTACCTTTCAACCCCCATACGCGTAGTCCAGTTCATGCAGTGGACACCAAATTCCAACCCATAGCCAGCTGAACTCACTTTTGTCTTCAAAAGCTAGTCAAAGCGTATGAGCTAATTTTGCATAGCGACTGCGTTTCTGAGTCTTCGTTGAAAGTCCTGGTATAGAATATTACCGCCTTCGGGGACTCTGTAGAGAAACATGTCCATCGTCATCAGGCAGAGAGCCTTGCCGTTCATTTGGAATCTGTCTGGTCGGACGCTCCCCAGATTGAAGGCCTCGGACGTCCACTGGAGCCACCGCGTAACATCCTCTCGACTCCAACGCCTAGGATCAGCTGCGTAATTAAGAGATGCACTTTCTTAATACATTCATACATACCAATTGTAATTTTAAAAACCTGGAAATGTTTCATAAAGCTGCTCAGTTTAAAGAAAATCTTTAATATCAAAACACATTCTTGATCTTTGAAACGCAGTCGATGTAATATCAACCACACATTTTTTTCATCTTTGAATCCGGCTATAATTTCCTGCACCAATTACAGATTTAACTTCGCATAGATTATTGACTCAGAAAACTTAAGACTTTTTTGGCTCTAAATCATCAAAAGTTTAACATTTTTCTTTAAAGAAAAAAAAATCACTTACTTCGAGTTACTTTACTTTAACATTCCTAGTAAACATTGTTTACTAAAGTCCTTAATTTAGAAAGTACGTCAATTCAGGGCGGACAATGATCTCTGTGAACTTATTTAGTTTACCTTGAAACATATATCTATTTTGAAAAGAAATGGATACACAAAATTCGTGAAAGTTCTGAGTTCAAAGTCTGCTTTCGTCTCGCTCACGTTCCATTATAATGAACTTTGTGAACCAGAAAATAGGAATATTCTTCAAAAGGTTTTGACATGCCAAGACGGAAAAATCGGCTTAATAGTAATAACAAGCATTTCCACTGAGTTGATTTTATGTTTAAGAACATTTATCTCTCAACATGATTGGTCTTTACTAGTTCGTGTAAAGCTAAGAGATCAAAATGCACTCTCGACATTTAATTTAAAGCTAGTGATTTGCATTTGAGGGTAAATGTAAAATCAGTAGTCTCGCTCTAGAATCCCATTTTGATACTTGAAACTTTCATCTAGCGAGAACATCTGAGCGATGCAGTACTGAACTGTCGAATAATTCACATACCTTCGCTCAACGGTTCTTCTTGGTAGCCAATTTCGAACTTTTCTTGTTTGACTCTGGCCACACTAGGTTGCATCTTGTCAATGAAGCGGGCGTGTTGAAAAACGCTCGGTCGTAGAGGAACTGGATAAGCAAGAGCTGGATCTAACCTGGGAAAAACACAAGCCATCAATGCGTTCACAACAGATCGAATTCCTAACTGAAAATGAAATTAAGCCGCCTGACCACGTATAAGACGAAATAGCGTGATGCAGGGCTTATAAACTATTTGATGTAACCGGAAATGTTCAATGGCTAATTTCCTGTTCAGCGTTGTTTGTATTCTCCGCACGATTCGTGCCTTCCAATATTTCGGAAGTCACGGCTTCTTTTGGAGTCCATCCATGAAATGGCAGACAAAAGAGCGGCTTCCGAAAAGAGGTTAACAACCATTTTAAAGCATCTACATTGTAGTTATTACAGTTGAAGCAGACGTTTGGCCTGCGAAGTCCGCGGGTTAGTTTGATTTTTCTTAAGTCAGTAACGTTGCCAATGAACACACATTGTAATAAACGCCCACATAAAAACAAATGATGAAATTTCTAGAATTTAAGCTCGAAAGCGGGAAAACGATATTGTTTATAAATAGCTAGGTTGGGCCATCAACGATCTCGGAATTCCGGAATAACCAAAAGCGGACGGAACTAACCGTTTATATTTTTAGCTCCGAAATTTTGTAAAAAAAAACTCTACCTGGATGAAGAAAACATGTGAACAGAGGTGACTTGAACAATGTCCGATGCAAGCAGAAGTATTCTACTGTGACTAATTCAAGTTTGGCAAACCACGGTTTGATTTAATTTCGAAAAAAAAGGTGTCTTTTAAGCTCGTTTCAACAGATATACGTCACGTATTTAATACTTCTTTGACGTAAAAACCCCTTATAAAGAGAAGAGGGTTATTGAAAATCCACTCTCGAGGAAATGATTCATATTAGCATTTCTAGGAAACAAGCCAAAACAGTACACGGTGACAACCAGAATATTCACCGTCAAATGGCATCAGTCGCAAGCTACCATTTTCCCAACCAGCTGAAGCATGGTCAACTTTCCAAAAATCGTGACTTGGCAAATTTCCTACGCGGGTTTCAGATCGTAATTACCTTCTCTTTTACAAGTTTCGCGCCTTGAACAAACAATGAGCTCGAGTGTAGTCATGCCGAAAATCTTGAAGACGTGCTGAAATGTGGAGGCGAAACAGGTAGATTACGATTATAATAAATTAGCGAGAACAATAGGTCTTTCCTTTTGTGGTCAAAGTTACGTAAAGCTACATAAATACGTGCTTAGGAACCGCAATCTTGCCATGTGGACACAAATGAGATAAGCTTCCAAATTTGGCCTGACCTCGGTATTCAGTGATTTCTTTCATTTGCGTGTTGGTAGCGAGAGAAAAAAAACGAATTCTTTCGTAAATCGTTGTGGAAGTTGGAAAACGTGTAGGCGTTGCAGATGTCCCCTTGGTATTTTTCCAAGCCTTACACAGAAAGAAATTAACTTTGCTTTGCGTACAGCAGAAAATATATATGAAAATTGAAAGCATTTTTTTCTCCGTATTTCTCGTTGAATCAGAACTGGTAAAAGCGGCTTTGAATTTCTAAATGACCTTTTTTACTCTTCTGAAGCCATTAATAAAGCGAAAACAAGTTGAATTGCGACAAAACATGGATCAACAAGGAAAAGCAGCGACTTTTGATTTGATTTTCCGCAGCCTCAAAGATTTTTTAAGCCTTAATTTTTATATGAAAGAATTTTATAAGATACCGTAAGTGGCCTCAAGTGTTTTCCGGTGTTTTCAGCTTAAAACAGTGACAGTTCCATCTTTATAATTAGGCTTTGCCCACTTCGAAGTCATATTGCTAATTTCTGTCAAGAAAACTATACAAGAGTTGATAGATAACATGTTGTTTTCGAACTTCGAAGACCAGACCTGACCAAGCCTATGTCTGCAGTGCGCATTCCACGCATTCCTTGTACAAACCTGCACTTTCGTTTTTTTGACTCACCAGTTAAAATCGATAATTAATAAGGTTCTTTGCAAGAATAAAATAAAACGTAGATGAATTTTCTTTAACTGCTTTCTTTCTGAGCAAGCATATTTTGAAGCCTTGACCAAAATTGAATAAAATTCATAATTATTCATATACTTTAAAAACAGACTCTGACTCATGAAATCCGGAAAGCTAAACCAGAAAAAGAAAACCAATATTTCAATTGAGGGGACCTTAACGCATTTCCAAACAGGAAATTCAAATAGCTTCCTCTCTACTCCTTAAAGTATAAAGAATTTACATGCAGCTTTTTTTTCACTTGTAAACAAGCAACCAAAACATTTAACTGTAACAAGGTGAAGCGCTTAATTTCATTCAAAGGCTGTCCAACTATTTATATTTTACCCTCCAAGATTCTACCCTATGAAAACGACAGAGGGAAATTTTTGCCATACAAATAACGATTTCTATGTTGTGTTTGGTTGTGGTCGAATCTTTAAATACAAGGAGAACAAACAAGATATTCCACTGGCAACAACGCTGAACAAAAGAGCGGTGACCAAAAGGCGTCTCCAGATTATTCCAATCGACGTATATCGCATCATAATAAACTCAGAGCAAGGAGCGTTTACGAGATTATTCACAACTTTTTTACGAGATTATTCACAACGTCAGCTTTAAATTTTTAAGAAGATATCATTTCTATAGGTTTTACTTTGTTTGCGAAAGCCGATTGCCGAGTAAGTACTCGTAAGAGAAACAAGTAATTAAAACTGAACAGAATTAACAGCTAAACAAAATGAGGAGTGAATGGTAACTGGAAATTGACTGAATATTGTTACTCGTAAAAACTTAGCTTACCTTTGTTTTGATTTGTGCACCGAACATTCAACTTAGTCAACCGTGAAATGAAAGCGTCGATGGAGATCAATATTTCAAGATTGTCTGAATAGTTTTCTTCGGTTTGCGAAGAGGTAATAAAAATTTAAATCGTGCGCGGGATACTTTAAGAGATCGTATAGTTTCTGTAGCGCGTTCTAGCACAAGGCCTTCCTTCCTAGTCTGTTGACGATACGAGAGGAAGCGACAAAGAGTGGTTACCAGAAGATTTAACGAAAGTGCAAGAGAGCATCAGAGCGGAAGCATCAGTCTGACATGTGGGTTCAATTTGGCTGGAAAGACGACAGGAAGACAATTATCTTTTTCCCGACTTGCTTTAACGGTTTCACACGAATTCAAGCCCTGACGCACGTTTAATTTGAAATATAGTTAATAAAAAAAAACCCTTAAGGCCACGAAGTGGTGGTGGAATTTTACCAGCAAAAGACACTTACCTTGAGTTCGACTTGCTGTGATCGCTTGCATCGATTTGATATGGGTACATTTCTGGTCTGGGGCTGTAAGGCCAAACACGGGGTTCGTGTGTCAGTGGTAAGCCGTCCAGTCGCGGTCGTTTCTCTGTGCAGTTTAAACTCGGCTGATGTTCTAACGTTGAATACATGCTACCGGCTTTCTACGCCTTGTGCCTCTTGATATTTCCGCTGTACGCCCACCAAAAGCTGAAACCACAAGAAACAAATGAGACAAGACAGGAGTTAGCACGACTATTGTGGAGTGCCCTGATCGCACAGTGACCTCTTCACTGTAAACCGGAAATTACGCGGCGGGTAAATTGTCCAAATTGTCACCTCGGTGAAACTGAAAATTCGACGCCGCGAGCTCGTTTCGGGATTAGAAATATAACCAACCAAACCAAAGTATCGTATAGTTTCAAACGTGTTGCAATCGATCTGCTTGACATTTCTACAACCCGTTTGTTGATCAAAAATGCCTGCACGTGACAGCGTATCACCGAATGCTTGCGGAAATTAGCCGGAAACGCAATGGTGACGTTATCTGTTATTGGCGGCCGGAAATGGACACAAAGAAGATCACTCGACATTGCGGCGTGGTTTCAGGCTCTGTTGACAAAGCACACAAAAGGCGCTTTCAAAGCAGCAAACAATTCTGTTTCAAGATGTCAGAAGTGGAGCGAATGTGCTTTCTTCATGTAAACTTTGTAAATACGGCAGGTATGCTAAACTCGATTGATCACAATGTTATCTCTGGAAATTACTCGTTTCCGGCGTGTGACAATAGCGACCAATGACAATGCCGTGCGGTTTCGAACCGGAAATGCTTTCCGCGTATGGCTTTATCCTGAGGGACTGATTATTTTGCAAATGCGTCTTGCAGTTTTCTCGTAATCTCTGGGCAAAGCGATCTTTTAATCTTGACTGTCAAATATTTAATGGTCAGGGTTTGACGATTTGGCGCGCGCAATCTATTTCTTAATAATCCACTCTCTTCTTGTTGGATGCAATTTTGTTTTTTAATCCCCGCCTTTAATTCTGTCGTGATCAATTTAAAGCTTGAGTAATCAAAATAAGAATATCATTTGCGATCAGTTGATAGTATCAATATTTTAAAATGACAAAGGCTTCAATTAGGCTTACGAATTGAGATAGCTCAACTTTCGACCAGCTGGGCCGGCACTCGAGATTTCATCTTAAAAGTCCACTCGAGACTTATGTTTGGTTTTTCCTGTTACGGTCCATCGCGGTTTCCAGTCCTCCTTCGATTAAAAACAACTCTTCAGACTCCAAATCTGTATGCAACACCCAAACGTTCCAAAACTCCAATCCAATCACAATAAAATATTCGTCCTTAATTTGAAGGCTGTTTACACACTATTCCATTGTATAATATTACCCAAATATTTGTCAAAACATGGATGTTTGTAGGACAACACACAATCAATTTACTTCACTCCCCAGAACTAAGGCAGATGCTTATGTCATGAAAGATAATAGCTTTGTGGGCAACAACGCAATATTTTAACTCAAACATAACAAGAATTTATATGTAAGATTCTACTGAGGACAAAGACTGATCCCAGATTAAGGGGCGAGGAACTAGCCAAATTAAACGAAAAACAACTAAAAAGAAGTTTTCCGTGACAATTTGCTCTTTTTGAGTTTGCATATATTATCCGTTCTAACCGCATCCAGGCCATTTTAACATAACAAAGTTTATTTTCCGAAATGTTAACAAGTGGTTACGAGTGATCGTTCTAGCTTGTTCCTTTGATTATCTTTGTTTATTATTTTTCCGAAAGAGAAGCTCCATTGGAGCAGGACTGAAAGGCGTGTTTCATCAGACATTTGAAGTGCACTACACTCCCCCGGAACTGACAAAAGTTCCGTCACGGCTTTCACATTATGTAATTGTACCCTGGACATTTGTGTCTTATATGCACCTACAATACAGTATTCTACAGATTTTTCTTCCACACACAACTGAATTCTTCCCTGGAGAGCATTGACACCTTGAAGGTTGCATTTTCCCAAAAAGCTATTTGCACATCAAGAAGTCACAAGATGTTTAGCCTCGTTTCAATAACCAGGCCCCTCACCGACTCGTCTCTTGGGGCTTCGCCTTTATTCGTGCAGCAGCGTGTCAGAGCCTGCTCACAGGCAACCAAAGAACAGTTACAACTTCTATATAGGGAAAAACCGCAACGGAAGCTATGAATGCAGACCGGAATTCACGCGTTGAAAATAGGCGCCCTGGGAGGTAGTTTATTCTCGTTAATCTTGTCTATAACAACTGTAAACCACTTACAACCATGTACAACTTCGAGAATGATCAAATCGCCTTTGAAACGGATCCGCAGGTATTAGCGAATCAAATGGATCATAATAACTAAGCACCGAGTCAGGGCGAGTGTCAACTCGACTTATAAAGTACTCTTGAACCTCCAGCCGATCTTAGTCACTCGTGAATAGGCCCGGGGGGTACTCCTTGGAATTCTTGGTGAGGGTGTGCCGCCCGCATCTCCAAATCCAGACCCAATTTTAGACCAAAAAATGCCATTTCCCTCACCCGTTTTCAGACCTGGCCTCAAAAATCCATACCCGTTTTCAGACCTAACCTTGCACGTGATTAAGCATAGCATATGCATCAGTGCTGAACGGAAGTCAACGAAACAAAGATGAATAGGTAAAATTTAGCTGGAATGATATATTTTATGTATTTCTCTTTCTCTCTCACCAGTCATGACTAGCGCCGGTTGCTGGGAAGAAAAATAGGTTTATAAGCGTTCGTGAACGTTCCCTCGATAACCATACCCAATGTTCAAAATCTATACCCGTTTTCAGACCAAAACGGCTCAAAAACCATACCCTTTGGGGCGGCACATACCTATATACCTCATATAGGGGAGTACCCCTCCCCCCCGGGTGAATAGGGCGGTGTGCAAACACTACTTTTGTATAGGTTTAGCCTTGCCAAGCAGGATATTACGCAAACTTTTCGGAATTCAAACGGAGATTTTCAGCTGAACTCTGGCATAGGGTACAGCAGATACGTTGATACGATACTTTAACAGGTGAACCAGATTTTAAAAAAAAAAAAAACGGTCAAGCTAAAAGGATATGTGAAGCGAAGATTTGACTAGTGATATGGTCTGGAATACGGTACTGAACCAGCGTAGTATAAAACTTGTCAAATTTTATCCGAGAGGCGTTTACAAAATAGAATTTAATGGTCTTGCTGGGATGCTCTTGAAAATGCCGGATGTCGCGAAGTCTTAGTCTATTCTTGGCTTCAGGGGCAGTGACCCCCTGAAGGATATCTCCCGCGTAAAATCCCCCCACCCGCATACAAAGACGGGCTTAAAGACTGAAACATGGCGTTTTAAATTTATTTGTCTGGATTGGACAGAAACAAGCTATTTGTAATTCACTAAAACTAAAATAGGCGTCTACTTTTACGATGAAGCACGGCTTTTCAAGGTGTCTGGTCGGAGACTGAGCCTCTTAGGACTTTCACGTAAAACAGTAACACAAGTAAATTATTCTCAACTGGCTCTGTGTAAAATGTATGGTAGACTGTTGATGGAAACCTTCGAGACAGCGCATGCTGAATGAATGAAAAACCATATTCAAGAAGAAATGAGGTAAGACTTCCAATACACTCTTTTTTCATAAGGAATATAATACATTTTGTGAGAATGTCGAGGTTGAAATTTTGCCAGATTTTAAAAAACGGAATAAACCCGAGGCTGAGATTTTTGAAAAAAATATAATTTTGTGTGTTGAAAATTTGCAGATATACTGAACAATTATATGTTTTGAGCTTAACGTAATAAAGTTCTTCTTTTCTCTAATTAAACGTAAAACAGCACTATGCTAATAACATCTCTGCAAGACGTTATGTGCGTTATATGCGTTATGTGCGTTATGTGCGTTATATGCGTTATGTGCGTTATGTGCGTTATATGCGTTATGTGCGTTATATGCGTTATATCGGAGCCTGCAGACTGGATCCGAAACTTGAACACCATCCAAACACAAAACACATTTGCAACAGAAATTTACACTATACCGGTAATCTAAGAATATTAACAAAAATATTTTCAGCCTAAAATGGGCAGAAAAAGAAGACTATTCTGGCTAATATGGAGTGTAAACAAATTAGAGAAAGAGCTGAAAAAGGAAACTGATAAGGGACGATCGAAAACGTCAGGAGACGAAACCCACTGCATGCTAGGAAAGAAGGACTGCTTGCAGTCTGGAGATGAGTTTGAGTTAGCCCGGTTCAAACACATAATAGAAAAATTGATAACAGCTTTCCAATTCTGACGTTATTTTTTTTCCTTTCTGTCTTTTTGTTTGTACAGGAAGGAAACTGGTTTTCAAGGCAGGAAGCCAGAAAGGAAAATTAATGTATTTACGCAGACTAATGAAACAGAGAAAGACAAGGAAAAAAAACAAATGGTACATTTCGATGAAATTTATGAGCAGTGAGAAGAGATAAAACCTTCGTATAAGGTTCCCAATTTAATTCAGCTTACAATTCATCTTACCAGGGTTTCGAAACGAAAAAAATAAGTCTGGTTTGAAGTTCCGCCACCAGATAGAAAAACCGTGAAAACATGACTTGCAGTTCAATCGTGTAATCATGTTGTGAGATCGGAGAACGAAACTTCTCCACGCTGCTCCTTGTTTCTCAGTGTTTCCAGTAACAGGCAAAACTGAGCAGTGAAGTGATCTTATTCGGCTTTTTACTATATATTTTTATTTTATTGTTTTGATCATTTAATTTGCTCCCTTTTTGTGCTCTGTCCTGTTCAGTCGTGTGTAGCTTATAACTCGGTGGGCACACATGTAGGCATAATCCGGCGTTTAGATCAATGGAGTTTTCTTTAATTGTCGCGTAACGACAGGTGAAAAATGCTCAGTATTAGCATTCGACTGTAATCAGCGGGAGATATATTCAGCTAAACTAGCTGGTCCAGCCAACCGAAAGTTTAATATACTACGATAATTACTACTGCTTAAATCAGTGACATCAAACTGACGTCGTGTCTAGCCACTTTCAGTGAATTTATAGTAGAGATTTTTTGGTCTTTTCTATTTTGGGGGCCGAAGAACAATTGAACACTTAACTTGAATAAAATTAAAAGCCGCGCATGTTTTTGAGTTTAAACTGGAATGCAATAACGAATTTTCAACAGATTACAACTTGTTAACCGACAGGGGAAAAAGTTTTCAAAGATTCAAACTCTTAAAGCTGGGTTACTGCTAAAATGAGAGCCAATACCGACAAGTTCCCGCGCGTTCTGATGAATCACCGGTCTTGCCATACTTGAAAAGTTTCGTAGCTGTAAGTTGCTGGACACAAATGGTATCTTTTCGAATTTGCGGCGCCTTCTCTTAAGAATAGGTCTCTTCAGAATAGGCTAATGTCTAGATGCCTGATCGGCAGAGTTTCGTTCTAATGTAACAGACGACGAAAACATCAGGTCAGAAACAATTGCAACAGCGAGTATTTCTTTCTAGAAAAAAAAAACATTCACTAAAGGTGAATAAAGCTAACAAATACTCAGTAAATGTATACCTTATAGTTACCGAGAAGTAACCTTACAATCCTCGAGAACGTCTCCTCGTGCAGCCGTTCCTTTTCTGTGTTGTTTTCGTTAATTAGCTGAGAATCCAGTGAATCTGTGATTGATATAAATCGGAAATGTGACCATGCGCATACGTGCAGTAGGTCCTGGTTACCACGTCAACATACGGATTGTTGCTCAACCAGCACGTACTAACAAATTGTGAGTTTCCAAAAACAAATTACTCTTGGACTGTTTCAAGTTCAACGATAAGATCTTAAGCTGCTCACCGGACCCAATGTTTGCTATTGTTTCTATTTAGGAAGAATCTTTCTGAATGAGCCTTTCAGTTGCAAAGGTTCATTACCATTGACGCGTGTACGCAGTCATGTGACCAGCTGACAACGAGAGGTTAAGAATTGACGTATACAGGAAATACCTACAATAAGACGTACTCTTTTACGTTGTTTGTATTCTAAAATAAGAATATTTGTATTTTAGTGAATAAGACAGTTGCTTTTTGTGATGGATTGATTTAATTCAGAATTATTAGTCAGTGGAAAACAAAACAAAATCAGGGACAATTTTTTTACTTCTTCTGTTTGTCGCACTTGAACGTCATTCTTAAATGTAAACCTCACAATTCTTTACTAAAGATCCATAAATATATATCCTAATATCTTTCACTATAAAATATGTTCACACTTCCTACAGGAAGTTGGCGGTTATGGGTTAGTAAGCAGCAGTAAGCGTATTATTAGAACGAGGCAGAATAAAACGAAGCGGCATTTGCACGCTAAGAAAGCGGCCGCAGACTTAACGCAAAACAGACTTGGAGAGTCCGGTGTAAACTATAATAACTTCTGTAACGTAAAATTTTAATTAGTTCTGATATTAAAAGAAAAGTGGGCATATTCGGCAAAAAAATATTTCATAAAATTTTTGAAAATTGGGATCCGGATGTTTTGTCTCGACATTTGGCATCGTGCGCTCAATTTAATTTCTTTTTATTCAACAGTACTTGTTTGAGACCACAGTCAGGTCAAAGTCCGCCGTGTGGTTCAAAGTCAGTGAAACAGCTGTAAACAAGACGTTCATCAGAAAATCCTGTCATCTCTTGACTGTATTACGTATTGACAATTTTAACAAGTGAAGGTAGCAACTATGACCCTTTAAAGTCCTTGGACAATGAGCGACTGGGCGTCAAAGTCCCGAACTAAAATTGGACTACGATGGTTTCAAAATCGGACAATTTCCACAACGTCTTCAGTCAATCGGAAATCCAATATTATAGGTTTATGTATAATGGTTGTGAAATGAAACTTATGTTGTTTTTTTAGACACTGTATCAGATCATTGTAGTATCCTTGGACAAATCGCTTCTGATACTGAAGAGAAAACAAGAATTTTGAAAAAATCCCCGCGATCATAAAGGCAAGAGCCAACAATATTATTTAATATTACGCATTTTAAACGTTAAAAAAACGGCCACTTGGCTTACAGGGATGCATCAAACAACTATGGCATCTTCAGATTTCCAAATAGTTTTTGCTTCGCCTTTTTTAAGTTTCGATCTACTTGACAGTCAATTTGCGTCGCCGTGAAAAGTGCAGTGGCAATTTCAGTTGTGTCACGGTCTCGTATCGTGCTATAAAGATTTTGAACGTGCAGTTTGGAACGTTGTGGTGAAAAAGGAAAAATAAAAATGATCCGTCCAGGCTGCCACCGAAACCAGTGTACGATACTTTAAAACTACAGCCGAACTGCAGACTATAAATGTAGGCCTATGAATAGTCTCTCGTTAGTCTGATTATCACTAAGGTTATACTGAATAGCGCTCAAGTTAGCAATGGCACTCCGGCTAGTCTGTATTTACGGTCATGTCCTAGGTAATGGAAATTGGAAGCGATACTAGTTAAAAAACGGTCTCGTCTTCAGTCTGCACGGTTTACAAATGTTTTACACCGCAAAGAAACGCGGCTGAAGCAAACTGAATATTTCTTTCGCTAATTCAGCATTACATCGACTGGTTTCAAGTCGACCCTTGCCGTGCATTACCGAATCAGGATGAGCAAATGAATGGGTGAACAGGTCTATTGAGGTCCTATCAAAATTCTGGTAAGATTTCAAGCCAACCTGCGCGTTACAAATGTATCACCGTTTT
>Ga0126337_10001517_pt1 | contig 14116 bp, 8 predicted proteins | sample DipCmetagenome_FD_92527 | JGI IMG/M metagenome (GOLD analysis project Ga0126337, IMG submission 92527) | Coral microbial communities from La Bocana,Puerto Morelos, Mexico - Diploria C A metagenome | ecosystem: Host-associated > Invertebrates > Cnidaria > Coral | place: La Bocana,Puerto Morelos... | reverse complement strand
TCCGGCCCGGGTGCTCCGGCAGTTATTGTTGAAAGGAATCAACGATGAATGTTACTCGAAAGATATCACATTTCCTGCAAATAAATATCATTGATTCCTCGATCTATTATAAAACTTATATGGGTCGTAGTAAGCGTTCGCAAAAGTGAAAGACAAACTTTTGATGAGTTTGCTTTCATGACTGCATGTTACAACTTTCACCTCACGATTTTACCGCGACGGCCCACGGACACACTATTTCATCTGTAAACACCTTCGCACGCAACTAGCTGCTCGCAACACGCTAACAAGAAAAATTTCTACACCAATACGTACTATTCTTGTTTTTGATCAAATTATTTGCGTAAGATCTAGACCTTGTAAATTCAATAAAACTCGAAGGAAACTACAAAATATCCTCACTAGACAGCAACCCCTTGATACGTCATCAACTCCCGATACTATTAGCGGTCTCAAAAGCTTGATACGTCATCAACTCCCGATACTATTTGCAGTCTCATTTCAGCCAACTCGAGATTTCGTGCGGTAATATCGACTGTATATTTATACTGTAAGTACTTCTTCTATTTACGCGCGGACTACAATGATGCCTCCTCGGGTTTTGATGCCTCCTCGCGTTTTGGCCTCTGGGCCTCTGGGCCAAAACCCTGCGGGGGCAACAAGACAAGAGTTCTCACAGGATTGGTACAGATATGGCTTTATCGATTTTATTATATAAATATCACTGGACCGGTATACCGAGTGGTAACAAATTGATAAACATGATATGATATTCTCACATGTGAAGGTATGATATCCTCACAGGCAAAGATGCCTCTATAACTACACTTACAGCGGTGATTATATTAGCGTGAACACCTAAAATATGTCTGGAATGTTTATTGTGTTGTAACCAATCACAGGCGAGATCTTCACACCAGAACGGTTTCCTATCGTTTTGTTTTAATATTGTCTTTTACAAGTAAACAATTGCTTTTCCTTCCTATTTGGTTACAGTATGTGCTCAGAGATAATAGCGAAGAATACAGGTTTGAGTGATTTTGAAATAAATTACAAAGCCGATGTGCTGGGCCGACACACGCGACAGTTTGCCGCCATAGACGTTAAATTATGTCGGCGGTCTTTCCAGATTGCGATCTTGCGATCTTGCGATCAAGAAACTTCTGCCGGCACAGTTGCTTGATCAAAGGTTCAATTGTTAACCCACATAAATTCAATCCCCTTGTTCTAAAAAAATTTTAGCAAGGATTATGCTGTCAGAAACGAAAACATCACAATTGTTTAGTTTTATTGTCTTCGTGTGCTACTCGTTATATGGAAATCTGGTTGCTGTCGCGTCGCGTTGGCTTCTAAAATATTCCATTCTGAAATTGAACGATGTACTGGATGCGGTCCGCAGCACTTGGGGAACAGTGGTCTTTTAAATTCCCAATAAGACAGCTTGCATCCTTAAACCCCTCTATTAACTATGCTTGAACAAAACGAAAATAATTTGTTTTGTGACCGATCAGGGAAACCGTTCATTGCCTGTGGTTTCTTTGGTGTGAAGACCTCGTCTGTGATTGGTTACAACACAAAAAAAATTCCAGACATATTTTAGGTGTTCACGCTAATATAATCATCGCTGTAAATTCACGTACAAAATCGAAACATCTTCAGATCTTCTTCGGTCGCCTTCGGTAGTCTTTGGAAAATGTTCGGAAGCGTTCGCCTGGCCTTCTGACCAATTTTTTAAATGTTTGGAAAGTGGTCGGAAATCTCCTGAAACTCGCCACGAACGTCGTTATTTATTTTGAATATTTTATATAATAAAAAGAAAGTTACAGGGTTTCTTGGAGGTACGAAATTTATCTTCTCGTGTTGAAAAATATTTCACTGATTCGCTGTGGTCACTCGTGTGGCCACGTACAAAATTAGCTTTAAATTGAAGGAAACCTGAAAACAGTAGTCTACTAAAAAAGCAAAATACCAGAAATAATAATAATAAACTACAAAGTAACAAGGATGGTTAACAAGGGAGAAGATTAACACAGATTACGAACGACGAACTCAAAAAATCGAGGCTACGTTTTTCAAGATGCACGAGCCACGACGTGGTCCCTTTAAGATGAAAGTGAGTTTAAACGCCTCACCTGAGCATAGAGATATTCAAAAGTATTCCGATCCTGTGAAGGTAGCTCAAAGATGTCGTTGGGCACAAAACTGTTGGGAAATATTAAAAATTGGAATCAGAAACCATAAGAAATGGAATTATCACTATAATCACGGCTTAAATATCAGTGGATAGCAACATGCGGTACTGCTGCTAATCCTGTGAATTTGTAACTCTAACTATTCCTGAAGCCAGCTGCAGCATTTTTAAAATAAAGATCATGCTCACTAACCAACACTCTGTTATCATGGTAGTAAAAGCAACGTAAAACGCCACTTTTAATAGGATCGCTTGCTCTTTGCGTAGGTAAATATTAACACAAACCCACTCCACCCCCAGTCTACGATTTCTATTCGTCAAATTACTTCGAATTGTTGACCTGAAACTGAGTTCTTTATGCTTTCTACATTTCACATAAACATATAAGTACATAGACACGAAAATTCAAAAACCATTCATACTAACACGATGTTAAGCTTGCACAGACAATTCACACTGCTGCAGTTTCGGTTAGTGAAAATCTGCGGGTATAAAAGCAGCACAGGGTCAGTATGGAAAGATGCATAACATATTAGTAGAAAAATCCAACTAACTCGCCCCTACAAACAGTGATGGTACCCCAAAGAGTTGCACATGATTTGCAAAATAGCACTATGTTAAGATGTACAAATGACAGTTGAGGAGAAAAAGATTACCTCAGCAATCTTCTCGTTGTTTTGGATGTATGAAATCTGTCCTTTCTTTGGTCCCGTGAGAACCAAACTAAAGTGCTCCATCAACTTCACATCGAGCTTTGAGCTGAATGAGCAGAATATTTCCTAAAGAAAAAAATAACACTGGTATCAATTTACAGTCCCGTGTAAACATAGTATTCACCTAATGGCAAAGTATCAATAAAATTAAGTTGACGATTCGAGCCTTTGAGAACAGCATTAAGTAAGAGTCAAAAGAATGCCAAAAGGTGCCTTAACACTACAGGCAAATAGTCACCACAGCAATTTCTTCCGCGAAGGAATCTTAAAATACAGAAAGTTCTCAAGGTATAGTAGGAACCCAATCAGTTGAGGCACATTTCCAGCAGGTTCTTAGGCCATGAATGAGTCGAGTCAATGTTTGAGGTCAATTCTATTTTAAGCCTAGTAACAAAGGACGGTTTTGATTAAGGCGGGTTGTTTAATATAGCTCAAATCTACGAGAACGCATCGGCGTCGTAGTAATCTGGGCCAGACAAGAAAACTAAAGTTTATGGGACATTTGAAGTACTCAAGAGTGTTTTCGATCGAGGTTTAGTTGTCCAATATGGCTTATAAATACCGAAGCGCACTGGCTTTCTAGTAATCTGGGCCAAAAGAGAAACCAGAGATTAGAGTTAGACGCTATTTAACGGGCAGCACGTACCTCAGCAGTTGTGTTGGAATCGTAGCGGAAAGAACGCGTCTGACCGTTTTCCAAGAACACTTTCAAGACGTTCGGGATAAGTGGCACTGATGACTTTGGCAGACAATAAGAGACAATCAGCCACATAATTTATTACAAGACTACCATTACGTTGCGCTGCGCTGCATTGCGTTGCTCTGCGTCCTGTCCCATTTCGTTTTGTTTCGATTTCTTTCGTTTATTAATTAAGGAAACCTGAGCCTTAAACTACTTTCCTTAGTCGCTAGCTAGTACCAGGAACTTTTCTATAAGGGCAATTGTAAAATGCCAATCAGATGAAATTTACACTACAGCTACTAAACATTTCAAAGCATAAATTTCACAATACACAAACACCGCTACCGAGACTAGCTTACTTGAGATCTTTAATATGGAGTGAAGTCAATGTTTGGAGGTCTTTAAAACACAATAAATAAATCAACTCACTCTTCTAACAGGTTCCATCGGACCAATGACCTGCACCAAAGCGGGCTCATCTGCGAACCGCACAGAGACTGGGGTTGATCGACGACGCTCGCGAGTGGTTCGACTCATAAGGGATGACTTCCGATTGTGCTACGAAAAGAAAACGATCGAAACAAAATAACTGTTAACGTTTGCGAAAACGTACCAGGCCGAACTGGATGCAATACTGGGAGACCGCAAACGGGGGGGAGGGGTGCAAGGAGTCGGAGGGGTATAGAAGGCGCGATAGGAAAGAAAGGAATTTCTGGTTCCAAAAAAGCGGGAAGCAGAAGTAATAAAGTAATAAAAAAATAATAAATAATAATAATAATAAGTAATAATAAAATCGTTACGGAAAGCGAGCGTAAAACGCGCAGAAGGCAGGAATTAAAGAACACTTCCCCTCCCCGCCATAAAAAAAATGGCTGATTGCTTTAAACAACCAAAATGAGCTTACCTGATTTTTCGAATCTTGTACATCTTCACTTGCCACAACTTCCAGCTCAATACGACCAACTGCATTCCTACATGAAAATGAATATGGCGTTGCCGTACTGTTAGGTTCTATTACGTTTTTTTCTTCGTGTTTTCTTTTCTACTGTCCTCCAAAGGGGCGGGAGCTCATAGCGTCTGATTAGAGCAGTCCTTGTACTTAACAATAAGACAAAGAGCCCGAGCGAGTTTTCTATATGACCCATAGTAGTTCAGCGTTAAAATTTCTCCGATTCCCATTGGCTGAAATTTATCAATTAATGCGGTAGTGCTCACCAGTGGACAGACAGTATCTGCCCGTTGTGCTCGTTCGAGGAATATACCCGGATGGATAGTACTCGACCATGAACAAGCGGGCTTACAGAAAAACAAAAACTCAAAACTAGGTTAGAAGATGTTTACAACGGTCGCAAGTAAACCAGCGAAAAAGCGTCTAGAAACTGAACAGTCGGATTGGTGTTATTTTTAATGGTTCGCAAAAAAAAATATTTTGCTATCGTACAGCATGACATGTAAGCTACAGCATGTACACAGTGTTTCTTTTAAAGTAAACAAGTTAAGTAAACATACTTAATGAGACTGATGACATCAGCCTGTGCTGCATCACTGACGTCTTCTCCATTCACCCTCAGGATCTGGTCGTTAGCGAAGAGCTTCTCGTCGGAAGGTCCGTCTGTAACACGTAATAGAGAACCCAAAATCAACAAGGCACTTGTAATCGTTCGTTCAATTGGCTTCTTTTTAGAAAGGAAATCAAGTCCAATTGTAGACCTCTATTTAGCCTGCAAGCAAGCTCTTAGTAGAGAAAGAAGGTAGAACATTTTCAAATGTTAATCATTCTTGCCATGCGAAGACGTCTATCAATATTTCCGCGCGCACACTTCGGTCTCCTCTCGCCTACGGGGGTGCTCGTCGTAGTTCAGCCTCAACTGAAAGGTTCACCACAGCGAGAGCTTCTGCGATAACTTTTAGGGTATTGAGCCGAAACAAATGTGACAAGAGATAATGTGTTGCTTTACAATTGGTATCCTTTAGGTGTGGAAAAAACTTTCAAGCTGCACCCACAGATCAGAATCTTAATACCTCTAAGAGGTTCTTTTTAAAATTTCTGAAGCGCACTTTCGTCCTTTTTATATGGAGGTCCCTTCTTTAGGCTGAAATGGCAGACGTCAAGGCTATTACTGTCAGTAACACAAAAGGCATGATTAACTTTAGGGGATGCTAGTACTGTGCTGTATACAAAATTCAAAATCAATCATTCTTACTTGGTATGACTGAACGTATCACAACGGGTTTTTCACTGCCAGCAACAAACCCAAATCCTAAAAAAAACAAAGAAAATTATGGCTAGTTCTCAAGTCCTCCTAAAACCTAGACAACAAGCTCTCCTAAACTTTTTACAATACTCTGATATTACTTGTAATCATTGCAAATTTTCCAATTTTGAAACTGGTACGACGTATAATGAACAAGAATTTTGCCAGATTGAAAGTTTCTTAACATACCTCAAGTCATTTCTAATTGTCATAATAACTCTATCTTGCCATGAAATTGCATAACATGTAAATAGATTGTCACATAGCCTTGTTGTTTACAAATGCAGTACAGAGAATTGTTTGTAAGGGTGTCAACAGCTAAAATATTTCCCATCTTTTCTTCCACCCGGTTTATATAAATGGTAGTCTGCAAATTTATTTTACTGCTGTACCTGTGGGACTGTGAACATCCAGGTACATGTATTTGAACACTGTGATAAACTAGCATGACACCCAGGGTGTTTGAAATACTCCTACCCACCCCATGCTACCGAAACCAGAGATACATGTCTACCTGCTCATATACGCGAGGGAGAGGTGGGTTAAATAGTTTTGATCCAAAAGAATAAAAAAAAATTAAGTTTGAAGAACTTTATAACAATCTTGGAAAGAAAATACCATACTGAAGGATTTTAAGTCAATAAGAAAATTGAGCCTCAAATAAGTTGGATAAGGTATAAGTACTGTAGTTATCAAACAAAACAGTTATGACTAGTGCAGTTAAAACAAACAATCTTAACTTGAGAAAACTTTGCCAGTTTGTTGTTGTTGTTGTTTGTTTGTTTTCTTGGAGTGCCTATGCCTATGTGTAATTTCTTTATTGCAATGAATCCTTTAATTTATTGTCCAAGAAAAAATGACAATACAAAATAAAACTGCAAAACAGAATAACATGGTTTAATGTAATTTATTTTTAATGCAGTGTAATAATGTCCTCAAATTATAATGACTTGCGCTGATTTAGAGTACACAGCCCTATGTTACTTGAAATAAGGTCTGTAAATAAAAGTTTTGACCCACTAGCGATTATACACTTTAACTTTATTTTTGGGTTCGCAAGCACATACCAATTTTTGCATCTCTAACAAGTTCAATCCTCCTGGCCTGTGGTGAGGTCTGGTTTGAAAGACATAATCAAGGTTAGCCTTTCAGATACAGGCCAACAGTAATTCATTATTTCAATAAGTGAATACCTTATTAAGAGATTCCAAATATGGCAACATGAAAACAGCTTTAACTCAGTGGATTAATTCACTACCACATAGGAATGTTTTGATCCAACATCAATTACCGGCCCTGTCCTACTATAGTTCCTGACTACCAAAGATACCAGTCAACCGTGACAACTCCATAGACAGGTTGAAACAAACCCATTTGATTGCACAGCTCCCAACTAGTCAGTGTTCTTCGCCACCCAATCAACTTTCATACGTTAAATGTACATTTTCTTTATAGTTTCTCAGCATGTGACTCCTTTAAAGATGGGTTGTCGTGGATACTACAGATTTACATCACTGACACTATCATGTGTGTTGTGTACAAAATTAATGTAGTTCAAGAAAATATGATACATGTCAGTTTTCATACATGTCAGTTTCCTTAAATATTCTGGTCCTACAGAGCTCCCACCCCCACTGCCCAATTCCTTCTGTTGGGCGAATATGAATATATTCTGGAACTGCATATTGAACAACCCTCAGTTTGATAAAAAGAAACTTTGACAGAAATACCATGAGCTTAAACCTCCTTTACACAATCAAAACTAATTAACTGGGGGAAAATTTATTTAGTCTTGTCAATGGGATAGTGGATTTTAACATTGTTTCAATGCAGGTGAGATAAAAAGATAAACAAAGAAATTACAACACATTTCTAGGTTAGTTGGCCTACCATGTGAAAATGAGCTGCTTGATCAGCTTCTGATCTTGGATCTTCTCTTGTTGTTGTTCTTGTCAAATGGCTAAACAAAAAAAAATGTACTGTTTATTTGTTTATTTTGACAAAAGTACCTCTGAGGTTACAATCAAAGACATTGTTAAGGAACAAAAATGAAATCATTGATTGGGCATAGCACAGATCATAACAGAAGTAATTAGGTACATCATGTACATTACTGACAGCAGAACTTTCAGTGAAGCATCGCAATCATTGTGCCTGCATTTTCAGTCACATTTGTGTGTGGAAGAGAAGGCAGTAAGAGTAAAGTGTTGTCCCAAAAAGGAAACACCATCACCCTGATCAGGGTTTGAACTCAGACTACTCAATCCAAAATGCACTGCACTTACCATTAGGTCATCAAAACTCTCACTAACATGAAATGACTTGCATAAAGCATACAAGAAATGCATTTTTTTTTTTTAATCTGTCATTAAGCCTGCTTGTACAGTGATAAGCCTGGATCAAGAGCCCCGGGTTAGAATATAAGGGCAGTCAGGAAAATGTGATGTCCAGAAGAGATCAAATTGAGCTAAGGGAAATTAATATACTTTATAGGCATTTATATGTACTGTGGAAAAGATTTTTAATAATTAACCAAAAAGTAAATAAGGAAGTTAAAAAAGTTATTTTAACTTCACCTTTGTCTTTATTTAAACACCACTTACTAAATAAGGATTACAAAACATAACCTACATGTCCTTACAAAGGAAAGTTAAAATGCATATCTCCAAGACTTACAAAATAGTACAATATAATTATTACATACTGCTAGACTGAATATTGCTAGCCAACAACAATACGAAGCAACTACACTAACACTATTTCAAATATTATTGCTCAAAACACCGAAAATTACGTAGATCACTCATCTGAGGGACACAGATACAAGCAAGAGATGACTTCGTATGAAGTGCTTATACATGTAAGCTAGGACAGCTTGCTGATTTGCATTTGAGTTAGGCACCATTTATCGCTGATTGTCCAAAAGAAAAAGAAATCAAGCTTCCATTCCCTTGTTGTTCTAAATGTTTTCCACCTTAACAAACTGGTAAACTAGTCCATAAACAAATACTGTGATTCTGTTTTTCCTAACAGCCTTTCATGATCATTTGCGTTTGTTCACCAGACAGTAAGGGTTATACATGACACTCCACTTAAATATACATGACAATTATATAAGCACATAATTTACAATTACTTTCGATTTAACCGCACGCATGGTTTTCAACTCGCTGTCATCCGATTTTCCGTATTCTGGATCGAACAACAAAACAGTTACAGTTTGCTAATGTGAACATCTTTCGAGTATAAAAGTCATAGAGTAGTCAGAGTACAGTCATAAGTTTGTACAACAGCTACGGTGTTCCTCTGGATAAATCTCAAAGCTAATGTTATTAGCACTACTATCGATCGAGCGGCAAAACAATATATTTGTCTCGGTTTAAAACGACGTTTTCCTGTATAGATCGCGACAATGTTTACACAACTATATATGTCCACATACACCTGTCGTTTCCTAAAATAAAGCATGAATCGGCAGTTCAAATTACAGATTGCTTTTCAATTTATACATACGTACTTTATGTAGTATTTCTTCCTCTGGTGGTCTAAAGCCGCTTCCCATCCGTACGGAAGACCAAGTTTACTAACCCAGAATTCAGGAGGTGGAAACCAGTGGCTTGATCGTGTGCGCCGACTGTGAAAATCGAATAAAAACTTAATAGAACTGCAGATTGTAAATACACTCTGATCGAGCGACAATCAACGTAAGCGATTTTAAGATTCAGGCGCAGTGGAGATCAGAGTTTGCGTTAAGACATCCCTCTGCTCCAATCGAGCGACATGAGGATCGAACCTCGAGCAAAAAAAATCAAGTTGTACTGCATCTCACTAACTTCCCGCGGAAACCACTCAAATTACGAAAACCTGCTCGTACGGGATTTCCACTTTTTTTACCGTTAATGCAAATTTTCAACTTGGCCTTAAACGAATTAGGTTCTGGTTGGTTCTGTGAACGAAGTTAGAAGTATTACAATATTTCAATAGAAACCAAAAATATGAATTACAGGGATTAGATACGACGATGCAAAGTTGTAAATGCTTCTTCGACTCGTCGCCGCAAGCTGACGTAGAACTTCGAACGCTCGGCTCCGAAATGGGACGAAAATATTGAACTAAACTCTTATCTGATGCGGTTACTTACTTGACAAAATAGACCCTTTGATCTGTTGTCGCGATCGCCTTCCATTCTGGGGACAATTGTGTGCCGCATGGAAGAAGCGATGGTGCAATCTTGCAGTTCGCTACCGATTCATCATTACTGGCCATTGGACGAACAAAACCAAACAGCAAATGAACCCTTGTCAACACGGCAAGATCCTATAGTCATGACCGCCGAAAATCTGACAAAAACTCAGACAAGCATGAAAGCTTGAAGGAAGGCTAAACTTTCAATTAAATTTCGTAGCGTCAATTCGCCGAGTTACAGCACGAGTTTTCTCGAACCATCTACCATTGTCACGGTAGAAAAGCACAACTGGTGGCTTGACAAGGTCTGTTTACAAACTGTGCGGTGTCCTGTGCGGTGCTGTGCGGTGCTAGGTACGTGCCGCTGACCAAGTCAACTTGGTCCCTGATTGGCTGGTTCAGAGTGTTAGCACCTGTACTGGGCTCATGTACTCTCCTTTGACAACCAAAAATAATTGTCGTCAAACCTCGCAGACGTTCTCAGACGGCCAGAGACCCTCAGAAAATTTGAAAGATTAATGAGAGGAAACGACACTTGACCATTTGACGGCTTCGGAATTGAATCGCGCCAAATGATAAATGCTTGTTCTCATTACGTATTGAATCTCAAGATTTTGATGCGACGCAAACTTTGATTATAAAATCTGTCAAAGGACGGCAAGAAGTAACATATGCCCCGAGAAAACTGTAGTAGATCGATTGGTATAACATGACAAAAATACCCTTGTGTTTCCCAGTTGCTTAATTTTTCAAGTTTTCATAAAAAAAATAATAATTAATAAACTTAATTATCTTGGCGGAGAGGCCGACGAGGCTGTAGAAATCCGTGTTTGTTTTCGTCTGCAAAAAGTGAGACCTCGCCTAGAAATCAATCTGTAAACAGTAGTACCATGTAATACTTCGATTTGTTGATAGATGAATTGGGAACGAAACGAGAATTTTAAACTGAGAGTGTCAAGTTGTCTACCCAAAGGCCATAACTGACCAATACTTGATGTATACAATTGTCGCCTGGCAATCCGCCCACAGCGGACAAAGAGACGCACTTATATTACATTTGTTGACTCTCTGTCGCTTTGAAGCTTAACACACCTTGGCCTTGGTAGAAGGTAATTACAATATAATTACAATGAAGTTAGTAATGATTTTCGATCACGGCCTGCGAGACTGAAGGTAGAAAGAGACCCCGGAAATGAAGACGAGGTGAAAGACATTAGAACATTCAACGTCTAAGGCTTAGCCAGGAAAAAGCGAAGGAAATGTTCACCAATTAATAATGAAAAATATACCACAAATTAATTCATTCGAAGTGAAACCGTCGTCGAACTTATTGGCATGGCATAAATGCAGAAAATAGCATGTATTAATTGATAGTACGAAAATACATTTTTTTTGTTTTGAAAAATTGTCAAATAAAACTTTCGGTCTTCTGTCTTAGCCTTTATTAGTTTGACGTCAACCATCCGATCGTTAACAAAACAATAAAATAAGAAAATTCATCATAAAAGAACTATAATTTGTCTGAATGAGCCGTAGATAGACAAAACAACCCAGATACCACAAGCAGTGAACAGGAAAAAAAATACATTACTCGGCTTTTCGATGAGTTCTATAATTTAGGTCTCCGTCCACCGTGCTATGCAGGATGAATTCTAAAACGGAGGTTTCACTCTGAAAACGTACCAACCCAATACCAAAAAATCTTTCATCCACGAAATGGCCTGTTGCAAAATGTTATGCTTTATGGCCTAATTACTTGGGAGGGTGTATGGTCTGAGGTCCAATTTGTTTACTTTTTTTCCAGGATGTTCTGCTAATCTTTAACATTGTCGTGCGATGTGTTAACTTAGAATTCGCTTCTTTAGTTTCTTGCGAGCTATTTATTACTAGTTGGGAAAATTCGCCTATCATTTGGAGAACTCAACTAATTTTCAAAGAAAGGTGATCATTTAAGCAATTCTCATTCTTGCGATGTGTCTTGCTTCATGATCATTGTACACTCATTCATACTACGAGGGAAGTATACAATTAAATATTTATGACTATTTAAATATGCTAAATGTAGTTCGTTGTTTCGATTACTGTACTCAGATCGAATATTGCATCGGAAGTCAAATAAACCTTTCCTTGACAAGAGGTTATATAACTTGGCATCAGATCTAAACAAAACCGTAGTTTTCTCTTGATTCTAGCTATAGATGTTACAATGTACGTGTCTTAGTTTTCAACAAGCCTCCCAGAATCTCTACACATATATCACATCGAATTTCGATTTAAATAATCGACTTCGACAAGGATCAAGGAAGTGAAAATAGAACATATCTTTCAATGCTCGTGTTTATTACATTTCACAAAGGTAGCTGTCGATAAGGAGGCCAGAATCAAAACCGCATACATTTATTTCACAAATTACTTCTGCTGGTAATTAAAAGCATTAATTTTTTTTTTCTGCGCTGTATGCCACGAGGAATAATTTACGCAATTTGGCAAAACATTATCTGTAACCACTGGCCAAATGAATTGTATTCCCATTGATTTTTTGCAACCTCTTGCAGAGCGTAACCATGGCCGCTTTACAGCTGTTCTCATTATATTTGCTGCTAAATCACATCGCTTTCTACTTAGCATAAAGATATTCTTAATGAACAGGAACGAATTAACCGACAAACCGGCGAAAAACAAATGAATTTTTAAGAACACTCAGAGCCTTGTCAAGGTAAATTTTTTTGTTTTCTATTCTCATAAATTGGCACACGAGAAACTGTTTGATAGCTTTCGTTCGCCCTCTGCTTTGATCAAGACCTATAGCTCTCGAGTGTCATCACTGGACGCGACAGCGCGACAGCGCAGCCCAAAACAATATTTCGCTTTGGAGAAGAAGACTTGAAATCATCCAAAAGGTAAGCGAATAACTTTATGTAAAAATAAAGGAAATGCTAACGGTAGAAACTGTATTTAAATTCGAATTAGTATTTTTTAACAAAGTTTATAAAATATAACTGTCACTTAACAATCAAAGGTCAGACAGCCTTTTCCAAAAGGATTAATATTCTGACACTATGTTTAGCCTTGTTTTAGCTGACATGAACAAGTTACGAGGAAACCCTCGGTCTGTCGTTTTAAGGACGTTTTAAGTGAATTTCCAAAACAGGCTGAAGGACGGGAGAGAGACAAAATAAGATTCAACAGTAAAACCATGATCACCATAAACCAAGTATATTCGCGACGCGAGTGTTAAATAATTCGTTTACACTAGGCTCCTTGGCCAATAGCTGTTCGTGTCAATCAATTTAGTGATTCAAATACATGACAATTACCAGGAATATTTAGAGTTGCAGCTAGTGCGAAAGGCGGAGATCATTCGCCTGTGTGCATGCACTTTTCTAACGTACCGTTCACACTAAGCCGGAAAAAAAATTTAAAACGGGGTTTCCTGTGAAACGGCGTATCGAACGTTTTCCGTCCACACTGTGCCCGAGAAATGAAAACCAACAATCACTGATCATTTGTATTAGTGTAGTTCTGTGTAGTGGTTTGCCAGTTGCACGTACTGTTGTGGCCCTGTTTACACTACACTGCATCAACCGCCGTTTTCAATTTGTTTCAGTAAGGAAAACTTGGTCAGATAGAATTTTGTGATTAACGTGATGTCGTCATTTTGGAAAAACTCGGTTTCAAAACGTTTTCCGTTTTATTACATCCATTTTGAAATCACTGGTTATCCTTGCAATCTGATTGGCTCTCAGCAGTGCGATTTATTCCCAAATCGCACTATTTTTTGCTCTAAATCGCATCTTTTTCTCAGCCAGTGAGAATGAGACAGTAAAACAAAACAACCAATAAGATTTCAAGGTGTTTTTAAAACTAACCAAACACATTGCAGGAAAATGAAAGACAAAAAGGCCATTGTTTGGCAAATTTGGCATTTTTTTGTTGTTCTTGACTAGTAGTTCTTGTATTTAGGCTGTTAAATTGTGTGATTTCAAAATGGATGTAATAAAGTGGCAATTGAACTTCGGGTCGTGCAATTTTGGTCTGAAATCATACTTGTGATTTAAAATCAAACTCGCGCTGCGCGCTCGTTTGATTT
>Ga0126337_10001516_pt1 | contig 14116 bp, 11 predicted proteins | sample DipCmetagenome_FD_92527 | JGI IMG/M metagenome (GOLD analysis project Ga0126337, IMG submission 92527) | Coral microbial communities from La Bocana,Puerto Morelos, Mexico - Diploria C A metagenome | ecosystem: Host-associated > Invertebrates > Cnidaria > Coral | place: La Bocana,Puerto Morelos... | reverse complement strand
TTTACAAGTAAAACCGCCTCTATTTCAACAGAACCTTTCTTAGGCATAAACATTACCTCAAGAAGTTTACTATTTTGATGAATGACCCCTTTCAATTCTTCATTTTCCTTAGTAAGATTCTGTACTCGTTCCACGAGTTCATCTTGAGGTACAGCTATACTTCCGGCCTGAACCAAATTTTCACTTTTGGCAGGAATCTCACTTGATTTTCCTTCCTCACAACTGTCGGAGTTTTGGAAATTTCCACTGCATTTGTCCACCACAACAAAGCCGCCAATGCTGCCACCGCCGCTGCTAGAATGTGAACTACATGCACTCATTACCTGAGAGGGAGTCAGACTTCCCGATTCAGACATGGCGATGTAAAAAATATCCGTCTTAGGATACAACTATACTAGGTGAACTGACAAAGTTCTTGGAATAAAGTTCAGCTAAACCCTCAAAGCTGACTTAAAAGCATTTGAGATTCATGAAATGAATTAAATCTTCATGGAAACACACTGACGCTCTTGAAGATCGATTTTTCGTGTCTGAAAATATTACAAATACCAATTCGTCGTGGCAAATCGAAGATAGAGCTACGAAATTCAGAATTGTACAAAGTCTTCACATCGAACGTCCCACAGTTGAAGACTTTTTCCACTCAAGATACACTTGAACTTCTTAGTTTAACGCAACGCCACGAAATACAAGCGAGACTAGAAGAGAAATGAAGAGAAACAGCCTCACACAAGCATCTTCCTTTCCCCCTGCGCACACGAAAGTTGTCCTTTGGAAAGCGAAAGCGTTTTACAAATACCCCGGATTGGCGGGGAATCCCCGGACATTTTCTGTGTCAATGACGTCAACTACAGAAATCAACAGCGTCATTTGCTAAAAAAAGACTCGACACATTTTTCAACAAACAACGATCCTTGCACGTTTCCAACATGCAGTACTGACAAGATTCTCCACTTCCGCGATAAAGCACTTTTAATGTTTTTCCTCGCTGTTTAATACTCCTGGTCTTCAATCAGACATTATTTCTCATTGAATTGCTCTGTCAGACAATGGCTTGTGTGTTGTTTTTAATTTTTCATGTTTGAACTGCTTCATATAAGGAATTCCCCGAACCTAAATGCTTGAACTGGATTGTAACGAGGCGGTTTCGAAGAAATTAAAAAGGCCTTATGCCGCAAATTACCAAATTTTCTTCAAACGAAAGTAGAAAGAAGGAAAAAAATAAGAAAAGAAGAAAGAAAGAAAGACAGACAGAGGAAAGAGTTAAAGAAACATGTGATTGTGCGTGAGATTAAACCGTGCAAGAGAATTTATTTCAGAAAATTTAAATTTGGCACTATTTCAGTTTTAAAAATAAAATTCGAAGAGTTTCAGTTCAGAAGATAAGGAAACTGAGGATCACAAATCCGGATATTGCCGGTTTTCAAGTGACTTCATCATCATTTTCCAAAATTACAAAAATTCCCAATTCTTCAGAAGTTTTAGGTTCATCAGATATAAGAGCCACTAAGAACTTGACGTTTTTTTCAACGTTTAATAATACATTTTTTTTTTAATTTCCAAGTTTAATTATTCGTTGCGTGACATTAAATTGGCGGAACTACAAGGCTCTCGCGTAGGTCAAAAGAGGCCTTTGGAAACTGAATAGTTCTAGCACGGACAGAATTGTCACTTTCAATGTGACGGAACTATAGACGTATAATTTTGCGTTTTAAAGCAAAACTCGATGACAGATGTTTCTGTTACTTTACGGCCGCCATGTTGGTGCCCCTCGGAAGGCACTAACATGGCATCTCCAACCAAAGCTCTATAAATTTGGATGAAACATTTTTCCGAATAACGCACGAATGATTATTGAGTTAATTTATTGGGGATGATGATTTTTGTTTGGGATTGCGTGACAGTGTAAAACTGAAATAATGATTGCTCGGGATCTTGAAAAACGAGACTGGGGAAAAGTAATTATTATGATCTACACACAACCAATTACAGTCCTCTCATACCCCCGTGATGGATGCCACACTACGCTGTAAACGAGTTTCGTGTAAAATCATAATATTGTAATAACCTTGCCAAGAAAGAAGAAAGTAGCGTTTGAAAGGGAACACGTGTACACGGTAGAGTTATCGCAAGCTCTTACCAATTCTCATGTTGATATAACCAAAAAGACCTGGGGCTCTAGAAAGAGGACCAGGCGAGAGATTCAGCGAGAGACTGGGCGAGAGACTAGGCGAGCGTTGATGTTATTATTTGACTCAAAGCCAACTGACGTCGTTAACCTTGTACGAGCAATATTCAAAAGCTTCGACTGACCATATTTTCTGGCACGTGAAATGTAACTTAAAATTCACCTTCATCAATTTCACAAGTTTATTTTGTTCACTAATTACTATAGAATATAACAATGACTTACAATTTTTGCACAGAAACACATTTCACTCCGTCCCAAATTATACCAAACATTATGGAAAAACTACCCCTTAATAAAATAGTCCTGACACTAAAACACAGAATACTCATTACAATCTCAGTTATTTCTATTTAATTAATGTGGCAACTCAAATCTCCGTAAACAAGCGTCCAAAACAAGTTTCTTTTTAGGGTGATTGGTGTAGCTGTTTATAAAAAGTCTTATTTCGGAAGCATACAGTAAATTCCAATCATGTAAAAAATTAAAAAATAATAATCTGTGGCTTTCGCTTTTCAGAAACAGCTACATATATTAAACTGGATTAATTAACATTTTCCACAGCTCTTCTTGCAGTAGATACTCATGTAGGGTTCGTAATTTCTACAGTTGCCCGGCGTTCTAGCCCAGCCAGCGCAGTATTGGTGCTTGTCTTGACAGACGACTAGGTGAAAAGAAAAATGAAAATTGTTAACCAAGTGAAAAAAATTAAAAGAATTACAACTAGTTTCTAACCGCTTACCTTATGCCAAAAGTGGACAGAATTCGTTTTCTGTGTGTTAATGTAAAGCTAACTGAAGAGAAGGGTTTTTCAACATGCAGCGCTGCAGTAAAGGTAAGTTCCTTATGAGGCCCCATTAGGGGTTTTCGAGATACGATATATCCGGGTAAAAAAAAACTACCGGGAAAGAGGATATTTGTTGAGGGGAGGGAGTAATATGTGCACTGTTGAATTTTGGGAAACCAGACTAGAAATAACTAGAGAAGGACTGTCACGTCATCCCTAGAAGAATAGGAATGATATAGACATGGTGTCGCGATATGGCATTAAAGATGTACGACAAACAGAAAGAATCGAGCTAGCCTGTCAGTCGTCTGTAGTACTTAACAGCTGTCGTCTCGTAAATGCTTTTCCACTGCGTTGTGTGACCACCAGAATTACGAATATCAGCATTGTGTGACAATCAAATAGGATGTTTTACTCACCGGGTTTACTGCACTTGCAACTTTTCTGGCATTTCTGGTTCATGTAGCTCGAGTACCGTGGGTCACTACAATATCCACGACTCTTCCAAAACGCGCAGAAGCTGTGTTTATCAGTGTACGAACAACCTGTTGAAAAGATACAGAAATTATTACTTTAAACTTGAGAAAGGGCCAACGGACAAAGCAAAGGAACCGGATCCTGGTGGATCTGATCAGCAAAATTTGGGATTCAAAAAAACTGAAAAACAGAAAAACTGACCGTACTTTTATATACTACATTCCATTCGCGTGACACGGAACAATATCTACGAGGGGGGGTGGGGAGACTATATGGGAGAGTTGAATGATTCTGCGACTACTTAACAAGCAGTTTTTCGTTTATATTTCAAATTAATCTGGTTGGAATTCCTTGGTTTGCAATATAAATATCGTAATCGACTGGCAGACTAAGCTAAAGAATGTATCTGACTGTCCAGCCAGCAGGATAATGTTGGACTGAATGAATGATTTGATGATAGCTGACCTAGTGACTGACCGACCAATTGAGTAACTGACCGGCTGATAAAAAGAGAATGATTGACTAATTAACTAACTGACTGACAGCATGACTGAGTGTTCATGACCGACTGTGCGATTGACCGACTGATCGACTGACTAACTGACTGACTGACTAACTGACTGACTAACTGACTGACTGACTAACTGACTGACTGACTAACTGACTGACTGACTGACTGATTAACTGACTGACTGACTGACTAACTGACTGACTGACTAACTGACTGACTGACTGACTGACTGACTGACTGACAGACTGACTGACTGACTGACTGACTGACTGACTGACTGACTGACTGACTAACTGACAGACTGACTGACTGACTGACTAACTGACTGACTGACTGACTGGTGGGCTAACTCACTAGCCACTCTCCCGATGACTGGCAAACGGACTGATTGACTGACTAATCGCACAACTGACGGACTGACTGATTTACTAAGTGACGTCCGTAAGGTAGGATCTATTGCAGAATCCTATGACCTACCTGGTGGAGGAGGGGTTTGGGGCTTAGGAGGAGGCTTGGTGACTGGCGGTTGTCGTCCGCAGTATAACAGATTCGCTTGCTCAATGTCCTTCTTGCTCAAACCATATCGCTGTCCAAGGTCAGTGCGGCCGTTCTTGCCAACAATAGTTTTTACCCCCGCTCGGTTGGCGAAAGCAGTGGAGGAGTAGTGCATAACACTGTCGTAATCATACGAAACACCGCGACTATCGATACGATCAGTTCCATACTTGTGAAAGTTGTACGCCATTCCTAAGTGAAGATGTCAGGGGAGAGAATTGAACTGTTAAAAGGCAATACGCGCCACGGGAAATTTAGCCTACATTTTTTTAATGCAATCTGTATGAATCTTCCCCAGTTCTTGTTTATCGATGTGTTTCTGACGTTCTTTGACATTATAAGGTTTCCTTTGATTTTAAGAGAATTCTGCACATTGCCAAAAAAAATGAACCAGTATGTCGTGTGCGAAAAGTCAAATACTAGCGTCGGACACCACAACGCATTTTTAAATGAAGATTGAGGTGCAAGTCGTAGATCATTATAGACTACCAAGCATAAGATTATTAATAGCAAGAGAGCCTTGGAAAGTTGTTAACATATATGAGTATATTTAATAAAAAAATATTTAAAAAAATATATGAAGATATATTCATTCTTTACCTCTTTGGATGTTTCCCCAGTTGATAGTGACGTAGGTATCTCTATCTGGACGGGATTGTTCGTGCCAGAGCCCGAGCGCATGCCCTGTGTGTAAAACAAATCAATTAATCCTTCATCCTGGCTTCTTGGCAAAGACCACGAGTTGTCTATACGTTGTAAAAACAATTTAGACAGTACGTACCTACTTCGTGTACGACGACACCCAAATACCCACAGCCCCTTCCTATTGAGACCTTCTGGGCGCCCGAGCGAGGCTGACGGCCCACCATAGAATAACACCTAAAACAAACCATGGATACCACAGGAAAGTAAGTAAGATGGCTCTATAAATTCTACCTTCTGATTGGACAGAAAACGACTTTCAAGTGTTAGTGGGCAGGAGGCTCACAGATCGTTTCGAGTGTTTTTATACGAGGCCTACACAGAGGCAAGTTCAGGGCAAGTTTGATTGCTACGTCGTCAAGGCTTTACTCGAGAATTAGGGAAAGTATGTTTCGATTTTAGTGTCAGCAGGAGACCATTGGTCCACCAGGACTCCTACATTTAGAGAGTAATAATGAGTGGCAGGGAGAAGAATTCTGCCAATTGTGGGTTAAACATGAAAGCCGTCAGTAGAACTGTCGTCTTACCCTCCACCGGAAAAGAAGCTGAGATACTGGCTGTGACGGGACCTGGGGACGAACTTCAGGCATTTGACTCTCTCCATCCAGTGGTTCAGAGCGCGCAGAATGACTGGTCTCTCCCTAGCTAGAAAGAAAAAAAATTCCTCTCGATGATTCCAGAAGTGGTTTATGCCAAAACTAGATGTTTTTTTAACATAGCAAAGTGTTTAACCATCCTCGTTTCTTTGTGGTTTATTTTTGTCTCTGGTTTTTTTTGCTTTCTTAGTAAACTACTATTTTCAGGGTTTTTTTCAGTTTAAATGCAATTTTGTACGTGGCCAAAAAAACTTACTGTTACTAGAGGTAATTTCATAGGGTACTTCTCGCTTTCCACTGTTTGCAATTGGCCATCGCATGTCTCTGCCTCTGGACACTTTCATCAAGGCCCTCTTAGTTCTCCTCTGAGGCGGAGGCGCCTTACCCCACCCCTGAGGAAGAAATCGACCTGGATCATCTCCGGGCACCAGGATCCCTCGGCTATTCAGGCTGTTACGTATATCTGGAGTCATGACGATGTCACCTTGGAACAGGTCGATTCCATCTATAAAAGAGGTGTAAGTTTAATTCAATTAAATTTCTCACATTTTGCGTGGACTGTGCGTAATCCACACGTCTTTGAGATTTTCAAGCTTAGCATGCAAAGCGAATCAAGAGCGAATAAAGTGGCCGTGCGAAACTGGGGACAAAACGTTTTCAGTCTTACTTCTAGCTTTCACTCGGCCAAAATTGACCTTGCAATCGTCAAAAGATTTACCTCGTGACTTGCCATTTTCTCCTGTTGCTTCAAGGATCGTATCAAATACGGGCTTTGCCGTCTCGTTTGCTGCAGAAAACAGGAATAAGTTCTTGGTTAATTACTATCCACAAAACACTAGCCTGTAAACAGGTTCTCTAGTCAAGGATGGGGTGAAGAAAGAGTGGTAAAAAAAGGACAGAAGAAAAAAAGAGGAGAGGAGAGATGTGAGAACTGAACGACACCCAATCACAACCCCATTCCCCCCTCGGCCAATTCACTCACAGCTGTTGTCAAACCCTTCAAGTCTTGAAGATATCAAACTAACTGATACGCGTGATGTGTTAACTCTTGGTAACCTTAATTCAAATACTTTTAAGCATTAAAACAAACTTTGAGTTTCCTACCGAGTTTCATCAATCTGAAGAACGAAAAATCGGGCGTCGATTAACTCTCGCACCCGTATTGCACAAATCTATGAGCAGTCTGAAAATTTGCTGCTGGAATTTCTCTAAACGCAAAACAACTGAAATCTCACCGAAAGCAGCTGGCATTATCTGGAGTCCAAGTGGAGTATATGTCACGAAATTCGAGCAAATATTCACCACAGAGAAGTGCAATATTTTGCATTATTTATACATGTAATAATATTTTATAAAAACTGGATTATCGGATAATACAAGTGAAGAGACTTAGTCAACATAGTATATATGCCATTCTACCATGCACAACAACAAGTAAGGTAAGCGTGCGCGTAATTTTAGGGGCGTTTTCCTTTATATTATTTTAGTTTTCTAAATTTTGGGAGCATTTTTTAAGAAAACATTTATTCCACTCACGCTTGCTAGATATGAGATGATTGAAACCATCGCGCCTCGTTGGCTATGTACCATCTCACATCCAACGCGCACTCGTCTTTCAAACGGATATCGACTGACACAATCTACAGGGGGTGACCTTAGTTGAGTATCTGGAAAGATGAATGTAAATTTTCGGTCGTTAAAATTGCTGTTCATTCTGGCGGTAAATGTTTCAGATCTCAGATGTCTATTGCTTTTATTCCAAAACGTCTCCTTTAATTTCTTCTCAGCCGAGGTCACTCACAGTTGAGGGAAATACTGCGCGTCTTGCTTTGGTTTGCTATAATTTCCAGGCTCCATCAGGAAAAGCCAGTGCTTTGGCCATAGTATCACAAACGCGTTAAAAGTGCCAGAATATACTAAAATATATCATGTATATGTTATCTCGGCCTAGCTTACCACAATATCCCCAACTGTTCGGTGCATAATCTTCTTTCAGAGAGCACCACTCGGTGCCGTCAAAGTCTCGTGTTGTGCAGTCATAATAAACTTCGCCGTGATAAGTGAAAGGAAACACACAACAGTCACCATCTGTTGTCTTGCGAGTGTCGCACACTTGGCCTGTGAAAAATCAAAGTTTTTTAAAATAACTAGCCTGCGTTGCAGACACTACATACTTTTTATAGCGTATATTTCAACGTTCGCGCTTTCTAAGACTACAAACTGGTAGTCGAAAGCACGTTTTTTAACAAATTTTCAACCTGAGATCGTTGTTCTATTTTCAAACTACATACAACCTTTAAAATTTGCAAAGAAATATTACGTCTTCAACCTTGGTTCTCTGATTCGCATTTGCAAAAACGTATACAAGCACTGGAAAACATGAACATCTTATTTCTCTTTAGAATACTTGTGTATTGCAAGACATTCCGATGACGAGAAGCAAAAAGTTGATCACAAAGTAGACTTATCGTAAAGAAACTGAATAGTCCGCTAGGATTCACTCTTTCATGTATCTTTTGCGACTAACATGACTAATATTTTGCGAAAGCAAAGGAAACTCGCAGCAACGTCTCTCCTCTGCGCGTGGCTTGTTAGTAGCAAAATTCCAGTTTACCTGTAGGTAGCGATGAGCGCTCTTGAACTTGCGCTACGATCAAGAAGGTTGCAAAAACCCACGACAACATCATTTGTTCCGACCGTCAGCTTCTGCGGTAGTTTCTCTGAGGTGTGAGAAAATGGAGTTCTTGAGCAGCTTTATAGGACTTTATCAGTGGTAACAAACGTGACCGGCTAAAGGAATCTTTAGACGCTCATTGTCGCGATATTACGCACGCAGTAAATTACACAATCGCGCGTAGGTTGTAGTTTTTATGCCTTCTCATATCTCAGTTTTTCGTCACCTTTCCTTTTATGTCATGCGGCAAATCACCTTGGACAAATGGTTTTTGTTTTACCCCGCAATTTTGTAGCACATGTTGAAGACTTTCATTCCATATGTCAAGCGATTTCCTGGTTTTTTCGGGCGGGTAGAGCATTCTCTGATATCACTTTTTACTACTTTACAACTGACAGCAACGCGCTTACTAGGTTTAGTGATGGTAAGGTCCACTGATAACCAGACAACAGGTAGGGAAAAGAGCGAATGACCCTTAAACTGAACAATATGACGCCGTATACACAGAAAGTATTGTATTTCCAGGCAAAAATCCGCCCAATGATGCGTTACATGTTTATACTTGGTCTAGTCTGGGACATGCAAACATGCATCACGGAAATGAATAATCTGCTCTGAACTAAATGTCTCCATACATAGACTGATCAACTGAGCAGGTTTCGCCAAATGACGCACAGACTTGGGAGCAGGGCCCGCTTTTTGATTTGGAGGAGAGAAAACGTTTTCCATGCGTACCCGTAGGAGGGTACTTTCGCAGATGTGCTTTCAAAGCTCGTCACGCACTCTCTCAACTCTCCAGCGAGCGCTTCGCGACCAAACATTGCGGAGACCAAATAGCTAGGAGACTCCCATTTATGGACAGCAAGCAATATACTCCAGTATATCACGAGAATAATATTCTCGTGATATACTGGAGTATGTTGCTTGCTGTCCATTGACTCCTTGTCAACTTTCTTAGTCCAGTCTCTTACTATTGAGCAGAAATAAATTACTGACTCCATGCAACTGACCAAATATAACGAACAACATACTTTAATTTCTGCGTATTTCAGGGACCATGCAAAAACGTTGGATAAGAAATATCGTGCACACTATTTTATAGATAAATCTCCGGCGTGCGAGCAGGTCCTTAGTGGGGAAAGAAAGTAGGGAAGGAGAAAAGGATAAGACGAGTCCCGCCCCGCTTAGAATCCGGAATGAAGTTAAACCCCGCGATGTGACGCGGAGTGACTTGTCAAAGTTGAGTCAATGAAAGTGCGGCACCGGATGTGGATTGTCCCCAACTGCTACCAAAATTTGGGAGTCTATCTTTTTGTCGAGGGTAGAGCGTCGAGGGTTTCGAGAGTATTAAATAGCCTGCGTAGCAATCTTTTCCGTTTCCTTTCAGGCAAGCGGGAGTCGCGCGAGGGCTCGGGGACAGAGGTGACAAAAAATTAGTGGCAGGGGGGAGAAGCAGGGAAACGGAAAAGACTGCTACGCAGTTTTAAATAAAGAAAAATTAAACCGAATAGAATAAAATAATTAATAACAATCAAAGAAAAAAGAACCAGTCTTTTATATACGTATTGCAAAACACAGTGAGCGATTAGTTCTTAAAGAATTAGATTTCCCGTGTTACTGTAACATCACGAGGCGAAGAAATGTGACAAAAAAATAAAAGCGTAGAAACAGCTCGATGTTTTTATCGACATGAGGTGTGATCCAGCTGTCAAGGAAACTCTCCTGACATATACAAGCGCAAGGCATTAAAATTTCCTGGGCAGAATCGGTCAGATTTACTAACTTCTACATTTTGCCGACGGAAAATATCGGCAAGCAACAGCAACCACCATATTTCCACTTCTCAGGTTTCGTAGGTTTTTACGCAAGAAGCGATTGACACCGGCCCGAGCAAATTGGAAAACAAACCTAGGGCGGGAGTCGCGAGGAATTCCAGGTCGCGATTTGCGTGTCGGTGATAACAACAGAATGACAGACCTTCACAACTCCTATCGACGTGCAATAGTCGCTTTGAACGTTTTGCTCGAACGATTCTCAAGGATCTGCCCCTTTTGTATGATTCAATAGGGGGTTAGGGTTTCCATTTTCAGCTTTCGTGGATCGTGCCAGAGCTTCTTGGTGCAATGTTAGAAACTTTTCCAGAAACCACAAAACATACAAAGATAAGAAAGGTTCATCCTTCGCTCAGCGGCAACTAGCGTGGTTACTTTTTTTCTCGAAAAAATGCAAAGAAGCTCATTGCATTTTATGACTTTTCACTGCCATGCAAAGACCAGGTCACCAAGCAGAAAACTGTAAAAATGGTCTATTATGACCGTGGCGATTTGTAGGACTGGCGAAATACACACACACGCGCGCGCGAAATTTTGATACCCAGCCTTTGCGAGGAGAGCTCTCGAAATTTCTCGCGCGCCCGTGTGTGTGTTTTGCCCTACCCACAAATTGCCATTAAACCAGCAGTCAATGTAGCTGAAAGACACATGTTTCTGGCTTCTGAAATCTTGTCATCGATAATGCCTGTAAAGCCCAGACAACTAACGCGGTGTTCTATTTCATCTACCATAACAAAGACTTGGAAGATTAGACTTCTTCTATGGGTAAGACAGCAAGAACATCTTGTCACACTAGCGCAAAGGCCACCCCATCGCGTTGCTCGACCTCCAAACTCAAATGAAATAAATAGTCTGAAACTTTGGTACAGATAGCTCTGAGAGAGCTATTATTTCGCTCCGTTTTCTAAACAAAAGCGAATTACAGTTGGATAACGCCATCATGTCATCTTTTTTATCTCATCCAATCAGGATTTTGCGTCCAAATATGGACGCACCGATTTAAAATTCAAAGCGGTGCGTGCGGGCTCTTCTTCCCTTTTCCTTCTTTCTCACCACGCGAAAGGTACAAAGAACACACCCAGGCTAAGCAGTCGCTATAGGAGGTTCATTTAGACATTTAGACCCCATGGGGGATCGTCTCAAAATCACTGGGGGCTGTGCCGCAACAAAACCTTTTCCCTGTTTATGACCAAACTCTGCGATTTAGTGCTACCCTATTTATGACCTGACCAAAAATATGATATCCTATTTATGACAGTTTCCCTAAACATAATTTATGAAGGGCTTTGGTTGATGAACTTATCGATAATGATGGAAAAGTAGCTTCTTCTAAAAATGGTACCCAGCTAAGACAAGAGTGTAAAACCCATACCCTATTTACGACCAAAACCGCTGAAAAACCATATTCTTTGGGGCCGCACGTACCTATTTAGCCCATACAAGGGAGTTCACCCCGAGTGGTTTAGACAAATGTGTAAAAGAACATTTTGAACTCTGGAAAAACCAGAATTTGCGTCTCTGCAGTCTGGCAACCAAATGTTTTAAGAAACACATTTAAACCTAAACGACGATCTTATCTTATTGCCTGATTCATTGTGATACATTTTCGGTCCGGGTACTGATTGTCTTCATCTTGCATCGTTCATTTCTTTCCAAATTTAAAAAAAGGACTGTATGGAGATTTTGCTGTATCCTTATACAACTCTCGTTACTTGTTGTATCTCATATTTAATGGTTTACGCAAAACAGTGCGCCCTCGCTTCGGTGTCCAATTCTTTTTTGAGTGTTTGATGGTCCACAAGGCTGGTAAAATTACCACCAAAATGCCACTGACAGGATAGGGCATAAAATTCCTAGCAGGGCCTTTTTTCAGAGAGGACCAGGAGTGAATCATGTACAGGACAACGATGAAATGAACTGGAAGGAGCAGGGGAGACACAAGCCTGTCACAAACAAGTATCTTTTTTAATTTTAATTTAAAACGCAGAAGTTCACCAAGTTATAAATTAAATACAAAAGCTGATATACAATTTCAGTCTAACTAGTTGACGCATCTATGGTAAAATAACGCAAAACGTTATCACAAACGAAACTAAAACTCCGGAAAACAAAAGATAATTTTCGACATTAAGCTCAGTGAGTCAGTTCACTTTTCGTCGTCTTCCTCTTCTTTTGGCTTTAGAATAATCTGTTGTACAGTTCATTTAACCTCTAGCATATACCACAGCTCTTCTTACAGTTGGTGGACATATACACTTGGTACCTCCCCTGACAGTAACCTCTTTGTCTCCAGGCTGGGCAGTTTTGATGTCGGTCGCGGCATGAGCTGGTATCTAAGCAACATACAATTGAACAATAAATAGAATATATAGGAAAAGGCAGGAAAGTTTACCGTGATCGAAATTTAAGACGGCGTTACGTACCTTTACAGAAACAGGTTTCCTTGCAGTACTTTAGCATGAATGACTGCCATCGACCGCCTTTGCAGTGGCCTGCCCAAGATGGACAGCTGGAGTATCCGTCTTTGTACCGGCAGCCTATCGAGAGAACATACAACAATTGTAGGCGATCTTTGAGACTTCTGACCCAGGGAAAACGCAAGCTCACATGCCGCCGGAAAGGGACCCAGCAAGGACAGGACACGAGGAAAGAGAGATACGAAATAAACGAATAAAAACAAGCAGAGATACCAAACAATAGACTATGAAAATGAATATAACGGTGTAAAAGTGTTGTCATAAGAAGACTCGTCACACAATCTTTTTTAAAGAAAGATTACGTGACGTGATTGCGTGACGCAAATTATCTACTGAACTGTGATATATCTGCCTGTAAAACCTCGGTTGTCGATGAAAAATGTTGATTCTAGTAAAAGACAGAGGTTGAAAGTCAGCTACTGAAATCATTTATGGTGAACATATTAAAGATACGGCGTCAAACGCACTCATAATCTTAGATTACTACAAGTTGTATTGTTGTTTACCTGTGGGTGGTTTTGGAGTGACAGGTCTGCTTGTGGGTAGTCCACCACAATACACTCTCTTCGCTTGTTCTTTGTCCTTGAAGCTCAGCCCGCGCGTGTTTCCCAACTTTGTACTTCCGTCTTTGCGTGTGATGGTCGTCCGTCCATTTCCAAAAGCAGTGGAGTGATAGTGCATGACACTGTCGTAATCATATGAGACTCCGCGTGAGTCAATGGCATTTGAGGGCATTTTGGTGAACTGAGAGCGCACTCCTGGAAAATGGAAAAGACAGATTAAAGTGAAATAACGTCAAGTTGTGCACCTTCGCTAAAATTGTTCATTGCAGAATTTCGCGCAAGGTAAACGAAAAAAACAAAACAAAATTAACACTTTCAAAATAGGAATCTTTCTAAGTCAAACTTATCTTACGCATATATTGTAATTTTTAGCCGTTACATTTTTTTCACCTTTGTAAACGTTTATTTTTTTTACTTGATTTTAAGTTGTAGAAATGGCGCCTAGAGAGCTACTATCGTAAAAATAAACCTCACTATATATCCACGCAAACAACAAAATAGAAACAATTCCGCAGTAGCCTGCAGTGCAGGCGTTATTTCGGAGCGGAATACGGAACGCTAGATAAATCGCTTCGATGCCGCCATCTTGGATGTAACTGGATGCTTGGCCGGTAGAGGTTTGGTGCAGAGGCATTTTCTCCACTTAACCCCTACTCCCTCGGCGAATATCTCCTCGCCCCAATCCTCCAGAGTTACTGAATCCAAGATGGCGTCCTAATACGAAAATGTGCACTCACGCGCCCCAAATACGCCT
>Ga0126337_10001515_pt1 | contig 14118 bp, 13 predicted proteins | sample DipCmetagenome_FD_92527 | JGI IMG/M metagenome (GOLD analysis project Ga0126337, IMG submission 92527) | Coral microbial communities from La Bocana,Puerto Morelos, Mexico - Diploria C A metagenome | ecosystem: Host-associated > Invertebrates > Cnidaria > Coral | place: La Bocana,Puerto Morelos... | reverse complement strand
TGTATTGTATTGTATTGTATTGTATTGTATTGTATTGTATTGTATATATTTTTGTCTTTTTTTTCCTTTTGTTCACTGTAATGTCCTGTGTTGTTTGTGTTTTTGTCTTTGTTAGTTTTTTACCGACCTTAATTTGCATTTACAAAATTGTAATCTAGTACTGGCTGCCCGCCCTTTTTAACCCTAAAGTTATTTCAGGCAGCCAGACCCCTAGTTATTTATTGTTTCTATATTGGTATTATCTCTTTGTAATATTTAGGGCAAATAAATTTGTTGTTGTTGTTGTTGTTGTTGTTGTTCAACGGCTCCTCGCACTTACAGTATTCGGTGCAGTACTTTTTCGCATTTAGAAGGTTTGCCTAACATGTTTCCAGCGCTTGCTATCGGCTACATGTTTGAAACAAGTTCGCTTGCCATCGGCTTCAGGTTCGATGCAGGTTCGCTTGCCATCGGCTATAAGTTCGATACAGGTTCACTTGCTATTAGCTACAGGTTTGATACATGTTTGCATGTCATACATATATGCATACATACATACTTTATTGGTCCCAATAGGGCTTTTCAGAGTAAAGATCTAGCTAGTTAAAACTAAGTAATTAGCTAATTTACTGGTAAAAGGTAACTTTTCAAAAATTAATTAATTAAAATACGTAATTAGAATTAATAAGATAAAAATAAAAAGATAAAAATAACATAGGTAAAGCAATAAAGTCTCTAAAAAGTTTGAGATAAGACTCTTCTTCAGGCAACGTTTGAAGTCCTTTAGCGTCGGTTTCAACTTAAGAGTAGAGTCCAATGAGTCCCAGAGTTAAACTGTCCAATGTCCACATTGGCATCAAAAACAGACTGTTCAGACGCTAGGTACTCCCGAGGGGCAAATTGGAATTGCTCGGCCAAGGTGCTGTCATCGGTTCGATGCAGGTTTGCTTTCCCATCGCTTACACCAGAGCCTTTCAACAAGAGTCAACAAAAACAGAAAAACCTACCTGAACAGTAAAATCCATCTCCATAAAGACCTTTGTTACAGACACAGAGGTATGATCCATCGGTATTATAACAGTCAGCTTGTTTGTCACACTCCGCTACGTTCTCCTGACATTCATTTACGTCTGAAGAGTAAACAGGAACACTCATTGTCCTCATTGGAGGGTGCGTTTATATTAAAGACACGAAACATGGCGAGTTGATACACCGGATAAGAGGCAACGTGGGATATGTGTGTCTTTCAGTTATCGAGAGCTAACTACTCTCAAGTCAATGACATTTAGAAACAAATCCTCGGTCGCGCTTTGTAAATAGCCAACTGGTCTGCCTCCTGCCAGTTGGGAATTTTAACTATGTTAAGTTTATTTGAAATATTTGTCAGTATCCTCTGTTTCAGTGGCATGCCTGTGAACTAGCTAAGCTTAGTGCTTGTATAGCTAAGTGCATGACCACTATAAATATGATTTACATTTTATTTTTACATAACTTTTAGAAAAATCGCGAAGGTGAGATTGACGAAAAATTGGAGCAAATGCTTTTAACTATCATTATTTTAGTTTTTGACGTTAAAAATTGTACAAGCTATTGTCCACCGAATAAAATTTTTTGCAGCCAAAGAGTGAGAAAAAAAAAACAATCAGTCCCACAAAATGGTCCGTCCCTTACCTTTGCATATATGACCAATGATTTGAAATCCTGGTTTACACTGACAAGCATAAGAACCAGGAATATTAACACAGAACGCGTTATCTTCACAAACTGAATACTCTGTTCCACATTCATCTAAATCTGTGTAGTAAAAAATGCTGACTCAGCATTAGCACATTAACTTCGATTCATAATCATATGAAACATGTCAAAACAGTGTACAAATTTAGAACCATTCCAAGACTGCTGAATAATTATTTCACTGAACACATCCAAGTTTTTCCGATTGTACCTAGAGTAGCCCATTCAGCAACGAGGCTGTTATCCATAGGGGGGCCTGGGGAATTAAGATATGTGCAATTTAATTAGGGTCAAGTGCAAAATGTCTGTCAGTCGATGGTATTGAAACTGATTGGTCAGTTTAGCAGTGAATGTATTGACTGTCATACCAATATTAAGTTTATCAACAGTGACTGGTTAATAGAGTCAATTATTCAACTTACTGTAGTTTACTGCGAGTACACTTCACTGTTAGCGTAACTGAATTAGGAGGGCCCCGGAGGGACTCGCATACGTAAAGGTTGGGATTGCTCATCGTCGGAAAATTTGAACCCCTAAAGCAGACCAATGTGGGCGTGACTCGAGCTATTTTTGACTCCTAAAAGATACTGCTTACAACGGAACAGGTAGACTACAAGCCGCTGCTTGGAAAAAGGAGCCCAAGCTAGTAGACCTAGGTTTTTTTTAGAGCAGCGCGCACAGATAGATTTTCCGGAAGGCACCTATGAAGGTCTACATCACAGAAACCTTAAAAATGGCATCCACCGTTTACAAAACAGAAATCAGCTACGACGAGCATCCTCGACCTTTTCACATGCAGGTTCTCCTTTCCAGGAAGACGACTTCTTTGTCAACATTTTGCTGCCTCGCTAATCTGTGACTTGCCTTCGCACTCATCATCACCAGGAACAAATCCCTGTATGCAGACGCAATTGTAAGACCCTACTGTGTTTACACACACTGCATAAGCACCACATTCGCCATCGTCTGGTTTACATTCGTCAATGTCTGCAAGGTTAAATGCGTATCTGCTATAGTTCCTTGTGACACAAACTTGCATAATTTATTGCCTATAATTATTAAGGCACAATACATACCATAACATGCTTTCGAGCCATCACCAGTGAAGCCTCTATTACAGAAACAACGAAATGAACCAGCGGCATTAACACAAGTTGAGTTCTCTAAACAAGTGTGGTTGCCAATCTCACATTCATCAATATCTAGGAGAAGCATGAAAATACCCCAATGATTGTTAGTTTAAATTATGAGGCGGCGCCAGCTATATTTAGTAACAGTGGTCACAGACGCTGTACCCCAGAGGGAGGAGAGGAGGTTTTGTTATTTTGGTATTGCTTATGGAGTGGGAGTTTTTGTAGTACCTGTTAGGTACTGAGACGAAAAAACATATGAATAAAATAAGCTAGAAATATTGGTACCAATTAGGGGTGAAAAACATTTTAAGCCACAACCACAAAACAGAATCTTGGTACCTCAGGCGTTCTTTTTAAAATTTCTGACGAGCGCCCTCATCCTTTTATATGGGAGTTTTATCCCCCCCCCACCCCGGGCTCACCTCCTAATTGTCCCCCCCCCCACCCCGGGATCACCTCCAGATTGTGTTTGCATCTTTTGGATAGGTTCTGCTTAGTTGCATAGTTTGTCAGGAAAGATAAAAACAACCCCACCTAACAACCATTATTGCAGTAAATCCATCATGCTTTCAAATTATAATGAACTAGATGGATATGAATAAATGCAACCGCGGTGGAATATTGATCCCTACCCTTGATCAACCCTCGATTGACATCTATATAGATGAACACTTGATGGATATCGTGACCGCTAGATGGTCAACACTCGATTGATGTCTCAGTGGATAGTTGGCTGAGAGTCTAATTTTCAAATTGAGTGTCAATAGATGTGTTCGTCAACACTCAGCCAACTATCCACCAACTGTCAATCAAGTATCGATAGAGTGTTGATTGAGATGTCAATCAATTGTTGGTCTACTGTCAACCCTGTGTTGGTAGTGCTAGTGTCAATTGTGTAGTTCAACAAAGTATCCATACCCCACCATGGAGGTAACTTAATTCACGTAAGCCCCCTCGTCCACGAATTTCCAATTTTGGAACGCAAAAAAGCCCCCATCCCACCGGAATTTCCATAAGTATTATGTACATCCCCTTCCCTCAAGAAGAAATAATTTTGGGAAAAGAGTGCGTTAAAGTTAAAGTGAACACTCGAAACACTTAGCTGTCTACATTGCATGTCACTTCAGTGTATTTTTGATCGTAACATCCGAAGATATACACAAAGAAAATACAGAGTAATTTATTTAAACGTGAACACGATAAACAAATGTGAAGACGATCTCTAACACACGCACACTTGCCATCAAAGCCAATTTTATGGCAAAATTACATACAAATGAAAACAGATAAACAAGACCAAGAAATTCTCACGATTGTGAGATTGTAACATTATTTTTACCTCTATAAAGAAACTAAATGTTCACAAATAAAATGACTGCCACTTGACGGGGCTGCTTCAAACACCAATAGGAAAACTAGTTACCATTGCTTTCCAGTCCACTAGTTGACTCTATATAGACTGGTAACAAGTAATGGCGGCCATTTCACTCAATAGCACGTTTTTCTTTTTAATTATTTCAAACAATAAATACGGTTCAAGCTACTTTTTGTTCATGTGAAAGATCTACTTAGTAGGTAAGAAATGATTTATCCATACTACATTGAAGAACATGGAAACGACATTGACCATTTAGCTCCCTGCTCCCTCGGAATTTCCTGGCTCTTTTACCCCCTCCCCACCTCTTAGGAATTTCCAATTACCTCTCCAGTTGGGGTATGGATATATTCAGGACCCACAGATTGAGATATTGTGGGTAAATCAAGGGTATCAATTGACACTCCACCTCAGACATGCCCTCAGTGTTATGTGTACATGATTTAATACACCAGCACCTTCTTCAATCTCCAGATATATACACATATTACATTACCAACACAGTTGTTTCTATCTGCCCGGTAACCTGGCTCATTGCAATCACAAAAGAATGAGCCATCAGTGTTGATACACTCTGTCAGATATGGACAAACATCTCTTGCATTAACACATTCATCAACATCTAATTACACAGATGGAAAGGATTAGTAAGCAAGCATTTTGAAACATGCATGCAATCATATTTAGTTTATGCAATTAAAGTGAGAGTTTCATGATTCGGCGCATGTCTCTAGCTAAATCAAACTTCTTTTCTTGTTTTTATCAATGCTATTGCTTCAAAAGCCCCACTCAGATGTAGTTCAGTAATTATCAGATGATATATTTAGTCGTGACACAATGACGGATAACAAAAATCTCAGAAGATTTCAGTGGATTTTACCAACCCTGTCGTAGTTTTGACCTGTACAATTTAATGTTCTACGGTTGACAAGGTTACAGCTATTTGCATGTGAAATTAGGTAACTTGCTTATAATTACTGTTGGTTCATAACCAATGAGAAACTGGACCTGTGTCGTGCATAGTTAAATAAATCATGCAGACATTTGTATTTAGTAAGTGAGTCAGACTGGGCATGAAAAGTTTCATCCTGCTTGACTCAGCTTCAAATTATATTTTCTGAACAGCTTTGTCAGATTTGGATGCTCAAGCTTTTCATGTATTGAACCAATAGTACACATAACCATAGCAGATGCCACAATATTAAGATTCTTTACTTTAAACGGTATTAAGACTACTAAGTTGATCAATTTTGGCACCTGAATCAACAGGTGTATTTTCCGTTACTCTTAGATTTGTTGGCCAAAATTGAAACTGACATTTCTGATCCTAAAGACTTACAGGTATTTAATTGTAACATGTACTAACCTTTGCATTTGGAAGTTCCAACATCAAAAATATACCCTTTTATACAATTACAAAAAAAGTAACCTTCTTTATTAGAACAAAAGCTCGCTTTTCCAGTGCATGTCGGATATGTCACACTACATTCGTCAGTATCTGCAGGGAACAATTTTTGTTAATCAACCTAGCCTGTTAAAGACTGACCAACCCAGTTTGCCACGCGCGCCCACCTTGGTTCATCCTTCATTTTCAGGGCCGCTTCTTCCATCCGATCCTCAACTTGTCGCAAGACAGATATTTTGCGTCCATGTTTGAGTCAATATATCAAGCTTTAAATTCATCAGTTTATTTGGAATCTTTCGAACTCAGGAGAACCAAATTAGAATATTCTGTGACTTGTTCGTCGACTTTGTTACCGCTAATGTCGGCAACTCGACCAGCGAGAGGTCGTCTTCGCCACACGCAAGCAGTAATGAGCCGTAAAGGGCCCCAGCGTCACAACGTAGAACGCAAGTAAACAAGATCTTCACTTCACGGTTAATTTCATATTTTGTCCCTTGAAAGCAAATGTTTGAGACTTTAATACATGATCTAACGGCTCAGTTCAACTTAAAATTCCTCCTTATAACACAACACGAAGTGCCTTCATAAAACACGAGTGATGCGGCAAAAAAGGTCGAGTGACTGAAGAGAGAATGGCAAATGTAAAAATGTCACGAATCGTAGAAGTCATGTAGGCTAGTCAACCCCGTTTTACACGTTGTTTTACAGTTGCACGCCTATGATAATCCAGTCTCGTTAGTTTTAGTTAGAAATTGAAAATATGGAAAGAAACGACCAAACAGAAGCATACACTTCAATATGAACGAAAAGTTGAAGTTTCTTCCCACACGATTGACAACGCTGCGAGATTCAGAGACATCCTTTTCACGTCTGGCGGCGGCTCTATTTTCATTTTGGCCTCTAACAACAACCCGTGAAGCATTAACAAACGGCTTTCCGTACCAACATGTCCTTCGCTTACATCTTCCCAGTGATATTTAAAGCTCCTTAACTGCCGTCCGATTCCATCGGTTACATGGATTATCCCTCGCGGCTAAATAAAAACCTGATGCCCAAATATGGCACGAAATGTCAGGGTTGTCCGGATGAAAACAATAATAGAAGCGCCCGTTGCAAACTGGGTGGGTCAGATTCTTTAAGTGTCTGACATTGGATCTCTACAGTGGCCCATAGGGGCAAAACACAACTCAGTTTCTCTTCTGAAACACAACAATCTTTTCGAGAACACAACAATATTTTCGAGAACACAACAATATTTTCGCGAACAGAACAACATTTTTGAGAACACAACAATATTTTTGAGAACACTAAAATATTTTTCAGAACACAACGAAATTTCGTTATACTCAACGATCTTTTTCAAAACAAAATAAAATTTTCCGATACACAAACGCAAACTAAAACACAACAAAATTAAGTGAAACACAACAAAATTTCAAAGTACTGGTAACTTAACCCAACAGATTTCTAAATTTTGTGACACTGATCTCTCCCCCGCCAAAAATTACAGACAGTTTTTGCTTGAAAGTCAGTATACCCCATCAGACATCCCAGCTTGATCAGCTCTATACTATCTGTTACAAATTTTGCTCGTTGAAACCCCCTGACCACTGCCAGGTAATATCTAATGACCTTCTCAGAGGTACTCATGCAGCTCAATATTAATAATTGTTCTTATGCTCATTTCATGTAATTGTTGATTTTCTGTATTCTCTAACAAAAAAAAAGTTAGAACCAGTAGTAATTTGTACCTTTGCACATGCGGGCATTCCCTTCATATCCAGTTCTGCATGCACAGAAAAAGATTTGATGTGTCTTAGATGGGCTAACAATGCATGCAGCAGAGCCATGACACTTTTTAATTGCGTCTTGTCCATAATAGCACATGTTGTCATCACGGACATCTAAAGCAAGAAAAGGCAGTTGAGTTTATCAAGTTAGTGAGCCTCAGCTCTAATAAAAATAAACAACTAAATATGGTGAAGACAAGAATTTTCTGAAAACCACCATAGCAAAATCTCAACTTAAAATGTTGATGATGTATAACTCCCATCAACCTTAACAATTAATGCAAAAAATCTCCTACCTGTAAGAGATATATGTAATGTCTAAAAATTTACAAGTTATACTTGATCAATCGATTAACCTCCATTAAAACTATGTACACACTTGTTCATATTTTTTATTCAGTCGTGTGACCTTTTCATACAAGTATCACAGTACTGTACATGTCCACTTACTAGCAATATCAGTGCCATAGACTTCAGCTCGAAGGCAAATAGCATTTTCCCAGGTTTGGGGATGAATACGTATTTGCTTGGCCTCGACAAAGCCCATGAAATGGTTTGTGACCGTAGTATTCTCGTCTGTGTTGCCAACAAAAAGCTGCAAACAGAATCCCAAAGAAAACATTGTGACAAACTTCAGAAAAACGTTATAAGGAGTTTATTATATTTCATTTCTAATAATGAGAATCACAGGTTGCATGACTTAAGGTTTATCTGGGCAAGACCTAGCTAGTATGTCTATATTTCAACTGACATTTCAAGAGTTGATACTATTGTTTATGGACATAATTAAGAAATTGCCCGCGATTACAAGTTCAGCTGCTGTGCTTGTATGGTAACACTTTTTCAGAAGGAAAAGTTTGATCAGTTCTTTTCTGACAGCTCTGTAAAATCAAATACTTCGTGTGACAAGTAAACAGGGAGTTCTAGAAACCAAGACAGCCACACCAGAGACAACAACGATTAAAACCGAGTATTATATATTTTACCAAAGAATCTCATGATACTCAAAATTCTTTCTCACTGTTTCTCACTGTCAAACTATTACAAGCCTTAATCTGGAAAACAGCATAAACTTTGAAATAGAACTTAAGAAAATTAGCCACCATCATTCTTAAGACAATAGTGCAGAATTCTGTCACTTCACATTGTTGTTTTGCAGAGGATGGCAAAAAAATGTACCAAGAATTACAACGCACATGCACAGCCATTCTTCCGCATGTTAAACGTTTTGTTTCGTGATGTTGACCTTGCCATTTCCTACTTCTTGGAGTCCTTCAACTTTTAAAATTTGACAATTAAAGTTCTACCTTTTGAGTTGAAGGGAAAAAATTTTTCTGGTGCTTGACAATTATTGTAAGAAATATTAATATCAATAAATATTATTTCAAAATCTTGTTTTTTTCAAGGACAAAGTAAAATGGTGTTGCGTTAGATGCTCAGCATTGCCGCGCACGTTACCTTTATCTTATCGCTATCATGAAAAAAAGTCCATTTTGAGTTGTCAGACAAGGTGTATGTAAAAGAAAGGTAATATGACTTGACCCAGCTTTGCTTAGTCAATACACCCTGTGTGGCCACAGCTGATATTATGCAACTAGACTGCCAGTTTGTTTCAAATAACTGGATCTGCAAATACTGCTCAGTGTTTTGTTCAAGTGCACACCAGCCACCTCCACCAAGTTGAAGGTCAAGTCGGCCATACTTTGGGTGGAATGCTTTACTGGCTGATGACGATGCTGAAATTTTTGGATCATTAATTGCTTGGGAGCGCATTCCCAGAGGTGGATCAAAACCTAAAAACAAATGACACAGACAATTTTAAGGGTCACTGCCTGGCAATAACAAGAACTGGTTGGATACATACTTTTAGAAAAGGAGGTTTGAGATATGGACTACTGAAAGCTATACCCTGTAGGGGATTCCAGGCACATTCCTCCCCAGAAAATTATTAACATTAAGGTCCTCAGAAATGCAATTTTTGGAATTCTGAAAGCAGGTGAGTGTGTCAGGTCGCATTTATTTTAATTTAGGGGATTCAATTAAGCCAGTTGAACCCCCTAGATGCTGGCCAGATTTGAAAAATCAAAAATTGTAATACTTGGCCTGAAGAGGGAAATATCTTAGTTTATATAGATACTGATGAAATACCAGGATTTTTCCATTTACTAAGAAATTATATGTCCGCAGTGAAGATGCTATTTTTATCTTTCACGTGTGAGGATATTGCGATAAGTGACTATTTTGGCTGTTTCGAAAATGAATAAAAAAGGTTGTGTTTTCTTAGAAACTTCATCAGTATCTGTAAAATAAACAGAACATTACATGGCCACTTGGGGATACAGATTTTATCTTCTCGTGCTGAAAGTATCTCTCACTCAAAGGTAGCATTCGTATCCATGTGCGGACAAGTACCGGTAATATTCTCTCTATATATCATGTATATGTCATATTGTCCTGTTTGCAAGAACAATAAAAGCACAAATTGATTTCTCAACATTTACTCTTGAGATGCATGAAAATTTTAAATATACCTTCAGTCTTATAGGACTTAATGTAGATGTCTTTGTACAACAGATTATTTTTCCCAAATTCTTCATTAAGGAAGCACATTTTGATTTGATTGCTTCATAGTACTGTACTTTAAAATATTTCCAAAATTGCTAACCAGCTTACAATGAACATGAATTACCTGTTGCACAGCCGTATAGTTCAACCCTCAAAGCAATGAAGGTACGCCATTTTTGTGGATAAAACTTGATGAAACGTGCCATGACTGGCTCAGGAAAGTAATTTCTTGAAACCACCTCACTGCTGTCAATATTCCCCATGAAAAGCTGCAATTTATTTGCAATACAGTGAGCTAGTATATTTCTCAAACTCATTAATAGTTCACCCAGTTTAAACAAAGGGAATCAATAAAATCGTTGACTCTCTAAAATCTTTAGCTTTTTTTATAAACTCATTGTTATTGTTATTTATTACTATGTTATTCACTGTTATCTTTCATATTACTATTCATTTCTTTTCTTTAATGTAGACAATTAAGGTATCGCCTTTTTGTAAATCTATTTATTTTCTTCTTCACCTCCCACCTCGCATAGCTAGGCTAATTGCCGGAGGTGAGAAATATTTTAAACAATATGATTTCCTGAATAAAGTTTCATTTGTTGTTGTTGTTGTCCGTTGGGTTGGGTACTCCTTGGAATTTTTGGTGAGGGTGTGCCGCCCGCATCTCCAAATCCAGACCCAATTTCAGACCTAAACAAGCCATTTCCTCCCCATTTTCAGACCTGGCGTCAAAAATCCATACCAATTTTCAGACCTGCATTTGACTGCCTAATGTAGATTAGTAATTAAATCTACCACAAGTTTTAACAAATAAAGCACTGCGATTACAAATTTTCACCCCGGCTTTGTAGTACGTGATTAAGCATAGCATATGCATCAGTGCTGAACAGAAGTAAACGTAACAATGATGAATAGGAAAAATTTAGCTGGAATGATATATTTTATCTATTTCTCCTTCTCTCTCACTAGTTACTCACCTCAGTTGCTGGGACGAAAAAGCTTTATAGCTTTATAAGCTCTCATGAATGTTCCTCTGATAACCATACCCAATTTTAGACAAAAATGTCCAAAATCTATGCCTGTTTTCAGACCAAAACGGCTCAAAAACCGTACCCTTTAGGGCAGCACATACCTATACAGCTGATATAGGGAGTACCCCTCCCCCCAGTGGGGTTTAGATATATGATGTCATGGATATATGATGTTGTGTGTGAACTAAAAATGCTAGCAAGGAACGCTTGCACGTAAATTCGAACAATAGAATTCAAGTATAAATACGAAACTAAATTTGCATGCACGTGAGATTTTGTTTTCAATAAGTATTTTTCAACTAAGTATTTTTCAACCGTTTTCGGTGGGCAAGTCAGTTAGTTTGCGAAGTTCATGAAGATAGGTTTACCGTTATCTGAGGTAGGCTCAGAGACTTTCGAAGCATAGAAACGTGTATGAAACTCTGAAGTGAAAGATAAATAATTAAAATGTTGAGTTTACATATGATCTTAATTAGCATTGATTTTTACAGCTTTCTTCATTCTCATGCTCGTTTTTGTTTCAATTGAGAAGATGTACCAAACATTCAAGACCATGTTGTACACAGATACTTGCCTATGCATTGCATTTTTAACTCTCCTCTTGCTGTTTAGAAATGTGGTCAAAAAAAGTCTTTTATTTTTGATCCAAAAATATTCATAAATATCCTCAGCATTGGAAATTTATTTCCATCCACATATCAAGACTATAGCCAGTATATTGCAGGATTTTGTCCTGCAGTCAGTGGTGTCTTTGAACTGATGTTTTTGCAGTAATAAGTTAGGGAGAACTGTAAATTCTTAGCTGAATTTCTGTGATCAAGCTTCTTCATAATTTTTTGGAGATCCCTGATGTGCACACCATCAGTATTACAAAGAGTGATATGCAACCAGATATGGTCAAGTTCTCACACTATATGGCACCTGGCTATATTATAAATAAAAAGAGGAACAAGCTGTATGCAGGGCTGTCATTACATTTTGAGTCACCTGTAGCCTGATTCTCCACACCCATGGCAACCTTGTTACCTTGTGGGCAAATTCTATCAACAATGGGTAATTTCACCCATAGTATCAGAGAAAAATCAAGCATACTCAGCTAGCACAGATGATACTGCTAAAAAGTTACACTAATTTTTTATACATAACAGGTGTTATAACTGATCAGATATTTTCCCACCACCCATGATTCATGGTCCAGACGCCTCACATGATTGAATATTCTGCAGTTAAACCTGAGAATAGCCAAGTGATATTCATCAATTTTCAAAAGTGTGTGTGCTGCAAAAATATATTTGAAGGATAATTAACACAATAGCCTGTATTTGGCACGACAATGTGCTTGGACATTGGTCCTTGGACATCACCTGACCTTGGAAGCTCACAGTGTGCTTCTCAGAGCGGATAATGTCTATTAGCAAATATTAATGTATATTTTCATAAATCAAGTTGCCTTCCTACCTTAACATGCTCCCGTTCGAGAATAGGAAACCATATTTCTCCATTAATACTGTGATAAATAAAGTACGACAGTACTCTAGCACCAGTGATGCTTGTATCTCCTCCACCCTGGACAGCAGACTGAGTAACAACTGTCAACCACTGTAAATCAACCATCAAAAATTGACCCCTCTCATGTACGTCTGGCTGCCACCATTTATCTGATTGAAGACGGCCATCATGAGGTGGATAATTTCTGTTATGACTTGATGCCGTCATTCCACTATCTGGTACTTGTTTAAGATGTGAGGTAATACCAAGTTCCTTATCACACTCTAAAAAACAATAAAGTATCACAGTGGTGATTATCAAAATCAAAATATCCCGCTTTAAGAGAACAAACATTTTTTACTCAAATGATAGTCTCAATCTTGTAAACATTTTATATCTGTTGTTTGGTGGCTGAAACTTTACTCATACTTTATTTCAGTACAAACATGGGAAACAGAGACACTGTATTACATAAATTTACACAAAAACACAGTAAAGGGGCAACCACTTACTTACAGGTACTATAGAGAAGTACTAAATTACTGCCAGAAGAACAGCATAAAAATAGGTGGTGAATAATAAACATGTCAGAGGCTCAATAAGTTCCTAGCAGAGGGATATACATGTGACTTAGTGTATGTGCCAGGGAACTTGGTGCAATGTTTGCTTATTGATTAAGGTTCTAAAAGTAAGTTAGAAGCATGGCCACATTTACACAGATTTACGTGTAGTTTCAACGATTGTTTCTCATCCTTTTCAAGTGTCTCAGTTGTTTGATAATTAATGTTGCTTTGAATGAAATCACTAAAAGTATGGCGAACCTGACAATTACCAAATACTACCAGACGAGAAAAAAAAAGCCACAGAATTCCCAAATCTTTGGGAAAAACTTTGGAATCCCCCAAGTTTAGGACAGGAGAGAAATAACTCAGTCAAGGTCAATGAAGAAGTAAAATCACATTCAATTTAAAGTTGGTAAGAGTAAGAAGAATTCCGATCGATTGGAATTTTTTCAACAGATTTATGCTGAAGCAGAATGAATGCAAGCGTACCTTCGCGTTCAGAGCCAAGGTACACGTTAGGTCCAACTGTAGCGATTTTTATGGCTGACTCGATGTCATATGCCAACCCTTTGCAAGCAAATAAACTTAGCACCAACAGAAAGCTGCAAACCATATTTAGCAAGTATTTCTGTCGCGTCATGGCCTTCTCTTTCGTTTAAAGTTGCCTCACTAACTCGAGGAGTACAGTACAAAGTTCATTTGTGAGAGGATGAACAGGAATGAGCCAAATAAGCTTGCACGAAATGTCTCAGTACCGTCCATACGACACTTTACGATGCTAAGACATTTCGGTGATGCTTATTTGAATGCCACTGTACGTTTACCAGGTTGATATACTAGTAGTGACCAATGAATACAAGCCTTCTTAGTCGCTTACAGGGTATATATACTAATCAGCATCCTCTATCGACTTAAAAGAAAACTTTGGACATAAGAGAACGCTGACAATACTATAGCATTTAGTCATTCACTTATTCATTCTCCTTTCTTGTTGCCTCTCTTGACCCATGGTTTCCTGGAAAATAAGGATCGAGGATCGAGGATCGAGGATC
>Ga0126337_10001513_pt1 | contig 14131 bp, 11 predicted proteins | sample DipCmetagenome_FD_92527 | JGI IMG/M metagenome (GOLD analysis project Ga0126337, IMG submission 92527) | Coral microbial communities from La Bocana,Puerto Morelos, Mexico - Diploria C A metagenome | ecosystem: Host-associated > Invertebrates > Cnidaria > Coral | place: La Bocana,Puerto Morelos... | reverse complement strand
GAACTTAAACTATTATTTTTGTAACTAGTGCCCTAAAAACTTCATTCTGGGCGAGTTTGAAGAAATTCCATTTTTTGGCTATTTCCTGGTTTAGTCGATATTTAGGCGAAGCTGCTCTTAAGTACTTAGCTAAATTATAATTGTAAGCTCCAACAGAAGATACAGTTGGTCTAAGAGACCAATTAGAATTAAATTTATTAAGACCTCTTAGACCAATTGTATCTTCTATTGGAGTGTGGGTATAATTTACTGACTGTCATTTCTGTTGCACAGAAACAAAAACTGATCCCAAAATCCTACAATCTGTTCTTTCATTCTGGTACAACCATACTTTATATTCCCAGCCTTTTCGTTAATACTTATGTTGACACTAACTGTATAGTCATAGCTCATTTATTCCAGTGTTTACTTCAAGGTGGTATAGTTGGTCTTATGTCCTCCTAATCCATCCCCGGAGTGTTCCTTGATCATTTTGGGAACCCACTGTTCTCTAATTAATTTGTTAAGTAGGAACTTCCTTTATAATTCCATAGCCACAAGCTCTTACCAGTCAATTAACAAATTTATTGTTGTTTTGTGTCTATTTCTCTAAAGATGATCTTGCATCGATGTTAAATAATATTATTGTTAAATAATATTATTCTAACAAAACATTCCTGAAGTCTTTCTGTAAATAGAAAGCAAAACATGACGTTTTCAGTTTTTTTACATTTAAGTAGGACTCTCTGCTGTATTCATATTCTTATTCTAACTCTTCCATTGTGTGCTTTGTTGACTCATTCCTTTGTTAAGAATATGCAAACAAGCATGTTTCCTGATGTAATGAAGCTGCATAGAGAGCTCTCTTCATCTTTAGTACTTTTTTGGGAACTTTGCATTTCTGATTCCTAGCAGAGTTAATAGAGGGAGTCTCCCTCCATTAACACCGTTCCTAGTCACTTCCCGACCATGCACATTTTAATATTAAAATCTCAAACTTGATTACATGATACAGTCTTAACCCTTTGCGTCCTTCAATAGTTTGTTTTCAAAATACTAAAATTGAGTTTAGCAGTGAGGCCTAGAGGACAGAAACAGGGAAATTGAATTAGCATGGTCTTGTTTTGTCCTCTAGGCCTTATTGTGGAGCTGAATTTTAATACACCAAAAGAAGTCCGTGCAGTCACTTACATATTCTAGTACAGTGTATGTATCAATTTTTCTTTTTAGGTTATGCTGATGGTGTCACAGCAACCAACACAGTGTCTGGCTTGATGGGCTTGCAGCCAGATGGTGTTGCATGGCCAGCAGTTGGAAAGGAACAAAGGACCACATATGGTGGTGTGTCAGGGAATGCAATTCGCCCCATTGCATTGCGTGCTGTTTCTGCTATTGGAAAAGCCTTGCCTGGGTTTCCAATCCTGGCTACTGGAGGAGTTGACAGTGCTGAAACAGCATTACAGTTTCTTCATTGTGGAGCATTTGCTGTTCAGGTGAAATACAGTTGAACCTCTGTGTGTTGCACTCATTTATTTCAAATTCTCTGGCATCTCAAACTCAAATTATTTTTGTCTTGGGGTATGCCATTGTAAATGACTGAAAAGCAGTTTCAAGGAAAAGTGATTTGAGTTTGAGTTCGAGTTAGTGAAGGTACGTAATTGAGCCATTGGCCATGTCTGTGATTTCTGCTGCTATCTTAAGTGCAGTCTATGTTCCATGCATTCTTTTCCCAAACAGTGGCTGGTAATTTAGCCTAGTGCATGAGTTGATGAAATTTTGGTGTCGACAAACCCGAATCGGACCGGACCGTGGATCAGACCAGGACTGCATCACGGATCAGATCACAGAAAAAATATACCATGCACAGAATAGAAATCATTTTTTTTTCGTTTCTTCATTATTACATGTTCTTGTTGTTCTAAGAAACTGATGCAATAACAACAAAGTAGTCAACCTTGACTTTTTTGCTATGTCTCTTCAACTGAGATTTACCAAAGCAACAGTCAACAGATGTTCAGAATACAATCAGTCTTTTGAATACAAACGGTGGTCGTACTAACGTACTAAGATACTAAGGAAGTCTTTGAATAGAAACAGTGGTCATACTAATGTACTAAGTCCTAACAAAATCTTTGAATACAAACGGTGGTCATACTAATGTACTAAGGTACTAAGGAAGTCTTTGGATACAAACAGTGCTCATACTAATGTACTAAGGTACTAAAGAAGTCTTTGAATACAAGTAAAGTATAAACAGGATACTACAAGTAAAGGCTTGCTGTATCATGCTGAAGAAAACAGTTTGGTGAGAAATGTGTCCGTAAACATAAAACTGTGCATTGCAGTTGTTCAAACATGTTCATGATTGTGTCTGGAATAAAACCCTTGGGCTAAGTGGGGTCTCCTGCAAAAGAAATGTTCAAGACTCGAGTATTATTATCAAAAAGACTAAAACGTGTATTTTGTAAGAAATTTGCAATCTTGGAGGCCTTGTGTTGGAAACTAATACTCGCTTAGTCACCCATGCGAGCTTCAAAGGTGTGGTCGAGTGGAAGTCACTCACCCTATTGGCAAGCTAGATGCTGTCTCTATATTCTATTCATTACTCGAAAGTTATAGTTGTTTCACAAACTCATCAATTGTACTTGAAACATGCAACTTTTTTAAACATGGTACATTTATGTGTATACTGTATTATGGTTAACACAGTCTCCCATTCCTCTAATTTATATTGATGCCTACAGTTTGATTGGGGGAATGAAAATTTCAAATATATGGGGTATCAGAGGGTCACTTTGGGCATGTCTCTGGTCAAAATGTTTATTATGTCAATATCAACTGCACATGAATTGTTTTATGAACAAGTTAGCATTAGGGTGATGGTCGCAAAAACAACATTTCTCTTCCAAATTAATACGCATTCTGTCTAGTCCTTTCCAATGGCCTTCAAACTGGGCATATTGGGCGGCTGAAGTGTGAAAAGGTAATACTTTTAAAACAGCCTTCAAATCAAAGTGATGTGAAAGTGTCAAAACGGAACAATTCTCCGACATTCTTTGAACTGCAGCAAAGTTTACAAAATGAACATTCTTCCAACAGTCTTCAAATTGAAGTTATCAGGATAGACTAAAGTGCACAAAACAAGCGCTTTTCCACAAATCTGTATACCAAAGCAAAGCTCTACGAAATGAACATTCTCCCAACAGCATTCAAAGTGAACTGTTTGGGTTAAGTATCCAAATGGGACTCTTTTCCAAAAGTATTTATGGTGCGGTATGAACTGTTTTCCTATGGCCTTCAAACTGAAATGAGTGAAATGGCTTGAAGTGTACAAATGGAACACTTTTCCTACATTCTTTAACCGCAACAAAGTGTATGATTTGAACATTCTTCCAACAGCCTTCAAATTGAAGTGATCATGACAGCCTAAAGTGTACAAAGGGGAAAACGTTTCTACACATCTTTTCTACACATTTAAACTGCTGTTGCCCAACTCTTAGTATCTTTTCACAAAAAGAGAAAAAAATATATTTTCACAAAGAGATATCTTGTAAACTTTCATTATGACAGTATGCATGTATGTAAGGCAACTTTTGTGAACTTTTGTAAAAAGTAAAATCTAGTTCAAATGTCAAACTGTTAATGTTGACCTTTTGAACTATGCTGCAAGGAAATCCGAGCATCTCGAACAATTCCATTTAGTACGGTATTCTCCTTGGTACGTAAGTACATTGGTACGACTGCATTTTCCATCAATCAATTCTACTTAGTACGTTAGTACAGTAGTAAAAGTACATATTCCATCAAATAAAATCCTTGGTACGTTAGTACAACTGCATTTTCCATCAAATAATCCTACTTAGTATGTTAGTACGGTAGTCCAAGCACATATTCCATCAAATAAAATCCTGGGTACGTTAGTACCAATGCATTTTCCATCAAACAATACTACTTAGTACGTTAGTACAGTAGTACAAGCACATATTCCATCAAATAAAATCCTTGGTACGTTAGTGCAACTGCATTTTCAATCAATCAATTCTACTTAGTATGTTAGTACGGTAGTACAAGCGCATATTCCATCAAATAAAATCCTTGATATGTTAGTATGTTAGTACGATCGCAATTTCCATCATACAATTCATTTTCCATCAAAAAATTCTCCTTGGTACATTAGTACGTCAGTACAACCGTAATGTCTATCCAAGAATTCAACTAAATACGTCAATACAGTAGGACAGTGTTTGGTACACGCTGCATGTTCCACGTTTAAGCAAAACAAAGTCAGAGTACAAAGGCCTCTGATGTTCTGCTTAGCTTTCTTCAATACATATGCTGAGTCCCAAGGGGAGGAAAGGAATGGGTTAGTACACATTAGTACGCAGGAATAGGTTAAGGGGGGAAAAGGAAAAGAGGTTCCTATAACAGGCAGCATATGGTCTTCTCAGATCGTTTTTGTTTTGCCTTTAGTTGTTTTGCATATTTAATCGAAACTGCCCTTATTTGCATTTTCATCACATCTCATAAAAGTATCGCGTCCACTGACTCATCCTCTTTGTAATCATTTGACACTACATTTATGGTTTCTTTGATAAGTTTAATATATTCAAGATCCTTTAGAAAGTGGCTGTTCAACTTCCAGAAACCTGGTCCTCTGGGGTTTGTTTTAGTGCCAAGAGACAAAGTAATAAGAGAGTGATCGGTTTTAAAGCCAGGTAGAATATCCGCCTCAAGTGCATCGGTAGATAAGCTTGAACTGATCAAGAAAAAGTCTTATCTACAGTGAATTTCTGGTTTATTTCTTCTCCACGTGGGACACTAAAGGTCCGGATGGATATCACACCAAATGTCCGTCAAATTCATATTTTCTTTGAACATTTCAATTACTTCTAGTGATTTAAAATGAGTGGTATGATTTCCTCCTTTGTTATCTTTTTCGATATTTTGTACCAGGTTGAAGTCTCCTCCTAAGACCAAGTGCTCCCATTCAAAAGTGGATAGGTTATTAAAGACGCTTTTGAAGAAATTCAAATCCTCATTATTTGGTGCATAAATATTTTGTAGGGTTATAGTTTAATCTTCTGTTTTGATGTCAACTGTGATGAATCTTCCCTCAGGATCTGAAAAGTATTTTTGTATCTCAAAAGAGAAATTGTTGTTAAACAAGATGGAAACACCGGCTCTGGAACTTGAGAGGCTGCTAAACAGACCTCTATACCCCCATTCAGCTAACCATAGATTTTCCGTTTCTTTTGAAATGTGCACTTCTTGCAAAAAATAAACAGAGTATTTTTTTTGTTCTTTAACCAGTTAAAAGTTTCTCTTCCCTTAACCTCGCTTGATAGTCCCCTGACATTCAAGTAGCATATCACCAAATTACCTACTTTGGAAATATATGACGGATTGAAAGACATAATTAAAAAAGCTGGAGATGGACCTGGAGTGCAGACCTCTTAATATCAAACAAGAAACACAACAGAGAAAACAAAGGCAGAGAATACAAAAAGAAAAATCACAAAACAAAATATTAAAATAATTTAGCAGCACAAGAAATAAACAAAAATACAGGACAGTTTAAATAACATACTTAGGGCACATTAGATGTTTCCATCAGCAATTGGTTTTCATCGGCAATAGGTTGTCTATGGTTAATAAAGCGTAAAAAACTCAGTTCTAATGCTCATGGGTAGCACTTAGTTTACTTAAAGTTACTAGTCCACTGAAACAGCTTTATCGTTCTGAAAACACTCTGGAATATTGTCCGCTGAAAATGAATTTCCTTGAACAAAGATCCGTCCATTCTTGATATAATTATGCTGGGGAAAGGTTCAGCCTTCTGGCGTTTTGCAAAGCACTTGACAGTTTCTTATGCTCCTTCACAGTCTCGTAAGCATAGTCGGGTAGCAGGATGACATGTCCATGATTTGGAGAGTTGGCAAGCTCCTTTTGTCAATGCCAAAAATCATTTCTGGTTTCGTGGTTGACAAACCATGCAATAATTGGACGAGGCTTTCCGTCATCTCTTTGTTTTCCGACATGGTGAACTGCATGGAATTCGACTTTGTCCGCACCCTCCATTCCTTGCAGTTTTCATCTTGGCTTTTGGGCACATTGAGATGCCATATGCTTTCCCTTCTGGTGTAATTGTCTAACTGAAGCCTGTTTTGCTCGTCCTGTTGTTTTAAGGCTTCTTTTTCTACCCAGGCAGCATCCAAAGATGATTTTAAATCATCTGTGGTTCTCTTTAAGATCGAAAGCCGGGCATTTACATCTGCTCGTAAATTATTGATTTCACTCATTGCTTCGGCAAAAGTTTGAATCTTGTGACTCTTGAATGCACTCCAATTTCTGCATTATAGATTTTAAAGTAATGTCGGAGTGTGCCTTATCTGACTTTGTAGAGCTAGAACTACCTACTCTTACTTGTTTGTTGGCATTATCAGGCATTTTCGATGGACGATGGAAAAGAAAGGCGAACCTTGCCAGGCAGATTCTTACGCGTTCGTCACCACTGCGTGATCACATGCACTCCTGTACAAAACTACATAAGTTTTCCAACAATACAGAAAAAGTGTCTATACAATAAATTTACAATTAAAATGTACAAATAAGTTCCTCTCATTAATGAGAGGCCTCCACTTTCCTTCATAGATTGTCTGTTGTTTTTATGGCTATAGATCGTTCAGTGGATTCTATGTCATCTCATTTTATCATGAGATAACACAATGATGGAAAAGTATTCTTCAGAGTAGTTTCCCAACGATGATAATATGTTTTAAAAACAACCAATGTGACCTTTTTTGTGTCAATCCAAAAATTATGTTGCTGTCATTGAGAGAATCAATGGCAGTGTACAAGGATTTGAGCCAAATATACCCTTAGATACCCTTAATGCATATTTTATTGCCTCAAGTTTGAAGGGCATGTTGTACTTTTGCTGTGCCTTTGTGCAATATAGCTGCATAGTGCGAACTGGAAATTGCAAGCAAAGATACCATATGTACTGAAGCTCTAGAAACATCTGTGCAATTTACGTCTTTTATATAATAACCAATACCTTCCAAAAGTGATTACAGCCATAGCTGATGCCAAGTACATTCGTAATAGATACATGTATGTGATGTTAATCTTTGACTACTCTCATTTACATGTAACTTGATCTACAACATGGCTCGCGTGGTCACTTCAATTCAAAGCTTGAAATCCTACATGGTGTCAGAAGTTGTGATATTTACGTGAAAACAACGTTGATCAATCACAAGAAATGGCAACACACACTTGCACCGCCAGCTCCCTTCAATTTCAAGAATCCCGAAGAAAGGCCAAAATGGATACAGCGCCTCGAGCAATATCACATATCGACCGAACTCAACGACAAGGAAGAAATCCAGCAGACCAACACTATGATTTACTGCTTGGGCGATGAAGCAGCCGATATTGTCAAGAGTTTTACTTTCACCGAGGAAGACAAGAAGAAATACGCCAAAGTAAAAGAGAAATTCGATCAACATTTCATCATTAAGAGAAACGCGATCTTCAAACATGCAAAGTTCAACATCAGAAAACAAGAACCAAGTGAGCCTGTCGATGCGTTCATAACAGACCTGTACTGTTTGTCTGAGCACTGCTAATTTGGAACCCTCAGAGAAGAATTGATCCGTGATCGTATCGTTGTAGGGTTGCAAGATGTAAAGCTGAGCAAAAAACTTCAAATGGATTCAAGTCTCACACTACAAACAGCATTAACAAAGTGAGGCAGAACGAGTTGGTAAAAAAGCAGCAAGAAATTCTTCGAAACGGCTCTACTGATCCACCAGGGTCACCAGAAGTTGACGAAGTGCACGAGGCAAAAGGGAAGTGAGATGAAAGGCTTCACGGTCCAAAAAACAAAAAGCTGATGTGCATGTGTTGTGGCAGTACGTCGGAAAACCACTTGAGTCTCAAATGTCCCGCTAGAGATGCCATGTGCGTAAAATGCAAGAAAAGAGGTCACTTCACGGAAGTCTGTCTCTCGACCCCGAAAAGAGTGAACAAGATTGCAGCTGACGATGCAGAGGAGCAAGACAAGACTGATAGCAAAGATGATGGCTTTTTCCTTGGAGCGATTAGAAACAAAGACGAGAAAGTGGAACACTGGAGTGAAGAGATCGAAGTGAATGGCGTGACAATCAAGTTCAAATTAGATACAGGCGCTGAGGTGATGGTTATCGGAGATTCGATCTACAGTTGTTTTTTCAGGAACACCAACCTCCAGAGAGCACACAAGAAGCTATTTGGGCCCTGTAAAAGCAAACTTCACTGCCTGGGTATACTCCAAGCGAAACTGCGACTAAATGAACCGCTTAACCAAACCACCCCCAGATGTGTTCCAATACCACTGTTGCAAAAGTCAAGGAGGAGCTGGACCGGATGGAAACTATGGGAGTGATCGAAAAAGTAGACGCCCCTACTGCGTGGTGCTCACCTACCATCATAGTTCCGAAACCCAACGGATTGATCCCACACTCGAGACTACTTTGTCAGCTGACGCGTCTTCATATGGCTTGGGTGCAGTGATGAACCAGGAACAGAAGGATGGAAACTGGAAACCAGTGGTCTTCATATCTTGCGCACTAAATGCCACTGAAAGGCGATACGCCCAGATTGAAAAAGAGGCCCTCACCACTACATGGGCTTGTGAGAGATTGGCAGATTACCTTATTGGAAAACAGTTCCACTTAGAAACTGATCACAAGCCTCTGGTTTCAATCCTTGGCTCAAAGAACTTGGAAGAAATGTCACCACAGATCCAACGACTACGTATGCGTCTGTTAAGATTCAACTTTACAGTGTCCCACGTTCATGGCAAGAGCCTGATTACCACTGATGCACTATCAAGAGCACCTGTAGAGCAGAAGGATGGTGAGTCCAGTGCTGAAGAGGAGATCGATCTATACGTTCAACATGTATTGGCCTCCCTCCCAGCCTCAAACACGCAGCTTGAGCAAATAAAAGAAAAACAAGAAGACTAAGTCTGTCAAAAACTGAAGAAATACTGCAGTGAAGGCTGACCAGACTGAGCCAGAGTACCAGACGCTCTTAAACCCTATTGGCAAGCCCAGGATGAACTTTCGGTTGTCCACGGATTGCTTCTCAAAGCTGAAAGGATTGTCATTCCAACGTCCCTAAGGCTGGAGATGCTCGACCGCATCGATGAGGGCCACCAAGGCGTTACGAAGTGTAGGGAAAGAGTGAAACGGGTGCTATGGTGGCCAGGTCTTAGTCGTCAAATAGAAGACCTAGTAAAGCAATGCCGCAAGTGTACCGAGCGAAGAATAAACAAGAAAGAGCCCATGATTCCAAGCGTAATCCCGGACAGACCGTGGCAAGTGATCGGCACTGATATCTGCTATGTCAAGAAACGCCCCTATCTGATCGTGGTGGACTATTTCTCGAAGTTCATCGAGGTCAATTACTTGGCATCACTCATGTCATTTGAAACGATAAATGCCCTTAAACCTGTGTTTGCAAGGCATGGTATACCAGAGGTGGTGTGCTCGGACAACGGCCCCCAGTACAACTCAGCCGAGTTTTCTAAGTTATCCAAAGACTGGGAATTCAAACATGTCACCAGCAGTCCCCTCTATGCCCAATCCAACGGAGAAGTGGAATGAGCTGTTCAAACAGCAAAGAACTAGCTGCAGAAGGAGTGACCCTGTGAAAGCTCTTCTTGCAAATCGATCCACACCCCTGCAAGGTGGAAAGAGCCCATCTCAGCTACTCTTCGGCCACCAAATTCAATGCACCCTTCCTTGCATCCCAACGTCTCTCGAACCGAGCTGGCCCAGAATAGAGAACTGGAAGCAAGAGGAACGTGAAAGAAAGATCAAGCAAAAACAGTATTACGATGCATGGCACAGAGTCAAGGAGTTACACCCGCTGCAGCCCGGCGATAGAGTGTGGATCCATGGCAAAAACAAGCCAGGCACAGTCAGGGTCCAGCAGTCAGACCCGCCGCGTTCCTACACAGTAGAGCCTCAGGCAGCCTCGTACAGGAGAAACAGGTCAGCCCTTCTGCCTTACTTCCGGCAGCCCGTGTCAACCGGAACGAATAAGCCCGCTGATGATGTCAGCAACCCGGAAATGGAACCAGCTTCACCAGAGCCAGAAAGACCTGAATGGCCGGAACTCGAAAGCCCAAAAGATAATGCTCATGTGTGCACCAGGTCTAGACAAATCATAAGACCCCCTAAGAGACTCGATTTGTAGAGAGCAACAACTAATGGACAATGGACAATTTTACTTTCTTTGTTTTGTTTTGTTTGTTTGTTTTTTCTGTTAAGTTCCAGTTTACATTATGTGATTTTTCAAGCAGTTGACAGTTTTTGATTTAAGGGGGAGATGTGATGTTAATCTTTGACTACTCTCATTTACATGTAACTTGATAGGTAGGGGAATTGTGAAATAAATCAATAGAGATTTGATCTACAACATGGCTCGCGTGGTCACTTCAATTCAAAGCTAGAAATCCTACCTATGTACAGCGCCATTTAACATCATACTTCCACAGATTATTATGGTATTATGATATGGCCAGAGCAGATTAGAATTTAAGTTTTTCTATATCATATGAAATGAAAGTCAAGGCTGCAATATGTGGACATCATGTTTACTAGGCAACCTTGTCCCCAGTAATGAACAAAGTACTAAATTGCAAAAAAGACAACCGCAAAGAAGCATTTGAATGCAGCTGAATGCAGTTGGGGTTTACAAGGACATAGACAAGCGGGACAATTTGAAATTAGCAGGGCATTTCCCCATTGAACTTTCAAGGGTACTGGCTGGTTTTTTATCCTCAAATGAGTCAAACTCTCTCATCGTACATGTATGCGGAAAACGAAAAACGTGAAGTGGACCTTGTAATCGTGGATGGTACAATGCTAGGACTAGCCGAAAGAAAATTGCTGATATCCTAGGCACAGAGATCAAGAACATTAAAGAGCACTATCCTCACTTTAAACTGGAAAAAGACCAATTTTGATATATTAAAATTCAGCCTAAGAGAATATCTCAGCACAAGGCTCTAGGGAATAACTACAGAGTTTATGGGGTTTATTCCCCAGAGCTGAGGTCTATTGTTTAAGGCAGAATTTTAATCTATCGAAATTGGTCTATTGAGCAAGACGCAATTTGCTTACCTTTGTTAATTAAGCAAGAATGCAGATAAATTGATTGTATTGTACATCTGTTTCCAGTTTAAGTGTGATTTAAAGGGAGGGGGGGTTATTAAACAGGGGCATTTGTTAGAGCGGGGCATTTAATACAAACTTGTCAGGTTTGGGGACGTTAATTAGATAGGAGGCGCTCATTAGAGAGGGGGTATTTATTAGATCAATTATTTTTCTTTCAGGTATCAAGTGCTGTACAGAACCAGGATTTCACTCTGATCGATGATTATACCACAGGAATGAAAAGTCTGCTTTATCTTCAAACTATTGGTGAACTTTCAGCATGGACTGGTCAAAGTCCTCCTACACCAAAGCACCAAAAAGGAAAAGCTGTTCCCAAGATGACTGAGCTTGTGGGAAAGGTTTGCCATTCATATATTGACATTTCCCCTTGCTTGCTTGCCTCACTTTACCCTTTATATTGCCAAAAACATGTATCCATTACATTTCTTTGAGATCTTGTCTAATACATGGACCCAATTACACTGTACATTGTAAATGTCATCTGTACATTGTATATTAATGTACATGCGATCTATCCATGTCCCTTTGATGTTTTCTTACAGGGCCTTCCCAGTTTTGGACCATTCATGAAGGAACGAAAGGCCGTTATTGCAAGTCGTAAGGAAAATGCTGATTTGTTGCACACACAATTAGAACCAGAGAAAGTCAGACCTGCTTTTAAACCAGACAAACCTGTCCCTTTGGTCAAGGTTAGTCTTGTTTGTTATGAGTGATATCAAAACTGCAATCTATGTATGTGGCATGAAATTTTGGGGAGTTTAATTTTGCAGGTTGGTGATTTAAAACTTGGCAAATCCAAGTTGTAGGTATCAATGGGAGATTAACTTGGTCCTTCACTTTCTGTTCAAGTTACAATGAATCCACTAACCAATGTATAAGGCTTTCACTCTCGTAATAAGGTTCAACCTGGAAGTGACATGATCTCCTCCTGGAGTGATTAGCTCTTGTTAATGTAGCACTATTAGGATGGTTTAGGGGGCTGCTGTCCATCTGCTAAGGCGCTTATGCACCGTTGACATAAGGTGTAAACTTAAATGTTTGTATAATTCACTAATTTCAGTTAATCAATTAGCCTTGAAGGAAGGGGGATTACGTGGTTTAGTTACCTGTGTGCATTGCAATATTTACAATTTTTTTCTTGATACCATCCAAGAACCATATACATGATTCTGCAAATCTCTTGCTATCTTTGTGGTGCTATTCTCTTAAGAACAAAAGCAATTTGCTTGAAACACATGCTCAGGTTAGTTAGCATCAGTGCCAATTATATGTTAGGTGAATGGTACATTTCATACGAGATTATACATGAATGTTGAGTGCATTTCCTTGTAGTAGAACAAAACATGTTAGACACATGCATTACTAGCATCACTAGCATAACAAACTCTGCTCTCTGAGTCATTTCACCCTCTCATTTTGACTAGAGCCGCATTATTTCAGGTAATGTCACTTCCCCCTTATGTGGTTCAAAGAACATTACTGTGACTGCCTATCTTCTGGAATCACTCCTAGCTCGATTCAAGAAATGTTGCCTGCTGTTTTATAAGTATGGTGTGTTTCCCAAGGTTCATATAAAGCATGGAAACTTATTGCTTCTCTTTAGCTCCTTGTTTATCACCTATTTTATGAAAGAGAACGAAATTCATATTCACCCAAATTTTTTCTGCATTAGTGGCATGTAAAACTAGTAAATTTGTGACCAAAGAAACTTAACTGTTATTGCCGCAGACTCAGTGGCAATTAGTGAAACTGTCAATTAATTTCATCAGCCTTTGTGGTGACTCAGTCAATGCATTAATACCAAAAATACCAAAATGATCAGTTCAATAGTTCTTGTTGAAACAATCCTCAGTTGTATTCATCGATAGCATTGTGTATTGGTTTGACAGAGTTTTGTTAACACCAAAGGTGGCAATCGAATAGGATTGTGCTATTGTGACTCAACACAACTATTTGATAATTAGATTAGTTCTTTTTTATCAGTGCAATAGAAATTTTCGTTTTGTATAAAACAACATTGTTCCTCTTCAATTTGCCATCAGATTTTTAATTTTATCATCAACATTTATCGCCAGGACTGAGTAAAAAGATACACATCTTTCTTGTAGTTTTTAGCAAACAATGGTATCATGTGGCGTATGTCTGGTTAAGAACTACAAACGTATCAAGTTGCAAACGTTGGTGTCAAAAGCAAAATTGTCCTAGTATTATTCATCAGTAAACAAAACTCAAGGTAAAACACCACGACAAAATTCAAAGCCATCTTGACAAATGGTAATTAAGTTATTTTTGGGCTTCAAAGAAAATACAAACATAAACTATACACTGTGCTAAAATTGTGTCATCAAGTTTTTGTCCTCTCACATTTTATCCTAAAAATACAAAGCGAAAGATCTTTGCTTCTAAAACATCCAGTGTAAGAAGAGAAGTTTATCCTTTTGCTTTACTGTTTTGAAATTGCCTTAAATTGCGTTACAATCCGTCCCGCTCTAAGTAAGTCATACATGCCTCAGGATTGTCTCTTGTAATTCACAGATCTTTCTTAATTGCATTGGCAGACATAAGCCAAAAACATTTTGGAAACGAAACTTTTTTCGTTACAGTTGTTACTTATTGAGTAGTTTTCTGAATAAAATCCCCAATCGATTTTTAGCGGAGCTCCTGCGCACTGCAGATGCACGAGTGGAGCTCCATTCCTGAGAAAACTTGGTTACCCATCAAGCCAAGACAATTTTCTATTTCTCATGTCAACAAACAATAGCAGAGGTTGAAAGTGAAAAATGATCATCGCAGTTAACTTTCCAATTTAAGCAATTGGAAAGAAGAAGCCTGAAAAAATCAGGGCTTCAACGGGATTCGAACCCGTGACCTCCGCGATACCGGTGCGATGCTCTACCAACTGAGCTATGAAGCCACACATT
>Ga0126337_10001512_pt1 | contig 14137 bp, 5 predicted proteins | sample DipCmetagenome_FD_92527 | JGI IMG/M metagenome (GOLD analysis project Ga0126337, IMG submission 92527) | Coral microbial communities from La Bocana,Puerto Morelos, Mexico - Diploria C A metagenome | ecosystem: Host-associated > Invertebrates > Cnidaria > Coral | place: La Bocana,Puerto Morelos... | reverse complement strand
TGGTGGACTAGAGAGGACACCCTTCTGTTAATTTCCCAATACAGGGAGCATGAGAAGCTTTTCAGAAATGTAAATTGTAAGAAGAAAAGCGTTTGGGAGCTAATAACAGCGAGTATGGCGGCACGTATTCCGGCCATGGACGCCATCTTTTAAAATCTCGTCACTTGTCTGAGCCTGCGATTTTCGTTGCTGAAGTTGCTAAGCGACCAAAAAATCCGCTGACTTTTTCGGGTATCAGACGCATCAGAATAGCCAGAATATCAGGAATGTTCGTTCGTTTGGCAAACGAAAACTTACCAATTCCGGAATATATTCTTATTCCGGAATATTCCCAAACGAACGCGCCCTAAGTATGTAACGGCATATTTCATGTATACTGTGGTATAGCTGTATTTTGATGTCATGGTACTAAAAGTCATAAAAGATATCTTTCACATAAAGTATTTACTCGTTATCGCAAACACTCATTGTATTAATAAATTTCAATATCCGCTTGATCATTGCATGATAAATGCAAAACCAAAGTGTACTCACTTCGAAGGTTGCCGAGGAACAATGGTAACTGGATCTTTTAGGATTAGATCGACGTCTGTTGAATATTTCTCCACTCGTTCTTGTTCTTGTCTTTCCTGTCGAAGCAATAAGCGATAACGTCAAATGTAATGAAACAACTTCGATTAATGTTCTATTTTACCTTTTAGAGAATCTTGGTTTAACTTAGAATCGCTTAGCAGAAAACGGACGAACTGTTTTTTAGCCATGAAAGGTGTGTTTGCAGTTGGTGAATTGTTAATTCAACTTCATGTAATACGGTCTGAACGAGAGAAAAGGATCTTTTGATTTGAAAGCATGCGATTGAGTTTCTATGTTCACTTTCTTAGGTTTGATTTAAACAAAAACATAAACAACGTTGTTTGGGTGTACTAACATTTTTCTTTAAACATTGAGACGATGTTCGGAACTGCACAACAGCTTAGAAGCTTTCATTATTAATCGGCAATTTTCGGTCATACTTCCACACTATTTGGCCATTAACAAGCTAACTGGTAGTAGTCGTAATTTTACCTGTCTAGGCTGGCTGCCATCAGCTTGTTCCGCACCAAAAGACGAGGGGTCTGATAATTTATACAAAAAAACGAAATACTGAAGTTAGCGTCGGGGTAAATTTCAACCATATGTACGAGAAGTATACATGTATTCAAAAGCCATCATTGGCAACAACAACAACACGTCACTAACGATGACAACAACAACAAAGCACGAAGAAAAGTTAAAAAAACAACATCAACCGAAACTTCAAGCCACCGGCTTATAAGTTTCTGACAAATGACTCGGCTACGTGAAATGAAACAGATAGCAGGCAAGGTTCTTATGATTCCACCATTAAAGTCATTAACAATTCAGATAGCTCAGTGGTAAAAGCGTCCGGCTAGATACTACATACATACATACATACAAACTTTATTGATGCTCTCTAAGTGGGGTTTTCAGCTCAATACAATTACAAATTTAACTTGAAATTAATTAAGAGTATAAGTACAATAATAATATAATTACAAAAAATATATTTAGAATATTACAAATATGTATATACATATCCATTAAAACATTTGCCAAATGACGCCTAAAATTCTTTAGGCATTTTATGGACTTAATTTAATATCATCATTCAAGGAGTTCCAGTTTGGCTCCTCTGAAAGCAAAAGAGCGCTGCCCTGTTGACAGGCGACATAAGGGTATGTCCAAGGCGCCAGACAATCGAGTTTGTTTATTATGGACCTTGGAACGTAGTTTGAACATATCAGCAAGATAGTCTAAAACAAGTTTGTTAATATATTTGTGCATCATAGTTGCATCCTTTAGAATAAGTTTCTCTCAAATAGGGAGCCATTTCAGTGATCGCAGCCAATCTGAATATATGGTCCAACTTTCTTATCGAATAATTCGTCCAGCGAAATTTTCGACTTTTTGTAACTTGTCAATATTGCTGTTGCTGGTATTACTCCAAACAGTTGAGCAATACTAAAGTTTACTGAAAACAAAGGAATTTATTTCTAACAAAAGCGTCTTCTTATTCAGGAGATGCTTAATTGTTAATTTGTTTCAATTCGAAGCAGTCTTAGTGATATGTTCGTTGTGATTGAGACATGGGTCGAGAAGAACACCTAAGTCTTTAACAACAGGCACAGGTGTTAATTTTTTGTCAAACAGTGTTATACTGAATGATGACAGTTTCTATAAAAGTTGTGGTACTCCAACAGCTAGAACTTTAGTTTTGTCTGGATTGATCAAAATGGTACAGGACCACTGAGATATTCTCATAAGATCTTTGTTCAAGGCAGAGATAGACGTGGTTAATTCAGCTGGTGACAAGGACAAATACAGTTTGCAGTCATCGAGGTAGGAGGCAGATAGACCGAACGTTTGGGAACAGAAAGGAGGTCGTTAACGTGGATAGTAAACAGAACTGGACCTAGGATAGAACCTTGCGGAACTCCGAACTCAAGTGGGAGTACTTTAGAGACTGCATCACCAATGCGAACGCGCTGTTGTTGGTCAGAAAGGTACTCTGGAACCAATCTAACGCGCCCTGGGAAAAATCGAGACTTTCTAGCTTGGATGATAAGATATCGGGTCATGGGTTCAAATCCTATCTGGAACTTAACTTTTTTTGCTAACATAGAGGAAAAATTAAAGCCGAAAGGGGAACAATTTGAATTGTACCATATTTGCCACTGGTGAATTCCTCGTCTTCTTCGGAGAAGATGTCAATCCACATCTCTAGGTTTCCCTGTTGGGAGGCAAATAGAGGGGTCGCTTTAGAAGAAACGACGGCTCTTATTTATGTTTAAAGCTGATGTTCAGTTGGCAAGTTTATTGAATTTACTGGAATGGGACTTTTCATTTTGACTGTCAAACATAGGCGAGCCATATACACATACAAACAAACTTTATTCAGTGAACTCGAATTTTAGAGTAGCTTTACATTAAACCGATGTCGTTTACATGGGTGCTGTCAAAATTTTACCTAGTATATGCTAGCTAGCTGACTTTGAGTGGCTTGCCCAAATATCACGTTCAATAATTTGAATCACGATAAACATACCTGTTCCATGTTTGGTTGTACTTTGCTAAACAGCGGTCTCGTTTCCACGTGCTCAGGGACCAATCCAAGCGTGAGAAGCACGTGAAGAGCCAGACGCTGCCGCGCATCTCCTACCTCTTGGTTGGTTGGCGGTTCTTTCTCTTTGAATATAGTAATAAACAGAATACTTTGAATGATTAGCTGCAGCTAGAGAGACCTACTGTAAGTTAATGGAATTTAACGTTATATCTCAACTCAAGTTAACACTAGTACTTGAACAGAAGTCTGCGTGGACAAGACAACAAGTTGAGTAGGAAACCTAGCTAATTCGTTGAAGTTCAGCTAACAGTGGATAAATTAAACGCTTAGCAAGTTAACACAAAACGTTATGGATTCTCTGTGCAAGGAGGGTTTTGTTATTCAGTCTTATTACGATTATTCAAAGAGTTAGCTTAACGTGTTTGTATCAAACGCCTGAAGCTAGGGCACACGTTTGCTTAGCAAATTAGGCAATGTAAGGTGACGACGACCTCGTTGACCCTCTGAAACAGAGAGAGAGAGATCAACGTACCAAAATCACTCAGGGAATAATGAGTTTCTCCAATGTTGATAATCTCGGGTTTCCCTGTGTCCAACCAGAGGTTTTTTCCAGTAAATGTGCAGTGTTTAGCCAAAAGCTGAAAAGGTGTTAAAGTATCTCGCCATTTACAAGGACCAGATCTAGTAAGGAGAACAATTTGACGATAAGCTGATTAGAACCTGTATCGTTCATTCAATAAAATATTCTACATCATATCAACACTGAAACATATTTCTAGCTAGAAACGCCCCCTTAAACTCTGGAAGAAGGCGAAATAGTTGCCATGGAAAGCTTTATCGCTCATTTTGATTAGGAAAATGTCATTGGCAGTCGTTACAAACTCCCTGCGACGCAAATAACTAAGCAAAACTAAAATGCCTACAGAAATAAAAGGATAGTAATGCTTACGTGAAGTATGTCTTGGGAAGTCCGCAAGTAGCATGGTAACTAGACAAAAGTCTCTGCTCCAGGTCTATAACGGTTTCGCCAATCAAATCATCTAAGTCTGGATAGTCGTAATCCATTACTTGAATCTTTAAATCTTTGACCTGCGGAATCTTTGCCTTGAACTTAAACACACTGCAGATCAAAAAAGAAGCAAAGTCTGAAGGGGTTTAACAGGTGATATTTAATGACCGTTACATGTCAGGTTGTGTGATTACCTTCCAAATTTGGGATTAAGCGTCTTGGTTATGCGCTCGTCCTTTCTGTCGTATTTTGTGTCACCAAGAGAGACAATCAAGTATGGATCAGCCTAAAATGTTAATAGCAACAACAATGTCGAATTATAGATGAATCGTTGAACTAGCTTTCAGACAAGTAATATGCGCCGTTTTCAGTCGTGGATGAAAGTGAATTGCCTTGTGTGTACTTGCTAGCTTGTGAGTAAAATACTTAGACAATTGGAAAGACAATTTTTCCTTTGACAGGATAAAGATCAATGATAAGAGTCTGTGGGGTCCTGTACGGAAATCCGGAAACCTTAAACATTTAAAATTATAAAAAGTAAAAACTAGCCAACATCACGAGTCCATATTGCACTCTTAGAATGATATAAATGGACTTACAAGACCATCTCGGTCCTTAGGCTGAAGATGATTAGCCTATCAAAAAAAAAACAAAAAAACAAAAAAAGGAAATGCAATTATAGAATCACAAAAGTGTACAAAGTTAATTTTGCAGCCTGTTGTGAAAGAAGCTTTAGATAGAACATTGAGATATAAACCTGAGTGTTTCAAGTTCAATTCCACGTCTAAAACACATCTGTACAAAAAAGTGACGAATTTAACTGAAAGTAACTGAAAGGGAATTGCACTTAGTCCAATTGGATGCTTTTATTTTCGTAGAAACAATAAGATAACTAATCACTAATATAGACCTCTCTTTCAGTTTGGAATACGCGAGATCAATTACTCCTATGACTCTTGCAGCCCGGAGCTTATATGTGCTTTCAGTTCCACGCGTTTTACACCGATCTCGTTCCCATAGACTTCTACTGATTTCACTGGTCAGCAACTACGCTTTCCACAATTAAGTCGACCTTTACCGCAATACTTCGCACACTCATCAACATAGAGCGAAGCGAGAAAAGCGAAGCGAACAGGCCAGAGAACAATTACTGAAAAGGACTTTCAGTGGAAAGTCTAGTCAGCAGAACGTAGAAGTGAGCAGTTTAGGAACGTAACAGAAGGCGTTGATATTTCGCCACTCATGTTTGTATCTAAAGACACGTGTCACCACTCCCTCAGCGACTGAAGAGAATAAAATGGACGTAATTCACAAAGAGGCTGAGATCTTTATATGTAATGAGCTATAAGCAAATTTATTAGCGAGCAGAAGGGTAACTTACACGAATAACATAGACTCGTACGATGCAGTCAATTGGCTTACTGGGCCTTAAGTTCATTGACGCCATGGTGTTGTCACCGGAATCAGGGTCGTCCAGAATACGAAAAGCACCCTAAAATTAAAACGTATAGGCAAGTCTAGTTCCAAGGAGGTCGAATATAAAATAACATGATATAAATCAAGTATCGAATGATACAAAAAAAAAGTTACCTTAAATTGTCCAACTTCAATTTCGCTGTCCTTATTTGACTTGGTCTTCCCTTTTCGGAGAGGGAAGGTTCTCACGAAGTCGTTCAAACCATGAAACCTTGGTACATCTTCCAGCTTACAATGGTACAACTGAAATACAATAAGTAGATCTTTATCTTTCTCAGCGTCTTCTTGGCACCAACGTCTTTTGTAGAATATTGTTAAGACGAGTGACACGTAAACTACTTACTAAACGAGTGGAGAAATTTTCCATTAAGGTATAAATTAAACCTGATTTTAAGAAAGTTATTTTTTGATTAACATATCTTCTGGTCATGCTTGACTTTCTACCGTAATATTGTTCTTCAGCTCCATTCCAAGGGTTTAGAAAAGAAAAAATGGGATACAGTGTTCTCAAGGGGTGCCTTATTCCAATAAAAGGTATGCGAAAGGGGTAGCTTTTCGGTTAAAATAGTATACAAAAGAGTAAGGACCTCGGGGCGGAGCCTGTCCGCATAATTTTTTCTATTAATAGGCAAATGCACATTAAAACTGCCAAGTTAAGCAACAATATGTTGCCAGTAAAGTAAAACTTGAACAAGAACCTACTTTAAGGGTGTCATATCCTCTGTCCAAATATTTTTCAATGTGTGTCATAGAATATTTAAGCTTTGTCTTGTCCGTTAAAGACAGCACCCTTTCCTGTTATAGAGGGAATAGTTAGATTGTTAATACAGTCCACGAAATTAAGCGTAATGGTATGTTTGAAATCAAAACAGCTATGAATGGTAATAGGAGTGAGTGGAGTCCAATTCGGTCAGTAATCATATGGTGATTAATAACATTAGACAATCGCGAAGCGGAACTCCCATTTGTTAATCACGGCAATGACTTCAGAAAGAATTGGACGACACGATGGCTTGTTACCAATTAATTATAACAATTGCGATCTCCCAAAATTAAAAAGTTAAAGCTGTATTTGAAGTGATAGTTTTTAATAGCCATTTTTAATGATAATTTAAAATAAGGAGAATATCTTGAAAAGGCTGTCCAGGTTCTTTGAACACAGTTACCTGAAATTGGTTACCTTTACATTGTAACTGTAATTAACATCATGGTTGGTGGATTTAGTTGAGAGGACTTAAAATGATTGGCTCAGGTAACTGGCCGATTACAGATGTCCGATGACCGTCAAACTGTTCGGTTACAGCTTTGCAGATTGATAAGTGCAAAATACAGCAGTTTATGAACGAATCACATTTGAGTAAATTGTACTGAAAGCCATCATCAAATAATTGCATTGGGTGTCATTACCTTTTCTTCTGCGGTCTTTGCCTCTTCAACGCGAGACGCGTCGTACTTGGACCACCAGTCGAATACTTCCGGAGTCTTACATGAAAAAAAGAAAAAAGAACAAATCACAAATCAACGGGTACACAAAGTGTTCATCAGTTGAACAAGAAAATCTTGGCAGATACCTGTCCTAGTATCATTTTTTATATGTCTTGATTTATGAGAACAGCGTTTAAATGAAATCGCGTCTTGCTCACCGATCAAGCGTAGATCGTCAAATTTTTAAGTTAATCATAAAAATTAAAATTTCCTCGATTGTCATGATTGGTTTAAAACACTCCTATTTTTTTTTTCCACTAATTCACTTGTCAAGTGTTATCGGACAGTTTGTTATCGGACAGCTTGTTATCGGACAGTTCAATAAGCCAATCACATTTAAAGTTGTAGTTTAAATCAACCAATCAAGGCCTTGGTTTCAATCACCATAGAAAGAGTGTAAAAACTTTTAATGCAAATTTTCGCTTTTCATACCGTGGTATCCTTCTTTTCTCGGAAATTGTAATTTTTATAATTAATTGGTAATAAGACTTCGTGTCGTCCAATTCGTCTGTAATCATGCTCGTGATAAACAAATCGAACTCCCGTTGCGCGGTCGTCCGATTTTGTTATCAAAACGTATGATTACAGACCGGACTCCACTCAGTCCTATTACCATTACATATATGCGATGTAAAAAAAGGAATGTCAGTCTTTTTTTCGTCTACTCTCTGGCCTTTCTTTTCTGGCTCTTTTCTTTCTATTTTGTTTCATCGGTTGTAATGACTGAAAAGCCTCTAGGAGTCGTCAAATCTAAGTGTATACGGGTGATTGGTGCAAAGTATATACACGGTTTTCATATATATATCCAGTCATATTATATATACTTTAACGTCATTCCTACTTTGCCATTGTTGGGTTACAGCCACTCGCTTGCTGTTCAAAAAGAGTAACTAGCTGAAGTCATGCATCTTCGTTGCCGTATCTATACCAAGGAAGCATCTTACATTCTCTCGGCCTGCGGCTTGTTTTGCACTGCACGGGCCTGTGTCCTCATATACGCGCGACATTTAAAATATTCTCCAAATTATTATTTTGCTTTCAAGTAGGGCTTAATCTAGGTTCTTTCTTTGAGACTGTTACGTTTCAATTACCTCAAATGCTGCTGTTTCCTGTTCACTTGCTGCCGACTTCTTTACTTTCCTTTCTGTTGATGACTTTTCAATATCGTCAACTAAGGCAGTTAGCAATATGTACAAAAGCGTAATAAGTATGAATTTTTATGGTTTGTTTTTAGTTTAAATTCAACCTAAAAGAGGAACTCAAGAATATCAATCTTTGACGCTTTTTTCGTGTACTCTTCTCACCTTGCCACTGGTCTTCTGCATGAACTTCAAACTTTTTCAAAGACTGGATTTCATGGAGACCAACTAGAGACTTGGAGTCGAATACCCGGATAATGATTGGAGGCGCATACTCGTCATCAACTGGCAGTTGCTGAAGGCGATAAAATAAATTATTAAAAACTGGATCATTGGATAATGCAATTGAAGAGTTTTCATTGGCTAAGCCATTATGGTATATGAGCCATTATACCATGCTCTACAAATATTGTAAGCGAACGGGTAATTTTTTACGTTCTTTTATCTGATTTTAATTTTCCTGTTTTTTTTTTGCGGGGGGGGGGGGGAGTTAACAAGGCTATTATTCCGCTCGTTGCCTTTCTATCAGCTTTCATCCAACGCGCGCTCGTTGAACTGGAGATTTAAAGATTATATATAGTAAGACTATGAATTAATTGTAATTTAGTTCAGAAATGATCTCAGTAGAAGTTGGTTCGCTGTTCTTTCATCCGTCAGTCTAGTGAAGTGAAAAATGTGTAAATCCGTGTGCTATCGTATTAAATTTTAGGATTGAGCAATGTTTGTGTGTTATTATTTAAGTGCTTTCCTCACGTGCAACTTACCAAGATTTTTCGTTCAATTACAGGACGGGAAAAGTTTGGACACCTTGCCACATTTTTGATCACTTCATCAGATTTTATGATTGTTTGGTTGCACTCAAATTCGACTCTTATATTTGGATCAAAAAACAGGGTGTTGCCTTTGATATTTCTCACTCCCCAGCTAAGGATCTGAAATCGAGAAGAAGATAGGAAACGCCAGATGTTTTGCATTTAATGCCTAAACTAAATTGCAAAGTGCCGCAAATCAAAACTGTTTTGATTGGTCACTGTGTGCGAATAAGTAGACTTTGCAATGTCCGTTGGGTGCCTCTTACTGCACTAATGAGTTTAATAAATTATTAGAATAAATAGTACTGTATGGAATCTCTCTCCGAACAGATAACATTTCTTTATAATTGTTTTCGAAAAAGTGTCCTTAATCACTTAAACAATGCCAAGCGAGGTCGATTAGTGAAGCTGGACTACGTAAGCCATGAATTGCCCGTCACTGATTTGCCGACAAAACAGTTTGTTTCCTTTTCATCTGTTGAAGTACCTTGGATCAACATTTACTCTGTACGTAACGGTTAAGACCTTGAACTTCAGACAAAGCGGTCAGACTCAGTCGAACCATGATACTGGCATCTTAATGTGATGCAGTCGTGCAAGGCACTTTACTCTCACACTGTCACCCTCCTGACCACTGAGAAGTACATAAACAAATGATCCTCCATCTGTCACGGAATTATACTCAGAAATATATATTTTGCGGACAATATCTGTTCCGAGAGGCGAGCAGTTTTTCGAAAGGAAAACTGTGAGGCTAGAAGACGGATTATAAAAATGGATATCACCATTTTACTAGCGCATTCTGCCAGGCGGGTTATTAACAGTTGATGTTTACTTTACCTCGATAGCTTTTCTTTGCTTTTCAGGTGTCACTTTAGGACGAACAGGGTACACCCGACCACGGGGCTTGGGCAAGGAAGGTAGCTGTGCCCCTTCAATCTGTGGTACAGTTAAAATAAGGAGATTATGTTTTCCTGAATATATTTAAAAAAAGAGACATACAATGATCATAGACACTTGGTTCACTCATACTAGGAATATCTATAACAGAGAAAATGCTGCTCTTCGGGCTTGCCGTTTTTATGGCACCTCCTCGGTTAAGTAAGAGTTTTAGTTGAATATTTCAGGAAAGATCATAAATAAGATAGTAAGTGTAAAGTTGCCATGTTCTATTTGTGTGTTTCCTTGAAGTATCAGTACCGTAAAAGCTCTTGAAGCAGCAGTTGCAATTTTTCAAAGACATTTGAATACAATTAATACAGTATATGAACAGTCTAAAAAACAGAAAGAAGGTGTGTATTCTAACCAGAAATAGTTCACATTCGACCAGAATCTGTCCGGCATCTTGGTCAGCTCGACGCAACCTGCGCCACGCGAGTTTTGGTTGAGGAGGACCGTCATCCCCATCACACCGGACTTTCGGTTTGAAAATGCATCGCCCCAAGAAATCATGGACAGCCTGAAAGTCAATATAAACTAAATCCTAGATACATAAAAGCTACTCAAATTTAAGTTATCACTGATGACTTGAGGACTGCGTAGAGCCGGGGAATCTGAAAAATTGCCTTTCTTGTTCTTACCACTTCTTCACTTTGGCAAATGACTGATTGAGCAAATAAATAATACAAATTGATTTTTTTTTCAAATTTCTCGCAAGCCGCAGTCAGCGTATTTTAATCATCAAAGATAGAGTACGTTAATAAGAATAGCCAAGTTTTAGTAAAAGCGAAAGTAAATTTGCTAAATGCATCACGCTAATGCTAATGCTAAGTGGAGGTAAACTAATTCAAGATTGATAACTTTATTTGACTCTCTCTAGTCACGGCTATAGTTCGTCATAGCCTCTGAATGCTCATATTTATTTTAGGAAAGCGCAAAGACGACTCAGAAGGACCTACTTGAAACTTGAAGCGGATCAAGGGGGTTTGGTCAATCCCCCTAAATTAAAAACAATGAGACATTACAATACGCTGAGTGGCCTAAGAATGTCGAAAACCCCAATTCCGAGAGCCTCGATTTTTAAAAAAAATTCCGAGGAACGATACCCTCGGTCGGGCGGTCCGCATTTGAAAGCCCCTTCTCTAAGAACTTGTATCCGCTCCAGCTTGAAACCCACTATCTCCAACATCTATTTAATTAACGAAGGATCCCCTCTCTCAATGGTTTTCTGATATTAATACTACTTTGCTTACCTTATCGTAGTCGAATACTTCCATTACTACACTTGGAGGATTCTCTATAAGGTGTGCAGGGTTGTCGAAGATCTCAACCTCTTTGAAAATAAGCGTTTGGTCCCAGGTTGGACAGAGAGTCTGAGTCAGAGTTTCTGTGACTTGACTTTGATAGCTGAACTTAACTCTAACGTAGGGATCTGGAACAAGCGGTTTGGTGTATAAATGGAAAAACGACTGTTGTGTTAGGTATATGATTACGCGACAACGGTACAAGAAAGTTGTAAGGCGACCTTCCAAAATGGACAGGGCCTTAATACGAAGAAAGATATGCATACTAAAAGGGATGTAGGAAGGGAGATATTGAATGGAGTTTGAGGAGTTTTGAAAGATTGAGGTTTGAGTATTAACCAGACATATCTTAGTACTGGATTATGAACTAATATTTACCTATCCGTATTGACTCCAACTGAACCAGTTGTTCTTATAAATGTTTGTATTTACTTACCATTCATACCAGTATCATCCTGAGCAATGAGACCGCGAGCTTGATAAATGGAGACCCACAGCTGACATTTTATAGCTCCTAGTATAATACAAAAATTAACATATGTTGATTAATTTCACTAAAGGGTAAAAAGATGTACGAAAAGGATGTACTATAAAATACACTATAACCGATGGAGAAAAGTTAATCGACTAATGATAAAAATTCATAATATGGCTTTTTTTTTTTATCATTTTGCTCTTTTCTATTCCTTTCTTATAAAAGAGTAAAACTGGTCAATCAGTGTTTGGTGCCCAGATTCCTCTCGTTAGTTTTAAAAATAACGTTTTTCCATGACGTAAGTGGATAAGTTTCCATTCAACCTACTATGATATGTCACGAGCATCCTTGGAATAACACATAGAACACTTTTCTTTTCTAACTAGAAATAAAGAAAAAAGAAGAAGGAAATTAAGCTCTTGTGGCTAGCACTAAAAACAGGTTCCAATAAAACCCCGACATAGGAGAGTGAGCAGAAGTTTTTTTTATTTTTATAATTTCCCTTTTCAACTTTGTAATGAAAGGTATGCCTTGTTGAACACCGTAAAGGTACCCGTAAAGTAAGTTATTTTCCTTCGTATTCCCTACGTTTGCTGAAAAATGGACACGGAAGTATATATATTCTCTAGAATGCACTTATCCTCTCCTAGTGCCTTTATTTGATAGGTGGCACTTAAACGGGCCTAATAACGCGAAAATCTTTCAATGTAAAAATAAATTTTCAAACGTTTTCTGCAGTCGAGTTACTTGCGTCAGAAATAAAATCAAAAAAAGAGTCAGCAGCTGTCAACAGATGATAACTCATCTGTTCGTCATGTCAGTTTTCCCTGGAAATCGTGAACTCACCAGCCCTTGAACCGAGACCTTGAAAACGGAAATTTGATACTGCTTCCTTTCTTATCAGTCTCAGGTACAATTTTGTGAAGCCATCTTCTTCGCCTTAGACAATCCGTTCTTCTTTCGCCTGGGTGAAAACTTTCATGGAAAGATTGAGCGTATTCCCATCCGTCAGTTGGCTTTGGGCCATCGTGGACCTAATGTATTATGATAAGAAAACATTTAGAAATACAATTGATTATAAAAAGAAGAGAAAGTAAACTACGACGTTTCGGAGTCATCTTGACTCCATTGTCAGGTAGAGAAAAGAGAATAACTGTCGAGATGTTAACTTGTAGTGTTAAAGGTGTAAGAACATATCAAAGTGTAGCACGGTCTAATTAAGAGTTCCTGCAAGTGTCAACAGTTAAATTAAACTTGAATACTAAACTTAGATGAATACATAATTTAGTCGCAGGACTTCTAGGTCTGTATAAATTTTTTAATAAAGGATTCTCTGTTCAAGTTGATAACCAACCCATAATCATTCGCCCAACATTCTTTTTCTCTTAATCTAAAATCTGACCTGCTTCACCGTCGCTTTTAAATCTCGTTTTCGGGGTCTTATCAGCCTTCTCCTTCTGCTCATGTCAAACGCTTTTTCTTCAGGGCTGTATTCATAATAGGACCGGTCTTTTGAGTATTGCCAACCTTTGAAATAAACAACATTAATCATATAGCCCTTTTCATTAGGGATAAAACAATGGAATTTTTCCTTTTGTTTTGTCGTCATATGACTTTCCTTCAAAGCGGGGTCGAGAGGCATCAAAATACAAAGTTTGCATACGAGCTTATCCCAGTTTGCGTAGCTTATGGCGACTAGGAGTATTTCAATTGCCCCCTGGATGGGATGCTAGTCCATCGCAGGGCTACCCCCAGCATTAAATTTGCCGGCACCCATTTATGCACCCGAGTGGAGAGAGGCACTGTGAGAGTAAAGTGTCTTGCTCAAGAACACAACACAATGTCCACTGCCAGGGCTCGAACCCAGACCACTCGATCTGGAGCGGAGCGCACTCACCATGAGACCCCCGCGCCTCGAGGTGGAAGGGAGTGGGGGAAGGACGCGGAGAAGTAATGACACGTGTTTTGGAAGGGGTCGCGAAAAGTGGAAGAAAGAGGATGAACTTCCCAACGCTACGCATGTTTATTGAGAACACAAAGAGCCCAAGGGAGAACTTGGAGACTTTTATATGCGTTCTGTCCTCGGAAATTTTACTTAACAATCTGTGCTCACAAATAACGTTTTGACACATCAATACCGACCTTCTTCGTCAACAGCCCAGTTAAGGTCAACTGACCAATCGGTCATCGTTACCCAGCCTGTCGGTAGGTCAGAGGCTAGGGTTGTCTCCTCTCCATACTACGAAAGGAAAAAAAATCACATTTTGGTTAGTTGCTGAACTAAGCCTTCTTCTGCCACCAAACGCTCATCGATTTAAATAAATGATCAAAAGGTGTTGATCAAAACTGTTCTGTACTTTCAATTAATTCAATT
>Ga0126337_10001511_pt1 | contig 14140 bp, 8 predicted proteins | sample DipCmetagenome_FD_92527 | JGI IMG/M metagenome (GOLD analysis project Ga0126337, IMG submission 92527) | Coral microbial communities from La Bocana,Puerto Morelos, Mexico - Diploria C A metagenome | ecosystem: Host-associated > Invertebrates > Cnidaria > Coral | place: La Bocana,Puerto Morelos... | reverse complement strand
TCGCCAACAACAAGAAAACTACCTTTAAGAGACTTTAAGAACATTTTGCGCAAAACATTCATGTAAATAGGAATAAGTTAGATATTTGTATTATCCGTAATTGCTGTTATAATTTTAATTTTATTTATTTAGTTATGCCATTAATTTTATTTTCAGGACTTCCCTGAAAACCACAGTAGTGAGTGGAGCCTCCTGTTTAAAGATTTATTATTATTCTTATTATTATTATTATTATTATTATTATTATTATTATTATTATTATTATTATTATTATTATTATTATTTCGCACAATTATTATCAGTTTATTAGCATTTTTAAACCAAATTTTGAAATTGCTGGAAAATTTGCGAGACTTTCACTAGCTGGCAGGGGTAACTCACGAATCTGGCCATGGGATTCTCAGGCCGCAGTACGAAATCAGGAAACATCGAGTTCGGGGGAAGGAGAGATGAAAATATTTCTCTTCTAGGCCATCGCAAGTGTTCCAGTTGTTAAGGTAGCTCTGATACCCTTCGGGAGTCTTTGAGTCAAACTTGGCAACATTTATATGTGTTTATTCGATTGATTCCATGAATGCACCAATACTGGTTACGATTGCTAAACATGCTAGGACAACCATGAAAGCAGAGTGATCAGAATACGTATACCTTTTCCCGGCTGGTTTCACGCAAATAAATAATATATTTTTAATTCTTTGACAGGATAAGAAAATCTTCTTTTATAGAAAACAGTAGGTACGTGCGCCGCTTTGAACACAAAAAACACAATTTCACAACCCATGCCGGTTTGTTGTTTTTCTGCAGTTACTGTTTGTGAGAACCGAACAGAAACTTGCTTGAAGATCACTTTATGCTTTTACAAGGCTACACTCAGTTCAACTATGAAAAAGGAAAAAATATGGTAATAACAGTATGCTTTGTTTACATTGCGCGGGTACATCGGCCGCCTTTTATGTCGAAAAATATCGAATCTCAGCTTTCAGTGGTCGTCATGGCACGACCTCTCATTTTAATGCTCAAATGCAAATCTATGTCAACATTTTTAGGAGATAAGTTGAAGCTCTCAATACCTTCAGCCATCTTTCCCATGTCAAACAAGACTGAACAAAAGGACACGTATTCAACTGTTCCGCTGGAGATAGTTTAATTAAGCCATTGCCTTCTTTTTGAAATCCGTTAAAAGTTTTCCTAAATATGCCCACCTTTTACAGATCAAAAAAAACGAATGGCACGCACCGAAGATATCATTCCAAGGAATATACTGAGCCTTTATGATAAAAATTAATGCTAGCAGTTTCCGGACTAACTCTGAATGACACACCTCAATCGACGTTAACTTGTAATAAGGTCTGATCAGTTTTACGGTCTATAAATAGAGTTATCTGTGTTATTTTATTCTATACGATTGACGGTCATTTTTGAAAGCCAGAGTACAATTTGAAGCCCTGGCCAAACGGAATCGTAACTAACCTTGGTTTACTTGTCACTCCGTTTGGCCAGGCCTTGCTTGCACTTGCGTTGACTTGCGATGAGCTGTGCTCACTATGGTCGAAATCAAATTTGCACGCAAATCCATTAACCAATGACATACAGGGTATGTCGGCGTTAAATGGCTTTAAAAAGTTTTTTGCTTTGTTTTGTTTTGTTTTGTTTTGTTTTTTTTTCGAGGAAACTTGCGAGTTCAACCCAAGACAACGCATGTTGAGTGTCGCGGCATTCACTTATTATTAGCTACTGAAAGACGGGATATTTCTGGCTTGAAATGGGTGTTATTACGACTTGCGGGGAAACCTTCGAGTCCGTTTGGCCGCCCGGCGCAAGTCTCTACGCAAGTTCAACTTGCGGCTACTTGTGAGTACGTTTGGACAAAGCTTTAGTATGCAAAGTTCTGAGCTTCTTAGGCAGCAGAATTAACAAGCAAATATTGAAAAACAATCTAAAGCATAAAGGAAATCTTGTTGACTCTTTGAGAACAATTCGTTTGTGGTTTATTTGCTCTTTCGACAATTAATGAAACATATCATTCGATACCGTTTTCCCTTCTGTTTTTTGGCTGCAAGCCCACCACATGACCAGCAAATAACTGCCCGCAAATTATAGTCTGCTCATGCGTAGTACCATACAGTGTCAAAGTGTTTTGCTGCAAATATATTCTGCTCTTACGCTCTTGAGTAGATAACGGGCAGACCGCTTCCCACAGCTCTCATATTAGGTGTTTTTAGTTTATAATAGCTCATAGATAATAGTCACAAAACATATTCACGTTGGAAAGTTTCATTTTCTTTACTAGTCATAGTTCGTTTAACGATCTCTTTCAGTTCAATTACTATATTACAATTCGTTATTTATCTCAATTCAAGTTAAAAAATAATTCAACTTTTGTAATTTATTCGAACGACCTAATTACAACTTAACTTCAGTCCAGTTCCCTGAACTTGGCAGATTTTTTAGCTGAACATTTCGCTAAAAAAATATTTTTTATTTATTTATTTTACTTCTTGTCCTTCCTTGTCATTGGCCGAGAGCCCATCACGTGATCTGCAAATAACTGCCTACAAATAATGTCTGCACATGCGTAATGCGTGACTTTCTAAAAGGCTCCATTAGGGGTTTTCGGGACAAGGGATATTGAGATGAAATAATTAATGGGAACAGTAAATTCGGGGGAAAACCTAATGGGATATTTAGATCAGATAAAACAAGATACAAGGTGTAGAGTAACAAAACTGCCCCGCACCCCCCCCCCCTGCTAAAGGGGCCTCAATGGTGTTATCCTGCAAATAGTACTCTGCTCATGCCTAGTGTTTACCAAGCTCTTGGGCAAAAATGGCAGATCGCCTGTCAGTGAGTGATTTAATTATCAAAACAAAGTTGGTGATAAAAGGATAAAACAATTCTTGAACTACTTTATCGCAAAATATCGTGATTTGGTAGTGTCTCACACATCGATTATTTGCCTCAGCCGGATAACTTGTTCATGATCTGCTCGCCACTGATAAATCACGATATTTTTATTACTGGTCTAATAATCATCTATGTAGTTGGCTTCATTTGACTTTTTCACTTCCATGATCAAACTGTGGGTTACGCCTCGTCTACACGAGCAGTTTTTATGTGATCGAGTAGATAGTACAGCAAATATTTGTCAGCATCTAGTTCAAAGTTAATGCGCCAACAATGACGTTAGACAGCAGAGATATGCAGAAACGAGGCAGGGCTGTTTAGACGCCTCCGAAAATCTTGGTGCTTACGAACATATTTGCCCCATTTTATGTGACGAGTCGTCCACACGAGCAATTTTTCGTATGTTTCAACGTTTATTTGTTACATAAACGTTACCACACCAACTTTTCCGGCAAATATATTTTTCACAAAAAAATGCTCGTGATTTTAACTGTGGATGAAACCTTAGGTTAATTGAAATATTTACATGAAAGCTATCAAGCAGTCCCCTCGTATACTACTGTTTCTGTTTATACTTCCACTGCATCATAAAAAAAATGAAAGTTAGATTTTTTTCAATTTTGAAATATGGCGGTAATAGAGGTTCACAAGAGTTAAGAACGATGTCGCTGCAAAAACATGCAGAAAACCAATTCCTATGCGATGTTTTCACTTCCTGATCCTCTCTCACTTAAAGATTTATTAAGTATGTCATCGACTTTGCAAATGACTACGTCTCTTGCTACTTCAGACATTTTGCTTGGCACAATGTACTTAATTCCGGCCAGCTCAAATCGGGGCAAACATTTACGAAGGTCGTTTATCAGTGATGACAGCTCTGTGACCTTGAAACAGCTTGTCAGCGGGTTCTTGAGAAGGCTCCAGATGTGTGCATAATTCCCTTGGTTCTGCGACGATTCTTCTCCGTTCACCTCCAGAATTTCGCCGATTTTGCAAATGACCAAGTCTCTTTTGATACTTTCGACATCAGTTGGAAACTCGTACGTATGTTGGGCGTCGCCCAGTTTGCATTGGTCGAGCTCAGTCAATAATTCTTCTACTTTTCGCGGTTTCATTACATTGGTCAACGGCTCTCGTAGCTCTTGCCATAGCTGTTGAAAGGAAGCTGACTTAAACTGAGGTTCCATGCCTTCAATGTGTTTTGCAAGAACTCGAGCAATTTCAGGGATAACCTTGCCGGCAACAGTCTTTCTTTTGTGGAAAAAAGAAATTCTTGGAGCAACGTTCTTGCTAGCGCTTTTGCGTTTTGTTTCATGGAGAAGTGAATCCACAAAGGAGTTGTAAGCTATGGCATCTGGGCGTAAGTGTTCCTGTTTTGAACAAAAGAAGGCAGTGCAAAGTACAAGGATATATTTAATTTAGTTAACACTAGCAGGAGATGTCAGTGTACTTTCAAGAGTAATTAATTGACTTATGACAAATCTTCCCACGCGTTACTCTTTCTTGAAGCGCTTTTCTAACCACCCTGCCCAGCCAGCCATTTCGGCTCACTAGTTCCTGATCGACTGCTCGATCCTGGTCAATCGGTCCGGCGTAGCAGTGCGCCTCCACCGGTTCATTGGTTGATTTATTTCTGGAGTTCAAAACATGAAAAGATGGTGCTACGTTTTTCTGTCCGCTGTTACGTGTTGAACACAGTCTCATAAAGCATATACAACCGTGGCGACTTTCAGGCAAAAGCTATCTACTGTATAAGAAAATAACAATGACTCAGTTGTAATTTCAATAAAATAGCGTGTGATGATTTATCTTTCCTGAATGCAACCTAAAGCACTCTGAGAAAAAAATCTGAGAAATCTGAGAGTTGTGCGCACTGTTTTTTCTCAAGTTCAACAAGACAAGAACAATAAACAAATTATTCAGCCTATTTTCCGCTTGGACATTTCGACAGAAAAAAGACTTGTCACTACTTGTTATGACTCTAATTCCGTGGTGAGTGAATTTTACATCGATCATGCAAATACGACTGTTACTAAACATAGTAGTTCCGTCCAAATTCAAAGGAATAGGGTAGCGTGCATGTACACGGTTCATGGTAATCTCGCTTCTTAGCGTTCACCGTTCAGTCTGAAATATTCGCCACTGGAACACAAAATGACAAGTGCATTTACTCCGGGATCATAATAACAAGAATCCCTTAACTATTTCGAAACAAACAACTACATAGCATTTTCCTACCTCTTTTTGCCCAGTTTTGACTTTTCCATGTTTCCAAACGGTTGACTCTTGCGTGTGTGTGGGCTGTTCGTCGCTTAAATTCCCTAAAACCAATTTTACAAAAAGAAATAGCATGAAAAAAAGTGGCATTCCAGTTTTGTTTCCATCCATTTTTGCTTCTTGAGAAGTGCTTATGGAAATGCTCCCGGCTGAATCAGGAGTAATTAATTTTGCTTATATATTTTCCCGAGTAACACGTTTTAAAAGTACTTATCCATTCAACCTTGAAGGGCCACTTCCGAATACCTGTCATATGCCAGAGGAGAGCATTCACTGCAACCACCGACCTCTTTCTACACGGTCCGAAGAACATCAATCATTTCTGAAACAACTGTGACTTGATTACCTGTTTTATTCATCAATATGCTTAAAAACCTCCCATAGCTTGGCCGAAACAGGCACAGGGGCGAAACCTTTTATGAAACGACCGGGATGAAACAAGAAACAAAGAAAACAGACGATGTTATTTTAAAGCAATAAAGTCGATAAATATGTGACCCGACCTGTTTGCTTAGATTCATATTCATTAACAAAATTGACTCGCTTCTGCGATCGCTTGTATGCTGCTCAATATGCTTAACAAACCTTTTGAAACTCTTATTTAAGTGCTCTCTCTTTCCTCGCATTACCATGTTAGTGAATGTTGTATTCTTGTTTAGTATGAATACCAATACACTATAGAACAGTCATTGTTAAGGGTGGTGATATCCGGCACGTTCAAACATATCATCGTGCGTTCAAATGTATTGATCGAAGCACTTTCAATTGTACTCAATCTCGTGTAGATACAGCAATGGAGTGTTTTTAAGTGCATGGCTGAACTTTTCAGAAGCACCATATTTAGACTCTGGCCACCAGATAGTGTTGGATAGTAATTTATATTCACTATCACTGTTGAATAGTAATTTACATTCACTGGATAGAGATTTGTGCGATGGATACGCTTACCCATGGACTCCTTCAACAACCTGGCTCTGTTCGTTTTGGTTTTCGCATGGACTCTAGATCTTGAGTTCAGCGAATTAAGGTAAAACGAATTTATTTTGATATTCCAAGCATGTTACTCCATAAGTGCTAAAAATGTTTTGTCTCTCATAATTCTGTCAGCATGACGTTTTCTTTCCGATCAACGTGCAGTCGGGAAATCGTATTTTTGTGATTGAACATCAGTTTTGCGGGTAATGCACCTCGACTTGAATTGAGAAAAAATTGTTAACAGGGTGAAGTTGTCCTTAAAAGGAAAATTAACGTTAATGGGTGCACACAAAAAAAGCCTTCTGGCAGAGAGAACAGTTGTCAGGTAAATTTATGGAATGGCTCATATATTAGGGCAAGATTGAAAATTGTGTCTGAAAATAATAGGACTTATCGGTCGTGAAAAATTGAACACCAAAAATTAACCTTTTTATGAAATTAACATAAGTTAATTAGCGCGAAAAATTTTTGAACTTACGTTAATTTAATAGAGCGTTCATTTCCAATGATACTTACAACGCTGAGCTCAACTAAATGCCGGCTTTATGAGATGGAGTTTTGAATTGATAACCGGTGCGATTATTTGGGATATAACGCTGGTATCTCAACTTTTGCCTGAACGCATCCTCAACATGTATGCCTCTGTCAATGAGCACTGAGGCTTCGTGAAACTTACGTCTTGTGTTATCCCATTCGGTATCGAAATTTTTCACTTGACATTGGCATTTACAGTCAGCGCGTCGATTTTCTGTTAAACTTAACGCATCTAAACGTATCCGTTGTGGATTGTCCGACTAAAATATGTTCGATCGTTGATTGCAAACGGAATTTTTCGCAGTTCAGTGAACTGTTTCTGTAACCGGACAAAGTCACCCGTCGATGTCAGTTAAAAGGCCCTAAACCAAACCAAGCAAAGCACAACACACCATTGCATCATTGGACAAAGGCTCCATCCTCCGAAGAGGCCCAAAAGCCCTCTTGGCTCCCAACCGACTCGGCGCCTGCAACCTCTCACAGCGGATCAGTTTCGTCATGAGATTCACAAAGAGGTTATCCGTTCTAAAATGGGCCAAAAAATTAAAAGTTAGGCGCAAAAATAAGACAATTTTAACTGTTAGCCGTAAAAAGTGTTAACCGTGAAAACACTTTAGTCAAGAAAGTGAAAGTCCCAAGATCTTTTGTCGACTTTTTTCAAGTGTCGTGTCTTGCTGTAATAATTGCTATTAATGAGTTATATTTACTCGACAATTCTTATGATAATACCGTCCTTTCTCCATCCCGGAATATTCTTAGACCTCTAATATGTTCATTCTGAAAAAGCTTTTTCAAACCGGAATTAAAATGAATTTTTAACTTTTTACATTAAAACAATGGTATTTATCTTCCAAGAATTAAAACGCTCGATTTACCGAGATATCGATTTATTTTTGGCTAAAACAAATGTATCAAGAATGTTCAATCTTTTAACCGTTAAGTACTCAAAAGAAGTACTAAAACAAAACGTTTTTATTACATGATAAACTTTTATGCAGATAAGCTTACCGTTTCTGGCACTCTACAGTAGGTGAGCGAATTTCCGTCTGGAAGGTTCCAGCAGCAAACGTTTGTCTAGATCACGTTTGGAAACATTTCTTGTAATCTAGACACGGCATTAGACAAAATTTTGAATAACCTCTTGCAATGCGAAGTTGGTGAAGGAGCGAAAATTATTTGCAATCGATGCAATAATAAGTTTAGGCCCAGGGACGCCTGTCTTTCTTAGCCGGCAGGGCCTTGGCGCAAGGAAAAGGTTGCCTCGTTTCAGTAATCAACAAAGTCAAGGAACGTGGGCACAAAACGGCAAGAAATCAAGTCTAGTTGAAATAGCGATTTGTTTATCTTCAAGAGGGATATGACAGCGGGAAGCTAATAAGAACAAGAAGAACAAGAAGAAAAAGGAAGTGCATGCGGGTCGAAAGGGGAAAATCAAGTTAGTGGGGGGGGGATTTAAACCGGGGGATTAGCCAAAGGGAGCAATGGAAAATATCCGGTAAAAATGAAACTGATGTTAGGCGCTCCCAAGCCAGGAAAAAGTCCCTGGAAACTAGGTTGGTTAGGCACAAGAAGAGTGTTTTACACTGGAGAGTATTCATTCTATTTTTTTTTTTTAATAATAAAGATCAAGACACTACGTACTGGGCAACATACCCGGGGGGGGGGGTACTCTCTTATATGGGCTATATAGGTATGTGCGGCCCTACAAGGTATGGTTTTGGTCATAAATTGGGTATCAAATTTTTGGTCAGGTCATAAGTAGGGTAGGGAAAATCGCAGATTTTGGTCATAAATAGGGTAAGGGTTTGGGGAAGCGGGCCGCAAACCCCTACCCAATTTTTATGGGAATAACCCCATCCCGGGGGGGTGGGCAACATTTTAACTACCCTATTGTCTTCCATATTTTAACGTGCACAACATGGGAATCTCACGGAAATCATCTCTGGTGAGCAGTTAAACTTCACAGAGCAAATTGTTCTTTTCTCCAGACGTTTCTTTAAAGTATATTATCTATGTTTTCTCTTCAGACTGACTTCTCAGTCCAACTGATAAGCGAGGAATCAGTCTTAAGTACTGTAATCTGAACCAAATTTAATTTCCGTTTGCGGCCTACATTGTAAAACTGAGAGGCCTTATCTCCACTGTATCCGGCGAATCATTTTTCTAAGCAATATTTGCTAGCGTCAAAATGTATGCTTTATTTGTCAGTTTTTCCCGCGTGTTAGTTCAACATGCTCTCATCAGTTCATATTAGGCATATGTGGAACAGAACACAATCGATACTGGTTTTATTCATGCCCATTTGAAACATGCAACAGCATGCAATACTATCTCCTTTCCTATTTCAGTGATAATAAAATTCACATTTCCGTTAATCTCTAATCATTTTTTTCTAATGAAATGCTTTATCAAGGATCGTTACCCTCCTTTACGCGGCTTATATTGAACAAAGTAAAGCATTCTTCTTTGTTTTTAAATAAAATTCGTTGTTTCTCTAACATTGAATATGCACTTCTCCCCAGTTTTTCTTTCGCCTTTTTTGCGCTATTCATCAACTAACCAGAGGCCTGGAACGGACTACGTGTGTCAAGCAGCCCTTCGGGGAAGCTTAGAACTGATTGTTCTCACTCTAAATAACTAGATCGGCATCAAACACTGGCGTATCACTTCCTTTCTGAGGTCATACTCTGGCATAACTCCGCATAGTTAACACCATCTGAAGTACACTTTAACTTAATTAATTTTATTTCCTTATACGGGATAAACATTTGGAGGCACTTTGGCAGTAACATTCTTGAACAATCCTCGTCTACGCCACAGGCTTACGTCCTTAGGCAGGCTAGCTATCGCTACGCGGACCTCCGATAACCTTGATTGATGAGAGTGAAAATATGTCCAAAAGTTAGAAGATAAGTCCGACAGAGGCCGAATTTGAACGATATGTATATCAGCTCCCAGTAATCCACGACCATATACAGACCACAGGGTAATTTATACAATCAAAATTCTCCTCTAAAGTTATACGCTTTCAGAACTGTCAGGAGTTCCTACCACAACGCCTTGAAATAAATGTAGGTCCGTTATACGTGCATATATAAACTGCTTTCCGGCTCCGACAAGAGTCTTGATTAGCAAGTCGTCACGATAGCTTAACGTCTTCGGGGGAGTTGGGGGACATGCTAAGTTGACAGCTCCCTCTCGTAAAAAAGCTTGAAACTTTATGAACAATCTATCAGTTGTAGATATCCTCTTTCTTTCTTTATCAAGATTCATTTGCGCGGCGGTACGTGTGCGAAGGAGTTTGCATGATGTCTAGCATTGTTAGTTGCTCTGTCGCAAACTTTGCTCCGGAAATGATTGAATATTACTTTTTTTCCTGAAAAATCGAAGACACCAATGCCGGCGTGCTTCTATGTACATTCTGAATGTCTTGGCGCACTTTTAGATTCTATTGATATTCCATTGATTCAGACCCTTCGATGGATCACCAACTATACAATTTTAAATTTCTGTTTGCGCGTAAAATCTAACATTCAAATCAGACCCAACGATGTTTTCAGAAAAGTTATATTGGAACATGCAGGGTACGTGTGTGGAGAAGTCTTGTAGAGCATAGAACAGATTGTTCTCGTACTAACTCTCTAGATCGGCGTCAAACACTGGCGTATCACTTTTTATCTCTTACCTGAGGCCAACTCTTGATCTTCAGAGTGGCTTCTCTGGCATAACTCTATAATTAACAGCATCTGATAAATGAAAAGCATCTAAAGGACATCTTAACCTAATTTCAATTTCCTTATAGGATAAATATTTGGAGGCGCTTTGTCTGGCAGTCACATTCTCGAACAATTCTCGTGTACTATCAGTCATAAGTCACGCATCTATGTAGACCTTTAATTCTATAAACCTGTAACTCTGTTTGAATAAGATAACTTCACACTTCAGTAACCGTAAACCTAAACGATAGTGAAAATATTTCCAAAAGTTTGAAGACGAGTCCGACAAAGACTCAGTCTGTGAACTTTTAATTTATAACAGTTCCGGTAAGCAGGGACCATATAGAGATTAGGGTTTTTTTCGTGCTATCAGATTATGTCCTTCAGTGATAATTCGCATTCCGTTGAAATAAAATCCACCTCTACTGTTATACGCTCTGAGTAACTACCGCAGTTTCTTGAAATAAATTTAGGTCCGTTATACGTGCATACATGAAGTGCTTTCCAGCTTCTACAATAGTTTGATACATAATGTTCGTGATAGTTGTATAATGCTCCCTTAACCTCTTTGGGAAGAGTTGCAGGGTATGCTTAATTGACAGTGTCCTCTATTAAAAAGACTCGAAACTATCAATGCTAGTTATCTTCGATCTTTCTTTCTCGAGGTTCCTTGTTTGCGCGGTGAGGGTGATGAAGTCTGATGATGTCAAGCGTTGTTTGTTGCTTTCATCGTCTTCGCCCGCGAAATGATTGAATGTTACTTTCTCTTGAAAGAAAGAAGACAAGAGTGCCGACGTGATTCGTTACATATCAATGTTTGGATGCACTTATAGATTCTAATCCTGACATGTACCTTCTCAATCGATGAGCACTTAACTTCAAGTTATAACATGCGTCCTTGCGCACTCCACAGCGTCGCAAACCTGGGGCACCCAACGACCGAATCTTTCCAACGACGTCAGAAGTGTCTAAAATGGATTTCTCTATGTTCTAGAACCCTTTTTAGTTAATTTGGAGATGCCCCAAAATATTTATCTGTTCGGATATTTAAGGGGAACTTAAGTCGTTTCGAAAATTCTAGGGTTCTTTTTTTTAGTCATCAGAAAGTTTTAGCTATCCTGTTGGGTCTTGTCGAAAGTTCGAGGACACTGAGAAAACATATTTTCACTAGAAAATATTAGGGGAAAGTTTCGTTATACGTGTGCCTATAGAAATTTCGCTTATTAAAAATGCTTATCCGAATATTATGGGCGTAAAACTGAATAATTTGATCGTTTTAGATGCTCAAACCAAAAAAATAACTGCTCCGATAATATGATAAGTAGGCTAATGCCTAGCTCAATCGCCTCAATCGTCCTTAACTTTCATTAGGTTCATGTACATTCCTGATTACCTCTAACGCTCACCGGCGAAACTTTTAGCAGCTTTTGGAATAATTACGCCAGACGAAAATTTAAGAGAACAAAGAAAACCGTCCGAAAATTATAGGACGTGATAAAAGTGAGCACGTCAATTCCGAAAATTCTAGGGAAACTTTATGGTTTTCCGAAAAAAATTGAAAAGTCTAGAGCGTCGCTGAGAAAAGTATTTCGAAATTTTTAGGCCACCTTCCATCCGAACAGATATTTTACCGAAATATTTCGTTGGGTGCCCCTGCTATCATTCCAGTCAGAAACAGCGATGTCTCGAAAACCGTTTTTTCTTTTCAGTTTGAGGACATTCTAAATTTCCTGATGCTGCAAAAAGACACCTAGATTATGCTCTAGTGGGATAAGTTCACGCCGAGTAACGTTACTGTTTTCCGTGTTCTACTACCTCAAGCTTTTGAGTATCTTTGAAGCTAGAGTCCCTCTAGAGTGGTCACAATTCTTCAACTAAACCGTAGCTAAGACGTTTTATGGAATAAAAGTAAACTTAAAGAATGAAAAAATGTTTTAATTTGCGGTTTATCACGTGCTTACAATTAGCTCTCACCAAAATGCGCTCAATATCACGCCGATTACAAGCGCTTCAGTTCGTGGAGGTCTGCTCAAACCTTAAATTAACAGAGTGAGCGCTTAACTGACTCGTTACGCTACCTTTATTAGCCTTATGCTTAGCCAGCTGACAGATTTAGTATTGCCGGGACTTTAGACAGGGTCACGAAGGTGTTTATGTATTCCATTTATCGATGTTTATTCAAGTTCCACCTTATCATTAAGTTACTTTGCAGACTATTTTTGCAATTTTTGATCAGTTTCCACCGAAACAATAATACCAAGAGCATTGTAGTCGGCTGGGACAGTAGGGAACCAGACAAATTAAGCTGGATTACAGTTTTTCTCCTAGCTAGCCGCAAGGCGACTATTTTTATCGTCAGTTTAATAACCCTTCAAATACAAATGGGCGAAAATTTCTTGTTGCTAGAAGCCCGAAGAAATTAGTATTTCGAAGCTGTGTTCACCTGATGCTTTCAGCCGTATTCCCCGATCATGGAGTTAGATGGAGAGTAGACCGGTTTGCCAGTGATTACTTAGTGTTCCTTGCCTTAGTCTGTTAGTTTAGATCATAAATCTTGCCTCGAATTAAATTTATTACCGCAGCCAAGCTCCCGGGGTCGTTTTAAAGAACAAAATAAGAAGCCGCACTGAAAGCCGACTATCGTCATCGAGTTCCGTATAATATCGGTAATAACATTAATTACCTTTAAGTACAATTCAGAGCACTAATGACAGGCATTCGTTGTGGCTCCCACTGCGAATTGTCCTCAAAAACTAATCAAGAAATGATACTCTCGACAAACGAGGCAACGTAAAAAGCAATGATCGTCGACTTGAAACATGGATTCAATATGTTTCCATGCAAAGATAGCCTTTTTTGTTATTAAACAATGCAACCTTCGTCTTGAGTATTATCATAAAACACAGATGCTGTCGGTTTTGTTAATCAAAAGATAACGACTAGAAATCCTGATAAGCGAAAAGGTGTGATCGTTTTCTAACTGAATTCCCATTACCTTTAAAAACCAAATCAGTCCAAATGACCATTTATGATTATCGGCATATTCTGATCATCTCGACAAATTTCAAAAAAAGAAAATTAGTAGTACGAAATATAAGGGCTGGTCCTTGATGATAAGAGAACACAACATGACTGCAGCCAGAAATCAGACTGTCTGATTAGCATCAGACAGTCTCACTGCAACAAAAAGTAGCGATACCGTTCACGGACAAATTTTTGTAAGTATCTTTCAAACTAAGTTAGGCCAATAGCTTTTCAATATCCGTTTATGGGATCTTAATAACAAAGAAAAAGTCTAGATCGTAAGCCCTCCACAAGTGTCCGCGGCCGCAAACTAGAATACAGAGTTTTTTTTATGGGAGTTTAAACAGGGTTTTCTGAAGGTTGTCTTTATATTAGTAGAGCTGTCTGCTAACGAGAGCGGTTCGTCAAGACAGCTTCCACTCTATCTGAGAAGATAAAGCTGAATTGCCAAGACTACAGCATAACGAGTTGGTCTCTAGTGGCAGCTATCTTTTGGCCCGAGAATGCGTGTTGGGGCACGTTTTGTAATCCCAAAGTCAATATTGTATTCCTACGTTTGTTTTGGCTTTGGGCAACATGTTCTTAACTTACAAGAAGAAACGTTTTGGAAACTAACTCTAACACTGACCCACTGCGAAAATGCGGAGAAAATGGGGGGGGGGGGGGGGAGTTTTTTTTATGGGAGTTTAAACAGGGTTTTCTGAAGGTTG
>Ga0126337_10001510_pt1 | contig 14151 bp, 8 predicted proteins | sample DipCmetagenome_FD_92527 | JGI IMG/M metagenome (GOLD analysis project Ga0126337, IMG submission 92527) | Coral microbial communities from La Bocana,Puerto Morelos, Mexico - Diploria C A metagenome | ecosystem: Host-associated > Invertebrates > Cnidaria > Coral | place: La Bocana,Puerto Morelos... | reverse complement strand
CACAAGATCTCTCACCAAAGATTCTTATTTTAATAAAGAAAAAGTACTTTTGATTATCTTGGGTTCTTGGATTTGCTCACTCGCCTTCAGCGTGGCACCATTGGTGGGATGGTCGAGATACGGCCTTGAGGGTGCCAATGTTACGTGCTCTGTTAAATGGGAATCATCTCTTCCAAGCGATCGGGCTTTCTTTGGAGTTATAATATTTACTTTCTACTTTTTACTACTGACCATGATTAGCTTTTGCTATTACAAGATCCATCAAGTTGCCAAACAAGTTGTTGCCAACACTTCCTACAGGAGTGGTTTAGCCATGGCATCGAGACAGGTTCTCCTTAAGAAGCACCACAAATCTGCTTTCTATTTTTGAGCTCTAATAGCGGCTTTCCTACTCCCGTGGACACCTTATGCTACAGTGTCCTTCCTGTTAATTTTTTACGACGAAAGATAAACCCAGTAGCTACCACTGCATGTAGTGTGTGCGCCAAGATTTCGTTTATTCTTAATCCAATGCTGTATGCGATTTTTCATCGCAAGTTTCGACGACGCTTGATTTTTTCCATACCTATAACAAGACCAAACAGGGTTGTTCGACCAGCTGTTTTTTTCACGAACACTAGCTCTTTGAAAAGGGCACATCAGTGTATTCAACTAAAGCTTGAACGGTTTTTTCGAGACCCTTTACTTCAGAGACCACACGTGTGCGATAGTTTTTTATTGAACATAACATAAAAGCTATTATAAGAGAGCTAGCAAGGACCGCTTTCAAACTGAGTGTGATTGATTATACACCCATAATATAGTAATGAGTCGAAATCTGAATCCTAGGTGGATTTTGCAACTATGTGAATTTTCAGTCGAGCAAAAGAGGTGAAACTGATAGCATGTCTTGATAAAATCTGAGCATTGCTCGATATTAAATCAAATAATACAATGTGTACTACTTTGTCTTTGTCGTTATTTTGTGAATGTTATGAGCGGTGGCTTTGAAACTTCCCCAGCATAAAGCCACTGAAGATATTTGCATGCTTTTATGGTTGATTGGTAAATGCCACATGTGTTAGACTTCATGGCCCCTTGTATGCAAGCAGGTTCCAAAGCTACTTGCTCTACTCCAGCTCTGTTTTCAGAGATTAATGAAAGCTGTTCTAATAAGCTTATTAATGCGTCCTAAGTTATACCCTTTAACTGTTACTTGCTTCTTAGCAAGTAGGCTTTAACTGAAATAGTACTGACAGCCGAACGAAAGAGAAACTTCTCGACCCAGCGACTGTTAGTGAAAATTTCCAAAAGAAAATATCGCAGAATAAACAGACCTCTTCACAGTGCTATCAGCAAGCAAGCGGTTGCAAATGTACTTCGCTCAATTCCCTTGCAGACATATTGACCCAGAAATTATCGTACTACCTGCGCAGTTAATGCCGGCCATTTATATTCTCAAATTTGGTTGTGTAGAAAGTAAATGCCTTTAGAAGTAGGTTCCCACCAAGATTTAAGCGTCACGTGTAGACAGCTCTATCCCCGCACTGAGGCACGTGGGGACTAAAGAGAACGTGCAAGGCGTAGGGCTGGCGAAGGCGTGGTTTTAATATAAAAGATCAATGTTAATTAAGAAACTCATCATTTAATATATACCCGAAATATTTTTACTGTGAGATTGAGGAGACAGAAACGAAAAAAATCTGCGGGGTAAATGAAACAGTTCCATGCAGCACTCCCTGTTGTTGCCTACAATAAGAATAAGAATCATAATAAGAGAATGCATTCGACTCGGCCACTAAAAGTTTATTCTAGTTAAGGTTTTAGAATAGCTATGGTTTTAAAGTGTTTGCCAACGGTCGTCGTCGTTTAAATCTGTTGTCTTTCCACCTACAGGGTATAAAGAGTTTTCGTTGTATCGATGCTCTCTTCCATACATTTCACTATTACTGGAGCCAGGAAAATCGTTCGTTATACCGAAGACTTCGTTATATATAGACTCGTTAAATCGAGGTTCCACTGTATTGCACAAGGGTGAGCTAACATGCATTAAGTACACCATAATATTACCTAAGGTTCAACCGAAAGTTACGTAACTTGTCATGGAAAACTTAACGGAGTTGCATAAGTGTTTCCATAAGTGGTTTTGATTTCGTTGTCTTAAGATTTGAAAGTTTGTGGTTAACGGAAACGATTTCAGGACTAACGAAAAGACGCCTCCTTCATCTAACCACAGCTTTTTTAATAAGCGCTCGCCCTTTCAATGTGTTTTGGTGTTTATCGCCCCCTTCTAATAAACGCCCCTATAACAAGAAGCGCTGTTATTATGTAAGCGCCTTATTCCGATAAGCCGAGTACATTTAGATCATCCGTGGTTCCCGATACTGTCTCTGAACTGCTCTTATAGTTCCTGCTTTCTTTTAGTTTCTTGTTTCATTTTCCTGTGCAGCAAGGCAAATCCACAGATTTTCCTCACCGGCATTTGCGCGTCTAACGGTTAAATTGTTTTCCTTGACGTTAACAGCAAACTTACAAATTAGCATTTTATTATTGTTTATAAAAAAGTTAAAAATTTATTTTGATTACAGTGAAAAAGTATTTAAGATCTCAGGACCACTCGGGGAAATAAAAGAGGTAAGGGTATAAGAAATAAAGCCTAATATAGCTTACTAAGCTATAGTAAGACAAGACACAGTAACGTCTTGACAAGAGATCTTAAGACTAGCTCACTTTTCTGACTAAAATGTTTTTAGAGTTACCAAGTTTTCACAACTACCGATACGGCTAAATTTTGGACGGTTTCATAGCTAACAGGTAACCCTATTAAGAACATCGTTTACTAGGTATGACATCCTATATGAGCTCTAGAGCTCATATTTTAGAGGTTATACTTTTCTGCAAGTATTTAATTGGTTTATCAATTGTTTAAAATGTGCTAGACCAGCACTGACGCAAAATTCCCTTTGAACCCCATTTTCCAATACATAATCGTATAGGCACTTTGCATTAAACATGCTCAAATATCTCTTCTTGTAATAAGTAAACAACTTCCCCCTTTGGCAAACTTCAACTCTAAAATGAATTTTAAACAAATCACAAAACAGCCTTTTATATAATTTGTATTTAAAAGTACCCAAGCATGAAGGTTTCTCAGTCTATACCTTAGTGAGAGAAAGCCCTAATTTGCTTATTCAGCCGCAGTAAAGAACGCCTTATCTTATCAGTAAAGAACATTTGACGTTTGTTTGACAGTTGTGTAGAAAAAATGGAACTAAAGCTCGCCGTTTCAAAAGAAATTACAATCCATGAAAATGTCCTTTCTGGTGCCTAGTGCATTAGTTCAAATGAGTCACGCGATGTGAGTTACCCTGGACAATGAAAAGTTCCGTACTTCGGGCTTTCCTCGCATGATTATTCCCAGTTTTTAGAAATCAAATTTTGAATTCGCACCTGCCCAAAATTAAATTAAATTAAATGAGTGTAACCTTTAATCTTAAAAACTAGAAAGGCTATTTTTGTACGGTTTTGTTTTGTTTCTTACGAGGGTCTCACCCCAGCCCAAAAAATGCTGCAATTTTAGCCCCATTTAATGCGGACTCCAGGGTTAAGCCTTAGTAGAAATCAATCCTACCTGTTCTCAGTCGAACTCGAATGTCCTCCACTCTGCTTAGAATATAAAGTATTCAGGGACAAAATTCCATGCTTTTTCTTTCTTGTGATCAAAGGGAAGCTTTTTTTTATTACATTTGTAATGGCTATCGCAAATTAAAAGTGGAGGAAACGGTCTGATAAATTACCAAGATAGTGTTTTCCATTTCTAAGCCTAGTCTAAACTTCGCACTTAAAAACGGAAACCGTCAAAATGGTCACCTCCTGCGTGGAGATCATCACAAGGCATTCCTTGGGTCTTGCCCACTGTCCTTCCACGTAACGGCCACTAACAAATACCCGTGTTTGCTGTTTTTAATTTTATTTGTTATTTTTTTTATAAGGAATGTGATAGCAATTTCAGTACACTGAAAGCGGAGGAATTAGTTTGATTAATTACGAGGCAGCTGCTAAAATGTCAGAACCCAGCCTAATCTTTGCTGTTAGTACCGGAACCTGCCTTCAAAACTGCAAACAAAAAGAGCAGGCGAAAGACACTGAATGCTATTTAAATTTCTTCAACTCAACTGAAGGATAAAACAGCGATCCAAACTTCAACAAGAACTGTGCAAGAATTCAAAACGCATTTGAAATTCAAGATTGAGATTCTTATTTCAAAAAGAAAAAAGTCGTTTTGATTATCTTTACTCACTCTCGTTCAGCGTGGCACCATGGGATGGTCGAGATACGGCCTGGAAGGAATCTGAATGTTACATGCTCAGTGAGATGGGATTCATCTCTTCCAAGCGATCAGGCGTACTTCGGAGTTGTAATTTTCACTTGCTATTTTTTGCCCCTGGCCGTGCTCAGCTTTTGCTATTACAAGATCCATCAAGTTTTCAAACAGATTATTGTCAACACGTCCCACAAAGGCGGTTTAGCCATGACTTCGAAGCAGGCCCTTCTCAGGAAGCACCAAAAATCTGTTGTTTATTTTTTAGGTATTATAGCCGGTTTTCTAATCCCTCAGTTACCTTGTGCTGCAGTGTCCTTCCTTTTAATTTTAGGAAGTAAGGTTAGCCCGGTAGCTACCAGTGCATGCAGTGTGCCTGTTTTCCTGTGTGTGCTTTTAAATGCGTCTTTTTCCACCTGACAGCAGTTTAAATTACCGCAGACAACCATAGCTTGCTTCTTCGAGATATTCAAGTTTTCAATGCGTGTTTGCTTAACACGGCATAAGTTAGCATGAACTGCTACTCTGAAAAATCTTCTTGACGCGTGCCTTGTACAGGTTAACTTAACAATAGGGGCACAAGTTTGGTTGAATAAGCCCCCAGGTAAATATGATGATATTTGTAAAGAACTTTCGAGACGTACGGAAAATCACGAAACTGTGGATAGACTGTACACTGTGAACTGTACAACAAAAGAAACTATAGGGCAAAATATAAAAAGCTTTGCTCAATTACAGGCTTCATTCAGCTGCTCGTTGGCAAGGTTTCTCGGAATATTCTCGTGCGTAATTTGATTCTGGGGAAATTCTCAAATACATATTTCTAATAGAGCGTGTTTCCCTTTTGTGTGTTACCTCGAAGAACGATCGACTTATTATCGAGTGGGAAGCTAGAAAAGAAAATAATTCCTCAGTTTCCGTACAGTAGCGAAACAAGATCCATTGTAACGATTCGGCCTGTTAGAAGCCATGCATTTTGATTGCATCTCAGAAATTTTGAAATTAAAGAGCGGATTATCAATTATTTGGTCCAGTTATACGTTAAGGGGCACTGTCTAAATTAGGATCAAGAAAGCTTATTCAATAAATATTAGAAACGACTAAACCATAGGAGCTTGTGCGGAGCCAATACGGTATTACAGTGGTAAACGATAATTCCAATGGAGAATGCTATATAACCTATGTATAGTGGTCTGCCGGTGGTCTGTTAATTGTATTGCACGCATAACTAAGGCCTCGTCTACACTAAGCTGGAGGAATTTGAAAACGGTGGTTTGACTCTCACTCAAAACGCATCAAATGGTCGCGCCGGACGAAGTTAAAAACGCAGCTATTACCGGTTATTTTGGTTTGTGTTTGAGAAAAAACTCGGTCAAGAAAATTTCATGATTATCGTGAAGCCATCGTTTTGGAAAAGCTCCGTTTTGAAAATGCTTTCCGTCGACACGAAAATGATGGCCGCCGGCAGTCTTCGAGTATCTTTCACTGGTGTTAACCGCTGTTTTACTTGAACTGTCCATCAGAATCGGGTACTTTGCACTACGAGTGGTACTTTCATACGACAGGAGCCCATGGGCTCCTGCATACGATTACTCATACACTGTAAGGGTGAGAATATCACAGTTAATGATTATTTGGCCTGGCCTCAGCCAATTTCTATGAAGAAATCACTGAAACGCAGAAGAATTTCCAATTACGGTAAAACGTGATATAAAAAAACCTGTCGGAAAATTTCATGTACCAAGGTATATCCCATTAACCATGTATTGCTATTTTGTTAATTTTGTAAATACCAATTGAACAAGTGATTGAGCGACTTTGGAAACCTTCTTAAAATTTAAACACGTGATTCGCTTGTCATGATCTGTCCGTTATGGTTCCACTGGCCAGTTTGCGTGTACGTACGTGGTTAACGAAGGCGACAAAGGAGCCAAATGGCCGATCAGGCTGGAGCTTATCTCGGTTTCTGTAGCATGAAGCGAGTAGTAGTAGTTTTATTCCCCTGTGGACAAGATGTTAGTCCAAATGTTTAATTTGCAGGTACCCATTTATACATCTGGGTAGACAGAGGCACTGTGAGATGCCAGGGCTCGAACCCGGACCGCTCGGGCCAGACGGAAACGTATCCAAGAGGCCACTGCACCTCCCACAATGAGATTGTGGGTAGTCGGATAGTCAGCTGCCGGCTAGTAGATTTGCAGGGTCATGTTGTTACCGAGAGGTCTGGATAGGAGGAAGATAACAATCATTTCAGATAAATGACGACAATTTTAATATTCACATATTTTTTTCCCGCTATTCCTGCTACTCATTAGCATTTGCCAATATTTATATTCTATGCTCTATGCGCATATTGCAACACACCGATGTAGGCAGACGTTTCTACCGAAACATGTCTCTGAATTTTAAAATTGTCATTAGTTATTTGAAATTAATGGTCATGTTATTATGCCCAACGCGGATGAATCCTAAGTCCGGCGAATGATATTCAATCTAAAGAACTCAAGACCACTGATTAACCTAGCATCTTTTATTGAATAGTTAGCATGTATAAAACGCAAGCTTACAATACAAGTATAGCTTGACAACAACTGTTAGAAAATGTTTAACTTTAGGGAAGCTCATTTTAACATTTCCGATTTCTCCGTGCCGGTTGTTACTCCAATTCAATTCAATCTCTGAGTCCACAACCTAATTCTCCTCACTGATGTTTATGCTTTTGCCATAATTGCAGTTGGGAGAATTGATCTCTTACGCGTTCGACTAAGATGGAAGTGAAATAAACGTCTTAGATTGGGGGGGGGGGGGGGGGGGGGGGGGGGGGGGGAGAGTGGCTGAAAAATAATGCCTTATTGTATCGTACACAAGCCCTTTTGACCCTTAAGGAAGAGAAAATGTGCTTCTACTAGAAAACCAGCAAAGGCAATTTTCCATTCAAATTAAAAGTAACATTTTGAACAAGTTTTCCACTTCTGAGTGTGGGCCTTACATGTCATACCCCAGCATACATAGACTACAGGAAGGCAAGATTGCAGCCACCTGGAGATAGTCAGGCAAGCATTTGGCTCGCTGCTTTGTGGGTGTACCTTAAGATGACATTCTGGTTTCCTGCAAATAAACTTTTTAGCTAAGAGTTTGCCAGCTGCTGTAGTAAAAGCAGATACATGTAGTCTCAATTGATGTTTATTTTTATTTTTTATATTACTCAGTGCTCTAGATTAGCCATACAGTTGGCAAAATGTGTTGTATCAGAAAATATTCATACCCTACACAGGGGCACTTTTTAAACCAGTTGAACTTTATCCTCTCTTTTAACATTTTCAACTTTTTAAACCACCCAGAATTTCCAGTGATCTTCCATAGGTATTAATATTTTCTGAAACCACACAAATTGAATACACTACTGTCTAAATCAATACCCTCTCTCACACTGGAATTTCACAAGCTACAGTTGTGTCAAAAATGTGTATATTAAACTCTGTGATCAAACATGGCACATGCAGGTGATTCAATTACATACTAAGGGCCTCCACAGACCTGACATTGGGTTGTTTGTTATCTGAAGCGTTATTTACATTTGCATGGTATAAGTTGGTAAAATGGTACAACATGCCAAAGAAATAAAAAATAAAATGAAATGCCAAATTCTAATTCATGTAAAATAAAAAGTGTAAATTTACTTTAAAATGCTGTCAAATTGGATTTAAAGGAGTTAAGTGAACTAGAGGTGACTATCTCCTCTGGTAGGCAGTTCTAGTCATCAACAGTTCTTGAAAAGTACAGGAAGGTACCGGGTATTTGTTATCGACAACATTTTATTACTATTTGTGTCTGATGTGAGCATCTCGCAGACTGGGGTTTTAGTTTTTGTTGTCTACGTTAGGTCAGTAAGACCTTGGAAACTAATGTTCAGTACGCATGCTCAAAACACAATACACATGAAAAAACCATGGACACTACAGTTGTCATAGTTGTCAACAACTACATGTAAACAAATGATTCCCACACAAATAAAAAATGGTCAAAGCGTAGCTCTCAACAACTAAAGCTGAGTTTCCTTTTTTGAAAAGGGAAACTGCTTAGTTGTGGATAACTAAAAATTAAGCGTTTAGTTTTCGACAACTCATCTCACATACTACATTATTTACTTGTCAATAATTTAGTTCTTGATAACAAATAGTAGTTCACAACTTTGTGTCTACTGTAGTCTGTGGAGGCCCTAACAAAGCTTAAAAGCACTATTTCAATTCTTACCTGACAGATTACAATCCAATTTTTCTTTTTTTTCTCTTTGGTAGAAATAATTTTAAAGAAAATAGTCTTAAAAGTTAAAATAAGGAGTAGATTTGCTTTAAATTCTTTTCAGCTAATTGTAAGAAATGGTATATTTCATGGAATATAGAATTAGGCAGCCTAGCAACTGTTTCCATTTGAGAGTGTAAAAGGTACATAAAGGCTCGAAGCCTGCCTTGCGCCATTTTTTCTTTTTACTGAATCTCCAGTCTGATGTTTCCACGAACCTCGGTCATAAGAAAGGAAATGACTGCTAGGCATCCTAGAGTTTAATAATCTGGCAATTTAAAGGGAGTAAATGTTTAAACATGAAGGGCTGTGTGAAATTCTTGAATATGCATCATTTAATGATGTTGTAACAAAGTAATTCATCTTTAGCCCAACCCTTGGCCTTCTATGAGTGCTAGCTACTGCAGAAAGAAAATCCTGAAATCACTCAAATCTGGAAAAACTGTGAAGAGTTCATTTGATTGACCAGTCAAGAAATCTAGGCCTGTTTCAGCCACAAATTCTTACACTGAACGATTCTTGGAGTGAAAGGATTTTCAAATACCCAGTAAAATGTTAAGTATCAGTCAATGATCAACATTTTGATGGAAAGATGTAAAAAGTATAATTTTAGGGAAAATAGTGTTGACCTATGCACAACATCTTCAGTACTCTGCTAATGTTCCAACAAGTTTGTGAGTAAAAGCAAGCTTCCTAGATGTAAAAAGATTGACGAAAACTGGATTGTATCATTTTGTAAGCTGTACAAATAGAACTAATTCAAATCTTAAAATAAAAATGATGGATATACTAGCAAAAAATAGCAATTATATATTTATATTCTATACACTGCAGTGATTCTGCAGGTGTTATGTACAATCAATTGAAAAATATTAATACAAAATTTGTGCGTAAAAATTGGATTCCTATTAACATTAACCTTGCCTAAATATTTTTGCTGCTACAGTAGAAAATTTTTAAAATTATCATGTTCTCTAGTTTTTCTCTCTGAAATGGGGCAATATCACAATGATTTTCTTAATTTTAACGTGTGTCTCCATTTGGCTTTGTCCATACACGACACCTAAAATACCAAAGTGAAAATATTGAAGAGAAATTTTGAACGGAGGGAAAACTAAAGCATGATAACAGAATTTAACAGCATCAATTAATCTACTGGACGTTCTCAATTTGAGATCGAAGCTAAGCCAAATGGATGCATAAATCACATAATATCCCTTTAGACCTTTGTTGCTCTTAGAGTGATTTTAAGCAAAAGACGATTATTGCTATTTTAAGAACCCTCAATGCAAAAATTTTCTTTTGGATTTTGACTTTTCGAAGCCATACTCATGATTAAGTGACCCTGTGATATATTACAATGGAAATAAAGTGAATTCTTTACAGTTTGCCAAAAGACCATGACAACTAATATTTTATGTCATCATTTTTTTTTGTAACCATGGTATAGAAAAAAATGAGGGGTGCATGGAAAAAGACCCTAGTAAATGACATTTAATAGACCAGTGACAAGATTTTCGTAGCAAATTGCTTTTTGAGGAGATAAATGGTCAACTACACCTTTTGCTGTTCATTTACAGAAAACATCCATTCCTTTGTGTCCAGATTTGTTTCATTATGGCCAATATGCTCTCTTTAAGACCAACCCAACCTTCACTTATGCATAAGGAACCTTCAAGAATAAAATTTGCATATAATATATTAACATTCAAAATCATCAAAGGACAAACAACACCTTCCTTTGAAATTCATTGGCTGTAAATCTATTTTCATTTTTGTCAAAATATGATTTGTTGTCATGAAACAACAATCATTTGCACTTTTGGACAATCCTTTTTTAACAACAGACTATTAATAACACAATCTGCATGAGAACTCACAATCAATTGCATTGCAATTTCAAGAGTCACCTAGGGTTTTTTTCCACATACCCCTTCAAATTGAGCACTGTGACTTGAAGTGTATGACATGCTGTTGTTGACATATAATACTCAGTCTAAGAGACTACAAGAAGATAAAATAGTGTTAAAAGTTGCCATTTAAAACTGGAGATTTGCCACTGCTATTTTTAGGCAAAGATGTATTAGCTCGACTACTAATGCCACTAAATTGTGTTAAACTTCCATTACTAGCTGAAGTACCTCTTCCAGGTTCAGAGGTTGAAGAACTGTCAAACACAAACTGAAGAAACTGTTGAGGGTATGGCTCATGCCTTGGTTCAACCATTTCAAGGTCAGAAGCACTCAGGTCGACAAGAGTAGGAAGTGGGCTGCTTTCAGCTACTGCACCATTGCGGAGAAATGATTCTGCACTGGCAACTTTATTGCTTGACTGCAATGAAGAAATGCTGCCATCTAGAGGTTCCATTTCACTTCGATGAGACATCACTGGGCTTGGAGATACAGCAGGAGGAGGAATTGTGGGAAATACCGGTTCACCAAGAAGCTGGCGCTTAGATACAGCCGCTCCTGATGTGGTGCTATCCTTGACGGGAGAGGAAGCCACGGATAAGGATGCTTGTGAGTGCATCCTTCCATCCATGTCAAGGCTGAGGCTTACACCAGAATCAACATGACCCCGCATTTGGTTCTGCATAGTCTGAACTTGATCAACCAGTTGTGTTATTGTTGTTATTAAGTCTTTATTTTGCTTCAGTACTTGATCTAACTGATTCTGGAAACAAAATCAATCCCAAGCTAATAATTATTACTACTAATAGTTGGATCCCATTAATTCAAACTGAAAACCATTTCCAAGAGAATTACCCTACAGCCATTCACTATCAGCTATTTTGAACTCTGCTATTTCGAACTGTTTTTCATTTCCATTGAGAATTCGAAAAAGTGCAGTTCAACTATACCACATTGACCAAAAAATGTCAAAAATACCAACGTGTCTGTAATGTGTACCAGCACTACAATAACTTTACTGTGATAATCTCCCAAGTTGTGGAAGAAACTCTCTATTTCAACAATTTCACAACATTTAATGGCAGAGAAATTCTAGATTGAGTAAGGACACTGATTTTAAAAGAACAATCAACAGCAAATGTTTTATTGCACCTGTAAAAGCTTCCTTGCAGCAGCCTCACTATCAAGCTGCTGTGCTAAAAGCTTAAGCTGTGCCTGGATTGCCTGCGTCTCTTGTCTTTGATGGTCTAGCTGTTGTTGATAAATTTGACGTAACTGTTGAATTGTTAAGGGTGCAATACCAGGATCAGCTTCAGGCTGGCCATCCTTACTGGTCCATATACCTGTCACATCTGATGAGAAATTCATCTAGGAACAAATTAAATCACAGTTAATTATTAACAATATCAAATACGGTATACAATAATTTACAAAGAAGGGGTGCACACTAGTAAAATCTGAGACCCCCAAGATGTCAAGACCCTCATTTAAAATCCAAGCCCAAGACGCCACGATTTAAAAATCTGAGTGCAAGAGACCACGATCAATACAACCAAGCCCAAGACGTAGAAATTCATGTAGCCAGAAATAAGTAACAACTGGTTGGTTTCATATTAAAATCATTAAGACAAGATGTCACAGGTACAATGTAACAAGCAACACTTATTAGCCAGCTTAGTTACATTATGTACACATAGTCCCTTTGTTGTATGGAAGGTCTTGCACTCTAATTAATAATTTTGTTATCAATTGTTATAGGAAATTTTTTTTTCTTTTACGGGATGCCAAGATTTCAAGACTGGCCTAAAATTTGCTGACATCCATTAATTTTCAAGGACCATTCTACAACCCCCATACTTATTACAGTGTGAATAAAACATTTTTTCAGTCCAATCAAACACAGTAAAAAACTTTTGGTCAGGAGCAATCAGAAAATCCAACACTTACTGTTTGATTTTAAAACTTCTATTACAAACTCAACCCACAAACTATTTTCCATCATTTACCTGCCCACCAGCAGAATCTGTCACTTCTGTCTCAGTGGGTGCATCCGTTTTTGCTCCATTGACTTCTAGACATTGTAATAAAAAATTCAATGGTCTGCACATGTACAAAGACTGTTATTTTATTCATATTAGCAGTAAAAGTGAAGTGATCCGATTAATTTGTACATCATTTATTTGATACCGGTGCATGTAATACACTCCATTGGAATGGGCTGGAAACATTTGTCTGACTAGGTTTATTCGATGAAGAGTCTACCTACATGTACTTATCTGGTTGTGTACTAAAGAAGTTCAGATTTAACCTGTGACCACATACCAAAGCCTAAATATGTTGTTTCCCTCAGAGGCACTTATCGAAAGAAATGTTTGAAGATCACTTTTGAATCAAAAAAAAATTCTGTGTTCTGCATTTTTTGAGACCAAGTCTCTTGATTTTACTGGCCTATAACATTTCTCACCTTGCTTTTATTTGCATGTAACAAATAAAATAATTCCAACCCAACATAAAAAATATATTTTTTGGGCTTCAACATTTGTTTGTCATATGAATGTTCTTACTTACCTTGAGTGTTTTGTTCAGTTTTCATGTTGTTCTCTTCCTCCGTTTGGCTTAAAGTTCTCTTATGACACACCTCAAAAGCTTGACCCACCGTCCTTACAATATGTATGGCATCTGACTAAATAAGACATAATCAATACATAATAGTTTTGAAGGTTCAATGGCTTTCAAGTTATAAATGCTTCACACTCTTAAAATCACATATTAACAGGGCTTAAAAGATCTGAAGAACAGAAGGCAGATTTTTTCGTGAAATCCTGGCTGAAGTAACAAAAAGATAAAACAATAGTCTGACCCCCTATAGCCTGTAAATGACCTAAAAAAAAGCCAATTAGCATGCACCACTGCAAACTTCATGGCTGTATGTCAATAAGCTTTGCACTGGCTGGCCACCTTCTCAGGAACCATAATTTTCCTGTTTTATTTACCGTGATATTTGGGTTATTGACCACGTGTGAGGTCATGATGGCTGGATATTGGCCAAGTTCCAGCCATCTTGACTGAACAAGCTTGGTCAACAAAGGGTTTATCACCAGTATATGGCTTTCAGGGAAATTGTTCCTTACATTAAGCGACTAGGAACATTGCTACTCCACCCTGGATGGGATGCTAGTCCATCACAGGGTTAACCCCAGCATTAAATTTGTCAGTACCCATTTATACACCTGGGTGGAGAGAGTCAAATGTCTTGCCCAAGAACACAACACAATGTCCTTAACCAGGGCTCAAACCCAGACCGCTCGATCTGGAGTTGACCTCGCTAACCGTGAGGCCACTGCGCCTCCCACAGTTCAATATGTACAATAAGAGAATACATCTCTGAAAATTATAGTTCCCCACTCTATGAACCGTTTTATTTGATAATATACTAGGTGAAAAAAATTCACTGCTGGTGGCAACAATGAGAAGTAAATTCTAGAACTATGAGATATATTTCAAAACAACCTGCTAACTTGTTGTATTAACTGTACCTTATTACTTGCTTTAAATACACTACATTTAAAAATGTCATCATCTTTGGAAATAAAACTAAAGATCTGCAAATCCTGAGAGTCATGTGACACATAAAAGATT
>Ga0126337_10001509_pt1 | contig 14157 bp, 17 predicted proteins | sample DipCmetagenome_FD_92527 | JGI IMG/M metagenome (GOLD analysis project Ga0126337, IMG submission 92527) | Coral microbial communities from La Bocana,Puerto Morelos, Mexico - Diploria C A metagenome | ecosystem: Host-associated > Invertebrates > Cnidaria > Coral | place: La Bocana,Puerto Morelos... | reverse complement strand
TGGCAACGAAAATAGCGTGGCACCAACCCTACATTCGCCAAGCTGTCTATCCTCCAGTCGTTTAAGTATTTTAGTCTCACTCCCGATGCTGGCAAACTGGTGGAGTGTAACTTGAGCCAAAACGGATTTGTGTGGAAAGCCACCTCGCACGACCGCCATTTCCAGTGCCAGGCTTCGTGGCACGGAGGGCGAGGTGTCAACTGATCTGCGCGATGCCATGGTCATCAGCATCCAAGGTCGCTGGAGATGGGGGAAAAGAAAACAGATCGTTTTCGACTGTCAAACAATTGAACAATTGAAAGATATTGAAAGTTTGGGTGTTAATCTAGGACCAGAAGCTGCAATGATGGAGCTCCACATCCGTTGTATTGTAATGTTTGAGATTGTACTCGGATCACCGCAGCTGGGGCAGGTATTGCTGCCGGCATGCAGAACACGGGCTGAAGCGCTATGGATCCACCTGGTTCATTTTTTTCAACTGTCTCTCCGTGTATACTCCAGTAGATACTATGTCAAATGTATGTAAACAGTAAACATATGATATTGTTGGGTCTGCGTTCTTTGGTTACTCCAACCCATCCAATGGCGACACCCACCACCTATGCTGTGGTGGTGGGGTGGTATGTGGACTAATATTTAGATAGTTGTACTAGGAGTATCCTAGTAGAGTTTTAATAGCGCACTAGTAGTACCACTGCTTGCGCTAGCACTATTAGTCATCTCAGAAGTAAGTACTAGTATCACTCCTACCAGCACTAGTACGACAACTAGGCCGTGTTGTGATGTGTGGGGACCATATGTAGGAGGACAGGGAACATGGAACATGAACATGTATACTGTATACTGTATACACATATGTCGATTTTGCGATTTTGATGAAACCAAAAAAATGTTCCTTCATATTCACCACCTTGTGAGGGATACCACCAGACTCCCTGACACCAGAGTTGTTTGGGTGTGGATTGAATGGATTGTGACCAAAAAAAGTAGCATGAAGAGTTGACATTCCTTTACAATTTTTCACTTTTGGGTATGGATCCACTTACAATCGATTCCAGTTTTCCACTTCGTGTGCAGTGCAGCTGCATCACGCTGCCATGAGGGCGACTGCTTTAGCCCAACGTGATATGTTTGCAGTGTACCAGCAAGACATTGGGGTTAGTCCTATAGTACATAATCTAGATACAAGATGATATATCTCACTGTAACGTGCGCTTGTTGTGCCAGGCAGCTTCTGAGGGGAAAATTTGAGATTGTCAGGGATGATAGCAGCTTCTACTTGATTAAATCAAGGTACATTGCCACAGCAACCTCGCACGCAAATGACAGGTTGTGGGGGAGGATTACTACTAGAAAGTGCCACGGTCATTGTCATTAGTGTATGTGATTGATGTCCATCCCAAATCTTGGAAACCAGTTCCTCATGTGAGGACGGCCGAAGCTTCATGATGTAATTCTGTTGGAAACGAATCAAAGGCCTCCCACGTTAGGAGCTGAAGACAGAAACACAAGTGAACAGAATTTTCAAATGAAATGTTCATACCGCATACCATTCTTGTAGAAAGTAGCAGTTTAACCAATCAATGATACAAGATACAAGATACAAGACACTTCATGCTTTTTGGTTGGATAATGACTCGATGTCAGGTGCTATCCCTATAAATGGTGATCCCTATCAGATTTTATAATGCTATTGCGGTTTCCAGCTTGTTGAAATACACAGCTCGAAAGTAGATGACCCCTGCTACGAGAGTTGTACAATCATCTATCCCAGATTTGATGTGATTTGACCGGATTCTTGTTTTGCTTCTTGGGCACCCCCGTGGCGCGCGCCTGGCGTGCGTCTAGCCCTCATGGCCGCCAGCAGCCGCGAATATTTAAGCTGGGCAGTCTTCTGATGTCTAGCCTTTTTGTGCGCTGGGCATTTTGAGTGACTTCACAAGTGATTGGATTGCAAAAACAGTGTTTTCTTCTTGCTTCTACAGCCCCAGCAGCGTAGAGCGGGTTTAATTTCAGATCGTTCTGAACTGGGGAGTAAGAGCTCCCACGAAGCTGAGTGCGACTAGCAGTTTCGGCTTTCAGACGTTCTAACAGCGACAAAAGAGCGGAAAAGACTGGAGAACTTTCGGAGTGTAAGGATTCTGATGCAAACTCATTTCCTTTCCAACCAACGAAGGCTGGCATGAGGGATTATACACTCTTCAGGTAACTCGTATATATCTAATTACATCATGCGGGATAGTGATCATGTGTTTGGAACTGAATGAACATCTCCTTGTATGGCAGAAAGGTTACACTTTTTGAAAAGGGAACAGGCTCTGACTGAACAACCTTAATCAAATAAATACACGTTAATGATTCTTTCTGTTTGCACAATGTGCTTCTGTATACAGTCGGCAACCACAAGTTTTAATTTCTGGGCAGTTGCAATGTTGGAGGTAAAGAAACATGATTTTTGAGCAATGGCTCGCTTCACCATGGCTGGAGTCAGCAAGATTGGCGTTTCGGTGCGAGGAACGTGATCTCTTTGCTTCCACAGTTTCCATGTTTGTGGACCAACGCAACGAGGTCAGTGGGATCAGGAGTGAACCGAATGGACCGAACCTAGTGGCACCTAACCCATCAACTTGAGGGAACCTATTGGACTCCATGAAGCAGATTCTTCAGAGAGGGAATGCAGTTGTTTGTGTTTTACATTGAAATGTTTATCGCTTTGTCTTTCCAATTTCACATTTTTGATTCCATTTTTGGAAACCTTCAGGACTTTTTGTAAACCCCAATGCTGGGGACCCCCAGCAGCACCTTCATGGTTGCCAACCGTTCAACCCCAGATCATACGTCAGAGCGTGCGCATGAGTGTGGCACAGGAGCTTGAACGGGCACGGGGCGGGGGCTGGTCAACAGTGATGGCAGCTGACATCATCCCAAATGGTTGTTAATCCTCCACAGCTATGCTTATAGTAAATAGGTCGAGGTTGCTGAATTTTGATCGTTGGACGAACGATGGGGGTTGTCAGCGACCTCATCCCTTACATTTAAGCAGGGAATCATTGAAAATCATACAATAATTATTTTGTGAAAATTAGTAAACGTATTAGTAAACAAATTAGTAAACAAGGGTTTCCAAAATTCAGATTAGTAAACGGATTAGTAAACAAATTCGTAAACAAGGATTTCCAAAATTCAGATTAGTTTGGAATCATTTGGGACAGAGTCAGCAGGATTGCCAGGTTCTCACTGGGAACAGAACTACGATCTTCAAGGTTTTTGTTCACAATTTCGTATACTATTTCGTTTACTAATTTGTGATCAAACAACCTATATGGTGATTTATGAGGGGAATCCAGCCCCCAAATGACCTGACATTTCGTAGGTGAAATGTGAAATTGATTCACCTAGAAGGATTTTTTTTGCTGAGTCTTGGTCGAGAGTTCTTTCATAATGCGATGAATGTCCAAGCCTGACACATTCATGTATGATGTATCAATTTATTTATTGCGATGCATTATATGTAGTTCTATTCTCCAGAATGGCCTATTTTGCTTTGCATCCAACTTTTCACATCCCCAACGTTGCTACACATGGCCTGCGTTCGGCGTGAGGATGCACCGACACTGCCCATGGTGACCCCGCTAGCCACACAGCTGGGTAGGGTCAGCGTAGCGGACGATGCAGCTGGAAGATAACGAAGGATTCTCTCTCTACCGATATTTTTCGGCCATTCTAAACTAGTATTAGTAGTCAATGACTTTCAAGCTGTACTTCGTCTTCAACGCATGGAAGTTGCATGTAGGTAGAGCTTAGAGCTGACCACCCACGACAAAGAATGCTTGCGGCTGAGCCCGTTCGCAGGAGGTGGTTGGTTGGTCTCACTCACTTCGCAGTTTCGGATAAGTGCTCCCTGCTTGCTACTGCAGCAATTTCTTATGTGAGGTTCTATGGATGACATTCCAGGGAAGCTTTGTAGCAAATGCTATGTCCGTATTGACCCACTCAATTCCAACTTTTGATTTTTTTGCTCTTTGAAATTAGGTATTATATATTTAAAACTGACTGTGTCAAGACTTGTGCCTTTCTTTGAGCTGGATGAGAGCTGGAATGTCAGTCAAGAACGAAGACTAGGACTGGAGAGCAAACCATTTAGCGCAGCAACTTGGCGGACAAACATCTGCCCCTCAAACATCTGCAAATTCATATCCCACTTTTCCCACTTTTTCCTGTGATTTTTGGTAGCAATCCCAACTTGGAGGCTTGTCTTTGTAGAACCCCCTCCGCCTCTAAGTGGGATGATGTTGCATCACATGCATTATGGTGAGATTTATTGCAAAGGTGGGCCTGGTTTGCTGCGTCTCGAATTCAATCTCATCGGTGATATCTGCATGTCTCTGCCAGTTGCTTGAAGCAGTGGCACTTGGTGAGCCTGAGCTACAGGCAAATGCCCAGTGTTGGTCCATGGCCGTTGGTTCGGTAACATTGGGCGGCGACTCGAAGAAAAAGAGATGCACAGCACAATCTCCACCTTTTTGAATTGCGGAGCCGCCATGGAGATAAATATATGTACCTAGTGCATCTAGTATACTTACCAAAAACCTGCAAGGAAACCCGTATCAAGTCGATGAAATCATGCTGTTGCAATGCCTTGCTTCGGGACCCATCCAGTGGTGGGAAACCGGACAAACCTGAAGCAGCGGTCATCCGTGCTGTCTCGCAACTGGCTTTGCATAACTTTTGGATTGGGAGATAAGACAAGTTGTACCTGAAATCATTCGACTGCACGAGTCAAACAGCAAGAAACTCTGAATCTTGTGCCGCTGATGAACCATGGCGGGAAAGGATACAAATTGCGATCTTTTACAGAACTTTATGAAACCTTCAACTGCATAATCGGATTAACAGAATGAACCGCCTGTAGCCAACCGTCGAAATCAGTAGACATGGAGATGCCTCAAGATGCCGTACATCGAGATTGTCGCCGGTGTTTTGGTTGCACGGACCTTCAACCCTGGTGATCTTGTGAGTTGTTGCTTTTTATATGAGGAAGATGGGTGTGAGCAAACCAAGACACATAGTCCGAGATTGCTTGTCAGACCTTCCCAGCCATGTCGATGTTCCAAAACTTCGCATCCCGCAACTGAAATGAAAAACATCTCCGAGTTTTAGCCTTCAGAAGGACTACGCCTTGCACATTCGAAGGACATGAATGACTGGTGATCTTCTGTCTAACAGTCTAAGACTTCACCTATGAAAGTTACAACAGCAGCTGGAAGTTGGGAAACATCATTCTATGTTCCACGGTTGAACTCACCGAAGTGGCAGCTGCAAAGCTGGCATGGTATGGCCCTGATCCAAATCTGTGAGGTAGATTTCATGACCTCAAACAATCTAAGTCTCAAAGATATTTTCAAGGAGAAAGATAGTGATTCACTGCACCCAGATTGTGAGGAGAGTCAGTGCTTTGTTGCTGTTGGGTCTAAGTCTACTACGATAAGATGGTCCACCATTGATTCTTCAGACAGGAAACCAGAATTTGCTGAAAGCAAAGGGCAAGGTGTCAAACTGTGCTTTTATCTATCTTTCTCCCACGTGAATGACGGGCTTAGACAGACCTACATGCCCTGCATGAAGGCTGATGATATCCGAGGTGCAACAGGCTTCCCTCCACTAACCTTACCAGAAGGCTGCACTAGTGCAGCTGAGCAGCATTTTTCGGTTTTGACTACTGACCTATCGAAGGAAGGGGTGTGGTAGCACTGGGTAACAGTTGGTGGCAGTGGGTAAAGTGCCAAGACATTTCAATACATTTCATGTGGGGATGGCTTAGAACTAGTTTATATTAGTGTATGAAAGACCACACAATTTGGGACCTTTTTTGTCCTCCAATCATGCATCTTTTGGGTCTAGATTTGGGCGATTGGATGTTTGACCTAGAAAAGGGGCAGTGGAGCCCCTTTGCAGAAATTTCTATCAGGTGCCTCCAAAACAATCTTTGAATAGTGGAACATGAAGGGTAGCACTTGTGCTAGGGAGAATGTATCATTCGAACCAACTTGGAACCAATTGAGCAGCAAGAATATAGCCAACAGTCTAACGTCCAACCGCCCTACCTAATTCGCCTCTGTTCTTAGCAGATTTCTATTCCACCCAGAGTGTGCCAAAGTGTGTTCCGTGTCGGAAGTGTTGCACCCTCGAGGTCAGTGCACTCCGTGCTCAGCTGGGTGAAGCATTGGGAGGATCCAAGGTGGAAGCGGATCTAAAGATTTGGATGGGCATGTCGAGTTGTCGAGAAGGCGACTGTATCAAAAACTGATTGTGGCTGCTTTTGTGCTTTCTGCACCACATCCCGTTTGCAGATGGCCAGGTGCTGTCGTGCGGTTTCCCGGTGGGGCGGTGAGACAAACCAGCCTTTTGGAAATCCAGCGCTTGGTAGATACTTTGATAGTTTGGTGAGATGCTTGGTAGTCCGCTTTGTTCAAAAGCAAGAGAATTTGAGCGAAGCACCACCATTGCATCATTGGGGATGGTGTTGGATGTCTTTGAAGCATCGGATCATTGGATGTCTTTTCTGCCACTTAAGGGAGTCGTTCCTAGACCAGTTGAAGGAATATGGTCAGAGGCGCCAAGAGGGTGGATGTCCCAGGTCAATTTGATATACGTGCAGGTATTGGTCAACATGATAGAGAAAAACCTCAATTTCTAGATGATTTTTCCATGCAGACAATCCAAGCCCTTGGTCGCCCAAAAATGGTTCCTTTAACAAATTCAGCCATGAGCACGTGATCAGTGATCTTGAATGGACGGTTCTCGAAGACTCTTTCTTTGTTTCTGGATAGCATGAGTCCTGAGGGCACTTTCAAGAGAACACCTTTGACGACCTTTGAGATTTCAGAAGGGGATGTTTTCTTAATATAAACGTAAAATATTTTTCTTTTTCAAGGGTCCCTCTGTTCCTTGGGTTGGGTGTTCCGAGCTTTGTCCTTCGCCAAGTGTTGTTCCCGAAAAGAGCGATTTCCCAAAGTTGGATGTTCGGTACAGCAGATCTAATGTTCCAATTTCCTAATCCTCAAAAGGTTATCTTGTTTCTCAGATGATGACGCACAATATATGCCAACGCAGCTGCTGGCTCACTTAGGATATGCGATTCAGGAAGTGACTCCAAGACACATATGGAATGGCAGAGTCCAGGCAGATTGTAGGCATCCAATCAATGCAACTGCAAAGTTGGATTCTTTGAATTCTGAATCCTCTTTGGGCAGATATGGCAGGCACAGGTGCACCGTTTAGGGTGTTTCAAAAGCTGCTCGATTGTCTTAGTACTCCGTCCAGCAATGTGAGAAAACAAGCGGAGTGCATACAGAGGTAGTAGTGCTAGTCGAACTGCCAGCAACCCTGCTAAGCCAAACTCCTTCTAAAGGTTTTGCATTTTTCTTGGCTTCCAACCAGCAGAAATCCAACTACCTTCTAGCCCCCCAAAATGGCGGGGCGTGATACCATGAAGACGTTGGGACGTGCCGCTGGGGTAAGCCTGCTGACGGCCACAGCACTGGTTGCAGTGCAAGTGCTTCGTATCGCGGATCAAACGGCTGGATCGTGTATGGGCGGGAAAAGAGAGATGAGTGACAAGATGTGACAAGGGGGTTTGACCAGGGAAGGGGTGGGGGAGATGCGAGTCGTCTTTAGAGGCATTTTGCAGCTTCAAAGTGCAATCCTGATGCTATGCCGGCTAGGCCTAGGTCTGCATCCCACATTTTTCCAGCACGACAGGGTACTGGTCATGACGTTTTCAGCATTCTAGTGTCCGGAAAAGTTGGAGACTCTCCCAACCATGCAAGTTTTGCACAAGATGTACCTGCGATGTTTACAGTGCACTGCATTTCATTTAGATATGCAAGTTTCATTATATATGCAGAAAAGGACACAACATGTAGAATAGGTTGCTCCGATGAAGTTAGATACACAGATATTACGTGCTGTACATTCGTCAATCATACTTGCTGTACCAATCTGTACCATACATCTCTCTCAAGGTCCCTGAGAGCCTGACTCCCACAGCTATAGTCCTCCCAACCCCAGCTTGTTGCGCTGCTGTTGTAGATTGGACCGGGGCGGGGAGCCGTGCATTGCCCAGGAATCAAACGACGCCGTGGGCCGAAGAATTTCAAGGACTGGTGGCTGAAGGGAAATTCATTTATCATATTTTTGCTATTTGGGTGTCTCTTGAATTTGAACACCTTAGTTTCCAAATATTATGCAAAGTATTGCATTAAACTAGCTACCATAGTGCATAATGTGCAGATGAATGATGAATGAAGGTTTTCGATGGGGGGAAGGAGCAGAGCACAGTGGCATGGATCTACGCAAGAAAGTGCCAATGATAATCCCCTCAGCTCTCCGCCCTTCGGCTCTGCTTTTTTTGGGTTCAAACCGCCTCGAGGACTTTGTTGCCACCGGCGTGACACGCTCTGCTGAAGAGGATTCAACACGAGATCGCTTCTCTGCCAGGAAAGTACCCAAGAATATTGAGGCGAAAGATTTCACGGGAGTGGCAAAGTTAACAAGCTTGAAGAAGTCAGCACAGAGACGGGTCCACCAAGCACTGCTCAATTGGACCGGACCGAAGTCATGGAGATCACTATCAAACGCATCAAATACATTTACATAGATCCAGTAGCGAAATGACCCGTGCTTTGGTCAGCTCACTGACACCAAGGATGGTCATGATAGCAAAGAATACACTTCCTTCCAAGCTAGTGCCCTACTCTTTAATGACTTGAGCCATGCGCCGCAGGCCATCGTGATTGGCTCAGGCATTGGTGGTCTTTACTTAGCTGCCTTGTTGGCCAAGAGTGGACGTGTGGTGCTGGTGCTAGAGCAGTGGCCTGGGCTGTGATGGGTGGGTCAGGGTATTCGATTTTTGGATATCAGCTGAAGAAGTTCAAAAGGTTTGGGGGCTTGAGAGGAAGCTGGCCAAGTCCGAAGTCCCACAACTGACATAACTGAACTTATCTTCAGTGATGATGAAAAAGCGCAGGTCACCCAGATCTTGAAGGTGAAAGTCCTATGAGGTTGTAATCATCCTCTAACTTTAGTGGTTGGACCCTGATCTTGATGGGCAGAAATCCATCGATGGGCCGATGGGACGGTCCACATGGGAGCCCAGAATCAAGTTAGGGAGAAGGTATGTGCAGTGAGGTATCGAAGCTTGGGGTTAGGTCAGCTTGGAGGAATGACGCGAGGAGCGTACTGGTGTCCTTGCATCCTCCAAGTGGAATCACTTTGGTTCCATCTACAAACATGGCAATTTTTTTGACATTGAGGCCTTTGGACTTTAGCATCAATAACTCAAGGGGCCTGGTTCATATGCCTACTTAGCCCTACTTTTACCTCTTAGACTCAACTTAATCAGCTTTGCCGTTGAAAAAAGTCCGAGGCACTACGTTGCGGGTGGCTGCACCCACGAGTTCACGGACAAGGGCTGGACCTTCGACACTGGCGTCCACTATGTGGGCCGCGCCGAAAAGTATGGTGACTTGGACCCAGAGTGTGAAAAGGGACTAAACCTAAACAGTAGTCTGTAGAAAATATGTAAAAATGCAAAACAATTCAAGCACGAAAGCACTAAAGCCTCTGTGGCATTGCATGACCTCGGACATTCTCTGAACATAGATCTCGCAGATTTCTTGTATATCCTAGGTCCCGTCAGCATCTGAATTTCCACTATTTCAAATTTCTATAAGCTGCTCTATATTGTACATACAGTGCAACGTTTCCAACCACTTGGCTCATCTCGGGGGTCGCTCAAGTACCTGTTTCTATACTTGGGGATGTTTCACACAGATTACCGGGGAAAACGATGACAGGCAAGCTCTTGGAATTGGTTTCAGAAGATCCCATTGAATTTGCCAAGTGCCTCGGAGCTGGGAAGATGGGAAGCGGGAAAGGAAGTTCAAGTGGGGTGAAGGTAGAGACACCCAAGAAGCTCTTGTGTTGTCTTTTTGAGGGGAATGGAGACTCTTTCAATGAATGTACACACAAAGCTTTGGTTTGTGTTTCTACCTGAGTTTGACATTACATGGCGTTCACAGATCTTGTTCTTTTTTTGGATTTCAGGCTTCTTTTGATCTTGATGCCACCCACGCCTGCTCTACCTCTGCTGCTAGTACTGCTGCTGCTACTACTACTCCTACTCCTACTCCTCCTCCTGCTCCTGCTCCTGCTGCTGCTGCTGCTGCCGCTGCCGCTGCCGCTGCTGCTGCTGTTGCTGCTACTAATGCAAATACTAATACAAATGCAAATACTAATACAAATGCAAATACTAAACAAGTTACATAAGACTAATACGAATACTAATACTAATACCAATTCCAATGCCAATGCCAGTGGCAATGCCAAGACTATTACTATATATTGCTATTACTATTGCTGTTACCGTCACTACTACCACCACTAATCTTAATAAGCATGCAATGTTGTCGGAGGAAACCTTTCATTCAACCCAACCCAAGTCTGCCCCAAGAAAAAAGCAACCTATTGACACTAAAATCATCTTCATCAATCTCGCTCCCGCTAGTGGTTTTGTGATGAGAGGATGGGAAGTGAAGCAGATGGCTTCGTGTATGACCAGATCAAGATTGGTGATGCCCCCATTCACTCCTTGAGGGCGGGTAGACAACACTTCATCGAGGACGGATCAAGAGGATGGCTCAGTAAGGTCTGGTTGATTCTGAGCTGAAACTTGTTGGACCAGAGGTAGTGTGCTCTTGGTGCAGAGGAAGCAGTCCAAGACGTCTAGAAATCATTTGCTGAGGGGTCTAAACCTGATAGTGATGATGGTGTTTTTTTTCATTTTCTTCCTGTCGCAGCGGACTCCACCATGCCACAACACATTTTAAGATATCTTAAAATCACAATACACGCAAATGTATTTTTTTTTACCCTTCTATGCATCATAAGATATCAGAGCATTGTTTTGAATCACTTCCCGAAACTCCGAAGTCCTTTCAGGACCTACAGAAGCGCTTTCCAGAGGAAAAAGAGGCCATCGAGAGGTATGTGGACATGGTGGTGAAGTGCAACAAATCGGCGGCTTGCTAGCAAGTTAAACAGCCAGCAGCTAATTCATGTTCCAAACTCGGAAAGATAGCAAGTGGATTAGATTTCGAAACGGCGAGACTTTTTGGGAACCGCATATTGGTCGAAGATACAGTGCACATGTGTCAATTAATCTCTGTGGGTCAAGAGATCCAAAACTCGCCAAAACAGTGGCAGCAGTCTGGGATTGGCCACGGATAACGAATGGATGCTACACGCAGCACCCTTCAAACTGATTTCTCCTGATTTTCAGCATCAACTAAGAAATTTGCGGCTTGTATGCTGAATACGTGATAGATACTGAAGATAACTTCATCCAGTATGGTGGTTTATGTGGGGAATTCGCCACTGCTGTACCCAGGCTGATCTGCATTTCTTTGGCAAACTCTTCCCACGCTTTCTGCAACGTTGCTTTGGTCTGCATTTGCAATGTCGGGTCTTGAGCGATTAGTGATTAGTGGCACAGGGAAATGTGTGAGCGTTGAGAACATTTTGCCCAAGCTCAGAGATGGGTGCGAACCACACACCCGCATACCCCCCATGGACATGTTTGTGATTTTATTTATTGATGGAACGATCTGGATTACAGGATGGGGCTGGTGGCATCATCACAACAAGCTTGCGACCGGTACTGAAGAATCTAACCCCATGGAGTGTATTTTGTAAGCCCACTTGGTATGTTCCTAGTTCAGTTGTCCATGAGATATCTCCTATGGCGAAATGCTTCGGTGATTCAGCAAACATCTCAACTTGCGCGTTTCAGAAATCCTTTTCATGCCACCTCCAAGGTTTGTTAGATCCAATCCTGTCGGCCAAGTTCAACAAATTGGCATCGCGCACCGTCACTGGGTGGCGAATGAGGATGATTTATAGTGGTTTAATGACCTTGCAAGGTGTAAGATATTTGCATGCTCTACTGTACTGCTGAGGTCTGAATGAAGATCCTGTACTGAATATATCGTATACTATAAAACAGGCCTGAGTATCAGACATATCAGCCCTTGCAGTGTAAAGAGGCCCGCAACCTGACAAGAAGACTGCACTGGACGGGAAAACTGACGAAACCCATCCCTGAGTCTATGATGATCATGATGATGACGATGACGACGATGACGATGATGACCACGATGACGACGATGACAACGATGACAACGATGACGACGATGATCCTGGTGGAGGTGATGGTGTCCAAGACGACAATAGGTTTTTGAAGAAGCCTCAAAAATGATACTATCAGACTCCCAGGAATCACATGACAGATACATGGAAAGGTTCAAACTGTTACTCTGCCTGTTTATAGGGAAGTTGGAACGGGAGCCTTTTGTTGTGGGACGGTGCAACCTGGAAGGGGCAAGCTGTTCGGTCGAGGGAGTACATATATCCCCATCTTTATGACAGTTCGAATGAGGGTGTTACTGTAGTCGGTATTGGTTGTTTTTCCACTTTCCACCACACTTGATTTATCCGGAAATCAAATGCTGCAAACATGCGACTTGAGTACGCACTCTTCCCCTTTCCCATTGCCAAGGTGAAAGAGGTGATGGATGAACTCTTTCATTCCGAGCTGCTGAAGGCCATACTATGCGGCCAGTTTGGCGACTACGGCATGTTACTTGGGTTGAAGTGGATTCAAGGGGGAAGCTTTGTGGGTCAATAAGTAGCAACCGGAACGAGGTTTCTCCATGTGTTTTTGGGATCGTTTTTTGCTGAGTGGATGGGGGAGGACTTTGGGAGCGTTGGCGCTTTGAAGGTAAAAAGAACTCTCAGTTTTTTTGACATTGACAATGACTACAACTTATGACTCCAAAGTTTCACTCCAGGGTCACCAGACTTTAAGGACTCCTTCTTCTGCCTCCTTCTTCATTCATGCCGGTATTGTCAGTCACTACCTGGATGCTCGGCCTGAAACTATGGTCATAGGCTGAAGGGACCATGGATCAAGTCTTGTATCCATTGAGTATGGCCAAATAGAACTGGGAGAATCATGGTTTATAGAATTGAATCGCAGGCCTCCCATCAACTCCACAAGCAGGTTATGTGGTGACCTAGATCTTTGAGGCAATCTTGGAGTGAATCAATCAACCTCTATGGGATTCTATAGGTCTTGATGGGGCCAACTAGGTCTTACGGGGCGCCCTGCGTTTGCCTTTCATGGAGGACATGGTCATTCAGGTTTTCTTTCTCACCTTTTCATCAGGACATGTCAGGTGTTACAAGATATGGTGACTGAAAAATCAGATCAGACAGGGTTCAGATTCCCAACCATTGTAATTTTCACAAGTTCGTTGCGAATGCTGTCCTTGTGTGGAAATTATTAATTCATAAGTCTAAGGATGGAGGGTACTACCCAGTGGGTGGCCCACAACAGATCAGTCGTGGCCTCATCAAAACCATTGAGAAAGCGGGCGGTCGTGTGCTGGTGAATGCTCCAGTGGACAAGGTGGTGTTGCAGTTGTTGTGGTTTGTGGTATGCGAGATGAAGTTCTGTTACCCCTTTGATTGCTATTGTAGGATTTGTTTTGGATCTTGGAATGTTCAAGAAGTCCACCATGTAATGTAGGATTCAATAGATCATGCATGAGGTATCAGTTTTTAGGATCTCTTCATGCTGGTTTTGCTTCACCCCAAAACACCTAGTGGTCCACCTCCACCAGCAAACAGCCCCCACAACGCCACAGGTGAACGTGTCCAATGGCAGGGCCACTGGTGTGACCTTGAAAAACGGCACGTCTTTGACCAGTCCTTTGGTGGTTTCGGCTGCAGGGGCTGAAGCAACCATGCGCTTCCTCCCTCAGTTTTCACCACCTGAAAAATTGCAGGGGGGCATCAGTCACATGTAGCTTGGCCCAAGGCTGACCTCAGCACAAATCGTGGCCCTGAAGAATGAGTTTTGTTTTTGCTGGAGGGAAAGTTTCAAGGGTTTAGTCTGGTTGGGGGAAGGGAAGGGGCAGAATACTGGCAGAATCATGATCATTATTATCTACTATCATTTTGTTGTTGTTGTTGTTGTTGTTGTTGTTGTTGTTGTTGTTGTTGTTGTTGTTGTTGTTGTTGTTGTTGTTGTTGTTG
>Ga0126337_10001507_pt1 | contig 14157 bp, 8 predicted proteins | sample DipCmetagenome_FD_92527 | JGI IMG/M metagenome (GOLD analysis project Ga0126337, IMG submission 92527) | Coral microbial communities from La Bocana,Puerto Morelos, Mexico - Diploria C A metagenome | ecosystem: Host-associated > Invertebrates > Cnidaria > Coral | place: La Bocana,Puerto Morelos... | reverse complement strand
CGACTGTCCGGAGCTTTGGTCATTGCTAAAGTTAGACTATTGAGGCAATTGCTTATGCGGTTTGACGTTCCTTTTGTCCGCCTCCATATCATGTCTTTGTGACGTTGGTTTTCAAAACGGCAATTTCACGATTAGCCTTATGATGCGTGACGGCCGGATGGGAGCTGGTCGCAGAGCGTGGTGTTTAGGAATTACTTCAGCCTCTGAGATATTATCGGAAATGGATAAGAACTCCAGTTTATCAGGAAGAAGAGAAACATAAAAGTTCCTTAATTTCTAGTTCTTGATCATATTGCCGAGGAAGACTTGATTTTCGCCAATGTTACCGCAGAAGATAAAAATAAATATTCTAGAAGTAGCTAGTCACATCGAGGCAGTGAATATTGCGAGAATATTATCATGTTGTAACCGGGTTTCACGGCTCGGCGTACGTGCAAGCAGTAATGTGAGCCTGTTTGATTCTACTGCCGTGATGGACCGTATAAAAAGCGAGCAGATGATTCAAACAGAAAATTTTGATAATTTCGCGGTCTGTATCGAAAACGCTGTGATAACAGAGGCAGTATTTCTCATAAAAAAAGTATTTTTGCAGGTAGATAATTCGTGTGTATGTCGAGCCGATAAACGCTTCGCACCTCAAGATAAATTCGAAATACTAAATGTAATTCGCAGTACCTTCACTCGGAGTGTCCTACCCAAAATTCGTCTGTGATTTCTAATAAATTACAAGTGGATTAGGCAACAATCGAGAAAGGTAACTTAAGCTCACAGCAAAGCTTGCATGACATGCGCTAAATGTTGACAGCGTAAGACTTTTCACTTACTTAAGCAAGAACCCAATCGCGTAAAATTGGCATAAAGCAATTTTCAAACCATTCTAAAGAGGGCTAGACCGCAAAACAGTGGCATTTGGCAGTATTCTAACGAAAGGTCTGGAGCGAGTGTAAAAAAGGCGAGGAAGGCTGGAGAGAGAAGTGTGGGACTAGGGAGAGGAAATCTGCCCTCCTTCTTTCGCCGGACGATATTAAAAGCCGCAGACAGACGATTTGAAATGAGGATGCAACAAATAAAGATTCAAATTGGACTGAAATACAGGTTGTATCAGTCGTTAGAATTCTAAGCTGGATTTCAGCAATAGACAAATCGTTACTATCTGCGGATAAAAATAGTCGGTAGTGTTGCAGCGGCATGGCGAGACATCCCGCCTCCGTCCACCGTTAAAATAATGGCGAATAACGGTTGCCAAGGAGACTATGCTGCCAAACTCGAGCTTCTGACAATGATGAAATGTAACTTTAAAGGGCCCTAGTCAGCCAAACCTTGGTTTGGTTTACATGCGAGATTTTGGCTATTATATTTTGTTTCGAGCATTTCGAAACGAATGAAATCACTGTGTAATTACTAGATATAGTTAAACATACTTTCGGGAACACGACTTTTCCTAAAGCAATAAAATTTGAATTCGCTTCACCGTACAATTTCAATCATTTCGATGGCACCGAAAATGGCGGTAGAGGCCGACTAGGGTACTAGTAACACAAGTAATTATACCAATCGATTTGTGTCTGTCTTTACAGCTTTACCATTAAGTATCGTTCTTACTGTAAACAGTCGTTGCTATGGCCGTGGCCACGTAAAATAAATAAAACCACCGTGCACTTTCCTTAAATTTCATACTCACCTAGAAGCAAATACGGCTAGATCGTTTCAAAATGTTTTTGACAAGTATTCTTATTTTCGGCGGTGACAAGTGACAGCCGAAAATACGTCTATGTTCGCAGGCCACTGTGACATGCTATACATGATCAAGCTCGAAACATGGAAACGTTGCAAACATAAAACATGGAAATCAATTTGAAACATTTGAATTCATATGGTAGTGAGGGGCTCCAGGGAAAGATTTTTTTCGATCTGCTCAGTCTTTTAATCTGTTACGGACAAGTTTTCATTAGCTGATTAGTTTCGCTAAAACAAAGGCAGCGTCTTTGAGAAGTCCCGGTGAGAGATTATTCAGCCCAGACGCTTTTTTACTATTTCATATTTTTTAGCTCTTTAAGAATTTCTGATTCTTTCACAGCTTTAAAAGTAAAATGACTTTCGGTGAATTGCTTGGGAAGACTTTCTTACGGTAGGTTTGCTCGAGACAAAGTCAAACTGGGATGCCCTTCCGGGGCGTTCAACTGTCTGGTGGTGTTCCAAAACTTTTTTTTTCCCTTTTCACCCTTTCTAAACTTCGTAAAATTTCAATTAAATTCACATGTACCCTGCCTTAATTCATTGAACTGGAATTTCCATTTTTTGTCTTAACCAAGGATTGTTTACTCCGGCCAATCTAATGATGAGAGTTAAGAAAATATGGTAACCATGTCTGTTCCAAGCGGGACCCTCTGTGCTAGTTTAAGGGGTTGAAAATGAGGATATTTGGTTTTTGAATGAAAGAGACTGGAGCCAAGAGAGTTTCCATGGGAACGACACCTTGGGTGTCATTAGGTTTCTTTTTTGGTGTACAATGCACATTTCTGGTGCCAAGTTTGTAGAACACTGCTTCAATATTTCCAGAGATATTGTTTATTCAGTATTTTATCATTTTTTAGCTGTACAGCTCTTGACGTCATCACCTCTTCATCATGACGTCATCGTATCACTATCTCTAAAACGAAAAGAGATAGTATTTTTAAAGGTAAAGTATTTTGAAAGGCCTTTCACATACGCAGGAAATATTCTTTATGTCATATATGCTTTAAAATCAAGTAAAAAAGATCACAAAACCAAGGCATCACTCTGAAAACGCGTTAAATGTTTTCCTTCCGCACACTATGGCAGTGAAGACGCAACAACTAGATATATCGGTCAATTTGGATTTGTTTGACGAAAACTCGGCCAGGGAAAATCACACGATTATCGTGGCTAAATCGTTGTTGAAGAGTTTTGTTTCCAAAATATCCGGCGGAATGTCGGAGTGAAAAAAGAACTCGTGATAATTACACACATGAAAGGATTAACAAAGCACATAAAAGGAATAACAAAAGTGATCGTCGATTGTTGAGAGTTGATATCGCGAATTTTCGACGCGTGTAGTTTGTTTGTCAAGGAATCGATATCAGTATGACAAGACAATAAAAAGAACGTTTAATGGTAGAGGATTATGATATGACATATCATATCGTCGGTTACTTTTAGCTAGTTTACATAAAATCAAAAAGCAGTTAAATATCAATATTGGACCTAATTGAGCTGATGCGATTCCGCTCGACTTCTTCCACAGGGGCATATAGTTTCAAAACTAAGGTATAACACCCTACTGTTATGTGTTTAACACTGCACTGAGTAATTAATTCACCTCCAAAGACTGGAAATAGCCAAAGCTGTAATGTTTGAGTGAAATGAACATGTATATATTTTTTTGTATTCGATTTTTTGAAAATTTCAGTGCCTTTCGAATGAAGAAATTAGTCTATTTTTATCAAGCACCTCCTCTAAGAATTTTGTTTTTTTGAGCTTAATTAATGAGAATGTGACAAAAATAGGTATTGTCATTTTTAAACGCAGGTTTATATTGCTGCGCTACCGGTCAGTAAAAACACCACACCTATTAGCTGAAATACTAAGTACAAAGTTCTATCCGTTGCTGCATAATTGAGCTTAGAAAGTCCATACAAAATGAGGGCATTGTTTTAAAATGGAAGGCTTTATTGGTGCACAATCTGTCTCCATAAACACTAAAACAATTAGCTAAAATGCTAGTTTCTTGCTAAAATATTCAGTACATAGTTCTACCAGTCGCGCAAGGATGCAAAATTCGACTTCCGATCAAGGGACAGATTTTTATCTAGGGATCATAGATGAACCAGATTTTTGGCTTGTTTTAGCTGTAGTTGGTTTCGCGCTGTCCACAATTACAACAGTCGCCAACTTTATCGTAATGGCTACAATTTACAGGAACCCGCACAAGTCGCTTCGTACACCGCCATGTTTGTTGGTCGTCAATTTAGCATCGGCGGATTTTATGGTTGGATTATGTGTCGTGTCTTTGGTGGCGTTCAGAGACGTTTATCGGTCGCTTCAACAACAAGTTCCTTTACCGCTGAGTGTGGGAGTGTTTGCGTCCTATGTTCTCTGCACGACACTGTTTGTAAGCAGTGCTACGATGGTAGCGTTGTCAGTGACTTGTTTCGTCGCTATCGACAGTCCCATGCAATATAAAACAAAGATCACAAAGAAAAAAACATACACATTTATTGTTGTCATATGGATAATATCAGCTTTGATATGTTTTCTTCCTGTGACAAAGGTACCTGAGCAGACCTACTTACTAATTTACATTCACACCCACATTTCAGTGCCAGCGTTGTTCCTAATGGTAGTCTACGCGAAGGGCCTTCGCGCCTTAGCTCGACGAAGACGCGAACTTCAACTTAACGGTTACGCTTCGGATGAAAGCAACAAGCGCGCCTTGGAACGGGAGCGAAATATGGCCGTCACTATAATTATTATATTGGCAATCTTTTACATCACGTATCTTCCACAGTATATCATGATTCACTTAGCTCGCTTTTGCGACTCCTGTGAAATTAGCGAAGAGTCGGTAACGTTTCATAAAGTTGATGTGATAAGTTCACGTTTCGTATTTTTAAACTCGGCATTGAACCCATTTGTGTACGCGTGGAGAATGCCGAAATATCGCCGAGCTTTGGACAGCTGCTGGAAAGCTCTCAAGGAAAAACTCGACAGGCTTGTTTCTCAACGAGTGGAAGTCGGGCCGATGTTCTTATCTAGCAGACGCATCGTAAGGCCAGAGAGTACAACGACTGTATCAACCTAGTCAACTCTTGGAAGAAAACAAGTGTGAACTTGCTTAGAAGAATGTTCGGCCCCAAAAGCTTATACAAAGGCAGTTGAGATCATACCAGAGATCTCCGTACAAATGCGTTTTTCGTCGAGTCTCCTACGTTCTCATTAATCAAGCTCAAATTTTAAAGAGCTCTCAAGAAGCCAAGATCAACGGAACTCCATTGTGTTAACTCAAATGGGATATAACTGAATAGAGTCTTTAAGTTCAACACACAAACTTTCATCGTCTTAATGTGAAAGGTACGGGAAGGGAAGCTGACAAGAAAACCAACTGGTTCAGTGGTTTAGCTTTCTAGCGGCTCACACAGATTAAACCAGTTTAGGTGCCATTCTCTATATTGTAAACTATCAGAAATTAGCGAACAAAGCCGGTTTTGTTTAAATAGGACGGCAGGCCCCAGTTGTTCGAAGGCTAGACAACGTTGTCCACCGAATAAATCGCTATCCAGTGGATAAGTGTTAATAATACGGTATTATCAAAACAAACCACTATCTATGGCGATTTGTCCGGTGGATAGCCTTGTCCACCTTTCGAGTGAACCGGGCCGATAGGAGATTAGCCCTCGATCTTGAGTCGCTGACTCGGAGAATTAAATACGCTTTGTTTTTTCATGTAAAACTACTGGACCGTGCCTCTTATATTTGAAAGAACAAGTGAATACGACGGACAATACTGAGGCTTCTAGCCTTTTGTAACTTCAATATTCGGTATCAACGTTACACGTTTAAATATTTCGCCTTGCAAAGCAACTCTCAACATTAAAACCCTGACGTTGCTCTCGCTTCTTTAGCCAATTACAACAGCCACCTGCAGAATCAAAGACTTAAGGTAATCTTGCGTGAAATGACGACTCAATCAAAGCTGAGCTTTGTTGTTTTGATTTAATGAGTGCATCAAATCAAGCTAATAATGAAAGGCACTGAATGTTGACTGAAAGTATAGGAAAATAAATCACCTTAGGAGAATATGGAAACACGGGTAGTTTTTTTTAAGGAAACTATGGGGTCTCCTGAAGACCCCGGGACTTTCTTAACCCCCCCAGTGTTACGGGAAACGTTTCTTTCCACCCTATAGGAAAACCCTGGGATTAAGGGTAAACGTAAGTCCGTCACATTGATCTCTCAAATGATTAACCCTCTCGCGCGCAAACAAACAGCTAAACTATACGTTTTCTGGCCGTTAATTGCACCCTAAATAAATTTCCTCATTTTTGCTAGTAAAGCAGTGAATGATATAAAGGTTAAACTGAGCCATGGGCAAAACTTGTTTTCCTCGTAGACCAGAAATGAGTCGAAACTTTTCAAATATCATGGCATGGGCCCTTCATGTAACAGGTTGAATTTTGTTGACAACCGACCGCACACTCGACCGCACACTCGACACAAGAAAACCACGGCTGTTCTTAATTTTGAAACTTAAATAGTTTCAATCGAAGTTCACAATTTCCCCTGAAAATTATCACATTGGAATATATCAAGAACTTGAGAAAAGTTAGCTTTCGCAAAGCAGCCCCTAAAGATTTGTTTGCTCTAGAAAAAATATAAACTTTACACTTCACATTTCTTCACACTTGTTAAGCTCGGACAAGCACTCATTTATGAAACTGGAAGTTGCTGTCTTTCATTGACCTAAACTAATAGCGCGGAGCAAGTTGATTCAGTTGAGTACGTTAGATTACATAAACTCGCAAAAATCACCCCAGTAGCACTTATTACCTCATATTACCGGCATCTGCGGGTAATAACTCGATATCTGACCAATCAGAGCGCGATATTTATCTAACCGTAACCGTTTGTTTTGGTTACCTCATCTCCCGGGAACTAAGTCGAAATTCCTATTCGAAGTAGTAATAGTTTTAGAGACGAGTTTTGCGGCCTACATAACATTTAACCGCAGCTACAAATTCTCAGTATAAAAAAAGTCAGCTTCCAAGACGTAAGATGAGATTGCCTGTGACGAAGAGCTACGTTCTTGAAGGAACCGTTGCTATGCATATCTAAAGCAGGAACAATCTTCCAGGCAGTTCGTTTCCTCGAGAAAGAATCCCTTTTTATTGTTGTTAACCTTTCTGTTTAAAAATTGGCTTCGAAAGCAGAATCGTTCACAATTCGCGAGAACAACACTGCCAACAAACTCCTTGAGGTAAGTTTAGGAAATGTTGAACGCTAATGTTTCCATGAAAGTCTGTTAGTTTATTTTCTCCACGAAGATGTCAGCTAATTTTCACTCATAGCAAAGTAAGATCTTTAATCTCCTTCGTAGTTAATATATTCATTTCTCTTACTGCCGGATCTCCCCGAGAATCCACTTCTACTGGCATCTTTCCCCTTGCTGATCAATCTGTTTATTCTCATTACCTATATATTTAGCTATCTAAATTAGATGATAATTAGGCATTTTCTTGTTGAGTTGAAATTAAATGATCAGGATATTTTTTAATAACTTGTATAAGAATCGATCAGAGATGCCTTTTAGGAGACCCAGGGACAATAGTCGATAAAAGTGGCTGCAGCTTAAACAGACGAAACCGATTTTCTGGTTGAGAAATGGGCAAAAGTTTCAAGCACATGTTTACCGTTTGCTAGTTGCTTTTGTCCCGTTTCTGGACTGGATATGAGAACATTTCATTGTAATATGGATACATAGGTGAAAAAGGAAATTATTTTAAATCCCAGTGAGCGCGGAAAGACAATGGTATTGATCATAATTTTCTAAAAAACATGATTTCGCTTCACTAAGAAATTTGTGAATTTTAAGAGTTCTTATCTCAATTCTGTTTTTGTTTTTGATTTGCATTTTTTTCTTTTTTGTAATAAGATACGAAATCATCCGGGCTCTGTTACTTCCAGCCAGATGCCCATATAATGCATCCTGTCGCGCAATACAAAAGAGAGAACCATTGCATGACGATAAAATATATAGCCTTACGAAAACAGAAGATAAAGAGTAAGTGAGGTAGTCTCCATAAAGTTTCCTTGAGTGATCCCCTAAAGTTAGTTTAGATTAATTCCGTTCTGAAATCCCACGAGAACCTAGGTCTAAAGATAGATAATCCTGTCACGTGGATTTTCTCACGTGGACAGTCCAAGCTCCTTTACATACAGTTTCACTCTCTACGGAAACACCCACGCAACGCCCGTGCTCACAATATTCGCTGGAGAACTTCCTAAGTACCACCATATCTTAAAATAGCTTGAGAGCATTCCGTGATTATCTAGATCAAATAAGTTGGCATCTACTCGTCAGAGCTAAGCACATGATAGCTTATTTAATTTATTTAATAAGCTTTATTGGGAATATAATGTATATGTAGCAATATATATCTAAAATAGTGGAAAAATACAAGAGAGAATAACTAGGAAGCGCGAACAGAATGGGAATAGCCATAAGAGGTGCTAATAATAAGTAATTTTAAAACGACCTGCAGCTACCAGGAAACATGATAAATCAACCTTAGCTACCGTTGGTAAGTTTGTGTTTTCCATTAACATCTAGGATAGGATTAATGAGGTCAATCATATCACATTTTTATGTTGCTAGTGCATTTCCAAACCCACAGTCCTGGGCCCGCTTTCTGAATGAAAGAATCACTGCTTTTATAGATTCGCAGGATTATTAATTGTCCTCAGACCGATTACAACCACAGCTACAACGTGCAAGAAAAACAGAAAACGGATAAACCCGGCTGGTTTTCTCTGCACATTGGCGATCATCCAATCTCGAGAGTGTTTGATGCACTTTCAGTAATGACAATAAAATAACATTAAAAAGTGTCACATCTTTGTTGTTGCTGCTGCCGGTAATGTCTGTCAGGGTTGGAGGGCGGTGGAAGGGATTATTTCAGCTCATTTACCGAGGCCAGGGTGATGGATATATCCACAACTACCATGCAAGAGGATCAGAAATTTTGAACCTGTATAACTCAAATTAAGGAAGGTGTTTCATCTTGTTTGCATGCAGACGTTCTGCGCTTATCACAGCATGGCTCCTCGGAAACCTCGGGGTTTTTCTAAGCTTTCGATTTCGATGTAATCACGATGACCCTTTCGGTATCCGTTTAGAAACTTAAATCTGTAACTCTACAAGCAAAACGTGTCGAGAAAGTTAAAAAATCCCGGTGTTCCAGTGGATGCGCAGAACGTGTGCGCACAAACAAAGTCAAAGCACCCGTGATTTGTTGTGTTTCGGTAATAAACCAGACCTTATTTTCTCACCTCACCACGCACCCCAAAGATCAGCCACGCCACAGAAGCGTGGACATTCTGTGGTCTTGTCGGCGTCGTTATTAACAGATTTTGACTGAACTGAATTTAACGAAATTGGCTCAATTGTCAGGGAACAATCTCAACCCTTAAGTTCCCAGTAACAGAAAATGCACAAAATTTCTAATTGAATCTTCCTAACTGAGTTTTAGAAATCCGATTACGCAATTTGAACAAAAGGCCGGAGTTATAGGATGTGTGCCGAAGTTTATCCCGGTCCGCCTTTGTAGCATGAAACAACTAAGAGCACTAATTTCTACACCACCATGGATGGGATGCTAGTTCATCCCATAGTTACCACCAGAATTATACATGCACCGGGGTGGGCTGAGTGGCAAGGTGAGAGTTAAGTGTCTTCCCCAAGAACACAATGCAGTGAACCCAGCCAGAGTTTGAATCGAGCCCGAAACCTTACCCTAAACCAAGTTAATTGTCCGCCTAACAAGGAGCTAACCCTAAGATACTAAGATAACCCTAAAATGTTGAAATGTTACTCAACCCTAAAAACTAAATCTCCAGTCCACACCGTGAGTTAGTCCCATCCGCGATCAAACTTTTCACTCACTTCAACTCCCCCTTCCTTGCTAGCTGCAACGCGAGCTGTTAAAAAGGAGCATCACGAAGCTAAAAAAACGTTGCATATGCTCGAAGTTAACAGACTCAAGTCTATAAATTTCCAATATATTTCATGTGAATTATGCGACATACGAGTCCTTCGATGGACAATTAATTCTGTTTTACGTGCTTTCTTTGAAATGATTTTGAATGCCATTTCTTTGTTACACATAGTACTGCAGTCGGATAATACCAAATACAAAACACTTTCGAATCATCTTAAGCCTCTTTCACAAAGCCAGTTTTGATGCCTATCCTTTCAAATGAAAATGAAAATTTCATTTACATGCAAATTAAACTCATTTTCACATGAATGCTTGGGCACAAGGCCTCGCTTTGAAAGAGAGGCTTAAAGCATCTCGGAAATGACCTGTTTAATGATTTGGTATAGAGAGACATACATTAAATAATGAGTTCCTAATTTATTTCCTGCACTTGACAAAACCAAACATAAACTTATATTTTTTTCCTTTACACAGAAAAATCCTAAGCACAAAGAAACAAATAATAGGTTCTACGGCGATAAAATTAAGAATTTACCCCGATCTACTGATCATGATTTCACGAAAGCTGATTACCAACCAGGCGATTTTTTTTCATACAAATGAAGAACCTTTGTACTTCATGTCATATTTTATGAATGGAGTTTTTGTTCATAACAGAACGGCCTACGCAATGAAAAGGTAAACCGCGCCATACCAGGCAATAAGATTATATTTAGAAATTCAATTTCTTTTTCAACGAAAAGTACCATTGTTGACAACATACGGGGACTCACCCTCGAATGTAATTAAATTCGATTGATCTCTTAACGGGACGAGAAGTAATTATTGAAGCGACAGTGACGTTCGTCGATCCTATTGCGAACTACGCCTTGAGAAGCAATGCTGAGGATTTTTTTGTCCAAAAACTGAACGACTGGTGCCGCATTGGTCCAAACCTGGCAACTGAGTAAAAGAGGTTTGTAACTGTACGTCCTAACGATTTCGTTTTTAACTTTTTAGGCGAGAATTGCTTTGAAAGCTTTTCTAGACAACCTCATTTGCATTTTGGACCACAGCGAACTTCTCGAATCTGGCCAACGCTTTTCAAAGTTGCTACTGGGCTCGATAAAACTGATTATAAACCTAGAAGGTCTTGGAATTGTTTCACTAGAAGCCAGAATTTTTATTTCACCCAAGACGAGATTGTCCGGCAAAAACTACAGAAGCTTTCCACACCTTTCGTATTTTTTCAATCCCCGTTTCATTGTGTTCGTAGCGAGAAATTAAGAATTTTAGCGAGGCTTAAAGCATGCGGCAGCTGAAAGTTAAACGGAAAGAATAATTTTAGCCAGCTACTTTTTCAGAAATCACTGCTTCAGTTACAGTTGAACCTCATACCTTTCCTCAGAGAAAGATATAAATTTTTCGTTTTCCACTCCATCTTGCCTGCTATTTCCGATTTTAAATTAAGTTATGGTAGAATTACCATTGAATAATGTTTGTTATTATAGAGAGTATTTTGAAGAATGGTTAAATTTCTCATCCGAAGTTTTTGTTTTCCCGTTGAGACCAATTTTCTCACATTCAAATGCAGTGGTCGGAAAAACACAAGTAAAATTTATGCTAGTTAAAACAAATTTTTTCCAGTTTAACATCTGCCAGTGAAAACCTTTGACATTGAAAATAAGAGAAAAAATAATTTTACAATTTCAAGCAAATATAATTTTTTGGCGGCGTTTGAGCGACGTTCTGGATGAATCAAGTAAATTTTCCCCCCGCTGTAGCGATTCACAACAGCGTTTTTTTTTCCAGTCACAAAAAAAATCTATTATTACTTTTGATCTACACTCGGTCATAAGCTTCCTATGTTAATTAAATAATATAAGATATTTCCAACACATTTGGTATCCAACAAAATTTTTATTCTCACCCAATATATTGATTTACAAAACAAGCCTTTGTTTTGACGCGATAACATGTGTCGGTGCATTAAGCTTTTATTCTTTTAATGGCACGAGCTTTCTCACTTTGTGAATGGGTGCGTTGCTTTCGCACTTTGCGGTAATACACAACTTAACTGGCTGCGTAAATTATTCCGCTATCTAAAGGCCTGGCTAAACTAAGAAACATTGTTGCGGAAACATTGTTGAGGAAGCAAATGTTTCCCAGCTTAGCCGCGCGGGAAACATATGTTGCGGAAACATATTTTGCTGCTCGGAAACAATTTCTTTTTTGCCTGAAGTCAAAAAAAATTTTGTTTCCCGGACACAAATTTTGCATCCGAAACATATGTTTCCCAATTCAGCCACGATGAGAACAGTTAGTTTCCAGTGCCACTCGCTCATTGAAAAATGTTTCCTAGCAACGGCGAGCGTAGGGACAACGATTAAAATAGCTGCTGCGAAGAAATTCAAGCAAGTCACGCTCAAAGAAAGGAAAGGGAAGGGAAAGGAATTAGAAAGATGAAAAAATGGAAATGCTGATTATTCTGTATGTATGTCTCTGGGACGTGGGTCATAAGGACTACATAAACAGGAGGAGGCGTACTCGCAAATCGATTTACTGATGTCAGACAAATATGATATCAGCCATGAGGATTACAAGAGCAATTGCCGCCGACGCCATCTTAAAAGGTCGAACGCTATGTTTTCATTTACATGCATTGTGCGGAGCCCTGGGGACGAGAAAATGTTAACATCCTTGCCCAGACTTCCTCAGAAGTCAGTTTATTCAAAGACGCATGCGTGGCTCATTTGTTTACGGCAACAATGTTTCCTCGTTTAGAAACTGGGGTAGCAAAACATTTTGTTTGTTTCCCGCTAATTTTACCACCCGGGAAACACAACGAGAAACAAGGTTTCCGCAACAATGCTTCCTAGTTTAGCCAGGCCTTAAAGCAGAAACTGTCGTCAGCTAGACTTCGAATAGTCAAAACCCACTAAGGGAAACCTTACAATATAAATTGCAGTAAAGAAAAAAAATGATGTTGCAATGAGTTATGCGTATACACATTTGTGGTAAAAACTGATTCATCAAGGCTCTCGGACGTTTTAAAAATCTATAGATCTTTTGTGTCTGAAAGAAACCGCTAAAAACTACTTTTTCCTGCTTTAAAAACTTTACTTAACATTTCATTTTGGAGTTATAGGACGATTTGATGAACGAGTAAGGTATTTAGCCATTAAGCTTTTGTGCTCTTTTAATTGACCAAGAAAAAATAACAAAATTTCCGCCAACCTCGTTCCCAGGGCTTTTCCCTTGAAGGTGGGAGGGGCGGGAAAAGATCCTGGCATCGGCTGGTCACGTGTCCATCTTTCCCGCCCCTTCCACCTTCAAGGGAAAAGCCCTGGGAACGAGGTTGAATTTCCGCTACCTGCACGGTGTCCCGTTATTAACATTGAAGTTTCGATAAAATCGAGTCCTTCTTTCGGAAGAAGAAAGATGGGACATCATTTATTTTTTCGTTTACGCCCTGTGTCCTTACACCAATATGTTACAAGCAACTGACTCCATCAGTTGACCATAATTTTCACCCGATGTAAAAGTGAAGGCGTCTGATATCCTTTAAATATGAAATTATCTAACCGAATATTAAAATTGCTGACAGCAGATCAAAATAATCACCACAATGAGCATCAAAAATTGCCAAAGGTATATCTTAACATCAGAACTTTCTTTTATCCTAAACATCGGCAAGCAAAACAATTATAGAGTATTCTTCGATGATGGTGTTAAACATGATATCAAATTTTGTAGTATTTCTACGTCTAGCTTCTGTTCCCTCTGGAACTCAAGTTGAGTTCCTAGGCTATGTACGACTCTCGCCCTAATTCTCCATTTATATGGACTCGGATACCCGAGACAACCCTCCTCTAGAGTCTCCCGGGGCGTGTTAACTTTTCCTTGTGTCATTGTAAAATTGAAACAACCATTTATATGAATGTTCAATGTCCCGAGTTGTCTCGGGGGGCGAAACAACTCGCGTGCAAGAGTTGTCTCATCTCGGAAGGTAGGGTAACCCCGGCAGGCGGGACAACTTTTCTTCATTTACATTCACTTTGGTTCGCCTAACCTGGACAACTCTCGGCGAGTGTCACGAAATGCCTATGCTAAGGGTTTAAAGCAGAAATTTATATTAAATAAGTGAAAATTAACTTCCCAAAACCCACTGTGATCGAATGACCAAGGGAAACTCGACAAAAAAGGGACATCTGCACATTTGATTATTAATTAAGGGTTATGAATAATCATGCGGGGCCAACTTTGACTCGGCCTGTAGGGAAACCTTTTTCACATATTAAGACTTGCTAAAGTTTTCTCAGGGGAGTGTTGTCCCAGGTACCCGAGACCATATATGCTTGAATTTATAAACCATCCAGGAAGTAATGAGAAAAAAAATAATACTTTTTGTCTTGGCGTATTACCAACTATAGTCTAAGCTCGG
>Ga0126337_10001506_pt1 | contig 14160 bp, 11 predicted proteins | sample DipCmetagenome_FD_92527 | JGI IMG/M metagenome (GOLD analysis project Ga0126337, IMG submission 92527) | Coral microbial communities from La Bocana,Puerto Morelos, Mexico - Diploria C A metagenome | ecosystem: Host-associated > Invertebrates > Cnidaria > Coral | place: La Bocana,Puerto Morelos... | reverse complement strand
TTGATATTCTCCACGTTGTTTCGAACACTCTTCGCTATGAAAGACGGATTAAAACAGCAAATTTTATGGAGGAATTAAGCGTCAACGTGAGTGCAATTGTTCACAAGTAAACGATACATTGACTTACCGCGATATTTCGGAAAATGAAACCGGAGTTATCATTCCGGTAAGGAATTTTCGTTCTCTTCTCGAAAATGGTGCGAACTTTCGTCCTTTGTTTTAAAGAAATAACGCTCAAGACATTGCGAAAAGACGCTCGAATTTTCGGGCAAAATTTCTCTCAAAGTTTGCGGAGACAAAGAACGAAATTCGCGCATTTCGCTCTCATTACTTTTGCACAATACTGTATGGCCGGGTAAAAAAGATGTTGCTGTTTTTTGGTTACTTTCATTACTACGTATACTGTTCATTTAGAAATGACAAGTCCAAAAAAAATCCCAGTTGATATCATTTCTAGATTTAATATTCTTTGCAATACTCACTGTTAATTTAACAAAAGAATGTGAATAACAATAAACGGCTGCAAAGCGAGACCAACAAGGGGTATTCTATGAAGAAAAAGTATTTCCTTTTTCTCAATCGCAGGCTTGGAGAAGTTTGCAGTCATGTCACCGCTATCTTGTTTAAAATAGAAGTTGATGTGAAGCTAGTTCTTACCAAGATGTCCAACACTAGTGAAGCATGCAAGTGGAACAAAACGTTTAGAGAAAAGTTTAGTTCGTTGCTTGACATATAAAATGTTCTTGTAGGAACTAATAAGTGTCTCCTATACATCCAGTATACATGTATGTCTCACTCTAACAGTTATCTTTTTTCCTGCAACACAGGCAGCAACTTCTGCCATTAAAGGTGACTGACAGTAGTTACACCCAGTTTCATCCCGTTGTTTTGGAAGACCACAAAAACAAAATTCCCTGGTATAACACCTTTTGGGGATGTACTGCAATTTTGATTTGGAGTACTTAACCAAATGTGCGTTTTGTTTCCTGAGCCAGATAAGGGACATGTTCATGTAAGAACACCTTCTCCCATCTTTCCTTGGGAAGAGAAAACTCTGCATAATTAGCAAGTTGCTGGTGTTTGGCTTCTCTCCCTTGCATGGTGCTTATGCCCAGACCACTCCCAAATGCACTGAACAAGGACCTGGAATGATATGGGACAAATAAACCCACCGTCCACCTGCTAAGGGCGACACTGGTAGAAAACAGTGAACTGCAAAAAAAAAAAATACTCCTGACAGGACTTCTCTAAGTCATCAATGCCCTTTTGGTCAATATCAGTTAGTGTTCATGAGTGAACAGGCATTTCTGAGTTTTAGACCAGAAAATGCAAGAGCATACAGCTTAACATTCTGAGCTTCTGTGTCACTTGGAGAAATTAATGATTCAACCACATCCATAAAATTGCTGCAAAATTGTTGAGTTTCCTCACCAGTGAATCTACACTCGAATGCTTTTTCCTTTCTTTTGTCTCTAAACCATTTAACAATTTTCTTGTAAAGTTTGTGAGACTTTACCTTGTTTCTGACTGCACGAAGATACTTACAAAAACAGCAATGAAATGGCAATTGGTAAATTGTGGCTATGGAAGCAGCAGGATTGGTTTGGGTAAGTGCAACAGTCATGACTTCCTTATTCCATAGCTGCCAACAGTTATTTCCCAAGTGCAATGGTTCACATTTAGCTTTGTCAACCACAGGGCCTAAAAGAGGTTCAAACTCTTGCCTAGAATGTTTACCCGAAATGAATTTGGTGACCAGATTTCTTTGCTGTTTAATTGGCTTGTTAACAACAGTTGTTTGTTTGTAGTTATCAACCAATTTAGCAACTTTGACTCTCTGGTCATATGACCATGGCTTCCAATTACATGTACTATTTTCCCCAAATGTGCCATTCACATTTTTCAAATCATCCTGCTTAACATTTGCAAATGAACTAGGGTAGGTGGCTGAGTTTGAAAGTTCCCCTGAAAAAGTGGCTAACCATTTCATGTCACTAGGGACAAGCTCAAACTTAAATTTAATAGCAATATCATGTCCCTGAATTTGGTATGCCTTGCTTTCAATGAGGGCTATTTCACCCCTGATCTGTGCAGCATACCTGATCATAGCTGGATGATCTTCCTCACAGTTAGCACCTAGTAAAAGGAAATTGTGATCACAACTACAATCCTGGTCAAAAGGGTTGAGACACTTTCCAAAAATGTTATTTTATATATCATACCTCTTCATAAATACAATTTTTGCAAACCCCTTCCCCCCAAAACAATGTTGAGGGCTAGGATTTTTAATTTCTGGTCTGTCAGCATCTCGAATAAAGCAACTTTGCAATGGTGGGGTGTGGGGAGGGTCTAAAAAAAGTATAAAAACGCATCGTAGTGAAAACTACTCATTAGACATACAAAAAAATGCAATGTCTCAACGAGTTTTGACTGGGATTGTAGCAATTCGGTTCCCTAAGTTTCAAAAACGTACAAGCCATGCAGTAGCCTCACTAGCCAATACTTCCTGCACCTTCATCGGAACGCGACGGGACAAAACGAAAGTTTGCAAAGAGAGTTAAAACCTCAGCAGAGCCCTCAACGCTATCAAAACAAGAAGAAACCCTCTCGGAGTCTGGTTTGCTGAACCCATTGGTATTTTATATTCGCTAAATTTAATACCTGTACACCATTACATATAAAGTTTAATACATATTGCTATGCTCGAAAGTTCCTCAAATACAATGGGAGAATAACTCTTGAAATCCCTTTACATTTGTAAACAAAGGTCTACTATTTTTAGTAAAATAGAGTTGGTTATTCCGCAGAGATTATATAACAATTTTAGACTGTCACAGGGTATCAAGTCTTTTAAAAACACTTTCTGGCTGCCGGGTATCTAGACACAGTGTTGTAGGAACTACATACATGTAGGACTATTTAAAATATTGTCTTATCACTGATTCCTATTGAAAACCTGATTATAAAAATTATAAATACCAGTATTGTGGACTTGAAAAGGCCGCAACTTTTATCCCCAGTCTCATAATTATAATTAGACTTCAGTTTCGTGTCTTGATTATCACTACTGTATGCTTTCTCCTTCCCACAAAAAAAGCTCAATTATTTTCCACCTCCGTAAGAGCAAAATTCCTTGGGATACCTATGTGCTTCTCATGACAACTTCATGCCACTTTAAGTGTGTACCCCAAATTTTGGGGTTGTTAAGTATTCATATATTCAATCTATTGTTTTTACTCATGACTCATTCATTCCGATGTATTTACCAACGAGACAGCATGCTTCCAAAGATCGCGAAGACTTTGATGTAGGTGAGATATTTTTCTTTTGTTAACAGAAGACAAAAAATCTCCAGGGACTGAGATGATATCTGCTTGTAATATATTATTGCCTGCTGACTAGAAATGACTACACCACACAAGCGAATATATATAGCATATTAGTATGTGGCATGCTACACGTAAACAAAGCCAGTAACGTGTTGGAAAACGACTTCAGCGTTAACTGTTGACCTTCCTTCTCCTTGTTTCTGTTCCTTTTTCTTGGAACATAACTCCGCACGTTATCAAAAACATAAATCAGGGTTTAATTGCTTTGTTGTTCGGAAATAAAACTGATCAAATAATTTTTCTTTTATTCTGGGGAACTGACTACTTCAATGACGTTCAAACACATTTTTATAAGCTTAGCGGGCCCTCGTGCCCGAGTTGTAAACAAACCACTCACTTGGCTTGTACAGAGAAACGAATCCCGATTTATATCTCTTTTATATGCTCTTAGAACTTCTTCAATTAAATACTTGTAGCCAAAAGGAAAAGTTTAAAGTCATTAAAACGATCTGGGCATTTGATTCAACACTTGTTGCGTTGATAACTTGGAGGATGGCGACGCATAATTAACTCTGCGAGTCGGGCCCACCGCTCGACAATAAACAAACCTAATTGCCCCTACCGCTATCAAAGCAACTTGTTCAAGCTCTCTTTTTAAAGCTCTAAACACGCTCTTTTTTCGTAAAAGCATAAAAGCTCAAAATACATTGCAAAAAACAAATCCAAGAAATGTCGGCAGATTACATCTGGTGCTCATTTACAAGTTTAAGAACAAAAGGATATGTTCACAACTCCGTTCACTCAAGGTAGCTTAATTTCGCTATTGTTCCAGTCTTTTGAAGTCGCTTATGCCTGCTTCCTGATCTTCTTCCAAAATATCTCACCTTTTTTGAAATGAATAAAACCGAAAGTGGCCGACACGTTTTCCGCAACTGCCGAAGGTAATGCCCAAAGGAATAAACTGAGCCTTTGTGCTCAAAATTCCAGCGGTATCACCCATTTGAGAAAGACACACTTAAAGCGCTGTGAAGTTGTAATGTAGAAATGACTTCTGAATACTTTCCAGCCTGTGGCAGGTCTCTAAATTGTGTAAAGATCTGTAGAAAAGCCGAGTTCTTTTGAGGAGACACAAGCCACCATCTTGGATTTGACTGTTGATGGGACCTGGGAACGACTTACCTATAACCCATGATGCAGTGCTCTGGGCAATGTGTGGTTGTTTCAATGGTCATACGATCGAGAGTGTGATCATGGCGGATGATATTTTGACATAATTTACAACGAAAGGCTTCTATCTTCCAGCTCAAGGCTTAAAGTAGTGTTTTTGCTTACCGTATTTATTCACCTATAAGCCGATCCCGGCTACGAGCCAACACCCCAAACTTGAGAGAACTGACAATGGGCTTAAGCTTCTCCAAAAAAATTGGAAAACTCTCGGCTATAAGCTGAGACCAAAGTTTTGCAGAAAAATTTCACCTTTGAAGCGTCCCTCTCAGGAAACATAATTATGTTGATTGCTGAACGAATAAACACAACCAAATAAATATTCAAAAGTTTATTGTAAACAGTTGGCAAATAAGCAAGAATGTGAATATCAATTGCTCCTAACTAGTCAAATTCAAACCATTCAGACTACGTCTCAAACAAACGCTTACCAAAATTATCAGTTTACATATCGTCCGTGATCGTATTCATCATGCCAAAAGTTCGCCATACTTCTTACAACGTGGCTTTTAAGCTCAAAGTTGTTGCTGAAGCTGAAGCTGTTGAAAACAACTCAGAGATCGTCCGAGATTACGGGATTAGCAAGTCGATGGTTCGTCGATGGAGAAGAGACCAGGCAGCGCTTTTCAACGGCGAGCTGAAGATGTCTGTGAAACGAACAACATTGGGCCACTTCATTCCAAAGTATCCCAGAGCTAGACCAGCAGATGTTGGAATGACTTTCAGACCAAAGAGATGAAGGCAAGTACTCATCGCTTCATGTCAAATCAGATAAACATTTCATGTTGATTCAATTGATTTTTTATTATCTAAATCAATCAAAAAGTTTTCCCTTGATCTCTTCGCACAAGCGAGTGCACGCGAGTTTGTTTGACAACCTGTGGGAACGAACGCTTGTGATTAGCCAGATTTAGAAATTGTCATAACAATGTCTGTGAACTCAAAGTAAACAGAACACTTCGCTTCGATCACTTCGTTTGCTTGAATGTTTATTTATCCTGGATGGTTTTATTTTTCACAGGTATTGCCGTGTGGATTAATGCGCCTGAAGGCAAAAGAATTGTCCACCGACTTGTTTTTGTTGTGTTTTACTATAATTTCATGAAACTGACTTGGCTATAACCCGAATCAGAAATGTTTATGATGATTTTCACTTTGTTGATGACGACCCGAAGAAAAAAATTATTCAAAACTCTCGGCTATAAGCCGAACCCCCCTTTTCGGAAAAAAATTCCGAAAACTGAGTAAAATATTTTGCACAAATCGCTCGGCTTATAGGCGAATAAATACGGTACTCAATTTTATCACTGAGAAAATCGATCTTGGCCGGCAAATTATTACATGATGCAGCCAATTTTTGATTTTTGTCTTAGCTTTCTTCTAGTCCATTTCAGGTTTTACATTATATGTATTACAATAATAACTTAAACCAAAACGAATTGAAGGCTTGTCATAGAACTTGAGCGGAAATTGCATTTCTGTTAGGAGCAATTTCTTCACTGTTAACACTGAACAAAACTTATCTGCCGATCTTAATCACATGTTCCTGTGTGGTTTTGTTGTAGTTATGGAAGCAGAAAAGCTTGAAGTATGCATTCACAAACAGACCTACATCATCTCCAATGTAGAAAAGCTAAGTGAAATTCACAAACATGAGAGATGATAACACAGGAAATACACAGTGGCCTTCAGGGCAAAAATTCCAAATTTGAATTTGATGTTTGGATAACTTAACTCAGATAACTTACATATGTATGCCCTATCATGGAAACCTTCAAATTTACTAAATAAAAGAAAATTGAAGAGAAACAAGATGTTCTAGCTGGTTCAAATCTACTGGGGGCTCCTTCTTCGGGTACTAGACAAACAGCAGTATAAAATTATATCTTTATAAGTGCATTATATAGAAGGTTAATGTTGGCAAGTTATTGTAGTTTGGTGCAGTCTATTTCATATTTTTTTATAATTCTGGGCTTTTGACCTAGCTAGCTTTTTGTCTGTTACAGATAGAATTGCATAGCTAAAGGCAAAGCCATGGTCTGATTGGCTATAGAAGAGTGGGTATTTAGTGTCAAATTGCACTTGTGCATGAAGGGGTGTTGCAGACGTGAGTTGCAAGCAAAAATTGTTGCCATTGTGAAAAACAAAAATGCTTCTCATGCTAGGAAAAAACACCTTAGAAATAAACAAGTTTACAGAAAATGAACGTCTGCCAAATTTTGAATTGAAATTTAAATTGTTAAAAAATTTCAGGAAACCCCTCACACTCAAAGGTATGAGAAAATGCATAGACATTGCAATCAATGGAAACCCTTTTAAAGACAAACTGGCACGGCTCACGAAAATAGAAAATGTTTGGTTTCACTCAGTGATTTGGTGGCTTTAGCTATGAGATTCAAGATAAATCCATCCACAACCTGACAATATCAAATGTTTTCAAGAAATTTAACATGGAATTCACTCATCAGGCTGTGAATTTCTCTATAATATTAATTCAGTGGCTAATTATGTGAGTATCATGTGCTAATAAAAGACCGTATTAAGACATCTCGACCAGGAAAGACTTTTCCAAAAGGTCGAAATTCCACGCTTTCCTGAAAACATTAATTAGTGCCCACATACACACCTCTTGCATTATATTGCTCAGACTGAATCCCTAAGAACTTTGGATGAGGGTTCAGTGAATCAGTTATTTATTTCATTTCGTAAGCCCCATAGAGCAGTTCGTTCATGTACCATAGCTCGTTGGCTAAAGACTGTGCTTTAGCAAGCCTCTGTAGACACATCAATCTACAAGGCTCATAGTTTTCGTTCTGCAGCTAGCTCTGCAGCCCTTCTCAAAGGAGCTTCCATCTCAAACATTCTAAAACTAGCTGACTGATCAGCTGGCAGCACTTTAAAAGGTTTTATAATAAACCTGTCGTTACTTCAAGCAAACCTGTCAGTGCCATTGTCCTGTCTTTCTTCTTCTTTCTTCTCTTTAAACATGCAGAATAAGGGCATAATGTGGAGTATGGTGAAAGAGAATTGAAAATTAGAAAAGAGGTAGACTTACCTTGAAGGATAATTGTAATTCTCCGAGTCATATGGAACATTATAACCTTATTTTCCCACCCGGGTCAGAGTGTGATATGACTTCCAACCCTCAACCAGTGTTACGATACCAAATGTTCTTGTTTGTTTTAATCTGGACATAAGAAAGGAGAAGCCTGGTCTGTCCGGAATTCACATTATATACCTATTTGCTATTTGCATAACAATGGATTTCTTTGGAATGTGGGCTTTGCGCATGCACAAGAAAGTACTCACAATAATGTCATAATGTTCCACATGGTTCAGAGAATTACAATTATCCTTCAAGGTAAGTCTACCTCTTGTCTAATTTTCAATTTTCACAACTCGCTCCACAACCCCCATCCTCCCTCAACCTCCCCAACCCCCCTCCATTCACCACAGCAAATTTCCTCAAGGGCTTCTAAAAAGTGGCTTGCACTCCTAACTTTTGAAAGGCTCCTTAAGAATTACCTTAGGCAACAGGCTTGATAAGAGACTCGATCCATTTACAATTATTTACTTGTTCACTTTTTTCTTGCTAGCTGTATAACATGTAATTCACCTTTTCGGCATTAGATTTCATGTGTAGTGTCACATGACTTACGATGTAAACAAACCCTGAAAGTTCGGACATTCTAATCAACCACACGTACTCGATAAGTAGTGTCCTAACAGAATGGACACGACTGAAGATGTGCTTTTGGTACTTGTAAAAACGATTCCCGATACCCCGAATCGTGGAAAAGAAACCCAAACGGCAATCCAGTGAAGTTCTTCCATTTTCCTGGCGCCGTTGGACAAAACGAGAGAAGGAAAATGTGGATAAAAGCATATCACCAGAGGGAAGAGATGTGTCATCCTCCAGTTTTTCCTTGACGTAGCCACACGTTGTGTCTACATGAATTGCAGTAAATAGCTAGTAAAACAGCGTCAAAAGAAACCAAGACTTCATTGTCGTTGATCCTTGTGTCAGAAGCTTCATTGGAAAACTGCAAGGAGTTGGAAACCGAGTACCTGTTGCAATTTTCTGGTCAGGAAAGAATTTGGGTGCATTGTAAAGAGCTGAGCCAATGCAGGTGACTATGGGCCTTAGAGAGTTTCCCTCTTTGTGGGGTTTAATAGAACCTCAAATAGCTGGGGGTGTTCTATCAGCCGAGTGGAGCTTTCGATAAGTTGGTTCAGCAATCTTCAAACCAGTCTATTTCCTAAGTACTGTGCACTGTCCAGAACATTCAAGAGATACCCCACAAGAACAAAGGGAGGTTAGATGGAGAAGAAAGGGAGGAGTAGCTGCTTTGCCACGCCCTCCACCACTGAATGACTATAACAAGTATATGTGTAGGATCGACCGTGCAGATCAGAATAACCGCTACTATAGTGTTGGAAGGAAATGCAACAGTTACAGTACTGCTTGAAATGATATGCACATCGGCACGCGTGAACCGCAAGGGCAGAACGTGTGTATTGCATGCGGGAGCAATGAGACGAAACCCACGCGGTTTATGAAAGAGAACCTGGGTTCAAAATTTATCTTGGTCAAATGGGCGAAATGCTGTCACAAAAGGTTCGTGTTCACTATTGTGTTTTTATTGTTTTCCTTTGAATGGATTTTTTTTTCTCACATTTACAACTTGCTAACAGCAGAGCACGAAACTATATGCAAATTTCTCTTAACTGGTTCCTCCGGGATAGCCTAGCATCGCGGCGTTCATTGACGAAGTTAAACTAGCCTGCAACTGGTGGCCACCGCTTATCACTTTTGGCTGGCTTGGTGTTTTGCGAAACGCAAAATCAGTTTCCAGATATGTAACAAATATTGTCTAAGGTGATGGGCGAAGCTAAGTTGACAGTAGAAGTAGGAAGATCTCTTCAGCTTTCTGAACGTCCACTATTGGTTGGAAATCAAACCTAGCATTACAAACGATGCTTATGGGGCAACTCTTATGAAATAACAGTTTATCGTGCATTTAATATTCTTGGGAGGTTTTCATCTACTTGCGCTTTTGTCGGAGTCAGACAAATGGATTTATTATCGGTCGATTGTTTTTCTTTTACCCAAACACTTCTGCGGCACACGCGTTAAAAATGACAGTTCACTGCATTTAATCAAAGCGTAATGTGTTTTCAGTTGTAGTAAAATGTCACACCTTTTGAAAAACGATGTCTTTGTGTAGATTGTTAAGAAATTTTCTGCTGAACCTGCTCTTATGGGTTTAATGTAGAGAAGTATAAATTACAATCAAACTCACCTTCCGCCTTAGTCAATCATTCCTGTCAGACATAAAAATAGCTCCGAGCAAGCAATCGTCAACATGACTTTTAGACAACAACTAAAGATTCCAAAATATGGCCTGTTTTATTTTGATTCTGATCAAACTGTTTCCGTTGTTCCAGTGAGCTAAGTGAGGAAAGTTCTGGATGGGGACCACAAAAAGAGTGGGAGCATGGTACAGTATTGTGCAAAAGTAATGAGAGCGTAATTCGACAAAATTCATGGATTTCTTGGCTTTACGACGAAAAATGCTGAAGTATTATTCATCACGAAAGTTTGAAGAAAATTAATTTTCCCGCTGCCCATTGTTTTAGTCGACGTGAATTTTTGAGCTGCAAATCATATCTACCAATAATTTGGCCTGCTTTTTCGAGAGAAAATTAACTCCTCTTGAATTGTCCTTCAAACTTTGTAGTGAAAATTCACTCTGTTCATTAATTTTGTGAAATGAAAACATCGCAGTAGCCTTCCTTGTCTCTTGTCATCCGAACTTTTCTGCACTTTTCCTTCTCTAATCCCACTTCTTTGCACTTCCAATGTTCAATTACGGTTATGGATTATATTTGCCAAAACACACTTTTAACGGGTAGCTTAAAATGTTAAAATAATAGAGGCTGAAATGGACAAACTTGAAATGTTTCTCCAAAACTGAGATTGTTGCAATGGATGGCGTCAAAATGACGATTGCGATAATGATTTGTTAACATAATAACCTCACCAACTCCTCTCAAGGATTGTAGGGCAACTTATACTGCACAGATTGAAGCTCTGGATGGTTTCAAAGATTTTCAAATACGATCGACCATTTCATAAACACTGCGTGAGGAGAGAGAGATTGGGGAGAGTGAAATGAACATTTTCAATCCAAAACAAACAATTCATCTTACAACAAAGGTAACATTTTTGACCTCTGGCTATTTCTAAATACATTTCAGGCTTTTTTAAAAAAAAGTATTTTGGGCGTTAGCGAGCTGACATATAAGCGCTGGCAAACTGGCATTAGACGTTGGCAAATTGACTTCACACATTGGCGAACTGGTTGTTAGCAAACTGACACGTTGGCGAAAGAAGCGGTTACTCTCGTTGTTTACTTGACCAAGATTGTGTCACATTTGCGTTGCCTGCAAAAGATAAGACACATGCAACAAAGAGAAACATCTTGAGCAGATTTAGGCAAAAAATTTACCTTGTGTCAATGAATCTGTTAGACTGACAAACCAAGGGATTCTATGGATGCGAGTTCAGCTAAAAAATTGCTCCAATAGATTATATATTGTCAATGGGCGACGTTTGATATCGGAACTCAAATGGTACAAGTTGCAAAATACTGAGGCCGGTTTTGAGTATTGCTTATTTCTTTCGAAATGTAAGCTAAACATTTAAAAGTTTGCCTTAATTGTTTAATGGATGCTAACTTCCTTAAAATAGAGTAACTGAATGGCTAAAGGTTTACCTGTTTTGTCTAAACGTTTTCCCCAAAACCTTAAACCAATCCAACATTTTTAAAAACAGATGAGCTAGCCATTTTAACGTTTTGGAAAATAATGTTTAGTGGATCATGAATTTAAAAAATGAATGAGCCAACCGTTTCAATGTTTTTATGTCCAATTTTAAATGGCTAGTAAATGGATGCTAAACGGAAAGTAAACGCTTTTTCCTTCAAAACGGTAAATCGTTAATGTACGTTTTCGCTTTCCTGGTCACATTTAAAGTTATCACAGGGGTCTTTTCAAATACCAGCCTGGCCACCGAATGTGTAGCTCTTCTTTAAATAAAGTGCTAAAAAAGTCAGCAATGGGTCATCCCTTACATTTCACCGACCTATGTGGTGGTGTAACTCACCAAATACGCAAAGCTTGAGAGCAGAATGCCCTAAGATCGGTTGCATGGGAGGACCTGCACTGGGACGCCAAACCGATTTAACGCTGCTGCGTATTTGATGCAAACCTTGGATCCCTCATAGGAGGCCTCTGGCTAATCTTAAGCTTGTAATGAGTAAATGTTGCAAAATCTATTTAGACTGACTAGTGGTACATGTATTTCATCATTGTGGTTACCGCTGTTAGTCCGAAAGCATCAGTGCATGCACAGTTATAAAGAGTGCCTTTAACAAAATTTACCAACGAATATGTCTTCCAGCCGGGTTGTCAGTAAAATTTCTAAACATGAATAATATCAACTTGTTTTATGGAAAATATCATATACAAGAGAATTTGTTTCCCTAAGGTTTCCCACAATCCGTGATGAAGACCTTGCTATGAGGCGCTAAGCCCGCTCTCAGAAAATTGAAGGACCATTTGCTTTTCTTGGCTGTTGAGAGTTCATCACAAGCTGCAGAAAAATGAAATTCTCTCTCTCTGCTTTGACAATAATAAGCGTATTGGAGTCTTGAATACGTTATCGTGGCACCATAGAATCCCTGATTTCTCGAGGAGTCGCATGAAATATCTTTGTGATTTTCTTTGATGATGATAAAGGCTTGGTTACAAAGTGTGCAATCAGTGATGAATGCTTTGTAGCAGGAAATTTCATATAACGAGCTCTGACGTTCAGACCAAAAAGCGTGCTTTTGCCGAACCTGAAACATGGCCAGAAGTAGCGCAAGTAGCCGGGAAAATTTCACAAGACAACTTTTATATGGCATCAAATACTTCAAGAACTCTATCTCCTCCGAGTGCACATGTTTGCAATTCTACAACAAGTCCGGACGTTTTATGATGAAGTTCGTCTTCATCTACTCCAATATCCTCTTGCGACTCAATCAGCATGTTACAACAGTTAATCACTGGGCTTCCATCCTGTCCGACCTCAATTCAAAATCTTCTGAAGATTGTAGAAAGTTCAAATGAGAGACCTCTTGACCATTGATGACAAACTATCTTCCAATTAAGTTGTTGATGCTGACCACGGTGGCAATGATTGGTGTGGAGTCAAATGTAGCCGGTCGAAAGCTTCACTTCTTTTTCAAGTAAGTTTTAATGCCTACCTTGCACAACTTTTTTACTTCAATAAACTTGGTTTACAGCTTATAATTCTGTAGGTAGGTAATACACTTGCGCGGCTTCACTATGATGAAAGATCGTATCAAGCACTGCATTGTTTGATCCCACTGATTATGATACATGTACGCATTTGATGGTTTTCTTTTTTGAAAAAAGGCGTATCTGTCTTGATTTTACTGGCGTGTCTTTATTTAGAGTAAGAGGTAGTTATTTGGATAGTTCAAATTTCAGTTATATGTTCAAGCCAACTTTTTCTTTCAATGAGTCTGCGTCCTTCCAAGGTGAGAAAATTCCTGTTTGTGTTCTCTTTGTTCATTAATTTGAATGGCGGTAATCACAACCTGGGGTGCACGATTACATTAGTATTTTAGATGGTGCTGAAAATATTACACAAATTAATAGAGGAACCTTTGAGGGTTTGGGGTTGAGAAGACATTGTATGTACATGGATAGCCCAGTCCAGATTTGTTTCGTGTCACATTGCTAATGCGGTTTCTGTTTGGTTTCCATTTTGAGGAAGAGGTTTACAAGTTGCATCACAGTAGCAAGGGAAGTAGTAAGTAGGAAGGGAAACGTGAGTAAAATTCAAAATATCATTTTGGGCAGCTTTTGGGCTAGATCATGGCTCCTGGAGTAGTTGGTTTCGCCGGGTGCTCGAGGGAATTGCAACAAAGTGGCGTCTCATGCTTAGTAAAAACCCTCATAAAAATTCACTTTTCATCTTTTTTGGAAGGCAGTGATTGAGCTTTGTCGGCTTGTGTAAAGTAAAACACTTAAACAATGACTTCAGCCCTGAATGGAAATCTTTTGTACAGTACTGCGGAAAAGTAATGCAACGAATATCGCGAATATTTCGCTGAGTCCTGCGCGATTTATCGTCTTCACCTAACAAAATATTGCTACCACTTAGCGATATATCATTTTTGCCCAGCGAAATATCGCTACCGCTTAGCGATATATCATGTACGCTCAGCAAAATATCGCTACAGCTTAGGGATATATCGCTTCTGATCATCAAAATATCGTTGCTGTGTAGCGATATATTGCTTCTGATAATCGAGATATTGTTGTTGCATAGCAATATATCGACAACCAAGCAATTGAAGCAATTGCAAGTGGCCTTAGCTAGATCACACCAACTCACACTTTAGACTCAATTGCCTAATTTCATGGCGCGCGGGAGACTGGCACTACCGGATTTTTCCAGACTTCTTGTGATTCCGGATTCAAAATGGCGGTAAGAAATTCAGAAGCTCGTCCAAAATGTGAATAAAAAATG
>Ga0126337_10001505_pt1 | contig 14163 bp, 12 predicted proteins | sample DipCmetagenome_FD_92527 | JGI IMG/M metagenome (GOLD analysis project Ga0126337, IMG submission 92527) | Coral microbial communities from La Bocana,Puerto Morelos, Mexico - Diploria C A metagenome | ecosystem: Host-associated > Invertebrates > Cnidaria > Coral | place: La Bocana,Puerto Morelos... | reverse complement strand
GACAACGTTCAGAATTCTGAAGATGTTTGAAGATGTGAGAGGCCCTATCAACGGCTAAGTGCTCACGTACGCGTGTGGAAAAATGTCGGGAGGTTTCGCCGACATAACAGGCATTACAGCCCGGACATGTAAACTTATAGACCACACATGAACGAAGCCCGCCGGGGATAGGGTCTTTCACACCAAAAAGGTTACCTATCTTGAAGGAAGAGAAAACTAATTTGATGTCTAAATCATTACAATACTGTAAAGTCATATTACTAATTATTAATACCTATATAAAAAAGTTAGTATGATTAAGCACAGCTTTGGCTAGGCGCATGGCTAGCTTTCGGAGTTAGACTCCGGTTTCTGCGTCACAAAGCTGCAAGGAGTAGTTAGGTCACTATTCCATCGTAAGTTACTCTTCATTCTGACACGTTATGTTGACAATATGCTAGAAACCATTTATACACCTTGGCGAAAAGAGGAACTGTGAGAGTGCAGCGCACTAATCGTTAGGCCGCCACGCTGCCAAGATTAAGGAACTTAAGCACGAACTTTAGTGACCGAAAGAGCTTGGGAAGAGAACAACGTCGTTCTCGCCTAAATATAAACCATATAAGCAGCTAGAGGAGTTTTGCAGAAGCGACGTCGGTAGCAAACTCTGTTCGCTTTTAAACTGATAAGCTGTTTGAGAGAATGTCATCCTTCAGCCGAAATGAGAAACCTGCTTCTTTTTTTGTACGACGGTAAAAGCATCTGTGACGAAGAATTTGTTTGATTACGACCAAATGGATAAGTCAGAGTGTTTAGCGGAGTTCAGAGTGCGAAAACAGAACATAACATTTCTGGCAAATTTTATTCCATTACTAGTCCGGCTATCCGCTGTCCACAAAGAACAACTTGTAACCCAATTGAAGAGCTTTGTATGCTTCTGAAGCGCTTCTCATATCCATGTCGCCATTCAGACATGATTCACAGTTTTGAATGAACAGTTTCTGAAATAAGCATGATTACCAGTACAGTAATGGATCATATTTTTTTTTTCAACCACGGACATCGAATTTCACTGAATGGAATTTTGATATGTTGAGTCCGCGAATATGTAGATGCTATCCATGGTTAAGGTTCACCTTTCAGCAATTGCTTTGGGTTTATAGGTGGGACAGTCAGACCAATTTCTCGCCCAGGCCAACATCAAAGAATAGTGTACCGCCTGACAATGGACATAAACGAGTACATTCACTCAAATTTCAGTCCGTCGCTCTACCAAATGGACTTATTGGAAATCTGTATGAGCCTGTTGGATGACATGAAAATAAGCTGCCACATAAGGTTTCATTAACTAATGATCTGTTTTGCTATGCAATCTTCTCCAGCAATTGGAAACGAAAGCATTTTCTCCAACAGGCCAGCCCATGAGTGTTTATGGTGATCCCGGCTATCCGCTGCAAAAACACATACAGGCACCATTTCGCCATGATGGAACAATACAATTTTGAGTAACTGTGGAGTGGCTCTTTGGAGGCATTATCAACGACTTTAAATTTTCTGGATTTAAGAAAAACCTAAAATTGTAATGAGTTGTGTGGGAAAAATGTATATTGTATGTTCACTTCTAAATAATGCGATTACCTGCCTATATGGAAACAAAACCTCAGAGATTTTTGGTCAATACCCTCCATCTTTGCAGTATTATTACTCGGGCTTTCCGGAGGAAACGCCCGAGGTATAAATTCGGCTTCAGTTTTTTTTTTTTTTTTTTTGCGTTCAGTCACAAATCGCCGTCGAGCTTAGGGCGCATGCATAGAATCTACTGAAGCACATGGGCGAGTAATGACCGATGGTATTGAGGTCTCGTTTGTTCTTCGCCTCAGCTTAAATGAAAATTTATTGCTATTGAACTTCCTTTCGCATTTCTTTCATTTGATTCCCTGTATTTGGGAATTTTAGGTTTTAAAAGTGGACAGCTACTTGCACGCTGGATTTCTGCATATTTAATTTACGGCGACCAGGCGCTTTGTTTATTTAGTTTATTCGCTTAGTTCAAATATTGTTTAGAGTCTTATTCAGCTACTACAGAACCACTGAGAAAAGAACTAAGTGGCCACTAATTTAACACAGTTGAATACGACTGATCTCAAAATAACTGGCTCGTTTTTGTCGTCTTTTTGAGTTACGACTTTCATCTTTCTTTAAATAATAATAATAAATTACTCGACTTCTTGTTTTCAGAATGATTTTTACATGAGTTCTTCGCTTTTATTTTTCTTTGTCCTCTCAAATGTTAGCTGTTATAGTACATGTACAAGAATGAAATTCTGTTGTATTTGGTTTCGTTTTTGTCCTCTAAAGTCAATATTTAACGTATTTTCGCAAAGTCAATTTTCTGCTTCTGTGCGACAGTTCGGCACGCGGTAAAGAAATAATATAATTTCTTGTTTTCTCATCAGTTTTACACATCATGTTGAGTTCCTTTTGCTAATATCTTTAAATATTTAAACCCTTCATTGATTCAACTTTAATTAAACGAGGTCTTGAAACCTGGTCTTGTGTCTGTGGTTACTGCGCATATGGTTTATTTTTGTGGTTTCGCTCGCTCAGAAATAATCCAAAAAACGCCAGGGAATTAGGGGAGGGTCGCGGGCAATTCAGGCGTCAATGGGTTAAATAGAATTTGAGTTTGTGTTGACTGTGGTTGTATCATGCTTGGGATAAACTTTTTTTCTTTATAAGAACACAAAAGTCTCTTTATTACAAAATTGTCCCAGCTTTAATGATTACGTAATTCTGTATGCTGCAGCCCGAGTAAACACTCTGAGAGTGTCTAGTTTGAGATAAATTCTCCCAAATAAACAGAGCAGAAATGGAGGCCATTTTAATTTAACCCAAGTTTATTATAACCATATGAGGAAGTAGCAGATCCCATACACATATAGTGTAGAACTGAGTATATGAATAATGACGGAGAGGCAAGATTTGCTGTTACTCCGAGTTTCGTGCTTACGCACTCATCAGCCAAGTTTATTATATCATCAGCCAAGTTTATTATATATTTAAATTCTCCTTGGTGATCACTAGTGCAAGAGTCAAATTTGCAACAACAATAATGAATGAGCTTGGTTTTTTAATAAGACATCAATTTCAACGACTGCCAGTCTTTTTGTTAAAATAAATAAACACTGACATTACATTTTCATACTTATTTCTTCTTAAGACGCTTTTGGACAATCGACAGAATAGCTTCATCTTGTTTGTTTTTGTTGCTGTAAGACAGTCACCATCAATTGCTAATCAGTTCTGCTCTTGCTCTAGTCTTCTTAGACCTAGCTCTTGTTTTCGTAATTCTCAATCACTCTTGGTTTTCTCTTGCATGAATTCAACTAGTTTGGTGCGAGCACTTCTCCTTTGGCGCCTCGGTTTCTCCTCGCATTCATCGCCAATCTACGGAAGCTTATAGGTGCCATCCGACATCCGACTTTAAAAATCCGACATCCGACATCCGACTTGTTAAAATCCGACATCCGACATTAAAAATCCGACATCCGAGTTGTTAAAATCCGACATCCGAGCTGTTAAATCCGACATCCGAGTTGTTAAAATCCGACATCTGACTTGTTACGAGCGTATCTTTTAGAGATTTGCCTCTCTTATATGATATAATAGGAGTTTTAGTATAGATGCTTTTCAGCAACGGCTGGTTTTGTATTACAACCCAGTTATTCATTAAAATTTCTTTTATGCCAAGTACTGCTGGGTCATATGTCGTGTCAAATGGCAAAACGTTCGTTTGAGTCTATCTTCTTTGTTGGAGGGCCAACCTTCTATCCTCGAAGCGGACTCCTGTTAGGACCTCAATGAAGTTATTAGGATATCCGCGCATTTTGAGGCGCAGTTTGAAGTTTGAGAGGCACTCTTCAAAAGTGGTTTGTGAAGAGCTTGTTCTGAGGAGTCTTGTCGCTTCGCCTTTGATAAAACTTCGTTTAACACCCGGAGGGTGGCAGGAGGTGAAATGCGTGTATTGGAAGGTTTCTGTCGGCTGGTAGTGGGTCTTGATGTCAAGGAAAGAGTCAGTTTGAAATCTATCCCCTTTATATTATTGTGTCAAGGAAAGTAATGTCGCTCTCTGAAATTTCAGCTGTGAATTTGATAGAAAGGTGGAGCTGGTTTGCTTAACAAGTCGGATGTCGGATTTTTAAAGTCGGATATCGGATTTTAACAACACCGATGTCAGATGTTGGAAGTCGGATGTCGGATTTTTAAAGTCGGAGATTTTTAAAGTCGGATGTCGGATGGCACCTATAAGCTTCCGTACCATTCTCGGTTGAATTGCGCTTTTTCGTTTCGCTGTATCGCCCTAAGGCTTTCTTGACAGACCATCACCAAATTTGATTAAGCTCTCTTCTTCCACGACAGGTTCTTCGAGTAAAACATCATTCAGACATATCATCCACGGATATTCCAATTGCAGTTTCTTCTTGATGCAACCTAGCCTTATACCTCTTCTGGAAAAGAACCCATCGGTCTTTTACTGACCTCTTATCTTTGAGATAAGAAAACAAATCGCTTGCCAGGATTTCTCGAAGCAAAATAACACCGTGTTCTTCAGTCCGCTCCATAGCTCTGGAAGGAAAATACGACAATTCAGCTATTTTACCGACTATCGAGAAAAATGTAAACTTATAATGATGTGCATACAAATATTGCTGTTGAAATGTCTTCGAAAGAGTAAATAGTTAACCTTACTTTGGCTTTCCATCGAGAGCCGGCCGGCGCCGACATCTTTTGCTCAAATCTATGTCTAAGTAAACAATTTGAACAACATAAAAGAAAATACTTCTAAAAGGGTAACGAGATCAAAATAAAATGTTAAAACGAGTTTGAGACAAGCTAGTGAGGGAGAGATACTTACGTTCTGGAGACAATGCCAAAATTAAAGTTTTTACGTTCGCGCGAAACGAAGACAACTTGTTAGACAACTCTAGAACTCCTACCGGAACAAAAAGTAACTTCCGGTCGCCGTCGCCGCCGGTAGCTTGGTGACTAAGTTCCCTATTATTAATAACACGCCAACCTAACTAGTAGGGGCTGAGTGCTACACAGAATAAATAGGCATCACTAAACGAGTAGCATATGAGTTAATGATGCTGGCACATTTTGCATTAAAAACATTAAGATTACATTAATTGTGTTTATTTTAATGTTAAGAAGAGTAGCTTTATGTAGTTAGTGTTACATTAATGTAAAATAGAGTAAACAGAGTAAAAACATTAAATTACATTGAAAATGTAAATAATAAATAATCTATTTAAAAAGGAATATATATGATAGGTATACAATGGCTATTATAGCCTGCAGTGCAGGCGTATTTTGGGCGCGCGAGTGCACATTTTCGTATTAGGCCGCCATCTTGGATTCAGTAACTCTGGGGGATTGGGGCGAGGAGATATTCGCCAGCCCCTATCCCGTCTCTGCACCAACCCTCTACCAGTCAAACATCCAGTTACAATCCAAGATGGCGGCATCGAACCGATTTATCTAGAGTTCCGTATTCCGCTCCGAAATAACGCCTGCACTGCAGGCTACGGGTATTAATATCGAAAAAACTATAAAATTTACAGCTACTTCATTATATAGTGGATTTAATAGGCTTACTAACTGGCTTTCAACTAAAGTACCAAATAATATTAAAGAACCATTAAATAGAATGGTAAATAATGTGAACAATTTAATGGGTTAAAAAAAGAGAATATTAAAGAAAGATTTAAAAGATTTGAGATAGATAGAGAAAAAGGCATTGATGCAAAAAGTTATCTTAATAAGATTAAACCACAAGTAATCAATACAATTAAGGGAGAAAAGAAGTCAAGTAAAGTAAACTTCATCTTCACTTGCCAATTTAAAAATGAAACCCCCGAAACTGGGGCAATAGACTTAAATATAGCATATTTTCCTTCAAAAACAGAAATAATTACCAAATCATCTAACTAATCTGAATTTTATGATATTAGTGCTGAAAGATTACTTGAATTGGTCGCAAATTACCAAAATAAAAAGTCACAATGGGTTTTAGACTATGTTGTAAGATTTGACATTAAGTTTGCTCTATACGACCCACATAGAGGGAGTAGTTCTATTCTTGGTTTTCATGTGACGTCAACATTTTCCAAAACAAAAAAAATGTCAATCTTTGTGAAGTTCTAGTTTTATCATATGTAAGACCCTCTAAAAACTTGACGTTTTGTAACGTTTGAGCCCGACAGGGTTTCTCATTATGTAATAGAGTACGTCTGAATTTCCAAGTTTGTGCGTTGTGTGACATTAAAATGTCAGACTGAAAACGCTCTCGAGCAGGGCAAAAGATGAGTTATTGTTCAAGTTTTGGCCAACTAAACAGTTCTTGCTCTAGAAGAAGTATTGATTTCGATATTTTGGAGCTCTAGAGTAATAATATTTCGTTTCGATGGCAGAACTCAATGACAGATGTTTCTGTTACTTTACGGCCGCCATGTTGGTGCCATCTGCATGGGCACCAACATGGCGCGCGTCTCCATACAAAGCTCTATAAATTTGGGTGAAACACTTTTCCGAATAACGCGCGAATGAATTACCGCACAGATCTAAATCTTGGCGAGGTTGTTTATATATCAATCATCTTTCATATCCCAGTTTCTTGGCCTATAAATTTATTGAATAGTTACGATTTTTATTTTTGATGGCGTGACACTGCAATCTTTCCTCATTCCTCTTCCAAGTTTTATAGATCTCTTATTAATATCAGACGAGGGTGATAAATATGGGTTATTGACCAAGCGTGAGGTCAAGATGGCTGGATATTGGCCAAGTTCTTTTTTTGCGTGTTTATGGCCGAGACAAAGTGGAGGTCCATAAACACGCAAAAAAAGAACGAGGCCAATATCCAGCCATTTTGACCGAACAAGCTTGATCAATAAAGGATTTATTATACGGCATATAACACCATAACACGATAAATGTTTCTTGCGGGACACAACCCGTTTCCCGAGCGGGCAAGATAGCTCCATCTTGCCCGCTCGGGTAGCCAATCACATCGCGAGATTCGGTTCATCTTGCCCGCTCGCGGAGCCAGTCGTATAATAATACTCATTATTGTCATATTGAAGATGAGTAAATTATTAACGCATTAAGTTGATAAATATAATGGAAAGAGACATTTTTGCCGAAGATGTTTGAGTTCATTTAGAAAAGACGAAGCTCTAGAACAACACTTAGAACTATGTAAAACTCACGAGGGTAAGATAGAGATGCCAGTTAAAGGTAAAAACGATATTATCAAATTCCAAAACTATAACAGGAAGATGCGAATACCTTTTGTGATGTATGGTGATTTTGAATGTTTTACAGAGAAATTACCAACTTGTAAACCTAGTAATGAAAAGAGTTTCACTCATAAATATCAACTACATACTCCATCTGGTTATGGATTATATACTAAATGTTTTGATGATGAAGTTTATAGCCCAAAAATGAGATTCTACACCGCTACTTCGCGAGATGGTAATGTAGTTGATGATTTTAACCTATACTTAGAAATGCAAGCTAAAGGTATTTATGAGAAATGTTTGAAACATAACATTAAAATGAAAGATTTAACTGAAGAGGAAAAGAGAGAATACAATAAAGCCACCCATTGCCATATATGTGAAGGTGAAATAAAGGAAAAGAGGATACTTTACATTGATAAGGCTACTCATCTATACTGTAAACCTGAAATTAATAGTAAAGCTATTAAATGTCAAAAACAATACACTAAAGAATTTTGGAGAGAATTCTATAAGGAAGAATATTGTTCAGTTTGTAATAAACTATTTGTAGGTGAGAAAGTGGGTGATCATTGCCACTTAACAGGTAAGTACAGTGGGGCGGCTCATAAGAGTTGTAATTTAATGTATAAAGTTCCTAAGGTCATCCCAGTTATCTTTCATAACTTAGCCAAATATGATGCTCATCTTTTTATTGGGGATGTTGGAAAGACAGAAGGGAAACTTAATTGTATTGCTCAGAATGAAGAGAATTATATCTCTTTCAGTAAAAAAGTTAAGGTTGGTTCTTAGAAGGGTAAATATGGTGCAGAGCGAGATGAGTTTATTGAACTAAGATTCATTGATAGTTGGAAATTTATGGATAAACCTCTCGAAGATTTAGTCAAAAATTTAGCCCCTGAATTTTTCAATAACTTATATGATTACTATGGTAAATATAATAGCGAAGAAAATATAGAGTTATTGATGAGAAAAGGGGTCTTTCCTTATGACTAGTTTGATAATTATAATAAACTAGATGAGAAAACTCTTCCACGGAAAGAGGAATTCTACTCAAAATTACGTCTTGAGTGTATTTCAGATGAAGATTATGAACATGCACAAAAAGTTGAGGAGTCTCTACAAAAGCCTGAGCACGATGATTTCCTGCTTCACTCCTTTGAATAGTGACTTTATGCTTCTCAAATAATGATGTGACATCACCCATAAACTCACGTCCATGATCAATAATTATCTTTTGTGGCCGCAGGAGCTTACGAGAATAAATAGTAGTGAAAGCATTAGCTACTTCACTTGAATTTTTGGAGGTTAATAGTTCCGCATCTTTATATCTACTTGCAACATCAATAACTAACAAAGCATACTTATAAGTCTTCCTTCCGACTTTATCATGGGGTAGAAAAAGCAAGTCTGCCTGGTGTACTTTATTTGGTATATCTACAGACCAATGAGGTCTAGGTATATATTTTGAAGGTGGTAAATAAATTTGCCATAAGGCTTGCTTTTCCAACCAGCCTTTAGCTTCCTCCTCACTTACATTAGCCTCCTTTGCTAATTTTGTGATTGCTGTATATCCTTTCCAATAACCTTCAGTACAGTAATATACTTTCGACAACTCTAAATTACTATCATCATACTTAAGATTTTTTGTTTATAGTATATATATGTCAGTAAAATTTTCAGAGGAGATGGATCCAAACAGGCTTCTAAAAAAGCCTTTTGGATTAAAGGCAAAAAGCACAGTTAATCGAATTACACTTAACCCATCATCAGCTAATCCAGGTGAAAAACTATACATTAATATTCCAGAGCTTTCCCAAAATGTGGTTCTCGTACCAGGAAGTATTAAGCTTATATTTAATCTTACTGAAACAGGTCATACTAACAATAAGTTTGTTAATAATGTCTCAAGAGCCTTAGTCCGATCGATGAAAGTAATGTATGGAGGTTCTTCAGGATACCCAACGTTACGACCTAATCAAACTTTTTGAGGATGCTTATCTGGACAAGGAAGTATCTGAAGATTTATTAGGTCAGGGTGTTTCTACTGAAAATATGAGAAAACTTCGAACAAATTCAGGCGATAAATCAATCTCAAATGCATCTGACGTACCCTTAGCTGCAGTTCATAACAACAAATATACTATCCAATTAGATAGTCCAATCTTAAACAAACATGGTGTTCTTTACATGTTTGTCTTAAAAATACCTTTAAATTTGAGTTAACGTTAGCACCATACCAGTTAGTGATATTGTTGATTTCAGTTCAAATACCCCCGAAGCTACTTATAGAACTACTAACCTTGAATTAGAATATGCGAGTATCCATAATAAACATCTCGCGGAAGAGGCAGCTGTAAGTTATCAGGTTGCTAGAGGATTTTTTTATGAAAACATTATCCTACACAAAGAGTTTACAATTTCAAAACCAAATGATTCAGTCATAAACGAGAGCGTTAATATTCCAAGAAAGTCAATGACCGGTATCTTATGTCTTTTTACTGAAACTTACAATGATGGAGCTAGAGAATCTGAAAAATTCGTTAATCCTAATATCACATCTATTGACATTACTATTGATGGAATGCCAAACCAACTTTATTCAAAAGGAATGGTACCTACTGACTTTTGGGAATCATTTAAGAGGCATTATCCTGCAGGAGTCCATAGAAATGTAAAAGAAGTTAACTTTTATAATGATAAATTTGCCTTATGGATTGATTTCCGAAGTCATTTTGATAATGAAGTCCACGGTTCAGGATTTTTTTCAAATGACACTCGTAATGGTGTTAAGTTGTTAATCAAAAGAAATACCGGAGGAAGTGGTAACCTTACTTGTTATATGTTTGTAGTTGCAGATGCCTTAATGGAAATGCTAGGTGGTAGTTTAAAGTCTATCTTATATTAAAATATATATGGAAAGTATGCGAGAAAAAATTCCATTTAATTGTATCATAACCGGTCCAACAAATTGTGGAAAAACTAGATACCTTATCGAGATGTTACGTAAATATTTTCGTTACGCTTTTAGTTAATATATTGTACTGATCTGTCCAACATATAAAGATAACAAGACTTATCGCAATTTTGCAAAGGGAGAAATAGATAGATTCCTACAGGATCTTGTCACCTACTTTTTAGGAACTAATACCTTCTTTATATTAGATGATTGTACAGTACGTAAAGACTTAAAAAGGAGAAGTAACCAGTTTATAGATTTAGCCTTTTCAGGAAGACATAAAGGAATCTCAGTCTGGGTTCATACTCAACAATTAACATCAATCGCGAAACCATTTATAGATAATGTAGCTCTTGTTGTTGCTTTTCATAGTCCATCAGGAGTAAGTACTAAAACTTTAATATTTTGATGATTTTGGTGGTAACTTAGATGGGGAAACTCGAAGGGGATATCTTAAATTACTGAAGGAGGAGAAGTACTTTACAGTAGTACTCCTCTTAAGATATCCTTATAATGTCTACTTAGAAATTCCTGCCTATATATAATATATGAGCGAATTAGAGCAGTTATTAGACGAAAAGAGTGTAGTTTTAGAAAGTGTAGATGAAGTAGAAGTAGAACGTGAATCATTAGCAATCTTAGCTACAATAGGAACTGCAAAGGAGTACCTAGGTAAAGATATGACTTTAGCTGATGTTCATCGACTATCCAAAAAGGATGTCCGGAAATATTATAAGATGTATAAAATGGTAAATGGCCAGCAAGTTTATAATACTTTGGTGAAGGGAAGTTAAGGTATCTTTAGTAAAGTCGTCAGTTATATTATACCAATCGATAATCCTGAAAGTTTAGCAACTGACCTTAGAGAAGATAAGTTAGTACAACGTGAGCTTTCTACATTTGCTGGATACCTGGTATTAAAGGGAGGAAGATTGGTAGCATTTGCCAGCGCCTTCCTGCAGGTAGCTAAGCATGTAGACTATAATGAAAATCATGGTAAAACCTAACAAAATTGAGGAGGATAGTAAAGTACAAGAAGAGTAATTAAACAGCTCTAGAAGATAAAAATACTATTTTATCAATTAGACTATAATTAGATAATAATTCACTTAAGAAATGTATTATTATCTATTATATAATGAGTGAAGGAGAACACCGTAGCGAGGGCCAGGAAGTAGAACAGATAACCGCACCGACTACAGAACCCAAAAAGCCCGAAAAAGATGCAAAAAATGTCGCAGCAGGTAAAAAGCTTGCTGAATATAATAAGAAGACAAAGTTGGCATTGCAACGAGAAGTCCAGAGAGAAAAAGAGGAGGCAGCAATAGAAGAGAGTAGTAAAGATAGTGGGTGGTTTCCAAAAATATCATTCAGTACCGCAGTATCTCTCGTTGGCATAGTATTAGGGGGAGTAAAGCTTTACTTTAGGCTCAAACCGAAAGATGACTTTGTACATGAAATGAAAGTAACAAAAGCTGATCATGTATAGAGTGACCAAAGGCTGATGAGGTAAAAGAAACAAAAATCCAAAATACCAATAAGAGTTCGAATGTTATAACTATACTTAAAAACGTTCAGAATATATAATTATAATGTCAGACAACAAACTTGTGAAAGCAATCACTGATTCAGCTGTTCTCGTTGGATTAGCCGCAGGGGTCGGCTATCTTGGAATGAAGGTCTTAAGGAAAAACCTTCTTGGTGATCCATCCACCAATGTCATGAATTATGTAAAGTGGACCGCAGTACTCGCAGGTAGCATTGCACTAAAAGATTACTTAGAAGGAAAAAAAGTATTACCTAGTAGTATATAATGGCGTCAATAGCAATCATGCTTGGAAGAGCGGTCTTAAATGCAACGACTTTTATTGGTGGGTCTTATCTAGCCAAATATTTAAGTGGAGATAAGACTGATACTGAACGTATTAGACATGATAAGGCACTTGAAAAATATTACCAAAAATATATGGAGGGTCAAAGGGCTTTTGAAGAATGGAAAGAGGCTCAAGAGAAAAGAGATGTAAATGCTAGACAAGATTTTGCAAATACGGATGAAGCCCTAAAATTATATAATCATTATAATATATAATCATTATAATATATAATCATTATATTATATAATTATAATATAATCATTATATAATATAAATTACGACCAAATCCACCAAAATTTACAGACTATTATCGTCCAAGTACTAACCAGAAGTTAGGTGAAATGGCTTATGTAGGTGGTGAAATGTTAGCTATTGGTTATCTTGCAAGTAAATTTATATAAGCTAGAAATTTTTATCTAATTATAATTAAATGGCAGAATATGGGCCTTTACCAATAGATGATGGTGAACGTGATGGTGATGATGTAGATGGAGATGAAGAAAAAAAAATGAAGAGTATAAAAATCCACCAACTTATGAATTTAAACGTCCTAAATATGATGAAGAAGAAATTAAATTGCCCAAGGGATTTAAATTAGATGGTGAAGGGGTTGAAATGCGTAAAATGGGTAAAATGGTAAGTATAAAAATGAGAAACAGACTTCTTTCAGTAATCCTGCTTACGAAGATCATTTAAATAATGTCGAAAGTAGGTTAAAAGCAATGGAGACTCGACAAGATGATGCTTGATAAAGAGCGGATAAAGAGTATATTTAAAATATATGGTTTTACTGCATTTGCAGTCTTATCAGCTGTCGGTGTAGTATTAGGTGTCGTTCTTTCAAATATAAAAAGTGGTTTATCTAAGTGGGAAAGGGATTAGGAGATGGATTTAAAGCAATTGGAAGGAAGCTTGGAGAAATCTTACCTGGTATAGCTGGTGACATAGCTAGTTTTATCTTCAAGTAGTAGTGTAGTTATTTCTTTTCTCGGTAAACAGGCATGATTGTTAGTGGTTGCAGTAGTATTATATGCAGTAGAGCAATTTAAATGTAAAAATAAGAAATAAGATATATGTAAGAATATCACAAACTCTACCCACAACTGTCTGAAGGAGAGGAAACCTTCCGACTAAATCAGTTTCTAAGTATTTTTCAGACTTAGAAGTTGAATTAAAGTCAAGAGAGCAAACTCTCGAAAAATATATAAAAAATTATTTAAAATTCTTGTTAATATTCATGAGTGCACTTGCCGGAGCCTTATCAGTAATCTTATCAGCATCTGGAACCGGAGTGGCACTAGCTGGAGTTGGTTTACCTGTTGGAGTGAGTCTTGCATCAATTGCGGCAATTTGTGGAATAGTAAGTGTCTCAACGGGTGCATCAGTAAAAAAGATTATTACTATCTAAGACACTTGGTGCATCATACACTGAGTACCAGGGCATCCAGACACTTGCTGCGTCATACACTGAGTACCAAGGCCCTAGAATCCAAGATGGCGGAACATGCCTGATGAGGCTGAGATTTCAGCGAAATTTATAGCAGTGATACAAATATATTTTTTAAATATTTTAACTCCAGAATCGTGCGTTCAAAGGATAGAAAAAGACAGAGAGTGTCAAATTACCGAAGTATAAGTATATTATTTATTATCTTTGTAATTTTATTTCTTTTTTTTTGTATTTATGTATGTATCTTCTTTTTCTAATAATCAATAAAAATTTAATAATAATAAAAAAAAGCTGCCCCCGCTTTTGATATCCTGTTTATTGGATGTGTATTGGATACAAAGATTACGTATACAACTGCTGAGAAATTAACGTTTAAAGCCTTTTATTGATCTTCAAATGCTCCAAGATGCTACTAGAAGATGGCGAAGCTCGAAGGCTACGAGACAAATTAAACGCGAACTCGTAGATGCAAGACCTTCAAATGCTGCAAGATGCTGCTAGAAGACGAAGGTGACGAAACGCGATCACGTGGTTGTAAGTACCCGACACTACCGTGCGCGCTTGCTAAAGTATTACCCGAGACGACCGTGCGCGCCT
>Ga0126337_10001504_pt1 | contig 14165 bp, 6 predicted proteins | sample DipCmetagenome_FD_92527 | JGI IMG/M metagenome (GOLD analysis project Ga0126337, IMG submission 92527) | Coral microbial communities from La Bocana,Puerto Morelos, Mexico - Diploria C A metagenome | ecosystem: Host-associated > Invertebrates > Cnidaria > Coral | place: La Bocana,Puerto Morelos... | reverse complement strand
CCCCCCCTTTTTGTGTGTTTTTTGGGGTGAGATTTCCGTTTCGAGGGTCCCCAAATGGGGGGGGGGGGGGGGGGGGGAAGGAGGTTCCCTATTCCAGTGATACCATCACTGATTGTTTAAAAAATAGCTTGTCAACGCATTTTCATGCTATCTGATCCAGGCGTGCCAAGGACTTTTGTCGTGGATTTTAGCCTCTTCCAGGCATTCTGTTAGTTGGGGCACAGCGTGAAAAACGGCAAGCGAAAACTTGGGGAGACGCACAGCGAGAGAAAGCGAAAGAACACTTAATTGGCGTCCCCGCTGTTCAACATGCCATGTTATTTTCCAAGATATTCTCTAGCTCTATTCAAATCAGGTCAACAACTAAACATATGTTGAACATTTATTGCTTTGATCGCTTTCGCCAAATCAGACAGAAAAATCTCTCTTAGCTCATGACCTCGAGCCTTAGACATGATCAACTGGCCCGCTCACTAAGTCAAGAGGCAACCGAACTGGTAATTTTTCCAATGTGTAAGAAAAACGCACACCAGTTGTCTGAAATTAATCCAGCTCAAAGTACTGCGATCGTGCTGACAAGTCCCACTGATATTGTGTTTGAGCTTAAGGAGATTAGCTTTTGATTTGTTTGTTGTTGTTTAGTGGTTTTCCGAGTAAGCACCTCTTAAGGAGATTAAAATAACATAAGCCACCGCAATGTACACAGACCTGTCTGCTTCTCAGTGATAAATCTAAATGGTAAGGCAATTCGTCTGGCGGTAATGCAAGTGATTCTCAATATGTCCAGTTTCTATTACGTAATTCACTAGAAAAACCTCTTTATTCCTCAGTTGAAACTAAATCACACAGGTGAAGGTCTCTGATGGCCAGCAGAGTGAAAACAAGTTGATTTAATACGACTTAAGACTTATTCAAGATTTATGATATAAATACATACCCTGAGTCATAAATTTTCGATACTCCAACACCCCGCAAAATGGTTTGTTTCTAAACTGATTAACAACTTATGCTTGTTTATATACACACCGAGTTGTCTGGGACTTTGATAAATAGCACCGGAAACTCACGTTCGCTGCCAACTGAGCGGGTCATGGTCAAGAATCGCACATAGACAAAAGCAAAATACACGAATCTCATTTTCAGCGGAGGACATTTTTTGACTGAATACGACGTAGTTCTACTCTCAGAAGGTCTCTTCAGTGACCTGAAAGACCTGGAAGTGAAGGTAGAGGCGTTTTGTTTACATTTTTGATTGGGTTCTCTCTACACTTATAATATAGGAACGGTCAGAACGGTCTTGATTACAATAGGCTTTGTTGTCAAATATATTTTTTATTGAGGAAAATGTTAAGTAATTTAATTTTAAGGAATTTAAAATACTTGCGTCTAATTTCTCTCTGAGCATTCCGAGTATTGGAATTATTCTAAACGCGAGAATTTGAACATTGCAAATCAGGAAATGTTAACGAGTACAGCACGCAATGTCGCAATTAAAGTGAACTGTTTAACCGTTTTATGTTCTCTGCTTAACACTAAAAAAGACCTTTCTGTAAATATAGTCCACTGGTGTAATCGAAAACAGATTACCAGCTAATTTGCACTTGTCCTCTATTTTTGTTTACTCGTTTAAATCAATAGACCGTTGTTGATTTGCCTTGAATTTATAAAACAAAACGCTCAAGTTTATATGCATAGAAGCTCTGCACCTGCAATAAATTCCGCTTCAACGGACTGGTGATTCTAACGACAAATTAACTTTTAACTTTCAGATTATTATTGTTATCTATAGAGCATTGCATATTTATTCTGATGTTGGAAATAGATTAAATTTAATCATTTTAGCTGCTGTAAACAGTGTAAGATAAAACTAGTCAAAACAAAGAAAGAAATGATATCTCTATCAACTCGACGTTGTTTGCTCAAGATGCATTTTAGACAGAAGACCTCTAGTAAATGACATGTATATGGTTTGAGTGAAGGTGCTTGTTGGCCCATCTACAATGACAACTAACACTCACAAAGATTCACCATCAACAGTGAGTATTTGAATGTATGCCTTCTTTTAATGCTAAAAGAAATGCGTCACTGTTGGTAACCAAGGAAAATGCAGCGAAAAGCTAGAAACGTATACAGTTTGTTGAGATACTAGTTTCCACTTACTTCTCGATGTTATAAAAACCAAGATGTAAGCATTGGCAATTTAAACTGATGAGAACTCTCAAGGGTGTTCTCGTGACTCGTGACTGATTGCTAGTGAACCGCAGAGACAAAAGACAGTGGAACGTTTAGAATGACCTCACACGATCACCTTTTCATCTGGCCCTTACAGTGCACGAAAACAGGCGTTCTCGTTTACATAACCACGAAACACCACTGACTAGCAATAGAGAGCAGGTAACAGTATTTCACTAAATTGCCCACATTTTATTTAGCTCTCTTTTTCAATCAAAACAATTGAGAAGAGAACATTTGTTTCAATGTATAAAAATTCTTAGTAATTACAAAGTATGTGTCCACCATGTTGGTGTCTCTCTTTTGTTCACAAAGGACACAAGAGCATAGCATTTACATTTTAATGGTCGACTGAGGGAAAACATATTGCGAAGTTATTACTAAGTACATTGAATCAAGCCATCATCTATTTAAATTACATTATTTCCAAAAGCAAAACACAGTACTGACACGAATCTTCAGGTAAGGTTTGTTAAAAACGCCTAGGATAATTAAGTTAACGAGCAGCTTTTGTTAGTTACTTATTGCTGATGACATGTGAAATCCATATATAGTGATATCACGTGATATTCACACAGCACACACATTCCTGGCTGAACATTTGCGACAAATTATTTTGTCGTATGTTTGAAGTTTTTGAAACAGCTAGGAGTGCGCCTTTAGTTCGGACAACATCTTAAGTCTACACCAGCTGAATAAAGGGCTAGTTGGCTGATTCAGCATTAATTTCTGGGTCAAATGTTAATTCCGATCTAATGACAAGCATATGATCCTAACTCAAGAGTCTGACTCTTCTTTGAACAGATCCCATTAAGCTGTAACAGACCCGGGAGGCACGCTCTTGTATACAAGAAATACTTCAAGTAAATCCCTCTTGAGGTATATTTTTGCCAAAGAACTACTCTGTCATCGACAAATCTTAAATCTTCCCGTAAATATTTAAAATGGTTTTTCTTTAATCTTAGGAGTCGAGTTAAAAGAATGTTGTGCAATTTTGCTTTTAGCGGAAAGTGCTTCAGAAAATAGGATACGCAGTGTCGCCATAATTTAATTTTGGATTTGCTTTCCAGAGCGTAATTTCACAAAAACAATCCATCATTTCACACTATTCAAAACACGTAAATGACCGTACAATCTTGACTGAACAAATTTTAGCAAATGGCACAAACGCCATTTGAACTCAATAAGGTCGCGTGCTTTAATTCCAATTTATTGGAGCAAGCATTGCAAGATGACAATGAGACTCACGCATACTGAATGCCTGCTACTTATAAAGTCGAAATGAACTTCTCAGGAGTGCCTTTCAGGATGAAAGTAAACACCACATAACACTGCCGTTTCATGCCGCGATAAAATCAGGATTAACTACCCTAGGATAAGAGTTCACCTTTACCTGTCCCCTGGCGCCAAGGGGATAAATTTACGCAGGGGAGGTTATGGGCACTTAATACTTCTTTACGAATATCTGCGTGTTTTTTTGTGCAGTTTATTTTAAATTGCCCCGTTGCTGTGTCCATATTTAACTGTGGTACGACTGTACCTCATACTTATTTATCTAATCCAGAGCTCGTTCTAGTTCATCCTATTTTATTTCATAGTAACCGAATACATTTGACCACTCCATTGGCTGAATTTATGTTTGGACGGCAATCGAGTGTTTTAGACGTTACTAAATCTCGTCTTATATACATTTATAGTAGCTAAAGGAAAACAACAGTTTCTGCCACATACTTTGTGTCTGCGGAAAAATGCATTATCGGTAGGTTTTCACAGCAACCCAATTAAAATATCGACAGCTGAAAAGGAGGCGGCATCCACCAATTGTTCCCAAAGTGTATCAGACAAGCCGAATTTCCTGGCCTGACTGAATCTCTGGAACATAATTTTTGTGGAATAAAATTTCCAAGCAAGAAAACAAAAAGAAGCCTTCAAACCAAATCTAATAGAAAAAGAGAATGCTTCTACAAGTGAATATTACCAAGTGTGTCACACCTCTTCACTCACGCAAAACATTGGGCAAGGTCTATTATCGCAAAGAAAAACAAATCATCGAGACAATAATAGCAAAATACGATTAATTATTGCCACATGCAGCTAGTAATAGCCCCAGTGTGGTAGGATCTAGGAAACCACAACTGAAAGGAAGTGGTTTGAACAAGCGAGGTAGAGTTACTCACCAAATCAACGAGTTGACTGAACGCCATGTCAAAGGTAACGATGACTGGCTCAGAGGCATTTGGTGCTGGCAGAATTTGTTTTTCCTCTTGGTAGTTCATCATGAGTCGATGGACGAGTTTCACTTTGGCATCCTGTTGTTTTTCCTGAGCTGGAGTAATTTCAAGTGTTAATGAGTTTATTCAAGGATTATGGCAGTAGGAAGGTAAGTTAAAGCCCAAAGAGTACGTGAGGTAATTTTGGAACAAGAAACATCTTATCCGACTGTCAGAACTGTGAGAAGGCAAAATAGCGTTTTCATCAAAACCTTGTGTTTTTATCTAAATATAGTGTAGAGCTCATACCTAGCTCAGTGCTTCACTAAGCTCATAATAATGTGTGAACACTTCTAGTCTATCAAAGTATAATTCTCCTTCAGTTTATTCGTCTTCCTTGAATAGTTTTTCACTATTCAATGACTATTGGATGTATTAATCAGTTAAAAAACTGAAAATCTGACGTTTCTAAAACGAAATTAAAATCACTCTTGAAGTCTCATTTCATATTACACGCGTCAAGCTTAAAATTGGTCTCAGTGAGAGAGCCTGCTTCTGGGGCTCATATGGCAGGCAGATTTTCCTGCCTTGACCTCGTCGTTTTCCCAAAAATATATATTACCCACACAGTCGGTGTAATTCCAACAACGCACAAAACTCGACAAAAACTGCTAAAACATTCTTCACTCTGTAGTTAAAGAGGGAACCCCATTTTGTCGCAATTACAAAACACGGTCAAGGTGAGCGGCCATTTAACCGCGTTACATCATACTGACAAATAGCATAGTTCACCATACCTAAGCAAACAGGATTCGACTTTAGTTGAGTTCCGAAGAAAAATACAATGAAGGAGAGGCGACTGATCATGCTGTCAGCAGCGACCGAAATGGACAAATTCACGTTGATTAAAAACTTTTCTGTGGCTCGCTACTAGACTGGGCAGCTAGGGGTGTGACCCTAACAAACCAACACAAAACTATAAAGAAAGCGAAGTTTCTGCTATTTTATCTATCGCGTGATCTTGTAATTGAATAAGAGCCTGTAAAATGTTCTATTTTAAAGTGCACTTGAAGCAGTGGCGAGGCAGCGTAATCCAAGACTTTTGCCAACATCTTGGCTGTGGTGATGACATCAATCGATAATTAACAAAAATGTTGTCCATTATATTACATTTGGAATAGTTTCGAAAATGACATACTTCATAATGTCGTAAGGGCAGCGGAGAAAAGGCCATCGATAAAAGTTGGACGCAATTTTTGGAAGTGGTGGGATTGGTCCATTAAAAAGAAAGGTGAGGGTGCTGTAGGTATTTTAATTCTCTTTGGAATGTGTTCGGGGGATAGAAAGCAAAGGATAAACACCACTGCGACATAAGGCACGACGATTAGACTCTATCGAAAAGAAATGATACGTTCTGTGTAGAAGCTTTTTGTAAAGGCAAGCGTCTAGCTAGCCTATATGCGGGGCGGTTGCTTGACTCGTCACGGAGAAGACTTTGTCACAAACAAAGTAATGCCAACGTGAAATTTGACCTAGTTTTCCGCATCCAAAGACAGTGAAAAAGCAAAAACAAATTTAAGATAGGAAAAGAATATGGCTTGGTCGATATATAGTTCTTCTCATGTGTAATTAGGTAGTCGTACCGCCAATTATCGGTAGCTTGCTATTTTCGCTGTAAAAGGCTATCTTTTTTTTCTAGATCAGTTCTTGACCTAGACAAGACTAAAGCAAAACTGTGATGCAGAGTAGAACATTTGGTTTTAGAGTAGACTATTTCGTGACTTGATTTTTGTTAAATGTAGTTCTCTTTTCTGAGTAAACAAAATACTATTTACTTGGGGACCAATATTAAAGTTGGGGAAAATACAGGCGGCGTGATTAAGTAACACAAGGAATATAGATTAACGATATTTTTTTTCCAGTTTTAATCTATGGAGTTTTTCTCATGAGTCAATTACCATTCATTAACTGCTAAATTTCTTCGATGTCTGCATAGATAAATCTAGTAATTATAATTAAGGGAAACATCGCTTGTTTTCAAACACACGTCTCAGCCATCTAAACATTGAAGAGCGTACTAAGATAACGGGTTAAATAGCAATTTCGCGCCCTGCTGATCAAGGAGTCTGTTCGATGCACGTTTTGAGTTAGTAAGTCAAGAAGTTAATATTATGAAACTAGAGTTTAAGGATTTCCCACGTTACTGCAGAACGCTAACATAACGGGGAATTGTTGCAATTAACGGTTCTTCCTTTGTCGGCTTGAGTGGATATCAGAACCGGCTCTCAAAATTCAAAGGGTTAAGAGTTCAATTAACCAATTCCGATTATGCATATCCCTTCTCCGGTTTATTGGACAGCCCACTGTGCATCATTCTATGTGGCTAATTTCATTCTTAGCCGTACCATCTGTGCCTTTAAAAACGTAAAATACATGCAACAAAGAAGAAATGTTTGATAGTATGTACCACTTATTTTTTGGTGGTGAACTGTAGTTATTGTTGAACGGATGGCACAGACATGTTTCTACAATGCAAAATACAAAATGCCAAAGAGGCTAGTACAGTGTATTACAACAAGACAAGCTGTTTTTCTTAAATATATGAGGAAATTCCTTTTACGGAACAGGCCGTCCTTCCACAAGTTCCTATTCAATGCCTTTGCCCGGCAAAGTTAGTTACTTTCGAGTTCCTTTTTCATCTCGATTATCTTCTGGGTTCGATTTTTCTTACAACTTTATTGTTTCATTCTGCCGTTGAAAACATGAAATTTTGAAATAACAATACTTAATTTTCCATCAGATCAAGTCTTTTTTTATTTAAATGCAGGGACGCTAACTACATATGGTTATTTACCAAGCGTGAGTTCCAGACATAACCTTATGGTCTCAACAGCGACCTGCATCTAATTATCTTTTAAAATTAACATCCCCTAGCAGAAATTAACCATATCCGGAGATTGTAACCCTGAAGATGTAAGTTACTTTGCAGCAAGTCAAACAAACCTAAGATCTGGGTAAAGTTTGACAACGGAAATCACACTATCCACAAAAAAAATCCCAATTTAGAAAATTTCCCGGAAGAGGCCGCACTTCTAGAACTCGATAAAGACAGAACCACAACGAGTATTGATGTAATGAGAATAAAGAGAATTTGCATTTTGATAACGAAATAAACAAGTGTTTTTCCTTTCTGTAGTCGCAATATTTTCGAAATGAAATAACAAACACTCTCTTCGTGTTTCTATCGAATTATAAGTGGAAGTTTAAGAGAACGAAATGTGCTGGGAGAACAAAGGCTGCAGGGAAGTGTTTCCACAGCTTTTTCGAGTTCTCCTCCCTATATACCAGATATAGGGGAGTACCCAGCCCCCGCTCCCGGGGTTCTCCTAAACTTTCCGGAGTGTTTCTAAAACTCAACAGAAATAACTTTTCCTTTAATTTCTTAACTACATCATCACATCAACTGGCAATTCAAATATACATTATCACGTCTTCACTATTGACCTGTTCCAAGAGACTATGTCGTTCTCAGCATAGTTGCTGGCTGGAGAGCATCTAATCTGGTATCGCCAAGGTCACAATGCAAAATCTTCAGATTTTTCCAGGCTTTTTTCCCATTTCCCTAGCTGTTAAATCTTTTACTGGCTACTTCACTTGCATTGCTCATTTAACAATCTAATACATAATTTCTTCTGATATTTTACACAAAAGCGTGCCGGAAAAAACACAGTCATTTTTCATGTTCTTTCGAGCTAAATAGTTCAGTGACAGAACGATTCATATGTCATATTATGACACATGAGAGAAATAGTTTTTAAAAAAAGTTTTTAGTTAGTCCGGGTCTTGTATGCTTAAATCGCGGCAGCTTCAGTACAAATAATCGAACTGCAGTACAATTCGAGCTTTGTAGGGAGAGTAAAGGGTAGCAGTATTATACTCTTCAAGGCAAAGAAACACTCTGTCATCAACGGAACAATCTTAGAGCTGAGCTGGTGAGTAACATAATTAGGGCAAAAAAAACATTGAAACACTCCTACAATTGAGAAAAACAAGCACTGCACCGGCGGTACTTAATAGAGGTAGGAAGTGAGATTCTTTAGTGAAATTCATGAGTTACTTACGGGCAAAAAAAACTTCTCTGTCATCGATATATTGTGGATGTGAGCGAGTGAGGTAATTCACAAAAACACTGAATCCATCAAGTCGCACTACCCAAAAGCTGTAATGGATTGAATTGTTTTGTACTCTTTACAGGATTTCATTTCTGTAGCAACTAAGCGATAAAGGGGTCTTGTTAAACTAAACTGATAACCAAGCCAGCTTAGGCTTTGCAGAGGAGCACCCTTGAACAAACACGGACAGAACCTATTCACTTCATTTTCACTATTAAAAGTCAAGGTACGATCATAATTTTATTGATAATGAAACGCCTGCAAAAATCAATCACTAAGGTGCACAGGTCGAGAAAGCTACTTCGCGAAAGGTTGTTCTATAAAAGCGTAAACACTATCGAGAGAACGCTGAAGAATGTTATGGGTAGCGGTAGTTTATGGCTGTTTCATGGATAGAGAAAAATTTCGGAATTATATATAGTAAGGTTTGTAGTTTTTCCTTCCTTCGTTATCAAACACCGTCAACTTCAATCAAGCAATATTGAGCTACCACTACCTATAGTATCTTTCGGTATTGTCGCCTACTCTTTGACGCGCTTGAAGGACAATCTTTCTCGAAACAGCTGTTTCATAAGCTCAACATAATAATAACGCCAAGTCAAGTGTTCTGACCTGTTACCCTCGAGTTTGGTCATGGATTTTAATAACGAAAACGCATGTTGAACTCGCAAACTTGCGATTATAAACCAAGATAACAACAAGCGATAGACACGCTGTCTAGGGTCTCTCACGTTAAGCTATTCGTTTTGTACTACGGACCAGAACAAAACCATCAAAATTCTTTATCTTCGCGAACGCGTTTCCAGAATTCGCTTTCTTCTTACCCGATCGCGACACCGATATCAACCGGATACTTTAAACAACTGTTTTGCATCAGTTTTGAATCCCGTAATCCTACAATTGATTATTTTGTTCACAGCAGGGAGAGTTTAAAGGTAAAATTTCAGGCAATTGATATGTCGTTCTGAAGGGCAAGTGTAGGTCTACACTGAATTTCAGCTACCATTGGAGACGAAATGAAAATTTCTCTTAAACACCTAGATCTTGAATGATTACGCACCACAGGTCATGCAGGTCATTAAAAAATGATTTTTTTGGAGATGCTTTTCCGGCCAGACATTCATCACTAATGTTTGTTCATAAACCTTTTAGAAAAAAACCTCAGATTTGTTTGTCAGTCAAGGTTGTGGGTAAGTTAATTGCAAAATTCAAATTTGCTTGTTCTTCTTGAGTCATCTCGTCAAGGGGGAATAAGCTCAGGCATGTTTACATAACGGCTAAATTATCTAAATTCTTTTCATTGTTTATAGTTCGGTATCAAAGGCCATAAAGAGTAAATTAGAATGCAGAATTTAAAGCTGGAAATGATAAAATGTACTCGTTCGAGTTCGTACCGATCGGTCGGCGCTTCGCTTGCCTGGTTCAAAAAGTTTCCAGTTATGAAGGGGTGGAGCGTAGAGAGAGGAACTTGGAGAGAACAGGGAGAAGAACAACTGTGAGGTGGAAGAATGAAGAGGAATTTGACAATATTGCATAAGTGCCAGGACTACTAAGGTAGTGGGATGGTTATTAGAGAAGTCAAACTCATAGAACTGTGTCTCTTAATAATTTTCGACTGAAAAGACCAGCTTTGCTTCTATCTAGATGTTACTGAGTTCCAGAATAAAACTTAAACTTTGTCAATGGAGAATCTCGCAATTTGAAAGCCAAAAAATGTTGTTCATAGTAAGAGCTACGTAGGTATACATAGAGATTAAATTTCTTCACGTTTTGTTCATGCCATAAGGTTCAAGTGTTCGCGCTTTATCTAAATTCCCTTGCTTTGTGGCTACGAGTTGAGTCACGTATTGAGCCACGGAGTGGACGTAGTTGCTTATCAGCGCTGGAAGTGCTGGAATGGTTGCGATAAGAAAGACAGTGAGATAAGAGGATTTAATGTTTATTTTCTACGTTTAATGTAAATCTGTCTTTGAGACGTTACCTTTCTACTGTAAATGACGTTCAACAGTGGTCAGTGCGTGAGGTGGTAGAGGGGAATCTTCAAAGTTCAAGCTTTGCACACTTTCCAGTGTTTATATCAAACACACCGAAAAGGCAAATTTTAAACATCCAGATCTTTCGGGAAAAAAATCTGACATGTTTTTGTCTTAAGACCTATCCATCCCACGCATTATTTTTGTGTTGTTACCTTTTTCAATATGCAAGGTAAACATTATTAAGCAGTCCGGATCGCAGCAATTAAGAAACTTCTGCTCTTAACAATAATAAACGGTATTCCGACCAAAACCAAATTGTGACTCACTCACACGGATGGCGCAATTCCAACAACGTATTCTAACTTGCCAAAAATCTGACTACACACTATGCTGGTCGGCAAAGAAAGTAAGTTAAGGGTAAGTGGGCATTTAGCCTCCCAACGTCATGTTGATAAATAACACTTATTTATCTCCAACCCCGCGCAAATACAAGTCAATTGCATGCCTTAATGATTTCGCAAAACAAAGTGTTAACAACAGAGTGCAGTGTTCTTTACTCTCACCACGGAGTATAGTTGGCTACGGGTGAACTTTTAGTGAAACGTTAAAAAGGGCCGGGGGAGGTCCCCTCGATAGGCTTGCAGACTTCCGCAAAGACAGAGAAGGACACTGATACCATAAGCCACTTCAAGCTACGGAAATTTGCTAAGCATCGTAAGAATCCGCTTTACGCACTTGAAGAGGTTGCCAAGAAACGCAAGCGGTGACCAAATTTTGGGCGTTGTGATGACATCATCACATAGCTACTCCCATATTTGGCACAATTTAATTCACGCCGACGGCGGTAAAAACTACAAAGCAACAGATACTGAAAACTCAACAGACAAAAGGAAACAAGGATCGTGCCGTAGTGACCAATAAACAGCACGGTAAGTGAGTTGAAAATTATTGCAATGCTCATTATAATATTGCCACATGAAAAACTACAGCTCAAACAACAATCTCGAAAACGCAATCTCACACAATAGCTTGATTCAACATCCCCTTCTGCTTGGTAGCCGGAGCGGTTAGCGCGAGAAGGCCTTGTTAAACTACCGTCTGGGTCGTTCCTTTTTGACGATGAGCTTTCTTAAGGATGTGTACCTCAGCGACATCGTCATGAAGAACATTCGATCACACTCAGACATCTTTCATTCCGGGATGCTTACTTGACCTGCATATTTTTACACCACAAGAGGGTTTGACGAAACTCAACATCGTGTAAATTGAGGCAAGTCATAATATTGCTCACGCGATCTTAACTAAGATTATGTTCCCAGACATTCTATTGCTTAGAAATACTACATTGACGCCATTTTTCTGAATTCTAATAAAAAAAAACTTCACGAGCATAGAATCGTACACCATAGGTAACGGAAGCCTTATCTCACTCACCATGAGCCTCTACCATGATGGTCGGATAATAGCCTGATCATACGCCAACATAGCGTGTGCTTTAAATACATCACACCTTTGCCAATTTTATAAACTTTTATCTCTTTTTCTGGGTGACTAAACTTTTTCTTTTTTTGTTTTCTGTGAGGTTAATGTTGAAAACTTGATTTGTTTGTTGGCGGCAAGTGGCATGAACAAGCGGATTCCTCAAACGTAAAGATAAAAGGTTACAAACCGGTATTTGGGTAGAACCGAAAAACAGGCATGATTAACCGCGGGTTCGCCGACTCTTCATTTAGAACTCTCCGTTTTACTGTATTAATCATTGTAGGCTTCAGGTCACGTTTTAATTTGTTGTTGATTAAACGTCTGCTTTTGAGTGACACACAAATGAACTAGCTAATGAATCTACTTTTCAACAAACTCACGTGGTCCAACAAGGATAATTCAAGAAATTTCACAACTATAAAAACGCTTAAATTCTTGCAACTTGACGTACTGCCGCTTGCTTCACCGATGGAAACGTAACATAAACCGATAAGCGTACAACAGAGAAATTGAAGCACAACAATTTACGGGTTATCGGAGTTTACTGTAGACACAATGAAAGAGATCCAGACATCGATGCACGTCTTGAGTTACAGATTGATTGTCAACGGTTAAGTAAACATTTATTATCAACGGTTTCCTGCTATGCTGTCATGTTAACAAAAGATCGCTCTTTTGTTATGAAAAGTTAAAACTGATGTCTACCTTTCCATTATGCTGCGGCGAGGGCCACGTCACTTAAGACGAATGCTTAAAAAAAAACAAAAAAAAAAACAGAAGTCTCTCAATTCGACAGATTTTAGTTTTATTGACCAATTCCGATTACTTAAATTACAGATAAACAAGTAACAGATCCGTTGTATTGGATTGTCCTACAGGGCATTGTTTTAATTCATTTAGTCTTCTTTCATTTTGGTTTGACCTCATAACCCCTCATGCGTATGCCGAAACCGCCCCATAACAGGACTAAAGCTGTTTCTCTAAAATGCCTATGAAATCTCATTCTTGTGAGCTGCAACAGAGAGTCGCAGCCTGAAGAATTTGCAGAAGAATTCTAAAGAACTATTAGAGCAATTAGACATTTAATTAGCCTATAATGATTCTGAAGTTAAAGCTCTATACTAACGAGCTCTGAAGTCACTGGGAACATACTTCGACTTGTAGTAAGAATGCTAATCGGTGTGATAAAAAATACAACGAAGCTAGAATATTGATTACTGACTTAAACATCAAAACGAATGAGTAAAATAAACTGAAATACAATAAAATAACATTCATTTTGATAGTTTACTATCAGAAAAAACAAAATTCAAATTTCAAACCATGTGTATCTGTTCAAAGAAAGCTTCCAAAATTAAAAAACACTGAAGCATTGAATTGAATATACTCGGGGCTAAAGTTACTAGATTGTTTATAGACGTTGATACTATACACAAACCAATTTTTACCACGCTTTAGTAAACTGTCTTTTAACACGTTTTAATAAACTTTGAACAGGATATCAAACGATATTTAATTAGTTTAAGAGCATTCCTATCAAAGGTACGACCTTTATGCGGATGGAGTTTATGAAATAATACAATATACGGTTCAATATCTCATATCGAATGAACACAAAATAACTGACAAAACTCAGTGAAGTGAATCTGGTTGAAGTGAGACATTTACATAACGGCATCTCTGACATTTTTTTTAAGCTTTTAAAGTTTCCAGCTTTTGTCTCTTTCTTGTCATGCATAAACAAGTGTGAAGTTTGGTAAAAATTGGCCACGTTGATGCGACTGTGGACATCTACATCTACGTTTCATTGAGTCGATAAAGCCTTCTGACTATAAAATGTCAATGTTAAGCGTGGGTTCAGGCACTCATACTAAGCAAACTCTACAGAGAGTGGAACCTTAAATTTTTCTTTTTTGAGGGGAAATAAAAAGACACATTCTTGAACCAGACAAAAACATCCTTTGCGTTTATTTAAACTAGGAATAGTTACCACTACAGCTGCCCCCGCTGTTAATCTGTTCTTTTAATCGTATCCGTTACTACAGTCAATGCTTTCGCTTGATATTTTGGCTCTTCTGTAATTGATTGAAGAT
>Ga0126337_10001503_pt1 | contig 14165 bp, 11 predicted proteins | sample DipCmetagenome_FD_92527 | JGI IMG/M metagenome (GOLD analysis project Ga0126337, IMG submission 92527) | Coral microbial communities from La Bocana,Puerto Morelos, Mexico - Diploria C A metagenome | ecosystem: Host-associated > Invertebrates > Cnidaria > Coral | place: La Bocana,Puerto Morelos... | reverse complement strand
CTCCCCAAATATCACTCGCCGCGGCGGCTCGTGATATTTTGGTGAATTTTGAAATATCACTCGCGGTATTTATCCCAAATACCCCTAGAAACCGTGCTATTTCCTATACCAATTGGCAACTTTAGCCGAAATCATTTCCCTGAAACAAAAACAGTCACTTTGCAATTATTTGTCTCTTTTACGATCTGTAACGCATATGGCCCAAGGACTACCGCTGTACAATGCTTTTTTGTTAGTACATGCCGGTCGGGAGTCGGAAGAAGATGATCGTCCCATTTGTGCTTGTTAGAAACTAGATGACCAGATTACAGGAAATTGACATGATGGAGGGGAAGAGTTCGAGCGTTAAAATCATGGGTGATAAATTACTCCTTAATTTTGGCGCAAAAAGTCAACGTTAAGGTACAATTTTAAATTGCCATAGAAACGTTAGGCGCGAAATTTCTTGATACAATAAACAAGTCAAAAGCCGACTATTGGAAGGGCTATTTGTCACCCAAAGTAAAAGGTAATCAAATGATATACTGGCGCGGTTTATTAGAACTTTGACAAAACGCTTGTGAAATTATTTGTAATTTTAATAGTCGTCATTCGATTACCCATACTAATTTTGGAAGCGGATATTCGCTGCAGCATTTGAAGCCTATGAACATGGCACATTTGACTAAGTAACTTTGATGCTGCAGCAACTAAACAAAATACATACCGTTGTTTTCTCAAGCTTCTCAAACAAGCTCAGGCTTGTGTTAAACAACTTTGCAATGAAATCCTCAAATCCGGCTTTCTCCGCGGTAAAACCTACAGCAAAAATATCCTTGCGCAATATCTCAAAATTGAACCAACCACCGATTTTTTTAGGGGCTGCCTTTCCGTTCACACGCATTATCACCTCTTTCATGGTGGCGGTCATCTCCAATGATAAGTCAGATACGGTTACCAGTCCCAGGCCTACGCGCTTCAACATAGCTGTCGCTTTTATTTCCAGATTGTTATTCATTCCAACTGTCAAAGCTCGCTGGTTCGGGCTTGCCATCGTGTTCAGTGAGTGTGAAGCGGAAAACGCCGAATTTAAGTTCATATCTGCAGACTGTTTGTCTAACACTTCTACTGGCAGTTTACTAATAGGCTCGTACAAATATGCAGGTACTATATTTCTGTGCGTGAGTTTCGTGAAGCGTGATTTAGCCTTTCGGGACTTTAAGGTGTGAGGTTTAGTCAGTGAGTTTCTGCGAAGAATTCTGTGTCCGTGTATGTGGCTGTTAATACCTTGGCTTCGCTTTGCATTTGTCTTATACTCGCCGTCCTTGAAAACGTTTTCCAGTAGAGCCAGTTGATCGGCAGACGATTTTGAATCCAGGTCCCTTCCATCACGTTTTAATATTTCTAAGTAAGAGTCATTTTGTGCCCCGTCCTTGGCTGTCGTGGGGGATAATGCGGCCTCGATTTCCTCTGAAACAAAATTAACAAATATAAATGGTCAAACATTAAAATGGTATTGTAGCGACTGATAGTTAGCCATGGCAGCCGGCAAAGCACCAAGCCGTACAAAGCGCAGGAACATACGCAGAGGCGGAGGTCAGATGGTTTTGGTTTCCCCTTCAATTTTTTGAAAATACAGCATAATTCATGCTTGTCATGAACGGCTAAGGACAAGAGCAGCAAACTCAAAGTAAGAACGTTTTACGGACGGGTTTCAGTCGACGGAAATATCTAAATTAAATATATAACACAAACAGCGGCGATAAACATTGTATTCTAACGCATTTTAGTACTGATTTGACGTTTCGTATGCCAGTCAAACATACATTTTAAAAGGTGACCGTTACGATTTTTGAAAACTATTTATATCGGTGTTGTCGGGGTAACGTTTAAAAATTTCATCAAAATTTCGTCAAAATTTCGCCAAAATTTCATCGAAATTGCTCTGTAGTCAAAGGTTAAAACAACTGATTACTTCACAAAAGAAAAATAAATTGCGAAAGCCGCTCAACCGATTAGTACTTGAATTGACATAAGCAAATTTGCAATTCTAGAAATAACGGAAATTAATGCAAAATCAAGCCAGAATGCTTATACAATGTACAAATTCGTGAATTTCTGCAATTTGTTGGAGAAAAAAAATCATAATTTTGTCAAAAAAGTTTGATCTACACGTCAAAAATGATAAACATACAATTGACACATCAAAATTTACGCGACGGATGAATGAATAGCTACCGTATGAAAGTTTCAGCCTCTTGGAGTAAATCGTCTTTTCAAAACTTGTAAAAAGCGTTATGGGGGTGGTATCCCCCCTTGTACGTCTTAAGGGGATCTATGATTAGTGCTGTACCTGAAGTAGCCGTTTGGTTACTCGTTCCCTCCACAATCACATGGCCTCCATCTGTTAAGCTGGCATAAACAGCAAACAAAGCTTTGAAAATTCGATCAAATCCATGGACCACAATTCTTTCTATTCCCGGGCCAACTTGGAAGAGAAGCATCGCATTTTCAAGGGAAACTGTATCGGTTGGAGCATAACTTGACGCCGAAGCTAGAAGAAATTCAACTGAAAAGAAAACAAAAGAAATATATAGATATAGCCAAGCCTAAAAGCGGAGCTCCTGTTTTCAATAAATGAACCTGGTTTGGTCCTGCCATCCAATCGAAAACCAGTACCTGACCAGCGGTCAAAACTTCAAAAAAGCACAAGACCTCTTAACCTAAGCCAGCGATATGGTACGTACTACTTGTCAGCGGATGCCTTGTTTTGACAAGTGTCCATTGACTATATAATATGGACGAGAACACGTAGATATAATCAATAATTGTAATTGAACTTAGTGGAGTGCAATTCGGTCTGAAATCATACGCGTGATTTCAATTTGAAATCACAAGTACGATTTCAAACCAAACTGACTTACACGGTCCGAAGTTCAATTGCTGCTTTACTACATCCATTTCGAAATCACACAATTTAATAGCCTTAATAGAAGTACGAAAAGATTTTTGTCATTGGCTTAGTAAAACTGAGATGCGATTTACAGCAGAAAATTTGTAAATAAAGAGCGATCTGTGGATAAATCGCACCGCTGAGAGCCAATCTGATTGCAAGGATAACCAGTGATTTCAAAATGAACTTAATAAATATCAATAAATAAAATAAATTAAATGTACCTCCATGTAAGGCTTTATCCTCCCTCAAATTAACCTTTATCCCTTTTACGTGCTCCTTGTTTCCAGGGACTTCAAAAAATGGCATCTTCTTGGCCGAGCGAAACCCGGGATATAGTTGCGCCAGCTCTGCTATAGTCAGCAGTTTTTTAGGCTCGAAACACAATTCACTCAATTCCTTGGAGTTTTCTTTGACTGTGAAGTAACCTCCTTTTAAATTCTGGACGAGTTTGGGGACGTTTGCAAAAACGGCCTTCACAAGATCGTTGCTTAGCGAATCACTGACCAAGTCAGCGGTTGTCGAATTGCACATTAATGCGATGAAGGAGTTTGCTTCAACAGTCTTTGTAGTGACAGTGTTCGGTGGAATATCTGGAAGAGAATGACAAAAACAAACAAGAAAGATGAATTTATTCGTCAAAAAAACCGGTAAACTAGCTTTAGACATTTACGTATAACACTAACCAGTTGTTTGGGAAAGCATTATTAATTGTTCCCTTCAGAAATTCGATTTCATTTTGCGAGAAGACCTGAGAGTCAGTTATGTCAAGTTGTGCGTGTAATGAAGTTATTTTTCAAGTCAGGACTCTACAGAGGGTGAACAGTTACAGAACACTTGAAAATTCAGTGTTCCTTCCACACGTGGTGAATATTTAATATAAAATGAAAAGGAAATAAAGAGTTGTCCAACGTTTTTCATAATTCCTTCTGTTACATACAGAAGTAAATTTCAGGGTTTAACCCGTGGGTGAAAAATGTCGCGCAAAATATCCCAGGGAATGTGGCACCGTGTTTTCGGGCCTTTAATTGGTAAGAGATCGGATAGGAGAAAAATTTTTGTATCAGACGAAATTAATTGTCTTTAAATAATAGTGATTCAGTGTTATTGGACATTTCATTTAATATTCGTAATACAACAAATAATATATTGTTGATAATTATCGAGAATTACTGCAAATATTTTTAAATTGATTTTCTACCTTTACAATTTGTTTTTGGGCACTCTTCACTCTCGGATCCAGGCCCTGCGCATAACTGTCCGCCATTCTGAGGTGCCGGGCTGTTACACTTGCGAGTGCGGACCTTTGATCCTCTGTTACAGACCTCTGTCTCTGAACAAAATCCCCAAGGACCCCACTGGCTCCATTGTCCGTTTACTACATCTATAAGAAAAATTGTGAAAGGTATGGCTGTTAGTATCTCTCCCTGCTGCAGCATCTATATTATTATTGGCCGGGGAGAGGTCGGTTTTGAGAAAAAAAGTTTGCTGAGTTCTTGAGTACGTTTGGAGTACGAAAGATTTTGAAATAATGAAATGATCTACAGTAAACGCAGTTAACACACAGCTATTCAAATGTAGACACACCGTTGTTCGAATGCCGGCGAATACTCAAGAGCGAGAACAAAAGCCTTTTTCGCTCCCATAGCTTTCTGAATCTACGTCTAAGTTCATTTGTATCGTGTTCGTTTTTTTACGCTTACATAGCCATAGCTAATGATGGGAATGATTCCAAAACCTGGCAAAGTTCTTTTTATATGTTTCTGCTGGTTATTTTTGGGGTTGACTCAGCAGAAAACCATAATACCTTTATCTATTTGTTTAACAGAAATACAAAAGGTGGTTATGGTTGTTCATATAACTAGCCAATATAAGCAGCATTGTCATTGTGTAATTCATATATAGTGAATGAGCATGAAACAAAATTTGTGCAGGGTCAAGGAACTTTTAACTAAGTGTTATCCCGTTTGGCTACGCTTAGCCTACATAGTTTAGAGTGAACAAAAATCAACGTTTCTAGGAAAGGGATACGTATCATTGCCCTAACTTAGGGGGCCAGTGTCGTGAAAAACTGCCCAGTGTAATTAGACTCAGGATTCTGATCCGCTGAGCGACTTGAGAAAAAAATTACTTAAGATATCACTTTGTCGTGGAGAGTTTCCTGGTTCATGCTAAGTACCTGGACATCCCTTTATTATAAATGTTTGCCTACGCACTATCATGGTAATCGATATGCTAATGAACAAGAGTTTAATACAAAGTTAATTAAAAAAGCGTGCATGAATCTACTTTTTTATGAAAAGTATACAGACACTACACGCTAGCACATAATTGACTTACTTGTAGGGCAGGCTCTAATCACACACGCTTCCTCCTCCTGTCCGTTCCCTGAGCACACCCCGCCATATTGTGGCGCGGGGTGGTCACATTCACGTGTTCTAATTTTGGTCCCAGACCCACACGTTGCACTACACACGGACCAAGGCTTCCACTCGCCCCATTTTCCAGGAACTGTTAAACGACATTTTGTCAATTTTATTATTAGCTGTTGTTTAGAGAGATCTAGAGAGGCTACTACTCATCTGAGGAAGTGAACAAAAAGAGAGGGTAAATATTTAGTCCTTCCCTTAGATCATTGTAACCAGTAAAAAAGTCATTGTAAAACAGACAATTGCTATCGGTGCGGTATATTCCAGGGGTATTATGACACATTTTATCAATTGTATTATTAGCTTTTGTTTAGAAAGACCAAGAGAAGCTATATTATTTACTTAACTGAAGAAGTTTATAACACAAAACAGAAAGTCTTAAGTTTTGGCTTATGGTTTTGCACGTCAGCCGATTGCAAATGGCGAAAAAGTCATTCTAAAGTGATAAAGGTTATCGCAGCGCTTTAAATCTATAATCTTAATATTCCGATTTCAACTGACTGAATAACGTTCAAGAGAATAGCGTGACATAGACCTCGTAGAATCTGTCTGGATAGAACTGAACCGCCTAAGGTAGAAACAAAGACTACTGTAGCATAACATAGGAGCGACTTCAGTTACGGTACTTCGAGTTGCTTTGGCCATTTACAAAATTACCTTTAAAATGAGGAGAACGTGAACGTAATAGTGTACTAAGATAGAAAAACAGCAACGAGATAATAGTTTACCATTAACGCGCGCTCTGATTGAACGGACTACTTCTAGGGTGTTATCCTTCCGTAATGCCTATGGGCAACTACAAGCTTGTAGAAACAAGTACGATAGCCATACTGAGGAAAGAAATATTAACCTCAAACGTTCGGTCTTTACGTGAAAATCTCAAACCTCGACCTTATCTTGACTTTGCCATCGCTCCGTCAGTTCAGCAAGGTCTCGTTCTGAGATTTTCCCGTAAAGACCTCACTCTCGTTAATAATTAGTTTTTATTGTTTTATGTACAACATGTACCTGGACACGGAGTCTCACAATCAAAGGAGCTCTCAGTAGCTTCTCCAGGACATTCTTTCCCACCACGCTGTGGAGGAGGATCGTTGCAGCTTCGTGTTCGTGTTACTTTACTTCCTCCGCATGATTTTGCACAGGCACTCCACTCTGACCATTGGGACCACTGGCCATCTAGTGGACTAACTAGAGAGGTATACGTGATGTCAGTAATCTACTAGCCATTTATTATTATCTATATATTCCTCGGTGTTTGGAAATGTTATGAAATACGTCCTTTCGTGTTTGCCTATTACATCACATCTCTTCTCGATTAACCCTATAAAAAGTTAAAAATTGAGCTCTTTTCTCGGCTACGTTTTAGTAACGTACAAAAAGACAACAGTTGCAACAGGAATTTAAAATAATGATTACAACCTCAGCTGTACTTACTTTCACAGGGTTGATCACAATCACTCTTAGTTTCTTTAGCATCTTTTGGTTCACACGGCTTGCCTCCATTCTGAGGAGTAGGATTGTCACAGTTTCTTTCCCGTGTAACCGTAGCACCACCGCATGTTTGACTACAGGCAGACCAACTTCCCCAGGCACCCCAACCACCATCAACTGTAAACCAAATAAATATATCTAAACCATTCTTTTGAATTCATATTGTAGGAAAACTGGGCTGGTAGAATTTTACACTTTGATTTTCTTAAGTTTTGCTTATTTGTTTGTTTTTACTCTGAAATACCAAATTTTAAACATGTAAACCTTCATGAATTGGGCCTTCGTCAAAGAGGACTGACTGTGGCATTTCACTCCTATTACATAACATTTTAAAAACATAGTTGCTATCATACCGGGACATCCTCCTTCTTCAAATGAATTCCCAGGGCATCGTTTTCCCCCACCAGACGGGTGTGGGTTGGTGCATGATCTCGTACGAACTTTCTTGTTTCCTCCGCAAAGACCCGCCCCACAACCACTCCACTGACTCCATGGCGACCAAGAACCATCCACTGTAATGAAATACATTAGACACAGGTTAAATAACCACAGTATGTGGCCTACCCATTCTTGACTTATTAGTAACAAAATACTTCTGCTCTCATGCCTCAGATGGTGGGCTCTGGGGAAGGTGTCGTGCTGGCACTGAAAATGTTGTCAAGTTAAACTACCAGCGGAATGCATCGACGTTTCTAAGGTCTCTATTTTCTCGACCCGCTTAAATTAAACTATTTAGCTGCAATCCTTTTCTGTTAAAAACGTTCATTATTTGGACCATGTTTAGTTTGGACCTATTTGCGAAAAAACAATTGCTTTTTCAAACGAAGAAGAGTATTAAAGAGTGCTCAGTCACAGTATTTTGGTTACGTCAGGAGCCATGGGCTCCTGGCTACGTACATGGTTAAGGATGAGGAAGATTAACACGGATTACAAACAAAGATGTGCAAACTGTGTCATGGCCCCTTTAATCAAAGCCGAATTTGTCCATGGGCTTACCATTCTTTTCCGGGAGAAGATACTTTTGCAGATCGTCCTTGCCTTTCCCGATCCAGCAATTACAGTTAAATATGAAAGAAGGTCCATCTGTGCGGTCCTCCACAGTAACAACAACCTATGAATATAGAGCTCGTTACACTAAGATACAGTTAACTCTCAAGTGAAGGAGGAGGTAGTGTTATCAAGTGGTTCGGGCACCAATTTTAATACGATTTCAGTACGAACCCCTATAAGATGAAGTTCTCGGTATAGCGAACATCATTATTTGCCCCAGCAATAGTAAAATATTGGGACAAGAACCTCGATATAGACCTCGTTAGAATAAAAAAAATATTTTACAAATCCCTTGCCCCTGCGTTATATCTAGGTTCCACTGTATAGTGAAAATATTTATTCTTTTTATCTAGCTATTTTTGTTACACTTGAAAAGCACTGCTCACCTTCTCTAAAAACCAGTCTGTGGAAATAAACCCATGAGTGTCCTTCCGTATGCTTATTTTTAATGGTCTGCCAACATTGGCCGAGTATACGTTGAAAGGTCTGGTACTAGAGATAAAGAAGCAAAAAGAGAAAGGTAATATTGTGAATATTTAGTGTTTTATCGATTTACGCAATCGAGGGTCTCATGCATGCAACAACATGCATCTCCCGATTATTACCATATTTGGTCGAAATTTTGAGTTACTATATCAAACACGAGAGGTCGTATTTGACCATTTTTCCAAACAGAGATAAGAGAGTTAAGAAATAAGAAACGTGGCGGAGTATTTTTGACGAACTTTGAGATGTTTAGAAATATGGTCAAACACTGTCTTGAGTGTATGATATATTTTGCCAATTGAAACTAAAACTAAGAAGAAAACGAAGAAATAAAATCATACAAATGAAAATAAAAATCTCTGCCAATTACGATCAGATATCCAAATACGGTCATTATTTTCTTTGTTTTATGTTGATAAATTATTTAAGAGTTTGAGAATTTGTAAAACAAACCTCCCTCTTGAAAAATCCTTCCCAAGCTCCACCTCGCCATGTGCTCCATTTTCACCAATCAGCTTGAAGAACACTCTGGATGGAGTCCCGGATTTAGTTTCCGAACCGGTAGTGACGTCGACGAAATACAACACGCCTAAAAAACAAATTCGGTTGCGAAATGTAAATTTAAATTTTTCAAAACGCAACAACAGCAAACAGACAAAGTGCGCATGATCGAGTATTGTATGGTCTTCTATAGATAGTACTGGATTTTTACATTTCTTTTTTTTCTATTTGGAAAACGGAACTCCAGTACCTTACATAATGATTTGATTCCGTCATTTTGAAGACAAAAATCATATATTCCCTCTTCATTTGCAAGAATGTTCGTTAATTCCACTTACAGACGGGAGCAGTACAATGAATTCCCGATTTTTCGAACCTCCAAGGTAAACGAAAATTGTCTTGATAAATCGGGCGGTTTGAAAAATTGGGGGTAACATTTACAGGCTTAGACTAATAGGCGGTAAATGACTTCAGTTATCGAGCTATTCGAAAACTCGATCGAGGGTACTACGTTTCAACTTAGTTTTGTTATCCATAATTGATATCTTACTTGTTATCATTCAAATACATATTAATAAGGCTTGAAGCACTCTTCATGCCCCGTCGTTCAGATGGCAAAATGAACCCTGAATTGGGACGTCTAGGAAACGAAATTAGACTTACTATCGCTGGGAAACTCGCACTTTTTCATCAAGGCTTCAACTTCGGCGTGCATAAGAGCAGATGTGAATATGTAAAGCTCATCTATGGCGCCATCCAAGAACTCCGCCTTATTTCCGATAAATTTTCCAACGGTCACTGGTGAACTCCAACCAACGCTGGATTGTTTTGTTACACCTTTGGTTGTGGTTAAAATTTTTTCGCCGTCAACGAAGATTTTGACTTTTCCCAGGCCACCATTATAGACTGCTGTAATATGAGTCCAGATTCCTTAAGAACAGAAAGGAAGCAATCAGTTAAAGCCTGTCACGTGGATCATGATCTCACGTGAAACATGTAGCGCTAAAGTCATGCACACTACAAAATGTGAATGGAAACTATAGAAGAACGATTCAATGCTTTAATGCATGTTAGAATGGCGAAGCTATAGCCCTATTTTGCATTACGCAGTTTAGTCAATTCAATCATTCCAACATCGTGTAAAGGAATCGCTCTTTTATGGTCCTAAGTTTGTGTCTCCCCTCCGGGTTATGGGTTCTAAGTAAGAGGTTACATTTCAAAGTATCTTAAGGTTGCGAAAACAGATTACTAAATTAGTGTTACGCTGACCTGCAGGTACCACAGGGTTGGTGCTGACGTCAAAAACGACTTTCCCGTCATTTGACTTGTACAGCCAATGAACAACAGCGTTTGGTGAACCAGTTGACTTGATACTCAGATGATGCACGCCTTTGGCTCCAAGACATCCGTAAATTGTATTTACCCGTTCGTTATCGATAACGCGGATCCACAAAGAGATCGACATCGCGTCTTTCTTCTCGCTATCGAGTTTGTTACCGTCCAGCTCAATGTGTCCCAGTCCTTCTCCTAACTCGATACCTTTTTGGCATTTAGGGCTGAATTGATTTTGCGCAAACTGTCCCACAAGTTTTCCATGAATACCCAGTGAAGAATTGTCGGTAATGATTACGCCTTGGATGTCATCAAACGTGAAGTGAACGGCGAGCCCGCCAGAATTTTTCCCTAAGAACGCAATGCAAAGAGTTCATGACTGGTTTAGAGTCGTATATAAAGTTTCACACTAATATAACTAAACATAGAGATTTTCCTTTTCCTTCCGACGGCCTCTTTAAAGTTTGGTAAGCCTTGACAAAATTTGGTAGATCTAAAATTCATCGCGCGCACTTGTCTCAGGGAACAAATGACAGTTTTTTGGCAAAATAAACAAACATTTTCCCAGTGTATCCGGGCCCTTATTTATTTGTCTACGAGTGTCGAGCGCCTGGCATGCGGTCCAGTGTCGTAACTTACATGTGTACGCCTTGCGGACCTATTTTGTGTTGCGTTGTGAAGGGAAAATGTAAAACACTGCAAAAAAATACATAAACAAACAAATAAAATTGCCTCAGTTATATTCTTAAAGAGCTACCTTTATTTCTGCCGAAAAGATCTAGTCTTTTTGTAGCATTTTCTACAGGGGTATGCACTTCTGTAATGTTCTCATGTACAGTAATGTTCTCATGCAATGTTATATTGGTTGCTTCTGTAATAAAAGGCAACAATAATTTATTAATAATCTCATTTTATACATTCAGATAAATTATTTAATGAATCACTAATGTAAAGTGAGGTAGTGAGTGAGTCAGTCCGTCACTTATACTGACTTTCTAATAAAAAAATCTTATTTTATTGAGTTCAAATAAATTAGTTAATCACTTCCTAACGTCCAGTGAGTCAGTCAGTGAGTCAGTCAGTGAGTCAGTCAGTGAGTCAGTCAGTGAGTCAGTCAGTCAGTGAGTCAGTCATTGAGTCAGCCAGTGAGTCAGTAAGTGAGTCAGTCAGTGAGTCAGCCAGTGAGTCAGCCAGTGAGCCAGTCAGTGAGTCCGTCAGTGAGTCAGTCAGTGAGTCAGTCAGTGAGTCAGTCAGTGAGTCAGCCAGTGAGTCAGTCAGTGAGTCAGTCAGTGAGTCAGTCAGTGAGTCAGTCAGTGAGTCAGTCAGTGAGTCAGTGAGTCAGTCAGTCGGTCAGTCAGTCGGTCAGTCAGTCATTTTGTGAACCAGTAACTAATTGAAGCACCACATGAATTTAAGTGAGTTGTTGGTATGATAACCTGAACACTAAATGATATTGCTATCTTTCTGAGCTCGGATCACAAAAGTAAAATGGCTCTGAGTCGTTTACCTTTAGACAGATTAAAGTTCCTTGGTAAAAAGTTTTTACTCTTCGGCTTCTGTGTAAGGTCGTTATGCAAAGTGATCCGCTTCGTCGGCTTGTTCCATTCTTGGGGTATTCTGCGTGGAAAAGTATTCAAGTAGTTGTTGAAGTACATTACCCGTTGCTGAGGCTGTGGCTCGTTTCCAGGCCAATACATTCCATTCATGTAGAGGGGCTGTCGATCTTGAGGCACGTAATCGTAGAAGCCTTGTGTATAAACTAATAGAGGAGAAGAGTTACATACAATTAGCGTGGAAAGTGTTGAGAGAAGGAAAGTTGGTTCAGGTTGAGAGTGTCTTGATATTACACTGATATTTTAGACTAAAAGCGCAACAATCACGGGTCAAATTGGATTTGTGTCTGGAGAAAACTCGGGCAGAGAAATCCCATTGTTGTCGAAATGTATTCGTCTTGAAAATGCTCCATTTTCAAAATGTTTTTCGCCCACGCGAAAACGCGAAGCTGCCGCTTTCAAATTTCTCCGATTTAAGAGCGTGTTCGAAAAGCTCTGGGGTAGTAGTAAAACCAAAACTAAAAACATTTTAATTGCCTCCCTACTTTCGACACTCAATTGAAGCCCACTCTAACTGTAGTTAGAGCACCAGAACATTTCCCCACGAATTCAAGTTCCTGTAGTAATATCGTCTTCCATTATCATCCTTATTATCTCTTTGAAAATTATTTTTCTAAGTTTGTAGTTACTTTTGATTTTAAAGGTTAACATTTGTGCAACGCAAATAGCTGAATCTTGAATATGAGCGAGGGAGGCTGCTTTATTAAATACAGTGATGGATCTGTGACAGAAGTCCGGGAATCGTTCTGCCTTCACTGCAGCATAGTGCAGAACTGCAGAGAAGGGTCCCACCTTGGGGAGAAGTTAAGCAGAGCCCACCAAATTTCTTGGGTAGCATTTCTGCATCTGCTTACTGGTAACTGTCCTCCAACATACAAACACTTATAAAACTGGGATCAGATAGGTTGAAAAGTACTAACCTACAATTGGCAGGTTCGCTAGCAGCAGCATATGACAGAAAACCAATCCAAAGCAGATGTGTGCCATGACGACTGGCACGTTGAGCCCGTGATCAACGACTGCAGCAGCAAATACCTAGAATGGACTGGAAACATTCTGGAGTATAAATTCCATATTTCTGTCATAAGCTAGTTTCAAAGTTCAGTGGCTGGTGTCAAATTGCCTTCAATTCCCCGACATAACTGCGAATTTCTAAAATCGCCTACCATCAGGAGCCCATTTTGAGTTAGTAAAGTTAGGTTTAGTTTATTGTAAACTTTAAAAATAATGTGGTAACAAATTAATGAAATTTTGCGCCTTTTCCTAGTAATACCAGTTTGATATGATGACATTCTTTGTTCATTTGATTAGACAATTCCTCGGCTGCCATGCTGTGATCATGACAGATCGGCTGAAGTTTCAGCTCCATATTTTGTTTTCATGAAAATTTTTTTAACGTTTCAATGATTTGAGTACACGCATGGCACATACATATCAATCAGTTGAAACTGATAGTCTTTAATTGTTGCGGTGTACACTTAAATTGATTGACATTGTCAATCCCTTACAGATCAGTCAATAATATCACAGAAGCGAATAATTCAACTTTGATACAAGTCTTGTTCGATAAAGCAAATTCAAAATGCTCAAACCTTCCTCACGATGGATCTGGCGAAAGACGGGTCCAGAAAAGATGTTAGATTTTTCTCGATAGAAAGCACACTACTCTGTTTATAATCACTGTGTAAATACAATTTTCTGCCCTGTGTGCGGGTAGTTACTTATTAATTAATTACTGACAAACAGGGTTCAATAGAGATATATAAAAATAACTTTGTTACAGTCCGTTGAATACAATTAGGGATATGACACGAGCTTAATTTTTTTTTAATAAAAGCACAACGCCCACATTTTAGGCGCCACCCCGAATCGAGACGTTTTTGTTAAACAAATCGATCAAAGGTTGTATGGTTCATATTATTTTACAGTATAACCGAACTTGAAACCTGTGCTCTGATTGGCTAATAACTAATTGAGGTGGTGTCAGTAGATCTCAGGGAAGTTATGTACACATCCACTTGTTTGATCTTAAGGTTCAATGTAAAAACCAACTGGGTAAGATAAACACTTCAAAAGCATGCGTACATCACGAGCTCAAGGCGAGCAATCAGTTTTCAGCTGTCGGCCAAAAAAGACATCAGAGAACGACTTTGCTGTTTTTTATTTTATCCGATGGAGCTCGCCTTGCTATATGAGAGACAATTCAAATACATATATGTTATTTACCGGCTGGGAGGTCCGTATCGTGAAAAACTGTGACCGAGGTCTTGAAAATGCTGCCCGAGGCTGCAGGCCGAGGGCAGCATTTTCAAGCCCGAGGTCACAGTTTTT
>Ga0126337_10001501_pt1 | contig 14171 bp, 9 predicted proteins | sample DipCmetagenome_FD_92527 | JGI IMG/M metagenome (GOLD analysis project Ga0126337, IMG submission 92527) | Coral microbial communities from La Bocana,Puerto Morelos, Mexico - Diploria C A metagenome | ecosystem: Host-associated > Invertebrates > Cnidaria > Coral | place: La Bocana,Puerto Morelos... | reverse complement strand
TAGTGACTCGCGAGTTGGCTCGTGTGTAGCGACTCGCGAGTTGGCTCGTGTGTAGTGACTCGCAAGTTGGTTCATGTGTAGTGACTCGCGATTTGGTTAGTGTGTAGTGACTCGCGAGTTGGTTCGTGTGTAGTGATTCTTGGATCTCGTGTAACACCTTTCGTTCAAATTGAAATCTTTAGGTCTCAGAGGAAAGTCCTCCCGGATCACCTTCTTCCTCCGAAGATGGCGAGAATTCATCGTCCAGAGGCAAGCGAAACAAGAACAGAAACAAAGCGGTCTACAAAATCTCGATTTCTCCGAATAAGAGCTTCCAAGCCAAAGCTCGTGCAGGAAAACTAAACATAAAAGTTATCAAGGTAACGAAAAATGACCAAGGAGGATTGACAGTGACGGGACACAGGGAAGGCTCGCCCTCTTTAGAGGAAGACAATTCATCGCACAAAGGGAACGATTGCATCGCTGTAGATGACCCCTGCCTGAGCTCGTACCAGCCAGCAGCTACTTCACGTGATAACCAAGTGTTCGTTACCAGTCCGCAAAGCTTCTCACAAAACCAGCCTCCAAGAGACATTTCCATACTTTCTGTTGTTCCTATGGTAACACATCCGTCAATGTCCGCTTTATCTTATCAGGTACAGAATTCGCACGGAAACAAAGACTGTAGCGCTACAAATGTCACTCCGACATCTAATTCTCATTTTCTTCCAGAAAGTCATCTGTCGAATGCGATTTCGGCCAGTCAACTCTCTAGAGAGACAAATCAGAACGCTGGACTCCAGTGGAATTCGGTTTTTGTCAATCCCCGGGTGGCGGATCTGGGCAGCAGCCCTTCAAGCGACTATGGAAGCTATATGTCTGACGCAGGTACTCGACTTAGCTTCTCTGGCTCAGATTCCTTAAGTGGGGGATTTCCCGCGCAGAACATTTCCGACTCGGACCGTGGAGTGTTTGACGGCCCGTTTCGCGTCCCACTCCCCGTAAACCGGGACTCGCAGCAAAATTTCGCTGATTCAGCGAAATGCGATGAAGGATTAGTTCAGCGGAGTCCAGGAGCCTGGCCGCTGACCGACTGTAGCGCGGAAACTTTGCAATCTAGTGGCAATGATGTCCCGGTTGATATGAGTGACTTAGCTCACCTGGACTCGCTGGAGTTCGATGACATGTTCGATTGTGATCTGAGCCATGTCATTCCAGAGTGCTTTACCGATTGTCTGACCTCATCCCCTAAACACAATGACAGAGACGTGACAACAACGAACGCTAACCTTGTTACAACTACGTGCACAACTCCGCCACCCTCTATTCCGCTGAATCAATTCACTTCCGCCAACCAAGAGCAGGTTTCTCAAGCAACAACTTCTGGTAGGTCGTCAACTACGTCTTACGTATTTGTAAAACCTGTCAGCCCAGTGAGAAGCACAGTAGTGACGTCGTGTTATGTCAATGTCACTAAAAATACGCTTACGTCATCATGCGAGACATCCGTCAGCGAGTCTGGTACCCAGACTTCAGACGTTGGCGGTCCAGACGTTACGGATTTGTCCGTTACTCGAACAATTGCACAGTCAACCTCAAACCAAGTTTGTCTTATTCCTTCCGCGTCAGTACAACAGCAAGCGCCAGCAACTTTTCTAAGCGACTTAAATAACAATTCTTCCCGTGCACTTGCTGCAGGAAAAACCGCTGACGCATGTTGTTCGCTGCAGCCGGGAAACCACGTGGTTCCAGTGTCGGCGCGCATCACCGACTACTCGCCTGAATGGTCTTATCCCGACGGTGGAGCCAAAGTGCTCATTACTGGTGAGTGGAAGATGGAGCAAGGCTCCTACACGTGTTTGTTCGACGGCTGCAGCGTGCCCGCGATCTTGTATCAATCAGGTGTTCTGCGATGTTTTTGTCCTCCACACGACCCAGGCCTGGTTACCCTACAAGTCGCCTGTAATGGGTTTATCGTCAGCAACGCATGCGTGTTCGAGTACCGTGCACGTGATTCACCCGTGGCGGGCGCTAGCTGTCATGAGTGGCTTGCCACCGATAATGACCGGTTTAAACTGGCTATTCTTGATCGCCTGGAGAGATTAGAGTCCAGGGTTAACTCGGACCAGACGAACCACTCTGTGGAAACCACACACGGCAAACAATGCATGACGTTTGAAGACCGGCTGATCGCCGCTTGTGAAATCTTCCAACGAGCTACGAGCTCGGTTAGAAACGTCTCAAAGAGTGACAAACCATTTCGAGGAATGACGCTCCTTCACTTATCCGCGGCGCTGGGTTTCAAGCGACTAGTCTGCGCACTTTTGAAGTTATGGCGTAGCAGTGACAGCTCACTTGTCAGAGAGGAAATGAATCCGCTCAGGAAGGACGAATTTTCTTGTACGCCGCTGACCTGGGCATGCGCGCTAGGCCAGACAGACACTGCGCTGGTGCTACTAGAGATTGAACCCAAAGCCTTGTTGGAGCCTGATGCTCGCGGGCGCATGCCCCTGCAGTTGGCAAGAGATAGGGGCTTTCTAGACGTGGTCGATGGTATTGAAGATTTCGTCTTGTCTTCTCCTTACAGGTGGGTTTCATTTGTCATGGTTTTTGACACTTTCTTAGGAACTTCGAGAACCAAAAATCACATCTGCAGTTTAACAGCACAAGGCTTCTTTGTCTTGATTTGGGCAAATAAATGAATATCACTCAACGATTGGTTTTTTTGTTGCAGTGTTTTGTACAAGTGAATTACACGGGTTGGCTGTCATAGCTATATTTAACTTTCCGGAGTGTGCAATAGGCTCTTGTCCTAGATATTTTACTGAAACTAGCTTGGAATGGAGGTTCATGCGGAGTTTTATCATTGAAAAGACTCCCCACTCTTAGCCACAGTGGTTAGCTAATTCCAGTCCAATACCACTGAAGAATGCAAAACTGGCTTATTGTAATGGTGGATTGGTCCAAAAACAGAGTTCGGGACGCCTGTGTGGCGACGCAAATTAGTTGGATCAAGTTAGAAAACAATGTTCAAATTGACTTGTGTCTTCAATCAAAATTCATTTGAACTAACCTCTTTCCATTCCCTTGCAGTCGTTTGATCATCGGAGTAGAACATGATTCAGATGGTGCTCCATCTCCAATGGCCTCATCGTGCGAGGACTCTCCTCAACCGCCATCCTCGGCCCCTAATATTTGTCCTTTGTTACCGGTCACTGTGGATGCAAACATGGCTGACCGAGCTAGCTCGCCTATGTTTGTGGACGACGAGGAGGAAGAAGAACCTCTACAGAACAGAAAACCAGCTAATACTTTGGCAAAGACCTTGGTGCAGATACATTCTATGATCAACGCAGCCGAACAGGAAGCAGAACTAAATCACCGATTATCGGGTCATTTATCTCCATTACACGAGAATTCTGAACTCATTACATCCGGGGCTTGGGGCGCGGCAATGAGGCTGCGTTCCTTTAGCGCGGCCTCGTCCCAGTCATCCCCTCTCACGCCTTGCTCGTCCAAGTCTTCCCTCTCTCCGGGTTCTCCTGGCTTCCTAAACTCGCCTCATTCCTCTCCCGCTGGACCAGACACCACCGAATTTCAGGAGTTTATCTCTAGCTCTCGTAAGCTGTTAGAAAGAGATTTCTCTGATCTTACTTTGACAGGTAAGCTGAAGTTACAGTTTTTAATTTTGTATTCTATATGAAATTCTAGAGTTTTATGAATTTTAAACTTTCAGAGATTTCCACAGGAAGTGTTGGCTTGAGATAGCGAGCAACTAAGATTACATAGCAAAGGAACACATCTCCTTAATTGTTTTGGTTTGATTTATTTACAGATCGCGAGCAGTGGGAGCTTTATGAAGCAGCCAAGATTATCCAGAATGCTTACAGAAATTACAAGGTTAAAAATCCCTTACCTTCTTGTTGTTCTTAAACCCCTTTTTGTCTTCTGTTAGAAAACACCGTTAACATGTGTTTTCTTTGTGTTTAAAGACAAGACGCCATCAACAGCAACAGGAGATAGAGGCCGCCATATTGATCCAACATCAATATCGCAGATATAAAGAGGTGAGTGGCTAGGCTGCCTTACAAACAGTATTCAAAGCGATAAAATCAAGTTACGGAGCCATTGACAGTGTGGAAAAAGAGTAACGAACCAATCAGAAACGTTGGCTAGTGGGAATTGCCGGAAATGTTTGATTGGTGGAAAACGCTGGAGAACATGTAACCAGCGACAGTCGCGAGATAACTTAAAATCAGCGACAGTTGCGGGAGACTTGTAACCAGTGACAGGCGCAGCAAATTCATAAAATCCCTCACTAATGAGAAAATATCAGCGCTGTGATTAGTGCCGGCTATAGCTGCTCAAGGTTTTGATACAGTGAGTGAATTAGAAAACCACTGTGTCAGTATGAGCTTTGTGCCGCTATTACCGAGCGACTGATTTCGTTTTCGCGTTTTTTTAACAAACAGTCCATTTCATTCAAGAAAATGACGCGTGCAGCCCTGATCATCCAGAGTCAGTATCGGACATACCGAGAACACGAGAGATTCAAGAAAAGCAGAAGAGCGGCGGCCATCATTCAGAATAGCTTCAGAAGTTACAGAGAGAGGCGGCGCTCATCACATAGACGGCGAGAAGAGAGACTCAGCAAGAGGCAAGAGGCACGCTACATGCAAAAAGCCTCCAATAGGTAATATAACAGGGTTTGTCTGTCCGTCTGCTGTCTTAAAGTATAATATATCTTTTTGTATGTGTGTCTGCCTGTCTGGCTGTCAGTTGGTCAGTGTCTCTGTCTGTTGGTCTGTGTCTGTCTGTCAGGCGGTCTCTATCCGTCAGACGGTATCTGTCTCATTCGGTGTCTGTCAGTCAGTGTCTATCTGTCATTCGGTGTCTGTCTGTCATTTGGTCTCTGTCTGTCAGCCAGTCTCTGTCTGTCAGCCAGTCTCTCTGTCAGTCGGTGTCTGTTAGTTGGTTTTCATATTTCAAGTTTAGGTACTGTAACAATGAATGTAATGTAATGGAAATGCAGATAAGCATATTTTGGGATTTTGAGCCTTCAGTTAATTTCGAGTAAGAAAATTAACCAGTTTGTTACTTCATCTGTTTCAGATCCAAAGACAACCCATGAAGTCAAATGTAGTTCATTTATTTTTGCCATAAATATCGACACATCGTACGTATAAGCCTTGTGTCCCTTACGTGCGACGCATCTCTTCTGAGGTCCTTCTTTGATTCGCTGAATTTGCGCCAGCAGCTGACAGCATCCGGTGTTCGACAAGTCGATAGTGGGATCTAGGGTCTTGGAAAACTCTGAGATAATCAATAACTAATTAGACCATATTGACTTACAATCATCTTCGTTATAGATCAATACTTTATCGTTAATAATTTATTAAGTAATTTCTATATTATAAGTGTGATCCGCGTGAGCCAAGAGTGAGTAGTACTGCTGTTGCTTATTTATGCGTGTATTCTTCACGTGACCATGGCATTCTTTTTACAATGGGACGGACCATTATTCTTTGGGGGAGGGGGACTGGGCAATTTTTGAGAAAAAAGAAATTCCTTCACAGCAAAAACTGCCCAAAAAAATCGTGCAAGGAGAGCTATGGTGGAAAAAATGAACAATTGCTTTCTACTATCATAATTTTGTCTCTCGTTGTTAAAAATGTGTTGCACAAGCTATATCCCATCAAAAAAACCATGCACGGCCTTAAGGTGTAAAAAAACTTCTATGCCCCAGAAAATTGCGCAATCCCTCCTCCAAAACACAATGGCCCTACTCTAACTAGTTATAATTGTGGGGTTATACCTCGTAGCTTTAGGAGTGTCCTCGCTGGTGTCGGAGATAGTTCTTCTACTGCAATAGTAGGTCATAAGTTGGACCTCTGTTGGGGGAATTCCGTACGATTTCCCTTCCTTTTCTTAGGTGACATGCTCTTGTGGTAATAATGGGGTTATCTCGTGCGAAGATGTAGAATTCTCCATCTTTTCATTGTTTTAATGTCTTCTTAATGTAAGGTGTTTCATGTTGCGCGAGTTTGTGTGTGAAAATTAGGCTTCGTACTTTCACTTCCATAGAATTCAAGATGTAGTTAACTTAACGTTACTTTTAGTTGTATATATAGGTCAGGTATAAATAATCCTTAGTGCATGCCGAGCAAGAATTATTTATTAATATAACTTCTGATATCAAGCGGTATTCAATGATTAGAAGATAAGCCTTGGTGATGTAGTGCCGAGGAATTATCCCATAGATACAAGTATTTGACTTGACATACTGAGATTATCTCCCTCGGAGCGTGGAACACTTCTGTTAATTCTGTCAGTTATATCTTTGATAACGTATTACCAGGACTGTTACAAAGTGTTTATCGAAAATGAGGCCGAGGGCTTCGCTACTTTGCAACGTGACGGCATACAGTCATGCGGGTTTCGTTACTATGTAACGTGACAACAAAAGGTTATGCGGGTTTCGTTACTCTAGTGTGGCGACAAACGGTCATGCTTGGCCATACGAATCGATACTTCTCGTTTCCGTCGAAGATCTGCTTTGTCGTCCAGTTTTCAGTGTTATCGTACTTTCAGTATCATGCAAATGCAGTAGTACAGTTTGAAATTTTGAAAAACGGCTTTCAATTCGTAAAATGGAGTTAAAATGCCAATTTACCCCAGGTCACATATTCAACGAAGGATGCGCACTGGAACTTTTATCACGTGTTGCTAATGCTATATTCTTATTGGCTGTTTTTTCTTACTTTGAATCAAAAAACTGTCTTTTCGCTCGCAGTGTTCGAGATATGTAATGTAATATTTAAAGATAGCGAGGAATTGTTAGGACTGAATATTTGTAGACTTTACCAAATCCACAGTAAGTAAAAGGGACACAATCTGTTGGACCAGTCATTAGAAGGCTTTGATTTGTAATCCGTTTCTAATATGGAACACTGTTAGAGAGTAGAGTTTGATCCTCGCTCTCCCCTCGATCTCAAGAATTAACTGCTGTTTTTTGGCATTCACAAATCTCTGCAACATTTTGTCATTTACTTCGAATGAATTGTCTGAACTTGCCATCTTCCGAACAATACAGAACTGAATTTAATGGCAGCAGGATAGGAAAATATATTTTGGCTATTAGGGGATCCAAATACGCTGTGACACCGACGATGTCATACGTTAGTTGTATCATATGAAAAGATCTTTATTACGTCATAAGTATTTAATAATATTTAATTTGTATCGATCATCTGCCTTAGTCTAATCTCTGAATGATTTTTCATTATTTAATTAGGCACCGAGTCAGTGTGTGGTGTCTGAAGGTGGGTATTCTTACTCTGATAGTGACGGTCATTAAATGAACCAAGCCCAAGAAAGGAGTTTTGTTTTTCTTTTGTTACATCTCTAACTCGTAACTAATTCATCCAACTTTTCTCAAGGTTATCGTGACCGTGATGTTGTATGGATATCAGATATTAATCAGCAAAGATTGCTATGGTTTTATTTCTGTTTTCTCCTTTGTTTTAGTTTCGATTAGAAGATATATCAAAGACAATTAAACACGAAAGACGGCGTCTTACCATATTTTCAAACACCTTTTCCACGAAGTTTGTCCACAAAAAAATGCGGTATGCGTCGCATTTTCAATTCTAGGATTGATTACCTTAAGAGACGTTCATGAAAAATTCAATTTCTTAAAAATATAAGATTTTAAGACGATTGAACACTTGTAAGAACATTTTGAAACGATCTCGCCGAATTTGCCTCTAGGTGAGTGTGACATTTAAGGAAAGTTCTTAGTGGTGTAATTCTTTTATTATTCAACAAATTGTAACACTGTCCAAATATGGTCATGATCCTCTCAATATCTGCAATTCTAGGTAACAGTTAGCCTACGATATACGTAATTTTGTACGCCGCAACAAGCTAAACTGTAAATAAGAGTTTTTTTCCCTGGCCAAATAAAATTGTTCGTTTTGTTATCAATTTGTTGAATATTAAAACAATTATCCTGCTCAATCTTGCGGAATATCGCCTGTTTTTAGCCGACGAGGCCAAGTATCGGGCGATTTTCCCGCGCGATTTCGCAGGATAATTGTTAATTATGTAGCAACGGCCATAGCAACGACTGTTCACAGAAAGAACATAACCAAAAATATAGATCAGTTTCGGCTTATGAACGATACTTTATAGTAAAGCTGTAAAGACCTGCACAACTCTATTGGTGTAATTGTGAAAAGCTTTGCCTGAATTATCATTGTGAAAAGTGATATTTTCTACAAGTAACTGCGGTAACTTTTTACAAAATAGAACAAACATTAGACCCTCCGCGCGATCCAACTAGCAACCCCCCCCCCCCCCCCCCCCCCCCCCGACAATTTTTGGCTTGTTATATGCCTAATCCAAGGTACAACTGACTTCACGGAAGGTATTTCAGAGAAATTCTTGAAACTTGAGGAAATCAAAGACCAATAGTGCCATGATGCAATTCAAAAGACAATGGTAACGCTTTTACGTCGGTCACGTGACACTGAATAATTTGTTCACTTGATCTGGTACAAAATAAGGCCCTTATTTTGTACCAGACCAAGTGAACAAGTGAACAAATTATTTCCAAATAAAGCGTGTAAATGGCACTGAAAACATTAACTGTAAAAACTTGAGTTTATTACACAGAATGAAACAGAACAATAACAACAATAACAGAAACTTGCAAGATATGCTTGTTCGAAAGTTAAATAAGCAGGAAGTGTTGGCGTCAAGGCTATAAAACAATGTTATCAGACAAATTGCCAACATCTCCTCTTTATTTACATAACTGGCCCGAGCTTAGGCAAAGAACGGATGGATGATCCGTCTGCTTGCCCGTACTTATACACAGACGGATTATTAGATGAGCTACCGTTCTTTGTCCAGGCTCGTCCCAGACGGATGATCCGTGTCCAGTATAAATCGGGCCACTATTTGCATGGGATTGTATGTTTCTTCCAAATTTAATCTCCGTCGCTGTGGATTGAAAACACTAGCGGGTTTCCCTGACCTAAGTAAAATCAGTAAATGTAATCTCTTAAAGTGCTGCAGTTACCTTCAGAAAATCCAGAAATATATCTCCTGAGCTACCGTACCACAGTTATATTTTTCACAAAGTGATGCTTTTTTGCTTTTCACTGTTTTATGAAGTTGTTTTAACATTTCTTTTTATTAACCAGCTATTTACAATAAGATTTTTCACACAGTAAGTGGTGCTTTTTTGCTTTCTACTGGTTTTGGAGGCTGTTTTAACTATTTTCGAATTAATCAGCTATTTACAAGGAGCATTGTGTCCCAAATTGGGATTTAGAAGGGTAGTACTCTGCCTGAACAGGCGTCTATGGTAATAAGCAATACACCCCCTACAACTATCACTTTTAAACTGGCGCTTTATCGAGAACAAATTAAAACGGCTAAGGGAGCGGTATGAGTTTTCGTTTGCATGTAACAAAATAATTATAGGCCAAGTGCATTACGAGGTCACATGACCAATGCTTCCTTTAACCTAACAGTTGGAATCTTACTGATGCCAAAATTGACAGAGCACAAAAAGTACACCTACACCCTAAACTTGAGACGTAACGCATTTAAGGGAGACAATGTGTGGCACTTTGACTTTTTCAACAAAACAGTAGGATTTGCACTGGCCACCATGATGGATGATACGAGTATGAAAGTCAAAACTACTTTTTGCTTGCATGTTGTTTCACTCAGATGTGCTGTACATGTTACCACATCATTTTAACATTTTCCTTGAAGTTCAAGTGCAATATTTTTATTCACATGTGGGCCATGTGACCAGCTACGAACTTTCTCAAGTTTAAAATATGACCCACTAATCGCTTTTCGAAGGAAAACTTTCATTTTCAAAATGTGATGTCAAATGACCTCCCAGTGCAAATGCCCCATTGCTCACCTTAGCAAAAATTTAATGCCAGTTTGTTTCCATCTGCTGAAATAAAATGCCATTTTCGATCTGAAATTTCGGCGGCCAAGAATTCTAAGGGAACGAAGAACTGTCGCACAATACTGTACATCTAACAATACTATTTTTACGCTGTTGCATGTTGTTGCAGTATATCAATTTTCATCTGTCACAGACAGCCACGCTTATTGTCAATACTGAAAAAAATCGCTGACAAGCTAGAAACTTTAGTTTACAATTTAAATTAACACTTTCCATCCACCACTCCTTAAATATATAGTGTCACTGTGTAATTGCTGTTGAAATGTTGATGAGGGGCGGTGTAGACATTGAACCAAATACTTCATTTTTTCTGGCGCCACCTTCTTTAAAGTGTACCTTCCATTATTCTTGCTATAACCAAATTTCAAGTTTCCATTCACCTTCGCTGAGTTGAGAAATAATTTGTAGTTTAATACAGCCCACAACACTAACAAAAACTGCCGGCTCCAGGGCAAGCCACACTTGAGAAGAACATCCATTTCAGAATCGTAAAGCAGCACCACAAAACCCTGATTGCTTGTTAATATTGTAGGAATGAAGTTTACTAACTTAGGGTGGCGACTACGATACACAAAAGAAAACCCTATACATGTTGCTATGGCTTGCGATGTGGATGAAACCTTCCGTTCCATTGCTTCATTCTTGTCTGGAGAGTTGTCATCTTCTGCCCGGAGAATAATCTTCTCAGTATTTTTAATCATTTACACTGTGCAGTTTCTGTAAAAACACTTGATCGTATTCTCAATAAAAGATTACTAAACTACTGATTTTACCTTGTTTTGAAACATACCAAAACAAGTGTAATGTTAAATAATGAATAACGACTTGAGACACGGGTTTTCCTGGTTTTCTCAAAGGTTCTCGAAATCTTTGCGTATTGGCAGTAATGGTTCGTTTTTCAGTGATATTTCTCGTTTCACCTTAACATCAGTTCATATCTCCTTCTCCTCTCCTCGTGGAGGACACATGGACGATTTAACAGATAACAGTTTAAAAGATAGCCAGTTGCTGGAAAAAATTCATGATGCGAAATTCCATAGAGACCCTTTAAGAGTTACGTGAACTCACTTTCTCAGGGTGCATGTAAATGCATGATAACGAATTAGTCCTGAGAAATAATCAGTTATACATCAGCTTATAGTAAAACCATAAAATAGTCTGGTCTATTTATGGTAAACAACAAAACAGTCTTACCTGCCCCTTTATGCTTTTTACTCGCAGGTTCTATTGAAGGAATTAATAATTAAAAACATGTTCTCCGTGTTTCTATGAAGTTTTAGAAACACTTGTGAAAGTTTTGGAGAACTCAAAGAAGCTGTGGAAACACTCACCTGCAGCTTGTGTTCTCACAACATTTCTCGTTCTCTCAAACTTTCACTTGTGTCTCTATAACCCAATAGAAACATGGAGAACCTGTTTTCTATTTCTTAAATAAATGACTATATGATGAAATGCTAAAAAACTGTGGCTATAAGTAAAAATGCCAAAAGCTTAACTCTGGTTAAAGAAATAGAAATTAGTAGTAAACTGTGTTGATGAAATCGATATAGACAATTAATGGTCAATTATTCAATGATAGTTACTTTAAAAAAAATGCATCTGTATTAATTGTACTCACCATCATTATCATCATCATCCTCGACATCATCATCTTCATCATCATCTGCTTCAACAGTTCCTTAATACAGTGTAATTATCGTTAGCCTGGTCTTTTTCCCATTTCTAATTTTTTTTTTTTATGACGACAATATATTCATGTACCCTCTTGCATTTCTTTAGGTTTGTTCCATTTACTGCAGAATCAGGGATTGCCACACATCAGAAACTAAATACTGTAACTCCCTTATTTTTCACTAACCTAAATCAGTTTTCACTGAACATGCATTGAGTGAATGGTAATAAAAACTATATACAAAATATCACTAACCAAAACTACTGCACCTGACTTTGAATTCGACCTGACATTTGACCTGACATTTTACTGACTTTGAAAACAAAAGATTTTCCTTTACCTTTTAAAAATGGTGACATTTCACCAACCCTGACAGATCATCATGCCATTTTTTTCCCTGACTATGGCAACCCTAGGAATTCATTTTAATTTCAGGAAAGGGAATCACTGTATTTACCTATTCCAGCTACACAAAAATCTTCAGAACCTGCAATAATAAATATTAAAACTCTTCTTACAAATAGACCATGTTTGCTGGGTTACTGTCAATAGACAGATGCAATGCTTGAAAATACATGGTTACACATTTTGTAGCATACGTAGGTATGTTACCCATCTTGAGTGGCTATCTAGACTAGTGAGAATTTTTCCAACAAGCAAATTGTTGAGACAGCTAGCAAATATTTCACATAGTTTAATATATAAGTGGTTAAATTCATGTTGATACTGTAAGAAAAAAAATCACATCAAAGCAACAACAGCTAAATACTTCAAGTCCTGAAGTCAACAGGAATACACAAAAACTAATCATCTCATACATCTAGTCAGTGTGTAATGTACTCCTTGGAGTCTGCATAGACTTCATGTTAAAACACTAGCTATTGACTGACACAAAATGCATTTTAATTAACTCTTTTAAAATGGCTACTGCTGTTTATCTTAAATACTGTTCATACTATCTTTCGAATTTAGTACCACAAATTTGCTTCATGTGGCAATGTGGTGTAGAGAGTATTCGGCAAAGCCAACCAGCTAAAAAATAAATTTAAAATAAAAATGAACAAGGCTATCTTAATAAATGTACATCTTAGTTCCATCCTTGCTTAAATTGTTAGTTGCCTCAGGTATACCGGCAACCATTAAGAACAAGTTCTTTAAACACTGAGTCAACATACCTCTTGGAGATGCAAACCAGTCTGGCTCACCAAATAATGCACCTTCAAAACCTATAAGGAAAAACTAATGTTATTCAAGATTACATGAACCTTGTTATATTTAAGCAAACATTGCATTTTTGTTGAGATGCATGTTGAGACTTTTAAAATGTGCAAAACAAAAAAAAAACTTCGATGATGACGACAATGATGAGTAAAATGATGATGAAGATGATAATTACAAGGGGTTCCTGGCTGAGTAACATTTGGAGTGTACAACTAGTCAAGTTCAAAGAGGGGGAGAAAGATAACCATGCACTACTGCATGTTACAACATTACAGCTCAATTGTAGTCTTGTGTTTTGACTGAGAGAATTTTACAGCCAGGAGTCGTCTTAAATTTGATGTCCATTTTTAGGAAAAGCTCTAAGTACATGTAGTATAAATACCGTAGACTTTATTGGAATTCTCGGTATTGGACTGGAACTCGCTTGCAACTGAGGATAATGCGACGTACGGAAATCTTTTCAGATGCAAATTACAAAATTATCTTTTTAATGATATTCACATTGACATAGGCATTTGATAACATGCAGTTTGGTGACTTTCATAGAATGCTGGCTACAACAAGTTTGAAGTAAAACAAAGCCTATAGTAGTGCCCACCTATCCAAAGTCCTTCCACTTTACACTCGTCAGGTGTTTTCAACCCTGTAACTCCACTGCACTTATGATCCTTGTTCATTAAACAGTACCCTTGTTGACCAAGGAGCGGAAGAATGATAGTCTGGGCAATTTTGGCATTTAAGTCTTTTTCCGTTGTGCCTGCTTCCAGTTTGACTACACTTGAAATAACACCATACGAGAGTTTACTGAGAGCCTGTTGGTATGTCGTGTAGGCTTGCTGTTTGTCTGGATCTACTTTATCCCCTGCAAACTCCTTCTCTAAAGGGAATAGCTCTTTGAATGCTAAGGTATGAAAGGAACCACCAGCATCCTGTAACAAGAAATTATGGTACAAAACACTATGCTTATTAAATAAAATAAAATAAATTTATTTATTTATTTATTTAATATTTTATTTATTTATTTACATTTTGTTTATACATGGTAAAAAATCATATGGAAGGTGTTTCCAGAAAACATTTATTAAGAAAAAGAGTCCTGCATGTTGAAAAAACCGGAAAAAATATTAACCAATAGAAATTCCTGCAAACAATTAAGATAGAGCACAGACTTAAAACAATACACCTCAATCTCAGTCACTAATTGATCTGTGTTTAACTAATACCCCGGACAAAATAGTTCGATCAGGAGTTGTGCCCTTAGGGATCAGCGACCACTCCCTTATTTACTTAATTCGAAAAACG
>Ga0126337_10001499_pt1 | contig 14173 bp, 5 predicted proteins | sample DipCmetagenome_FD_92527 | JGI IMG/M metagenome (GOLD analysis project Ga0126337, IMG submission 92527) | Coral microbial communities from La Bocana,Puerto Morelos, Mexico - Diploria C A metagenome | ecosystem: Host-associated > Invertebrates > Cnidaria > Coral | place: La Bocana,Puerto Morelos... | reverse complement strand
ACGACTTAGAGGTTCGCGGGTTGTTCTGGGATGTTCAGGTATATATAGGTTTTTAGCGGGAGATTTAGGTCATTCTAGGTCGGTCAGTCCTCGTCTTCGCTTGCTTTTCTTTTTTCTGTAACATGTTGTTTGAACAGCTTTTGTAAATAGTCTATTGTAAAATGTTCTAGTTTATTTAGTTGAACCCTTTCCTCGGGGTTTCGTGCTGCTGCACTAGATGAGGAATACGTTTCCACACATTTCTGGCCACTTCTATAAAGGGTGGTTTTTAGTGGTTTTTAGTATCTGGCGTAGCACACCTTTGTATTCTTGGAAACAATAGTTCTTCTTTGTAAGGTTTTAGATGCAATCAGGATATCTGTTGCATCGGATGACTGACTGACGCATCCTCAACAAACTTTCACATTGAATTTCTCGTGCTAGTGTAGTCAGAATTTTAATTTTTCATGTTTTTCTCATAATTATCATAATTATTCGATGTTCCGGGATGTTCCGGAATGTTCCATGTTCCTGGATTTATCGACGACCGCTGGCTGACAAGTCAGACGTACGATATTACGATATAGCATTATCATCGGGTACAATAATGCAGCATGTGGTCCGAAGAAACAGCATCACTGCTACGATATAGCAGCATATGGTACTGGATGCAAGGGCATCCCTGCTGTGACGTAAGACCACACCGGTTACGATATAGCAGCATATGGTACGCGTAAGACATAATGCCATCGCCATTACAATAAGACAACATATCGGGTACGATGTAGTATCACCGGGTACATAACCTTGTAGTACGATATGCTTCACCGCACACGATCTAATAACAATTTTGTCCTTGACTGCTGTAAGGCTGTACAGATTGCAGTTTTCTGTTAGTTTTTGCTTCCTGAAAATGATCGTGCTTAGACGTCATGTATAGCGGAGGCTTGTAGACCGCGAACCACACCGATTCTTACTACCTGGATTATTTTGCGTTTTGACCGAGGTTTTGCCGCGACAGATGTTTCATTGTATTTTGCCGCTTGTAACTATTGTTAGCATCAAAATGCCGTATCAGGACTGACATGCTTCAAAAAAGCAAGACCAGCGGATATGCATACGCCATGTAAGGGCGTCATCACTGTGAACTCCAAGGGATCAATAGTCGATTTTACTTACAATTGGAACATTACTGATTTTGACAACAAAGTCATACAGTCAAGCAACAGGAAAAAAGTTTAACGATCCTGAACGAATCTCTTTACTATGAACTGATTCTGACACTATGCTAAGAAATGTTTTTTCATAGCGGAACTAAAGAAACCGATGGTGTCCTTTTTAAGTATTCCTGGAGGAATTTTACTCCAAAGCTTTGCCCCATGAACTTGTATGAGGTTTTGAAATTATTCTACATTGACGATATCATGTAGTCTTTCCTTACAAAATTTGCTATAAATCACAACATCATATCAACTGCTATATACAAGCGACCATCTGCCAAAGCAAGCAGATTGCAATTGTTGTATTTCCTGTTTACAATTCTTCGCTAAAGCAGGACTGTAAAGCTACGACAAGCAAATAAAAAGATCGGAAATTATAGTTCAACATGAACAACGCGGAAAATATATTACACAGAAATCCTACTGATGCCTCTGGAGGCATTTACTTACTGTAAATGATCATACAGCAATAATCTGTAGTAATATTTGAAACCAAGAATACAAAGTTATGAATTCCCACAGTACTTGGCTGACATAACCTCGTTTCACTTCTGTAGCAGATTTCGTTTGGTTCAACTCATGTTCTTGCTAGTGGGGTGTTGTATTATTTGGAGAGAAGGTTATACCATTGGCAACGGGACCTTGAAGGTTGAAACTAACCACAAAGTACACCAATTGTCCTATGGTGAAGTCTCTGTCCACCTTGCCAATATCTGCGTTCTTACCCACGTAGAGGTCCACTTTCCCTTGTACCAGCTCGATGTAAGGATACGTTTTTCCTCGATCGGAAGATGGCCCTTGACGGATCCTCCCTTTACACTCGAGCAACTTCTTTCTGCTGTCAATCAACCAGAACTTCGAGACTTTTTCAGAAACGTCAGTGGAGTAGTCAGTCTCTCCACGAAACAACGTGTTCCGAGTAACTAAACGAGACATCCCCTCCCCTTCTTTGCTCACAAACAATGTTGACTGACTACTGCGACAGTGGTTCTGTGACTTCTCTCGGCACATTTTCAAGGCTTTCAGATATTTCGGCATGAATTCCACCGCATGTCCATCAAGAATTTTTAAAAAGCAAATGGCCATGGAGTAGAAATAGGGAAGGCAATCATGATGCGAGACTTCTAACCACTTCTCGCATACATTGAGGCCTTGTTCCAGGCTGTAACCTTGTGGTCCGGTCACCAGTACACAGACCTTCATTAAATGGTAGGCTAAGAGATGTTCATTCTCCTTGAGTACAAGTTCTTCCAAAAGTTTCAACAAAAATTCAAGGTGTCCTTGCTTTAAGGAGTCGATTTGATCACTGGAATTCAAAATGAATTGAGCTTGAAGTCTTTTTAGCTCTAATGCGGATGACTTTGGAAAGTTCTTGGCACTACAAAGTGCCTTGCAAGCTTGAACGACATCTTCTGCATCGCGTCCACGTCCGGTTGAAGAAGGCCCTGTTCCAAACGTTTTCATCAAAGATAACCTGGCATCGTTGCATTTTCTTTGAGTTTCTTCTGGATCTTGCAGGCTTGGTACACTTTGAACAATTCCATCCACAATGTCAAGGAGATAAAAGGAATCACTGACACAAGTGCGAAAGAATGGAGGACACTGGTTGGCAAGAAACTTCAGTGTTTTCTCGGAATCACGGCCGCAGACGTTCTTCATGATCCACCCGATGCATGCGAGCCAAACGTCTACCTGGCCAATTAGAGGATTTGGGTACGTCGGGGGAAAGTTGCGAGCCTCTTTATACGCCTCCAGCACCCTATTTGCTAGTTCTTCAAGTGCTGCCAGATCTCTTACCTTGCCACAATTTATCTTGTGTTTAAATTCAAAATACAGAACAACCCCTTTCGTATGGCAAATGCTTCTGAATTTCTGTTTGATGTTGCTTGCCTGAAAAGCTTGTTCAATGAGCTCCATCGCTTTTCGGAAAGAGGGAGGCTCCATCTTGGCGAAAAATCGTGCGGCACTGGCAAATATGATTGCATCACCGGTCTTTGCGGCTGCCTCACAAAAAACCTCTGCGGCACGTTCCGGGTTTATGGCTTTAAGTTCTTCAAAAAGAACTGAAAATTTCCTTTTCCACTGACCCTCCCTGTTGTAGACGAAGAGCTCTTCGAAGAGTGACAAGAAGTCGTCACGCTGATAAATTGGAAACTGGAGGAATTGGCTAACTATTTGAAATAGGTCACAGCCTTGCTCCTGAAGACACTTCTTCAGCAACATCTCAGCAACCACACGATGCTGAAACGTATAACTTTGAGGTGACGATTCTGTCAAGTGATAACTTCTTCCTCGACGCAGCCAAGGGTTTGAAGGAACCAACAAATTAAGTAGGTGCTCTGAGAGCAACTGCTTGATGTCCTTGTAAGTGACGTTTTGCCCATCTTCTAAACGGATGTACCTTTTAAAAGCATCATAAAGGAGGAGAGCTGGAGTTGGTTGGTTGGCATACTTCTGAAAGAACGCTACCACAACGGCAATTTCTTGTTGGAGACTCTTCATCTCATCCCAGGTGTCGTCAATTATCTTCTTGAGCTTGGGACGAAACGTTTGCATCATTGCAAGGAGTGGAAAATGAAATACACGGCAAGCGCCTGAAACTGTCGCCTTACGTAATGAACTCTCGATGTATTCTTTGTATTTTGACTGGAATTCATTTAGATCAGCGACTGAATCTTCAAGCTTGACATCTACATAGAAAACCTTGTGAATACGTGATGGCTCTTCACTTTCTTTTGACATGGATTTCGAGCCGTGTTGGCAACGTAACAGGAGGGCTCGTCGACCCCTATTACACAGCATCCGAACAAGTTTGTTTGATAGGCCCTCCGTTACCCTTGATTGCTTTCCATCTACGAGAATAACAGGGGATGTGTGGCATATCTCCTCTAATGCCGCAATCCGGTCAGCTAGTTTGCTAGCGTAGCTGTTGTCTTCGTCAAAGTAGAGATGTGAGCTCATCTCTACGAAAGCACAGGGGTAAGCTTTGTGGAGGTCCCACATCACTCGGCGAGCAATGGTAGTTCCACCAGTGCCTGGCGAATGCTTGATTTCCACCGTCATTGAGCGTGTGAGTCCTTTGTCTAGGAGGCGTTGGACATGGATTTGGATGTCCTTTTCAATTTCCCGCTTAGCATCATGATTGTCATAGAGGCTTGCGAATGAAATTTCGTTGCCCGACATGAATAGCCTTCTGTTCTCATTGAGGAAATTCTTCAGTTGTTCATCTTCCTCCGACGGGTCGTTCGAGACTTCAGCTGGTAATTCTTCGCAGCCTTCGTACAGGATTTGTAGTTGTTCATTTAAGTAAAGGTATTCCTTTTCACTTAAGTCTACAGGAACCTTGGCCTGAGAGGTGGGCATTCGATACCGCTGAGTTGATGATGAACTGAGCATTTCTTTCAGACCCAGATGCACTAGCTCTGGACTTAGATCAACTGTGTGCACTTTGACCTTTCCAAAAACAGAAAGGCGTTTCCGCTGCTTAAAAGATACCGTTTTTAAATTGAACTGGTCGTCAAAGTTCTCAAACAGTCGACTTAGTGTTACTTCTAAATAGGGAGAACTTTCTTGGCGAAGTGGAAGAATTAGGCACACTATCGGCTTCTGCTTGTCAAACTTGTCTGGATCACAACAGCAACCAAAAAATCTAGAGATTTCTTTCACTGAGGTTGCCTCCCAATCGGAAAACGTTTGTACCTTGCCAGCTATGTCACTAGACCGGCCACTAACGAATAGCCACTGGATTTTATTGGGATCAATTTGACGTGCCAGACCGACCATTGTACTTCCTTTTACCTCTGCTGGCGTAATCATGCTGATTAAGCTACCTTGTCCTTCTTGGGAAGTGAACGAGTTGTAGAAACCTTTTTCTTCTGACATGGGATCGAAATCTAAGACCATCTTCCAGGCTACTCTTCTCAAAATAGAAAAGCGTTCTCGATTATCTGGCGACAGAGCATCAGTCACAAGAATGTACTGGTTCTTTCGTGTATCAAAGTCTCCCACTGCGTCAGAAAACCTCAGCCATTCATCCCATTTCGGTCCACTCAAATCTTTTGGACTTACTGGAGCTTTATTTGTAAAATCGGATGATGTATTGGCTATCATTTCAGTGATGACGTCCAATTTGCTTTCCATCGACTCCAACTTCGTTCCAAACGGGAGGCGATTAGCTTGCTCTGCCAAGAACAACTGCTTGTAGTACCCTCCAGCGTGCAGGTCTTTTTCTGGAGAGAGAAACGTAACAGCACCATAAATAAGGAGTAAGCTGATATATACCTAAAACGTCTTTTAACTAATTTAGCCAATGACTTCCATTTAAACAGTTAGACTGTTCACTCTCAGTTTCTGTCAACTTTGACACTTGACTTGGACTTTGCCCCTTGCTAGCTGCCTGCTGACAAAAACCACGAACTCACTGTGAAAATTGTTCAATGGAATACTTATATAGTAGTTCTCGAATGACTCTTATCCTCCTTGCAAGTAATTTTAGCAAGTACCTGACTGGAGCTTAATTTCGGCAATGTCATCTGGATCAGCTCCTAGTGCAATGAAGTTGTTTTCCAACAACGGCCAGAAGTGGTTGAAATCTGCATCAGACATCATTTCTGTGGAAGGATGTCCCAAAAGTTTGTTACGGTGCTTCTTTAATTCCTGCAAGGCAATGTTATAGCCAGGCCTTTTGCTGATTTCCAAGGCGCAACTTTTTGAGTAGAGAAGTACAGTTGTCATTAAGGAGAAGTCCCATTCATTTATGTTTCCTTTGTTGAAAATACCTTCTTCATCTTTGCCAAGCTTCATCTTCCATTTGTCAAACCCAGCTGCATCGGAAGGCCGATTGGACCAACAGGGGTTGATATCCATAAAAAGCTTCCTAAGGGCTCGAAGGCCAACTCCGTAAAGTAGCTTGAAAATGCACAGCATGTTCCTCCTGAAAACAGATAACAAGTTTTTAATCCTACCTCCTGGTCTCCATACTACTCGCTATCTACAACAGAATACATAGTGAGTAGACTGGGCAATCCTACTCGTGATAGAATGCTAGTCTGAATACTAGTCACGTGACCACCTCCAGGCTGGCTTGATAGCTTAGTTGGTAGAACACTGCATCGGTATCGCTGAGGGCATGGGTACAAATCCCGTTCAGGTCTGAATTTTTACAGGCTTTAATTTCACAGCTGCTTAAGTTGTGTGCAACTGCAATGATCAATCAAGTCTTCATATCTTTCTCCGCAGTTTAAATATATCATCTTTTATGTATTCATTTGCAAAGGGAGACTCTAGTTTTGAATTCATATCACACTTACCCTTCATTATCTGGTTCATCAGATACGTTATCTGCACTATCAGATTCCATCGCACCTACTTTTACAGGCATATCTGTATCTGAATCAGATTCTTTGGCCCCACGAGATATTGTGGCCAATTCAGGTTTCAATTCATCTGGCCCCATCTCTGAGCTACCTCTATCTTTCTTTTCTAGAGCAGAGACTTTTTTTCCTTCAGTTCTACCTGCGTCCGTGTCTGCAGGTGAATCCTCAGACAAATGTTCTCTCTCATATCCAATGTCACCGCTAACAGCATCACCACACTCTTTTTGAAATTTAGTGTCAGCATCATTTTCTTGCTTTCCATTTTTCACGACATCTAAATCACACTGGTCTTCCACTGATTCCTCTTCATTTGGGGCACTGCCTATATCCTGGTTGTCAAGTTGCTTTTCTAGGGCTAACTTCGGTTTCACTAAATTCGGCATATTCTCTGAACTTCCGACATCTTCCTTTTCGGGAGCAGGGACATTTCCTTCTTCTACTCTGGCTGCTTCCGTGTCTGCAGGTGAATCTTCAGACATATTTTCTCTCTCATTTCTACTGTCACCGCTACCAGCATCACCACACTCTTTTTGTAATTTAGAGTCAGCATCATTTTCTTGCTTTTCATTTTTCACAGCTAAATCACCCTGGTCTTCCACTGATTTCTCTTCCTTTGGAGCACTGCTTATATCCTGGTTGTCAAGTTGCTTTCCGAGGGTACCACAAACCTTAGTTTCTGTTTTCTTTTTCTTCTTCTTCTTCTTGTTCTTTTTGTTGACTGGGCTGTCTTCTGTAGGATCAAGTTCCTCACACGTCTGACCCCTGGTTGCTGAAGCTATGTTAGTATTGGTTTCTTCTACATCGGACGTCAAGGTTGACCAAAGTTGCTCAGTGTTGTCAGGAGCAACATTAGTCATTTCCGCCTTCTTTTTCCTTCTTTTCTTCTTCTTCTTCTTCTTTCCACTCTTAGTATCATGGCTACATTCCAAGGATTCCTCGTTATCTCCTTCCTTTAGCAAAGCAGTACTTTCTCTTTCAGCAGTTTCTCCTGATGCAGTATCCAGTGATACACTTTGCTGTGACAGTTCATTAGAGCCTCCCTCGCAACCATTATTGATCGCTTGAGACTCTTTGTTCTCCACCTCTGTCTTTTCAGGATCTTCCATTGTAACATATCTTCTAATGGAGAAAAAAGTCAACAACACACTATAAATTGCATTTTTGTATTTATATCTTTTTATTTCTCCACTTGATCACGTGGTAATATTGTTAACAAATTAGTGCAGAGTAAAATCTAAGGCCCCCTGTGTCAGCTCATTGATGAATAGGCCAATTCCAAGTTGACTGTGTTGTCCGTGTCAAGAGTATTTGTGCAAAACTAAATGTATGTCACCTGTTTATTTATTCTCATGAAAATCAAGTCATTTTCACGTTAGCAGGGGATGTCAGGGAAAATGTTCAATGAATAAATTAATCAGAATCGAGAGAGTGAACGCCATAAGACTGCCAACTGCCCTCTATACTCGTGGAATGACTACATCATCCATGAGCAAAACGGGGAAAGGGCAAAACGTAGTAAGCTAATTATATGCTCTTTAATTAATTAAGAACATTTAATTCATGATAAAAGAAAACTAGTATAAGAGAGATGAGAATAAGCACATAGTAAATGGATACATAATGTCAGAATAATTCATTATTACTGAGCAAAATAAAGGTGAGAGTCACGGTGGCCTCATGGTAAGTGAGCTCGACTCCGGATTGAGTGGTCCGGGTTCGAGCCCTGGCCAGGGACATTGTGTTGTGTTCTTGGGCAAGACACTTTACTCTCACAGCGCTACTATTTGTCAAGTGGTAGCTCATAGGATGTTAAACCAAAAGAAAATTTCAAACTTTCAGCTCTAAAAGTTGTCCTGGTCACTTAGTAGACGTGGTTACTTACAAGAGGTTTCAAATATAGTGATTGGACTGGGAAACGTTTGGTATATTAGAAAACCGGTCACTCAAGCAAGCTAAGCCAAATAAGGGAAAGTAGGGCTGGCCATTCAAGGTGCAACAAACAGTATTTAAAAACTTGGCAGCTGCAACCATTTTGGTCGCCATGGTGAGTGGAAAAAAAAACATTTTGCATGTAAATTTTATGAACAGGTCACTTTGGAATTTTGTGACTGATGTGGTGACTGCAATACAAAATGTTGATTTGTGGTATAATCACTATGTGAAATGAATATTGCAGGTTTGTCTTTCTTGACCATTTCTTTTTTCTTCTATTTACTGTCCCAAACAGTAGTTAAGTATCCTTCTTTAAAAAAGTTTACTACTGGTGAGCAAATGTCTTTGTTAGTGGTAACCATTTTACAGAAGGAGGTTGCCAAGAAGCAATATCTGAAAACTTTGAGTTTGGAGCACTGCTAGTTGATGCATGCTAATTTAAAGTCTGTTGCAGTCAGAATGCCCTGGGGGAGAGTAAACATTTGGTGGGGCTTTTGGTTATATCAACTAAGTTGAAAATGTAAATTGGCCACCGTAACGAGTTATAAAGCTGACGTTTCGAGCGTTAGCCCTTCGCCATTCACTCTGACGAAGGGCTAACGCTCGAAACGTCAGCTTTATAACTCATTACGCTGGCCAATTTACATTTTCAACTTAGTTGATGTAACAAAATTACCTTATTACCCCCACCGATGCAGCACCACAGTTTCTTTAGAAACTTTCACCCTTTATTCATTTGGTGGGGCTGTTTGGCAATTCCCAAACCCTTACCCTATGTAAGACCAAAATCTGCAATTTTTCTCACCCTATTTATGACCTGACTAAAAATTTGATACCCTATTCCAGAACAAAATGGCGCTGACAAAAATGCTTAGAAAAACATACCCTTTGGGGCTGCACATATAAATACAACCCATATAAGGGAGTACACCCTCTCCCTGGTCAGAGGACCATCTTTCGAAGACCGCATTTATTATTAAGTAGAATTCTACTTGAAACGAATGCAAATGCTGCAATATGATTGGCTGACTTTTTTAACACTTTTAGCCTTGTGTATGAGATACATGATTGGCTGAGTTATCATACATTAGTGTGCGGTGGCTGGATGTTGTCTATGGGGGTAGGGGGTCACAGAGTCTACGTGGGAATTCGTCACCCTTCGAAGAAAGGAAGTGCTTATGGGACTACACTGCCAACAAGTACAGTAACAGAGACCAAAAGCAGCTGGCATTTGAGAGCATCGACCAAGCAATGAGTCAGTTTGATGTAACTTGAGAAGACTACAAAGCAAAGTGGAATGTTTTGAGGGGCCAGTTCATGTGTGAAGTTGCATCAGAAAGGAAAAAAAAATTGGGCCAGTCAAGAAGTGAAGTATAGGTGTCCACATGGAAGTGGTACAAAAGACTGAACTTCCTGAACATCGTTGTCAGTAGCACAGTAAAACAGCATTACACGTAACATCGAAAGCGGCCATTTTGCAACAAAATGTTGTCAACCAGTTTCGTCACCAGTACCCAAGGTCAAGACAACTTTGGAAGTGTGCCTTGCTTCCAGAAACATGTTTCCTCATTTAGCCAGGTCAATGAAAGACTATTTTTTTCATGTTTCTACCAGTTTTGCTACCCGGGAAACAATTACAGAAACATGTTCTGGAAACATGTTTCCTCGTTTTGCCAGGCCATTAATGTAGGAGTAACAACTGAAGAATTTCATTGCCATAATTTACAAAAAATGTATTGAAAGTTTGCTTGCTGTTGAAGCAGCACAATGTTGAAACTTTATAACCCTGTTTAAGATGACCATCATATTGTTCAAACACTGAAATAATCCTTTAAAACATTAACACAATGTACATAAGAAGTTTAAAAAATATAAAGAGCAACTTCTTGAGACACTCATGTGAAGTCATGAACCAAAGAGCCAAAAATATCGCAAACAAAATTCAAGAGCCATTTTAATTCAATTAGAATGAACAGCATCGCGTAACACGATATTAACCCTTTCGGTGCCAAAGTCAACTTTTGTTGAACCACTTGTGACGTCATCAATTTTCACATCAGTCAACTTTTCAGATAAGCAACTGACAAAGCGAGGATAGATCTTTCCAAAGGACTGTGCATTTTGTATATCGATTGCATTCTGACAGAGCTAATCGAAAAAAACACACTCCATTTTTGGTGCAAAATCGTTGCATAAACAGGCCAACACACCTGGAACTGATCAACATCCCCTTTTCAAGGTTTACCGATGATTTTGTCCAAACTTTTCCTGCTAGAAGGAAGGATGTGGAGAGAAAAAGGAACGAGGATAAGAAAGCAAGAAAAAAAGAAGGAAAAGGAGCAAGAAGAAATTTGGAATGGTTTTAGCAGAAAAAAAAAGTCCAAATTTTGGCTTATGCGCATGTACCAATTAAAGTGAAATTTTGTACATTGTTACACGGAATCTCTATCAAAATGTTGCTGCCATGTGAAAGTGCTTAATTAGTAGCAAATTTTGGACAAAACTAGCATCATAACACAAAAATTTGGTTAAACGGTTAAAAAAACGCGTTTTCTTGGGAAAATTCGGCAGTGAAAGGGTTTATATAACACGTAAAAAGTGGTTTTAAGATATCTAAAAGGTCTTTAAATTCCTGAAACTTGCAAAAGGTTTCACTGGTAAAAAAAAAACGGACCGGGTCACATGCACACGACTACACAGTCTTCAGTGTAATTCCCCCGACCCTCAAACAATGCGTTAAAATGACCGTGAAATAACATAAAAAAATTTAATATAACCTCAGAAACATTATGAGAAGGCTGAAAAGGCATCTTTCTTATATACCGGTAAGCCATTTTAAAACATAAACAGTAGTCTGTATGAAAAGAAAAATGCTGTTACTATTTTTAAATATCTCTTTGCATTTCAGAGATATTCAAGTTTTGAAAATATGCAAATAAGGCAATTGATGACATCAACCAATACCCTCAACCAATTTGTTTTTAGAAATGCTTGATTCTTCGCAATAAGATTCTAGTAAATGTGCTCCACAATGCAAGCAACATATTGGGTTCCAGACCTCCCCAATATTGAATGCATTTCCAGCCATAGGAGTGCTTCCTCTTGAACTATTAGCCCAACAAGTTTCAATGTTGTCTGACACAAACTGGCTAAGATAGCTCTATTGATATACTTCATATATTGGGTTGACAGCCTCATTCCCAGGGTCCCTCCCTCGAGAATGTACCCTGTAACCTGTTTGCGGCTGGTCACATGTCTATGTATACAAATCAAATCCGCACCGAGGGTGAGTCTTTGACTTAATTGTGTCAACACTGTCTATTGAGATGAAAGTTGCTTTGCCTTAGAGAAGTTACTTTGAAAGTTAAGCAAGTTATTTGTCAGAGATCCTGCCTGGCTGGTGCTTCGTTTCTATCCAAAATTCTATGGGTAAGAGATGTTGATTGAGAGGTAAGTTTGCTTATTTTCACTCCTTTTTAAATGGTTGTCAACAGCCTGTTTCCAATAAGTTTAATTTAGTTTTTTTTCACAGCACAAGAATTAAATAACCGTCAAATTTTTGATGGGATGCATTAAATTTAATGAGAAGCTAGTCTCTTGACCGAAAATTGGACTTACCACTAAACAGTTTTGAAACGAAAGCCGTTGGATTCTTAAAATGCACAGCCAATGTCGTTGTTGTCCAGTTCTTCATAAAATTTTTCACTGCAAGAGATTCAAATGACCATCAAACTTTCATATGAATGAATTCAATCAAATTTAGAGTTAGTCTCTTAGCCAAACACCGGATATATCAAGCTCTAAACGAATGCATCAATGCCGCTGTTAATGTTGTGATTTTGTTTTTTGTATCAAACTGTCGATGGGAGTCAATCAAATTGAAAATACCTTTGTAGGCGAGAATACAACTTATTTAACTCTAACGGAACAAGTAAAATACCTTTGTTGTGATTTTGCCGAATGAAAATAAAATTAAATTCACCGCGCGGTCCATTCATTGTGGTGGTCATCATTTCCAAGTTCTTTGCAATTTTTTTCACTGCCACAAATTCCAAAGACTGTCCAACTATTGACGGGGAAAAATTCAGCTAAATGCAACGCATTGAACGCCTATATCGAATGTGTCAATGCCTTTGCTGTGATTTTTGCCAATTTACAAATTCCACTCCCTACTGGGCTCAGTAGGCAAGCTCAAAGCTGAGACAAACTTTAACTTTCCATCCCCTCCCTTCAATCACATCTCTAAAATCTGCAAAAATCTAGCAGACACATGACCAGCTGCAACCAGGGTACTTTCTTGAGGGAGGAAGAGAGAGGACCCTGGGAACGAGGTTGTTGGGTTGAGTGTATGATGTCATCAGTAATTTTCATTTGCATATTTTACATGTTTTTCAAACACAAATATCTCAAGAACCAATGCAGATATTTGCAAACTATAAACGGAATTCTTTAGAAAAATTCACTGCCTGAGTGAATTCCACATTAAATTTCACGCGAACAACCGATATTGCATGAATCGCTTCGCAATTCGTGCGATATCGGTTTCCTCAAATTTTCTGAAATTTAACTTCCAATTTGAGATTTGGCAAAAATTTGTTTTCTGTAAATTCGTTCATTTCCAAGGTGTTTTGGTGGTCAGGTCCAAGGTGGTCAGGTGCCTATCGCGACGGCTCGTGATATCTTGGTGAATTTTGAAATATCACTCGCCAAATATCCCAAATAGAAACCCCTAGAAACCGTGCTATTTCCTATACAATTTAATACCCACGATTCTATGTGATACACCTAAAAAAATTGATCTTAGTACCACTTTAAATTTCTGTAATATAAGACGGAAGGTGTATCTTGAAACAAAACGAAATTTAGTTCCGCGGCGACCAAATAGAAATCTTTGTCTGTCCTTGAGGTGCTCTGAAGTTCTCGCTATATTCATTACGGCTTGGGATGATGTTTGAAACATCAAAACATGCTCCATAAACAGACATATTTTAGCTGTTTTGACAGTAAAATCTCTTGATATGAACAATGGTGAGTGCTTTGAAAAGTACGTCTTAATACTTAACTGACCGTAAACAAGACAAGCAAATTAACAGGTAAGGAAAGCAGACAAAAAACTTACGAATAAAGAGTATTCTCAAGCCATTTCCGCCACTTCCGCGGGTTCAAGTTTCGGTTTCATTTGTTCTGTCAAAATCCAAAATACGCTGTTAGTCGTTGTTTAATCTCAAGACGAACGCTGTTAAGCTGAAAAAAGGATATAATTTCATCTAAGAACATGTCCTTAACGGTATTTTCCTTCAAGAATAAAAATAAATGTACCACTACGTTTTTCACACTCGGAACACTCACTAAGTAGCTTACCTCAATTCTTGTTTGTTTTGCCTCACCTCAGAGCAGCCCTGGGGAGAGGTGACCTCGATTCTATGCTAATCACTCCCGCGCACGACGTTTTTTCAAAAACCCTGCTGCAAGCTGCACGGATCATGAACGATCGTATCGAATGAACAGCTAGAAGGTAAAGTGATCGGTCTCTTTCTTGTAGTTGTACGAAACATTTCTTGAACACTTTGTGAGTTAAGATGATTCCCAAGCGTTGGTCAGGTGCCTATTGCAATTGAGCATAAGGAGATTTACCTGTGAATGCGTAAGCAGAAGCCTGTCACCTTT
>Ga0126337_10001496_pt1 | contig 14181 bp, 3 predicted proteins | sample DipCmetagenome_FD_92527 | JGI IMG/M metagenome (GOLD analysis project Ga0126337, IMG submission 92527) | Coral microbial communities from La Bocana,Puerto Morelos, Mexico - Diploria C A metagenome | ecosystem: Host-associated > Invertebrates > Cnidaria > Coral | place: La Bocana,Puerto Morelos... | reverse complement strand
GAATATTTACCGAATGCGGTGACTTTAAAAGTGAAGAAATACACGGACGTTTCCTGAAAACACATGTACATGTTCCAATGTAATAAATAATACAAACAGTTATAAGTTTTTAGACACAGGAATACAAAACAAAAATAAAAACGGGCGATTCAGAGGGTGATATAAAAACAAACTCCCCTAACAGCTCGTGCATACGGCGCTCGGAGCTCAGCGCTCACATCATTTCTTCGAAGTGAAACTTTTATTTATCACTGACTTTTTGCATACCGCTTAAAATAGTCTAAGAACGCCCATGACCTTTCAGGCTTTAAGATGGATAAATAATGAGAAGGCAGTTTACCTCTGTGGGTTAAAATGAATTTGAGCTAGACCCACAAATAAGGATAAATATTGGTTTTCGGTACCTTTCAGGGATTTTTCTCAAATTTCCGATTATGACTACACTGTTAATTCAATATGTGACTCCTCCTCCAGGCCAATAGGAGGCCCTTTGAGATCTTTGTTAAAAGAAAACTGACAACAAGAACTTTTTTTTCTTTCCAAGAACAGTTTATTAGTTTTATACCATAAAAAGAATCATCGTTGCTCTTGATGTCGGTTAGAGTTAATTAAAAGGTTTAATTACAACTGAGAAAAAGGTGTTGAGGGTTCTCTCATCACATGTGAAATGTATTCTGATACGCTTCTTGTAAGTGGTGCTGAACTGGTTTAGATCATTTTACGAATCGCTTTTATCTGGATCATATTACAGAATTTAGTTAGGTTATGCTGTGTTTGCCTTAGACAACATTATGAATTTCTGAGAGAATTCTAAGTGCATTGAACCGGGAATATATCCGTGATATACAGTATGGCAAGGTGCCATAAAGATTACCAAAACGACACAATCGCTACCCAAGATAACACTCCCTCTAAATTACGCTAAACGAGCCAGCTGGTCACGGTTTCTTAGAAACCTGTTCATACATGTATGGTGCTACCAGAGTTGTCTTGAGGAGGCAGGCAAGTTGTCTTGTCTCAACTGGTAGGGTAACTCTGCCCTGTCATGCTAAGTACTTTTTTCTTTTCCGAAAGCAATAGAAACGGTTTTCTAAATAGTACTTTTTAGACTCTAAACTTCGTGGCTCCTAATAGCTCCGAAAAGCAGGCTTTCGGCTACTGGAAAGTTGAAAAGTTCGCAATCCGCGTTTTGGCTCGAAAGCGCTTCATTGTGCAACATCTTACAAGATATGTCGATCTTGGCTTCAAAGCTTACACCCACGTAAAACCCCACTTACGGTAATGGCTAACTTTGTTTTTCACCTACTACACATTTCACCGCCTTTTTTTAACTAGTCCGTCATACAATTACAATTCATGAAGCTCACTCTCAAATTTTAGCCAACATCTTCCACTTGTGCACTTGAACTTCCGCCAGGCTACGAGGTTATTAAATTAATATTCGTCCTTTTTTGATGAACACAGCAAGACCCTCCAGCTCATCAAGTCGACCTTCCACTGCACATTCCTCCAGAGATGGACGGCAAACCCCCATGCGGGCCACACCAAGCAGTGATGGCAGCAGGTGAGAGATTCAGCTCAATAGTTACAGTTCTTGTCAGATTATTTCTGCACCATGATTGAAGTGTAGTGTAGTGCCGCCCTTCCTACAAAGCCTATCAGTGCCTACCAACATGGAAGGTGTAGCTACCTGTGTCTGCAATGTACACTTTGTCCTACCTACACCTACCTACATAACTGCCTACATGTACTAGGTGCCTACCTACCTACTTAATGACCAGACCGACTACCTCCTTCCTACTTACCTTCCTATCTACCTTTTGGGTAACCAAACTGACAAAACTACCTACCTACTCACATTTACCAACCTAGCTGCCTACCCTCCTACCTTCTTGATGGTACCTAACTGACTGACCTAGCTACCTTTCCATATGCATGTACTTACCTCCTACCCACCTTCCTTCCTAACCACCCATTCACCTACCTACGTACCACCTACCCACCTTCCTTCCTACCGCACCCATTCACCTTCCTACCAACTAACTGGCCCACTGACTGGTACTTACCCACCCATTACACGATCTATTTCTACATCCTGTCTGTCTGTCTGCATGTCTGTCTACCCATCTGTATTTGTTCATTGTGACTAATGATTTTAACTTGTGGTTTTAGGTGTACATCCTCTCTCAGTGATCATCTGGATTCCATGAATGACAAACTGAATGCGCTTGAAATTGATAGAATTACTGATCATTTAAGGTACACTGTGCTGCTACACAGCGGACTGAGTTTTATTTTCCCTTATTTATTTTATTCATCCAAAATGTAGCTTCAATCAAGCCATCAAGTAACCAGATCACCTTGGGAATTTGAAATAGAATTATTGATAACTAAAGTTTGCCAGTATGTACTTCAGTATTTGGCTTTGTGTAAAACGTGTGTGCGTTTCAAATTTTTGAATTGTTGTTTTTTGACAGTTGCAAATGAAATAATTGGTTGTTTGGGATGAAGAAACGTTTTGTAAAAAAATCGTTCCTTGAAGGTCTAGAATAACCTCAATTAACACTCAATAGTGGTTTCATTTGCCTTGGAGAGGTGTGAAATAGTAAATTTAAAAAGTTTATGAATTGGTGGGTCTGACATCTTTTCTGCAAGGTCGAGACTTTCTTAGCCTGCAGAAGAAGCTTGCAGAAGAAAGAGGAACTCCAATGTGAAAAAGGTTGACATTGCTCGTTGTCTCAGTTGGGAGAGTAGATCATAAATTTTGTTCTCACTTAGGGTGATCAGGACGAAACACCGCCATTTTTACCCGTCAAGGTCTCTGTTAGGGTTGACGTTGAAGAAATAACAAACAACACAGTCATGTCCGTTTTAAAGTAGAGTCTTTGGTATCTTGAGATCAAATATAGCTCGTGCCACGCCCAGATTGATGTTCTGCTCATCTGAAAATCTGAATAAGCTCCTGAATCCCAGACCTTTTCATATGGTAGCCCCTCCATCCTAATCCCACCCCCAGGTATCAGCTGCCTCCGATGAAGGACTGGAACAGACTTAGTGTGACCTTTCCTTTCCTGTATTAGGCAATTATTACTTGAAGAGAAAGAAGGACTTCTGGGAGACATTGCCTTTTTGCAGGTACAGTAGTGGTTTTAGATTATAGCTACGTACTATTACTTTAATATATTCAGGTTGAAAAACTGTGCCTGTACTTCGATTATCCGGGTAGATACTTAAATGCGTTATGTTTTCTGATGGTTAATTGATCTAACCCAAACGGGAGCATTTTGATTGTTTCCTCGAGTACGGTTGAACCTCTCTTACCATAGTCTCCTTCGCAGCCGTTATGTGACCCTAATAACGGCTGCGATGGAGACTAGGACGAGAAGTGTTGCGTTACGACCCCATTAACGGCTGCGAAGGAGACTGCTCTTACCAGAAACCACCATTATACGGACCGAGCAAGTGTTAAAATCCGTAAACTGAAAAAAAAAACTAAAAAAAAAAACTGGCCATTACTGTACTGCTCAAACAATCTACTGCAAACGTTGGTGCTTTTGTTACTCAAGCTTTTGTTTCAGAAAGGAATGTCTATAGCTGCTGATTATCTTTGTTGCTAGTGACTTACTACTGTCTAAAGTGTCTGATTCTCGTTTCTTGTAGGATTGTTTGATGGAAGCGTCAGATTACAGAGACCAAGTAACATCCCCTGTAGAATCAGAACCATCGCTGAAAGGTAACAACTGTGTGTGGCATTCGGGCTTTACATCTTGAACCAGACTTTATGATGGTGACGGTGTTTGGATATCTTAATTAGCGTAGATTTTGACAATTTTCCAGCCAATCGATGTCTCGTTGATGTCATTGATTAAACATTGAAGCTATTGATTACCCATTGATTATTGCAAGGTAGTCAGATTGTTCCAATAGGAGTCATCCGAAATTTTCCTTTATTTTCATTTATCTTTTTACAAAGCGTTTTTGTCTGGTTGGTCATATGATCCCAACATTTTCATTACCTGTTTTGTTTTGCTATTTGTAGACTTGCGTGATTTGGGGACGAAGCTTGAAAAAGAACTTCTTCACAATGTGACACCGGTAGCAAAGTAAGTCGATGAACATGTATTTTCTCCTTACAAGATCATAACACCGTACAGCAAACAGCTGATGAGAATAAAGAAACTCCTCAATCGGAGGACACTTACATGATGTACAGCTGAACCTCTCCAAGCTGACTCTTTTCAAAGTTCTCGTGATTGCAAGCAGTCCCTCGTTGCACTCAGGTTGTGATAGGATTGTCATAGGCCAGGAAATGGTCAGGAGAATTTCGTTTTAAAGTCATGAAATTTCCATTTGAATCAGAGAAAATTACGAACACCTAATTAACCGAGACACATAGACCCTTTGCATAAATGGCGCCTAAAATTGAATAACAATACTTTATACATCCTTAGCCTCGTACTCATGTTTCCAGACAAAGGATTTTATTACATGAATGTGAGGCTTAGGATGATTTAGGGACAATTTATGCAAATGGTAGGATTGCTTGGTTCCTGCTTGGTCCCTAGTTTGTACTCTCGTAGAAAAGTGGAGCTCCTAGTCTTATTATCAAATAGCTTTTTTAAATTTGTCAGTACGATTTACTTTTCCGTGCTCTCTGACAGGCAACCAAAACGAAGACTTTCCGAGTCAAAAAAGCAAGCTTCTTTCGAAGAAAAACCTTCACTCCACGACAGACAAATATCCGCTGGAACAGAGTATCACCCCGTACCCAGACCTCCCTCGGCTTCGCACGACCGTCATCCACACGGCATCGTACCCAACCGCACACTCGCAAGTAAAAGTGTTGAGGGAAACGTTTTTCCCAGGGGGAAGTTTTCTCCGAGCCCGCCTACATCTGCTAATCAAAGTAGGATTACGCCTTCTCCACCCAGTTCGGCGAAAGCTGGTCGGCCGAACTCGGCGACGAGGTTTCGGAAAATGGTCGTAGAATGTCGGGACAGCGCAAGGTAGATCTTCGGATCGAGGCAACTGTGATGAAGAAATAAGTTGCATTGGGCCATGAACTTTTATGGGCGCTTTCTGTGAATTTACGTTCTTCCTCATTTGGGACTCGAATGTGGATTGTTTGTGTTGTGTGAAGTCTTTTGAAACATTCCAATACGAACTTGTTTCCAGTGTGCACTAGAAACAAGTTATGCAACGCTTTCGAATGGTATACTTTCAATTATTCCACGAGCGCGCGTTGAGATATGAGATGGTAGATAGCCAAAGAGATGCGTTGGGTATCAGAGGGCTATAACCATCTGATATCCATCAAGCACGAGTGGAATAATTGCTTTATGAACCCCCCCCCAAAAAAAAAAAAATAAATAAATAAGTAAATAAATAATATAAAAACCTGGAATAAAAAAACTAAACTACGTTAAACTATTTGTGGAGCATGGTATAATGGCTTATAACCCAGGATGACTCGGCCAATGAAAAATATCTAATTGCATTATCGAATGATACAGTTCGTAATAAAATGGGTTGTCATACGAGTCACTCGTACTTTCTCGTTATACTGGTGACAAGTGTGATATTCTATAGTATACCACGCGAAAATGTAGCTCAACTATTTTAGAACATGCAATAGGAAATGATAGTGGTCAACACAATCAATGCAGTGCATGATGGGAAGGTTGGATGTAATACCCTTAAGTATACAGCAAGTGTCCTGAATTTTGATTGGCTGTAGTTTCTATGACATGGTATAAATCATGATATAAGCACGAGTGCTTGAAGTAACCGAATGTTTCAAAGGAATTTTAACTTACAGAACGTGTCAGCTTCAAATGGTAGATACTTTAATAACTTGAAATCCCCGTCTCTCAGGATGTGGGAAGAGGCGTTTTCTTCGAATTACAGAGTATTGCTTGAAGTGTGTAATAATATTGTACGTAGGAAAATGACCCTGTACATAGCATGTTTTCATTCACTGCGTATTTATTAAATTTCATTTCGTTCACAATTCCGTGAGAAGCTGTATAAGAGGCTGTGGATTAGGGGGTGTTGCAAATTTCAGCAATTAGTTGAATTTTGTCTGTGTGTCAGATCAATTGTTAACTGTAAATCTTCAATGGCGTAAAACTCTCTAGCTGACCCATTTTAATAGAAAATATTCATATAGTAAAACAAAAAACCCTTATTTTCTTAAAATTCCTTCGTTTTTTTTTCTATTCATCAATTTACAAAACAAGCATCTCCATCTCTTACAAGCAACTTCTAGTGAAAATTAATGGATAAATTGACATGAATTCATTAATAATCTCCACCAATGTACGTTTACGAATCCAGGCAAAAACAAGCTTTCGAGATTCCAGAAAGGCTTTCGAGCCCATTTACTTTAAGATCCCCTTACGAAAGCTAGCTACCAGGCTCTGGCACTGATCGAAAGGGTTTTTAACTGATTTGACTCTTATCGAAGTAATCTTCAACAAAAGTGTCTAGTCAATGGTGAGCTGCATAAAGCGCGCCCCTGTTGCGTGTAGTGTCTCATATAGAAGCCTTTTGATTCCATCCATTTCCTGATTTATATTAACGACTTGCCAAACTTCCATGAGTAAAACCTTACCACGAATGCACGCCGACAATACAAGCATCAGCAACGCCCCCAGTAACTTACTACCAGACCTTGAATCAGCAATAAATAGTAAACGAATGGCTAAATATAAAAAACCCTAAGCCTAAATATTGCAAAAACCGAATTCATCGTATATTAAATGTTTAAATGAACGCCACCGAATTTATTTCATTAAAACTCTACGACAAGAGGCCAACATTTAAACAAAAGACCTACTGTGTTTACTTGGCTCCTACGGCTTCACGTGGACTCCATGTAAACAAAGAAAATACAAAATGATCTCAGAGTAAAGCGTGCAAAGCGTGTTCTCGATAAAATTTGTGACGTATCAGTTAATTAGCTGATTGGTGTAATATAATTTTCCATATTCATAATCACCATTGCTGAGGTGCATGTTTGTCATTTTGAGATGTTTGCTGGCGGAGTCAGTAAAGTTCTCTTCTACACAAGAAGCGAATTGTTACTTTGAAGAAGAAATGGCGACCACATTTAGGGAAGGACAGTCGATTGACATCCATTTCTGACAACGGTTAGTATCAATTTATTTACATTCTAACTTTGCGCTTGAAAAGGTCGGTTTACGCTTCGTGTTGAACTTAGAACAACCTCATTCTTTTAGTAAAGGAGTAAAAGCTAATCCAGGAACCATACGAGATGCTTAGTTCATAGCGAGTTATTTCGATGGGAGTTTCGCTTTCTTCATGGAATTCCGTTTCATGGCATGTCAAATTCATGGCGTTTTCTTTAACAAACTTTGTTTTACACCTGTTAACGGCCGGGCCCTCGCGTTTAACAATTCATTGTAAATTCTTTTATTCCTCGTTAACTCGTTTGTTTCCACACTTGTGTTTGTTCCTTACACAATTTTTATCTATTCTTTTTTTTTCAGGGAGTATGCAACTGAAAACAGGAAAATACGAGAACATCAAAAGGATTCAAGCAGGGATGAAGACAAAGTTAAGAAATTTAATTTGAGACTGGGTTAAATTGGCTTTCTATACGTAATGGCAGTTTTACAATCGGAGAAGATATATTCAGATCAAAATTTCATAGTGTTATATAAATTTGGTTGCTAAAAGTTTCATTTTGTTTTTTATCGGTTGAAATATTCGCATTCGATCCAGTGATATTCGGGCCCGGAAAAAAATTTCGATTTGTTAGTAAATGTTAACTACTTCTGCCATTTTTAACAAATAGGTTTCAACCACTTTAGTATTTTAGTATTTTATTTCTTTGATCGAGCGATCATCAACTTAATTAAATCAATTTTTATCGGTCGGCATTTGCAAGCTTTACTACCAGTTTATGTTCTGAAAGTCGACTATATATTTTTTTCTTTCCTCAATATTCCAAATTGTCATACAATTGCTCAACTCTCCCAAGTTTGAAAACATGTTACTAAGCGATGACATTTGTCGAGTATTTTAAGGCGGCTCTGCATGTTGAAATCGAACTATTGGTTACTGTGATCACGTCAATAACAAATTCTGTGAAAATATAGATTGGGCAAATAATTTAACATTAAACATTTCAGTTTGGCGTACTGCTCTAAAATGGCATTAAGTACAGAGGTTTCACAAAGGGCTACTTTAAGTCGTTATTCGGATTGTCGGTTGAGAACTCGTTAGTAAATTTATATTTGTTCGCGGCTGTATTCAAGTTGAGTTCCTGATTGTTTGAGAATACTTGTTGCCTTGATCAGCACCTACCTTGTTTCGCTCGTGTCTTTTTTCTCAACTTTTTCTCGGTTTATGCACTATAGTAAAAAACTCGTGCAGAGCCACCTTGATAATATAATTATAGAAGAGGATATTGGGTTTCTGGGTTGTCTTCGTAGCTTGAAAATAATTTTTGTCCGTAGGAAACGATAACGATTAAAGAGAGATTGGGCAAATAATTTAACATTGAACATTTCAGTTTGGCATGATCTCTAAAATGGCATTAAGTACAGAGGTTTTACTACAAAAAACTACTTGACGCTTGATAGGTTTTTCTTTAAATTGGCCTATAATTTGCCGGGTTTTACTTTTTCATTTCGAGTAAAAGTGACGGAAGTTCTAAAAGTTTCCAAACAATAGGACAAGATTGAAGTTTACACTACTTTTCGAGTTCATGGCATTTCATTGCTATATTCTTAAATTATATTGCAGAATATCACGTTAAATAGTTATGCGGTGAATGACGGGCAGCTAGAAATCTATTTACAGAAAGGAGACAAGCAAGTTTTTAAAAAAAATATCTACAACTGCACCGTTTCTGTACAACATTGAGAAGGTGGCGGCATTTTAGAATCGCTATACTTCAGAGAGATCAATATCTAGATAGAGCTCAAGTTTCCCAGTATCTTTCACAATATGAACTTTACTAAATATTTTTGTTGTGCAGAAATAATGCAATTGTAGAAATTTTAACTTTCTGGTCGTCGTTTTACAGTTGACTATTGAACAAGATATCAGCAAGGATTTTTAGATGTTTGTGTTGAAGATGGTATATGTTGAATTTTTATGGAGAGAAAAATTCAAGGGGGTACCCCCTTAAAATCTATGCCAAAAAGGCTGTCAGGGGAAACGCTGTGCAAATTTTTTCAAATTTTCCCGCCAAAAGTCTTAGTATATATATAGGGCAAATTCTTTGATGACACCTTTGTAATTGAATATCACTTAGCTAATTAACTATTTAAGATGAATAAAACAATTAAAATGAAACAATTGTTGTGTGAGTACTTTATTGTTTTAAATATTTTATCTGCTTAATAAAGATTACGAAAAATACATTGCAATTATTATCTTTTAACTATTAAGTTACGTATCAATTTACAATTTTCAAAACAAAAAAATGGCGCATGCGTATTATGAGCGCCCGTATTTTTTCTAAGTCTTTTGGCGGGAAAATTAACAAAAATTAAACCTAGTTTAATACGCGAGGGAGCTGAGCAAAAATTTCACCTCAGAGTAAGCAATAAAAAGAAATACAACTGGAAAGAAAAATTGAGAATTTATTCCTCGAAACGTCTTGTAGAAATGTATTACTCACAGGAAATTCTCTGAAGTCTGCGTTCAATTTTCCAGAACTTTTCTCAATGCTTAATTTTCAAATGTCTAAAGGAGAATTACCGAATTTTTTCCTAGCGACATCAGGTTTTAACCAATGTGACCTCTACCTCACGTAAAAAACAGTAATGGTTTGTCTTTGCTTGTTCCTCTAAATAACGCTAAAGAAATGAAGAACCCCAGGAGCTCTGAAAGAAATAAACAAAGAATTAGAATGAGTTAGCTGGGAGATTGTACATAGCTCAGTTAAGCTATGCGAAAGCCAAAACATGAAGCTACAATCAGTGAAGAATAAACAAGAATCTTTCACTATACTTAAGCTTGCATTTGCTTGCGTGAATTTTAAAAAAACTCCATCGTTGGATGTCAAACGTTAAAAAACGTCAATACAATTGCACACTGTTAGAGGAAAAAACTATTTTCATTCCCGAATTTCGCTTGTTTGCTATCGATAACTTAATTCTTAATGTTATTAATTGAACATTTCAATGTTCGCACAGTCTTGCCGAAGTTCTTAGGAGTTGATCGTTTCAAAACGCGCTCTTCTCCGAAGAAATTTGTATCCTGAATATCACATTTTGCATGCTACAAGATCGTATCTCAAATTTGATGGCAGCTCGAATAAGAAAGAACTTAATTTGCTAGAAAAACTGGGCGACTGATTGCATTTTCGGCCGAGATCTGTAAATTTCACATTTAGAAAAGGCAGCTATCAATTTCAAAAAGGTAGTTTACGAAATGTGAAAAACTGTGCAAAAGATTTTAAAACAGGCGTCTGCAAATTTCAATAAAGGCGATACATTCACAGATTTCCAAAACATTGTCTACACGTTGTTTTACCAGAAAAAAAACAAGCACAAGTGAGCGAAGTCAAATTTTGAAATGCATTTCTACGGATCCTACTCAAAGACATGAATAAAGTTTAAAAACTGCACCTACAAATTTCAAACAACGTCTACAAATTTTCGAAAAAAAACTCCACTAATTTCAAAATGATGGCAAGTTAATTTCAAAACGGCATCTACAAATTTCAATCTGACTTACAGATTTTAGAATGTGTCACAGAGTCGTAAAAAAAAACGGAACACAACTTCATATTTCAAGATTTCATATAAAGCGTCTCAGAAGCTTCCAAAAAAAATGACCTCAACTCACAAAAATGTTATAATGTTTGATAGGACAGTCTAAAAATTACAAAAACCTTGCCGTGTATATGTAGCTAAAATGCAAACTTACAAAAAAGAGGCAAACACGACTAGCTATAGCAGGATTGGCCATGCTTTGTTATTTTGTTAAATAATCACATAGTTATATATTGGGTTTTTGTCAGACAGCCGAAAGAATTGAAACCATTGTGAACTTCCTGGTGACATTGGTTCCTGATGATGACTTCATAAAATGCACGTATTCGCGTTAATACAATCTGGTTAAAAAATTTTTCACTCACAGCTGAGAAAACGTCGAAAAGCCTCGATAACTGAGATATAAGCAGCCCATAAGACACTTTTTACTAACCCACTGCATTGAACTAAAGCAATCAAACCTTCCTTTATTTTTCAACATCCAGTGAATGCCTTCTTTGTTTCCAGCTTCCAGCTTTCCGTCCAAAACTGTTCTGTATTGGCTCCTGAAAAATTACAATGAAGTAATTTATCCGATTGTACATTTGTGGTTTAGTAAGGATAATTGAAAAGCAGTTAAGCTACCTCTTGGTATATACAGTCAACTCTCCCCTAACGGAGTCCGACATTCTCGTAAGCGGACAGCTCTACTTACGGACACTGTTTTCAATCCCCTTTTTTACCGTTTTCCCTCTTTTTCAGGTTGGAATAATTCTCGTAAGCGGGCAGCTCTACTAACTTTTTCCAATTCCCGAGGGTGTCCACTTATGAGAGAGTTGACTTGGACTTTAAAGTCTGGATACGAGCCAAGTGGCTCATCAGGCCGGAGCGTATCCCGGTTTCTGTAGCATGAAGCGACTAGGAATATTTCTACTCCCCCCTGGATGGGATGCTAGTCCATCGCAGGGTTATAAGTTTTGGACTTTGGTGACCATTAAATATAGTTGGAAGCCCAATTTATCTTCACTTTCTTCAAGGTAACTTTCATTTGTGATGTAAAACTGTTATACCGCCATACTTTCGAAAAGAAAGTTTTCTTACACACTGGTACTGCCTTCCTACACCTCCTAACGTACCCCTCCCCTTTAACACGGCGAAGAAGAAATCGAGGGCAAGAACAAAGAAAATCGGCAACTAGTAGTGATATTGCCTTGATGAGCCCCAAAAATATCAGAAATGTATGAAACGTAGAAAGGAGAATTGATATTTAAAATTGGAACTACAGACGTTAAAAAAGTTAAAAAGAATGTTTGATCAGAAATCTCTTTAATTACCTTGTTTGTGATTGTTCCACAGATGAGGTAGCCAATCTTGGTACTGCGATCTAAATTGTCAAGAATATCGCAGTGAATTTCTCAAGAAGACTCCAAATATTAAATACAAATACTCCTCTATTAAATCTATATAAATATTAATAAATCATTCGAACGTACACTGTATCTCATACAGTTATCATCAAATCTTCTGATATGTCATTGTTGTTCGATCAAAGTTCTCCAGACTCGCCTGTCCAATACGATTCCCTTCATATGTATGGACAAAGAAGAAAAGAATTGATGTTAAGATTTATTACTGAATACATTAATTTCCCTCAAAAAGAGCTCAGAGATACAACTGACAATATCTGATGCATGTGTGAACATAGCCGAATCCAGAGGGTTCATTTGTAACCAATTTTTGGTAACAAATGTCTCTTAACATCAAGGAGAATCTAGATGTTCAAATTTTCTTTGGGGAAAGAAAAACAAAAGGGCGGAATAAATAAATGTACATCTCGCTTTGAGAAATTTACGGCAACCATGTTATTCCAGGTTATTCCAGGTTAACAACATTTAAGCGTGCAAAATATAAACTTTACGGTTTCATGGTAAACTGGTAAACCGTTATTAATTCGCAATTCTATCACTGACACGGTAAGAAGGGTAAAAAGTTAAGAAATCAGCTTCTTCAAACAACATACACGGGAAAGAGTAAATGTAAGGAGATTATGGTGAGCGAGTACCTCTACACGTTGGATGGTGTACTTGAAAGTCTTCATTTTCTCAGCCAAAAGCGACGTTAAACACCGTTTCACTGCCCCTTTCAGTGCACGGTAAGACGAAGTCCTGGTTGTTGTCGTTCAATACATACATTTTCTACACAGAAACTAGTTTCTTGAAGATTATTGACGAAGAATCAACGCACTACACTATCCTTTCACTTGGCAGTTACCGCGTGCAAAGGTGAAGATGAAATATGAATAATCATGAGTGAATGTGATTTGAATTTCAAAAAGCTTCACGAAGCACAAAATTATTTGAGGGAAGACTGGAGCGGTTTTTTGCTGATTATAATTCCCTACATTTTGTGTGCGTGTTTTAAGAAACCTGCGTTTATGAGCTATGCATGATTCAGAAGAATGCAGTTGGATAACTGCTAAGATTATTTTCTTCTGGACGTTGTCTTTTATATTTAGCTGGGAGGGACAACCTATATTCGTTTAGTTTGTCGCGAGGTTATCATAGTTTCTTAAGGTTTACTTAAACAAAGTTCAAATTTCAAAGCAAGGTCTGTGACTAGGTGGGGTCAGTACACAACGATCTCTCTTCCTCTGGACCAAGCCGGTGACTTTAAAAGCATGGCCTTCAAATGAGGATTACGTAACAGATCTCATGAGTGTCCAATTGTAAATAATTGATATTTGCAGACAAAAAAAACTTAAAACTAAATATTTATATTTCAAGCGAAAAAAGGTCATTGGATGAATTTCCAACGAACAACAATGGCGTAAGGCTTTTGACAGGTCAGTAAATCTGACAACAAATTTCAGTTGTCAGTTGTTAGTTGCAATTTGTCAGTTTTCATTTAACCCCATCCAGATCCTTGTTTTTAGAGATCGACAATTTTTTTTGAAGTCTTCTTAGATCGTAGGCACGGCTTTTGCTTGTGAAAGAAAGCATTTAAATGTCCTAATAACACCCAGTTCGTGCAAAATTGTCTGTATTTTGTAAATTTCACAAGTCTCGTGTCTTTCCGAAACGTTTTCTCTTGGGTTCCTCCGACTTTCGTGTGGGTTTTTCCCCGCATTCCTGGGGATGTTTCCCATGGTATGAAGTATGAAGCACCAAGTAAGAATGTCCAAGAAAAAATTGCTATGCCTATATATATATATATATATGTCTATGTCTATACCCCTGGGGAACTCCCGTGTACATGGTACGGGGATACTCGTGGGATATTTTGAGAACCTCTGAGAGGCAATGGTGCTAATTACACATGTATGTCTTGTGGGCGCGGCTTGAATTTCCCCCCCCCCCCCCAAAAGGGAACAATACTTATTAAAAAAACTTTCTCCCCCCCATTTTTTTTTTTTTTCCTATCATAAAGCCCCCCCTGGGGACTTTTCTTT
>Ga0126337_10001495_pt1 | contig 14182 bp, 10 predicted proteins | sample DipCmetagenome_FD_92527 | JGI IMG/M metagenome (GOLD analysis project Ga0126337, IMG submission 92527) | Coral microbial communities from La Bocana,Puerto Morelos, Mexico - Diploria C A metagenome | ecosystem: Host-associated > Invertebrates > Cnidaria > Coral | place: La Bocana,Puerto Morelos... | reverse complement strand
GGCTGCCTGCCCTTTTTAACCCTAAAGTTATTTCAGGCAGCCAGACCCCTAGTTATTTATTGTTTATATATTGGTATTATCTCTTTGTAATATTTAGGGCAAATAAATTTGTTGTTGTTGTTGATAGGGAAGGCGCTTCAAACTGTCATTTTTTCATCAGTAAACACGCACTTAACAGTCACACCCTTAAGGTGGCTCAATAGTCAAGAAGACCTTTTTACTTGAAAATCAAACTTAATTAGACAATATCAACATCATCACACTAGTTGCCATGAATGAAGACAAACACAATGATGTCTGGGTCTCTTGTTTCCATGGTAACAGCACAAGCCTTGGTATGGTGTCTCACAGGGTGCTCTTCTTATAACAATAACTGAGAAAAAACACCAAGTCACTCAGGCAAGAAACAATTGAAAAAATCTGAAAAGTTGTAATTTGCAAAAACAGGCCTTTTTGGCCAATACCCAGCACCAGTGTTTTGCCTGCTGTAGCAAAAGAATTCGCCAGATAAGCATTATTTTGAATCATTGTATAGAATGTTTGTCAACCTTTAGCCTGAGCCTCAGAAAGTTGGAAAAGTTAAAAGCATGGAAAAATAGAAATGTTCCCATTTACCTTTTCCATGCAAGTGTGAACATTGAAAACTGCATAGGGTTGAGAAAAAAATTCCTAGGGCTGGATCTTATTATTTCTGTAAGAATTTCTAGTGCAGAAGTATTTGTTTTGCATTGGAGCAATTGAGGAAAATAGATGGCAGCACTGTGCATTTTCTCAGAAAAGTTAGAGAATGGAGGTTGCAGATAAACAACATACCAGCTCCAAAACAATGCAAGAATTTCATGCAAATTTTACCTCACAAGCAAACAGTCTGATCACGTCTTTCATTAACTCAGTCGTTTAATCACAGGGCAAACATTACAAAACAACTCTTCTGCTTACAACTTGCATGCAAAGTTCGCCCAAAAAAGTCAAACAAGAGCCCAAGTAGCTCTTTTTTGTCAGCAACCTCAACCAAGCAGCCAACGAGCAGGAATCTGACCACATTGCATCCTGGCAAATATCAGTTTTCTTTGAGCGGGAAAGACCTACCTCCAACCAATTTCATGTTTTTCATGGAAGTTTCTGACCAGGCTTCAATAATACACTAAATGTTTTCCAGTCACTTTCATCGTTGATTGAAACTTTCATATATGAAAGTTGAAGCCTGCCTGACAAGGCTCATTTGCTCTATGGCCCCTTGTCCCTGAACCACAAACTACCAGTAGCTGGAATCTAGCATCTGGTCGAAGTTTGTCATATTCACAGTGCCAATAAGCAGTTCTTTGGAATTGGTAAGGTTTAAGCCTTCTCAGCCCTTCATGATGAGCTCAGGCACCAGCAAATAAACCAAAACACAGCAATTTAGCTATAGTTTTGCCCATCTTTGAGGTAATGTGGCAAACAATTCTGATCACAAAAAGAATGCAAACGAGCTGACTGCAGTCATATGAGCAGCTGCCATGTGACAAAATATATGCATGCTGTACCAAGTCCCTCATCATCTTCAGATTCTTATATATTTCCTTGACTATTGAGCCACTTTAAAGAACGTTCTATTGTTTAGTTGTACCATTTTCATTCTTGTCGATAACTTCCACTATATCTCCTGCCACCATATTCACTTCATTTCTGTTTTGTTTTTTGTAGTCTGCAACTGCCACATACTGCTCCAACAACACAGGCCCGGATATATGGTCAACTAAGTAAATATCAAACATCAATAGTTAAATTATATTCAGTGATTACAATTCCATTCTTTTATGAGCAACATGTAGTTTTTTCCGCAATGATCTCCTTCAATATGAATGTACATTTTTAAATAAAAAATTGATGCAGTATTTGCTTCAATTAGGCACTTTAAATCAATTAACATGTACAGCAAACACTAATAAACACACTTAAAATGTCACTCAGTTAACATGTAAACAAAATGAGACTGCTGACATGTTTGTTTCACTGATGTAGCTGATATTTTCCAGTCATCAGTGAGTCCTCTGCAGGGTTTACATTCCACACATAAGAAAAAAACTGTAACCTACCCAAATCCTTTTCCTTCTTTTTCTTGTCTTTCCTACATAAGGAAGACATAACATTTAGTACTATACAATTACACAGTGTACAGTTTCATACAGAACCTAACCTCTTTGACATCTCTCATTTTAAGTCTCAACAATTTTTTATCCAAATTATTTATAACCTAATACTTTATTATATAATCAATCAATTAATCACTGCTGGGGTAAATACAGGATTTTAATGAATGGGGGTTACAGATACTGACTGCTGAAGGAGGTCCCCTGTAGGGGCATCCTTAACATAAAAATTTACAATTGAGTTCCTCAGAAGTTAGCATTTAGCCGATTTCCAGCATTCTGAGAGTGTAATATTGTCCTCATCTTTTAAAATTTAGTTTGGAGAAATGGTGGCCTCATGGTTACTGTCTCCAGAACAGGAGGTCAGTTTGCAGATATGGATATCAGCAAAACAAAAATATGATGGACTAGCATTCCATGCAGGGGGAAGTAGAAATATTCCTGGCTGCTTCATATGAAACTGGGATAAGCTCTGGTCTGATGGGCCACTTGGCTTACTATGCAGCATTTACCTTTTTTGAAAATTTAGAGAGTTTGGTCATGCCCTGAATACCCTAGATATGCCCCAAAAATACAAGAATAAATCAATCAATCAATAAATAAATAAATCAATCATTAATTAATCAGTCCAAACGTCCATCTTGCTGTCTGTCAGTGACACTTACGTCAGTTAACAAAAAATCTGTGCACTCTCCCAATATGAAGTGCTGATCTAAATGATGTACATGCACAGCCACAAAACCAACACTGAAAGACACTGCTCTCATGCAGTTGTATACCAAGTATAATGTGCAACCAACTTACTCCTTAGGAGGTAGGTCTATGTCCTCTGACTGTGGCTCAAAAAAATTGACAACAGTGCCACAAGTTGATATCTTGGGAGGTAGTGAGATGAGATCCTGGAAGTGAACAATACATATATAAAATAGTTAGTGAAAGCACCAGATAATGCCATTTGAAACTCAAGGACTCTGGAACATTCACTTGTTAGAACACCACAGTCCTTTATCGTCCAGGAATTCCAATATGGCCCTCCAAGTTTCCTGTGCCATAACAAACGTATGCCATTGCTCCCAACTTTGTAGCAGTGATATCTTGCAAACAGAAACTATGGCATGAAGAAGTAATGAACATCACTTTGCAAACCTTGCAATATTCACTGATGGGTTCCTTTCTTCGCAGTGCTACATCTCGCACATGGCTTCTTCCAAAGATAATTTTACCTGAAGGTTGAAATGAAAATCATACCCACACTGATCCACAGACTGTCTGTATAACAAAGAGGTTTTGTTTTCCTAGTTTGGGAACTTAAGTTTTGTTATTACTTTATAAAATATCTGGAATGACTGCAACAAAAACAAAAGGATTAAGACTTGTCCAGGTGAGTGGATGAGAGTTAACTTTATACTGGCCACCTTTCACATTTAGGCACAAGCCTAACACACTGTCAATAGACTTAGTTGGATTGTTGCTATTGACTGAGGGTCCTATTAAAAGACGTAACTATACATTACTACAATGTCAGTAGTAGTAAAACAACTACATGTACCCTTCTTGTTCATGTGCTGTGTTCATGCAATATCTTTTTTATTTCCAAAACATGTTTGATCATGTAGCTGGAATGGGTTTTTTTCTGATGTAGAGAATAACATTTGGGAAATGTAGCTGAAACTACACTGGAACTGTTTGTGCTTTACAACCACCTTAACGAGACGTCTTTTTTTTTGGTTAATTGTCTTTCTTTATTCATTGAATTCATGGGAATGAAGTAAAAAACAAAAGAAAAGAAAAAATGAAAGATAACATAATAATTCCCAAAAGAGAAACAGCATTATAGTAGCCATGGAAGGCATTTCCCAATTGACTACGATCCAACCAATGGCCACTACCCAACCAGTAGTTCAATTGCACATATACTACTCCATAATTATTACGCATGAGATACCATGAAACTCAAGTTTTATATCCAGAGGTGTGACAGTCATGCTCTCATGGATTCACAGTTATTTAATCGTTGCAGAGTGGTCTTCTAAGCCAACTGTTTAAAATTAAATGCATTACTTTTGACGCTCTAGTAAAAACCACTTTAAAACTGTGCCGTACTTATCAAGTTAACTTTGTACAGTATAATTAGTAAAACTAGTTATATGAAAATCTTTTGTAATGAAAATTAACGATAAGAAGTCACAACATTTTCACCTCTCTGAGGTCATTTTCAAGTGTGAGTAAAAAACTGCTAAATTAGCATAGAACTGATATATTTTACAAGGAGTTAAAATAGTATAAAACAGATAAGAATGTCTTGAATGCTAAAAAATGGGTTAAAATATATGGCTCGCGACTGAAAATGACCTCAGAGAGGTCAAGATGTAGTGACTTCTTATTGTTAATTTTCACTTGTCTACAAAATCTCTAAGAAAGTATATGAATATAATATTTTAAAGTTTGGAGTCAAAAAGTAAAGAAAAATATTAAGAGGACAAGCTAGTAATATGGTAGAGTTACCAAAATAAGCTGTACCTGGTAAAAATGGTAAAATCCTCTTAGAAGGATCTTTCACACCACCCTCATCTGGAAATTCTTCTAAAAGCTTGGTCTGTCAGAATAAGAATTTAAAGTCATTGACTTAACCATCACTTCAAACTATTGGCATTTACATTTTACAGAGCTATAATTTTAGCCTAGGGGGAATTTATATTAAAATATGTAGCTACAAACCTGAAGATCAAAGAACTTGCTGTATCTTCTATAAACAACATTAACACTCCCATCAGACCAAGTGACATTTATGACATAAACCTACAAGAAAAAGAACCAGCTGTTGAGTCTATAGGCCTTTGTCATGCTTCCGCCATACTGGATTCAAAATGAGGCTAGCCGTGCATCATTTCCGAGATGGCGCACTAACATTACTGTGTGCCGCACTGCAACAATGATGAGCGCAAGAATAGTGGTAAAGAGTTAAGATTTTTTAACTTTCCGACAGAAAATGAACTACCACAGGCTGTTGCATGGCTACTGATACACGGCTAGCCTCATTTTGAATCCAATATGGCGGAAGCGTGACAAAGGTTTAGTCCCTTATTTTATGAGATATAAGTCTATGTGACAGTGAGTCAATGGGCTTAAACCAGCGCTTTTTCACAACAATAATTCCAAATTACATTTTAAATTCCTTTATGTTTCTGTCACATCCTTTTGAATTAGTCCACAAGACACTGGAAAATACAGCTGTGATGGAAGCCTTAAAGTTTAGCTAAATCCTATGATTATGCAGGTTTTGAAGTGAGCACATTCCACAAGTTCAAGTGGGCTTAGTGTGACCGAATCATCTTTCAAATTGTATTTATAATCCAATGAGAACTTTGCATTCTTTATTACTGTTTATTAAATGGTCTCAGTAAATAACCTTATAAAGTAGTGATTTATTTCAACTGGATGTTTGTGATTCTCACAACTCTTGCACAGATTTTTCTGGTCCTGTAAAAGCTATGCTTCTCTAGGGCTGAAGGAACACCCTCTCCTGGACCCTCCTGCAACAATTGCCTTATTTGCTTTATGAGGATATCAAGATGGCAGTAGTATGCATCAGATGCACAACATCTTCACTTGGCACATGATGTTTTTCTATTAACTGCACAATGCTGAATATCAATTTTAAAATTGAAAGAAGTCATGCAAGTCGTTGAAATGGGGCCTTCTTGAAAAACATTTTCTTTAAATTTGTTATTGCAATTTTTTCTACTGACTCATTGATAATTTTAAACTCTTCTATTAAACTTACTGAAAAATTAGCTTTTACTGGTTTGAGAAATTAACAGTACAAATTTTGTTAAGTATATACATGTTATACAGTACTGTGAAGACAGGTTTGGCAGAACTTGAAAGCTTGAACAAGCCATTAATAAGAATGAATGCCCTCTAGACATTTTTTCAAAAATTCAAGGGCAAAAGTAGATTTAAGTCAGTCACACTACAGAAGACCTCATAAAGAAAAAAGATATTACCATCACTTAATTTCTATCACAACTGTTCACCATTTGCGTATGTTGTGGTTAATTTTTATTTCCAGTTAAATTTTAGTTTTCTTTTGTTTTTGTACATACATTACACTGTAATGTATAGTAATGTATGTACAAAAACAAAGGAAAACTAAAATTTACTGGAAATAAAAATTAACTACAACATGAACTTGTACTACACAAATGACTTTTACTGGGCCATAAGATCTATAATTGACACCCAAGCATACTGCTGTTGTTTGGTCTGCAGGTAAAAACTGTTCACTGAAATTTTAGTTTTTACGGGCTTAACTACCACATCTTCAAAACATGTGTAAAGAGTAGAAACAAATGAATTCAAACAAGGAAGAGTCGTGCACAGTGATTTCAATGAGGGTTTAAGGCTGTACTGGACCTCTATCACATACCGGTATATGTAAGTTTACTTGTAAACTGGGAACAAGATGAAGAAAAGTCATTGGCAAGAATTTAACCAGTGCAGTTCTAAGATGATGCCAAACCACTTTCATTTAACTGCTTTGCAAACAGTTCAATTTCTGAAACATGATGTGGTTTTTCATAATATTTTTGGTGCGGCTTTATAAGACTAGGCGGTTTAAAAGTTTTCAAAATGTGGTGGTGATTCTGTTGATTGCCACCAGAAAAATGGGAGTTCCAAGCTCGTGTTTTGGATATTTGAGCTTGAAAACTAGCACCTTGACAATTAATCTTTAACAAAAAAAGCGGCAGGCATTGACTAAATAAAATGAGGTCATAATTCTAATGGAATGGCCATTCTAAAGTATTTGTGACAGCACCTAGCACAGTTGAACTATTCCTTTTCAAAGAGCCATAAAGGTTTTTATTTACAAAGAAAACACTCTTAACAGCTTTGATGAGGGGAACATTGGGTTTTGTGGTGTTGACTGCTTTTCTAATGTGCAGTGATGCGGTGGATAAAATCCCGCCTTGCAGTGTTGCTGTGACCTCAATCCCTGCAGTTTGAGATGAATGTGTTTTCCATTCTACAGTATTTCAAGAAATGAAATTCTTTGGGGTGCACCCTGAGTCAACTATCACACATAGAAATCAAGAGAGAATAATCTAATTCTCCTAGTTGTTCAAAACGTTATTTTAGTCCTCTTTACGGAGACTTTAACAATGCAAAGAACCAGCTGCAATTTTGTCAAAAACTGCATGCTACCCTGTTTATTGTTTATGACAGAAAGGATAGTGAGTAGAGTTGCCAATAACAGAACAGCATTTCCAATAGAACGCTAGCAGAGGTTTACTAGAACTTGATAGAAAGAAAGTGAAAGAAAAGAAACTTCCCTGATTATTTTGATCATCAAAATTCTCCTGACTCACTTTATCATCATATCAACAACTCCATCATGGTAGGTTCTGTTTCTTTTGAGTTAAAGATTTATGGCTTTTAGCATACAATTTTCTTACAGGGTATTTTCTAATCTAATTTAATTGCCTTTTTACAAGCCAGACTTGAAACGACAGGTCCAAACGTTTCTCGTGCCAACTCCATTGTTCTGAATGACGTAACCAGAATAAAAGCTGGCGTAAAAACTGCCAAAAATAACCAACCATCGGCACTTTGACGTTATTTTTAATGGTTTGGCGTATTAGTAAGTTAATTAAGTGGTTTAGCATGATGTTATGATCTGTATAATTGACACTGTAGGGGGCTCATAAAACTCTATCTTGCTATTTCGTAGCCCTTTTTATTCACGAAACGAAACATTTACGGGCTTTTTATTCATTCTTTTGAAATTACTTTGCTAACTCTTTAGAAAAAGGAGCATATGTAAAATACCACTGCAGTTTTAACTCAATCTTAGTTTAACTAAGCCGGCCTATGTACTGAGCGAGTAGAGGAGAAACTCACTGGAATCTACAGATCAACAAGTTACAGATCACGGGATCCACTATATTTGTAGTAGTACTTACGTAATGTTTGCTTGGTATTTTTCGTTTCTGGATGTCGACAATTTTAACATCTGTCAAACTTCTTCGCGACATTGCTCAAACCATACAGCAGGAAAGGAGTTTTCCACAGAACAGTAGTTAGTGTGTACGGTACAGAAAAACAAACTGAGCCTGCGAACAACCGGAAATAAAACTTGCCGACTCCTCCCCTGTGATCCACCACTATCCAAACCACTATCCCTACATCGGCAAACCTCGGCATCTCTCGGTAAGCCCAGTTACCAGTCCCTTGTTTTTCTCTCGTCTTTTCAATATTATCTAAAGTCGTATGTCTCTGCGTTACAATTTTATGACGCCAAAATATTCCATCGACGGATCTGTATTAATTTCGACTGCAGTTTGGATACTGACAGACGGCAATAGTTTTTGGAGTACGGGGTCTCTTCCGCAGTCGGGTATAAAATTTTCAAAGCACGCATGGAATCATCTTTCTTTGCCGGGTTTTGTTTTATATCTTCTAACCGACCAAGCGACTATTATGCAAGTGTACAGTTATAAATACATCTTATTGAATAACAATAGTGCCTATTGTGCTATACTTCGTTCTTCAAAAGGTTTTGACACAAGTAAAATAGGCAGTCCAAAGTGGCCCTGCATTCTGTAGTTGCATTGAAAACTGTTAGAATGTCAATGTTTGTTCTTGAAAATATCTTGCAGCATTTGAAGGTCAATAAAAGGCTTCAAACGTTAATTTCTCAGCAGTTGTATAGACAATCTTTGTATTCAATACACATCCAATAAACAGGATATCAAAAGCTGGGGCAGCTGTAGGGAACACTATTTCTAGTATAACTAGAAATAGTGTGACGAAACGCGACCTCGTGGTTGCAAGCGGGTGACCCGACACCACCGTGCGCGCTTGCTAAAATATTACCCGAGACCGCCGTGCGCGGCTAGTTTCGTCAAATCGAGAATGCTTCGCCCATTACAAACACATTTCTTACTTTTTCAACAAATATTCTTTTTCCTTGTATGTATACACCCGGGGACCCCTCCTGCGCGGGCAATAATTCAGAAGACACGCGAAATTTCCATGGGTTTACCGGCACAATAAACCATAGCTGATTCACCAATCAGAGCGCGCGCATTGGTTTGATTGTGGTATAATAAGTTTTGAACCATGAAATATGACAGGTTGTCCTGTAATCGAAAAACGTATTCGAGTTGGGAGGCATAACAAAGTACCGGAAATGAATTGGTAAACTTCCGGACGAAATATCCGGCCTCTAGCCTTAGAGATCACATAAGAATATGATTTTTAATGTTATTAATATTGATGTAGTTACCCTGCTGTATACCAGTATATTGAGCTGAATTGTTCAGTTGATGTTTTTCTTTCTCTCGAGAACTCGGCCAAAATCTAAGCTCAAACTCAAAAAAGTATTGTCAGTAAAAATAAACTTGCTGTCTGATCAGATTAAAGCTTATTTTACATAAATCCACTCCCTCTGTGGTGTATAGGTTTTTTATGGTCCATCCCTTTTTCCATGCATAAATGGTTAACCCACACTCCGTTACTTAATGATCGGTCCCTTAACTGGTAACTAACCTTCCTGGGAAACAAGACTGGAATTTTAACTAAGTGATGCTAAATCATTAAATGCAAAAACGTATTGTGAAAGGATTAAGTAACACAGAGCAGAAATATAAACAGTTGTAGCCAAAAAAAGAGAAGTAAAAAAAGGAAGAACGTTTCTTTTCAAAAACTGGCTTTATTAATATTGAAGTACCTGCCAATTTTTAAAACTACTTTTTATGGCGTAACTTTTTAATCAAATGTTTTTTAACGTTAATTTCGCAGAGGGATTAAATTAAATTTACTTGTCGGAAATGAAAATATATGTAAATCCAAGACGCATTTTATGGGAAATAAGTTTTTTTTCACAGCTGTTCACGAGGTGATCTCAGGCTGATAATTATCATGCCAGTTCTCTCCTATGCTTCAAACGAATGCGCTCCCATGAACTCAACCGCGCAAAAAGCAACTTTGAGGGCATATTTGAAGAAGTTTTTTTATTAAGCTTCGTTGCTATGGGAAAGGAACAAATGTCCGCAATTTGTGAGTGTAAGCGTTCATTTGTTTACTTTCTCCACTAGCTATTTACTTTGCGAAAAAAAGTTTGCTAATAACACGTGCACATCACGATACATGCATAAATTGTCCTCATTAAATGTTAACTTATTATTTCCACGCTTCAAACTAACGAAATGTAGTTCTTCAGGTTCGTGACTTTGTGTGGATTGAAGGGAGAAGAGCATTGTTCACCGGTTTGTTGGTTAATTTTTCTCAATTAAGATTTTAGTATATTTCTTGTTTCCATGGCTAGTACTTGTTTGCAGCTTACGCTAACTATTCCTCTAGGAATCTTTATTTTCCTTCGCCGGCTTAAACGAGGACGCCAGCATAATAGTTTTCTATCTAGTTTTACTAATCAGTACAGATATTCTATATACGAGGACTACTACAGTCAGCTGGTTAGGCATGGATTTGGTTATAGATAATCGTCTTTTAGTCTTAACTATGTCTGAAAATTGAGTGGTACGTACACGTATTAAAGGACTCGGTACAGCTGAAAAGCCTAAGGCACAGTCAACGAGAATAATATAGAGAACCGAAAACACGGAATTAGAATCTCTGTTTTATTACAGATACAGATTTTACTTCATTTCTTTCTGGCAATATAACTGAGGAAAAGTAGACAACCTTTGAAATTCAATGTATCATCTGGTGTGTTTACATTAGTTGTCACTGATTGAGGTGGCCTTTTGAATATGAAATGAAACTATAATTGTCGTTTTAATCCGACTGCAATCAAATCAAGTTACTCATTTTTTTCATTCTTTCATTACGGAACAAAAAAAATTCACATTCCTGTCCCGGCTTTATGAACTAGAGAGTTCTTTCTTTGTTAGTCGCACATTGAGTATGACTGAGACACATTGAAACGGTTTTAACGAGCTTTAATGGAGGAAGAATCAGTAAAGCTTTCGCCTGCTTGGACCGCTTTGAACAGGACCTGGGTTCACCAGGAAAAAAGAAGAGCCCTTACATTTACTCTCACCTCCTTAATGTCTCTACTAATACTATCAGTTCGTTATTATCTACATCTTGTAAGATTTGTTATTTACATATTTATGCTTTTCAGGTGTCTATACTAAATCTCGGAATTGTAAAGTGGGTTCTGTACAGAGTGATTTTCTCACACGTCATTCGTATTCTACTGTCTTTACTGCTCAAGAAAATTCAAGTAGGACCTTAAATTACAGTCTACTATGGCAGCGAGTACCGGCTCTCGTTGACTGATGTGCTGAGGCACGGCGGCAAGTTGTCGAGAGGAATATTATTATTCAGGACTGAAATCAATATCACTCGGCAGGTAACTGGTAAAAGTATCTTCTATAAAAACTACCATTCTACTACTACAACCCTTGTGAATGATTTACGTAGAAAGGAAACTATGAATCGCTCTACAAACTGTCTCGTTCTGTTAGCTCCTTCTCATTCAACGGCGTTCGAAGAGGGCTCAATTTAGATGAGCTTCATGATTGCCATCGTTATTGTTTTATTTGTCATATTATTTATGATTTTTCTCAGGCTATTTTTCCCTTCAATGTTGTGGTTTGTGATACGGCTGTCCGTAGTTATGCTAGTTTTGAACTGTCTTGTGCACTGTGCTGTGCCAAACTCGTCACTGAGAGAAAATCAACCGATTGCGAAAGAGCAGTCACACAGTGAACTGAAAAGTACTCCTGAACCAAAACGCCCAACTGCAGCCTCGAAACGAACTGCAACACCAACAGTAAAGACTACAAAAACCAAAGAAACAACAAAGAAGACAACGACTCCAGCGCTTGTGAATGAATTTTCGCTGGAAGAAATACTGTTCAAAGGTCGACAATCAAGTAAGAAAACGTTTGTTCATTTATTCTTTTAGTTAGCCTGTGTACATCTGCCAGCCCACTGCCGAAAAGTGGGCAGGTGGATGTAAACATTGCCCTTTTGTTTTTCGCACGTCAGTAAACTATTTAGGTCCATTTAATAAGAACTTCTGCAACACTGCAGAGGAAACCGAGGTTTCAAGGCATACGATTTGTCTATAAATAGTCTTATCTTTATTCCGGCACAGGATTACGGGACCACAGATCTCGCGGATCAAAAACTTTCCGGCGCTTTCCTGTAAATAATTCTTATTAATGCGGTTGTATGGGGGCAAAACTGCAAACATACAACTGATGTGGGCCCTTTCAAGGAAGGACCTTCAGTCGACGCCGCTGAAACAGATTGGTTAGAAATCATGATGTGAACGATTGAAGACTAGAAGAACAACGAAGAACGATCTCATATCGATTGCTTTGCGCTGTAACGATTCGTTTTATTCTTGAAAGATTTGTACGTTAGTTCAAAGAGAAACTTGTTTCATTATCCCCATTCAGCGTCTCCTTGATATGTAAGCTTCCAGAGTTGCTGGGTATTTTAACATCAGGCCACAAATCTATCTAGGGGTATTTTCATATATTTTGGATATGTATATAATTTTTGTCACACTTAAAATACTTATAACTGTTAACACTTATTTTATAAATCACATCGTGATAAAAGAAATCCCAAAACGGTATTAGCTACCACCAATTTGATACGCGACTCTCTAATAAAATTATTCGCTTCTGTCAATCATACGTTCCTAATATGGTGCTATAGGAATGCCGTTCCTGCACGAGTAAACACACTACTCCCCGCAGGAGGCCATAATTTTAATTGAAACCATCCTCGGACCCAGGGGCAGACAGTGGGGGCGGGAAAAAGTCTAAACGGGCGAGAAAAAATTCGGGCGAAGAATGGAAATCAACTCACAACTTATGCGAACCAACACTAACCTGGCCAAGGTGTTTGCCGGGCGTTTTGTTGGGAACAGAAACTAGACCAGACTATTTTGCGTGTGGCACCGCCATAAAGCGAGACACTCGTTATTTTTAAAAAAACATATATTTACTAGCATTATGCAGCTGACCATCTGGTCTGCTTTTGGTCCTGAAACAAAACTAAGTCTGCCGCACTTAAGGCCAGCGTTGGCACTCGTTCAGTAGTGAATAGTGAATAGTGAATAGTGAATAGTGAATAGTGAATAGTAGTATTTTGAGCATTTTTGGTTTTGAACGTCTCAGTTGTGGTTTTGTGTTTTTGTTTTTGTTTCAGATGAAGCCAACGCCTTCCTTAAAGCAAATGAACAAAGAGGAAAAGCGCTGGAAACAACGTATGAGCAGATCCGCGAGCAAGATCTAAATGACTTAGAAGCGTTAGTTAAGAGAAGAAAACAAATGCGATTTTCTCGATCATTAAAACGACCAATATGAAGAAATGGGCTTAGTTCATATAAGTAAAGTATTTCTTTATAAATATCGTATAGCAGTCCAGAAGAGTTTAACTTGTATTAAATCGTTGATGTGGTATTTTCGTATTGAAGAGGTACTGAAACGTCAGTATGGTTCTTAGTTTATATTTTATATTTATTTTTATATAAAAACACTGTAACTGATATCAGTCTTCAGTGAAGCAACATTAAGTTACATGTTACAAAAAAGCATTTAGCGAGGGGGCGGCCTTACATACCATTATGTAAAAGTTTGGAATTTCTGTTTTTCCGTAATTTGAATCTTAAGGTATTAAGTTGTCCATTCGTAACAGTCACTTCTGAAGATGTATGTCGAAACATACGAAAAGTCAAGTAAATGAACTTTGTTTTCTAACATGCGTTTTATTGCCGTGTTTGTCACCGCAGTTTGCTTTTTATTTCTTATTGAAGTTTCATTCTGAGAAGAATTTCTCCCTGTAAGTTCAAACTTGTTTCCTCAAAACAGTTAACTTTACCTTTAAGAAAAGGTATCTTAAACAAAAATTTAGCTTTTGACCTCAAATTTTCAGGATTGCTAGGTCTCACTAAGTTAATTGATATGAATAAGGGAATGTGCCATAGACGAAGTTATTGAAATAAAGTGTTATAAAATATGGACTGCGCAACTTTAGCCGGATGGCTTTCAGAGCTCAGCATT